>WNFM01155545.1_pt2 | contig 17635 bp, 13 predicted proteins | sample 5400271 | NCBI WGS metagenome assembly WNFM01 (sample SAMN13153352, study PRJNA577476) | soil metagenome | isolation source: 60 cm saprolite on Douglas fir-dominated hillslope | place: USA:California | collected 2013-09-17 | reverse complement strand
CGTGACGCGACGCTATCGATTGTGGTATTTCTGCTGCAACCGGCGTGAGCCGTCTGTGGATAACTTTCCAATCGACGTTGTAGCGCAGCCGATATCGATCATCATTCAGCGAGGAAAAAAATGAAGATTGCCTTTGCCAAGCCGGAATTGCCGGCGCAAGGAACCTTGGTGGCCGTCGTTTCTGAGCAGCGGAAGTTGGGCCATCTTGCGACCCAGATCGACAAGTCGGGCAAGGGTGCTGTGCAGCGAGCCTTGGGCGCCAGCCGCTTCAAGGGCAATACGGATGAATTGCTGACGATCCTGGCGCCAGCCGGCATCGATGCCGATCGCCTCGTGCTGGTCGGTATCGGCAACCCGGCCAAGCTGGACAACCTGGCGGCCCAGGGCATTGGTGGCCGATTGGTCGCAGCCTTGAATGGCGTTGGCGAGAAGGAAGCTGCGATCCAGGTCGACGCACCTGCCGACAGCGCCCTGACGGAAGTCGCGCTGGCTGCCCAAATCGCCTATGGCGCCCGGCTGCGCTCCTATCGCTTCGACAAATATAAGACCAAGGAAAAGCCGGAGCAGAAACTGAGCCTGAAGAAGCTCACCATCTATACCGGTGATCCGGCTGCCGCCAAGAAGCTCTATGACCCGCTCGACAAGGTTGCTGAGGCGGTGGGTTTCGCCCGCGATCTCGTCTCCGAGCCCGGCAATGTCATTTATCCAGAGACGCTTGCCGAACAGGCACGCAGCCTCAAGAGCCTGGGCATCGAAATTGATGTCCTGGGCGAAACTGCCATGAAGAAGCTCGGCATGGGCGCCCTGTTGGGTGTCGGTCAGGGCAGTGAGCGCGAAAGCCAGCTGGTCATCATGCGCTGGAATGGCGCCAAAGATAGCAAGAAGCGACCGGTTGCCTTCATCGGCAAAGGCGTCACCTTCGATACCGGTGGCATCTCGCTGAAGCCAGGCGCCGGCATGGAAGACATGAAATGGGATATGGGTGGCTCGGCTGCGGTGATCGGCGCTATGCGCGCCCTCGCCGCCCGCAAAGCCAAGGCCAATGTGATCGGCGTCGTCGGTCTGGTCGAGAACATGCCCGACGGCAAGGCACAGCGCCCGGGAGACATCGTCACCTCGATGTCGGGCCAGACCATCGAGGTCCTCAATACCGATGCCGAGGGTCGCTTGGTGCTGTGCGATGCCATGTGGTATGCACAGGAACAATATAAGCCGGAGGTCATGATTGACTTGGCGACGCTGACCGGCGCCATCCTGATTGCCCTCGGCACCCAGCATGCCGGCATGTTCACCAATGAAGATAAGTTGGCGGAACAATTGACCGCGGCCGGCAAGGCAACGGGCGAATTGTTGTGGCGGATGCCGCTGGCCAGCGCTTATGACCGCATGATGGATTCACCAGCGGCGGATATAAAGAATATCAGCGGCAGCCGCAATGCCGGCAGCATCACCGCAGCCCAGTTCCTGCAACGTTTCGTCCAGAAGGGCGTCGCCTGGGCGCATCTCGATATCGCTGGCATGGCCTGGGCCGACAAGGACCAGGCCACCTGCCCCAAGGGAGCAACGGCATTCGGCGTCCGCTTGCTCGATAAGTTGATTGCCGCCAATTTTGAAGATTGATGAATGAGGGTTCGGCGACCGCCCTGGCCAGTAGCCGAACCCACCGAGTTCCGGGACATCGATCGATGACAGAAATCCGCTTCTATCATCTGCAACGAGCGCGGCTGGAAGATGTTTTGCCGACCATGCTGGAACGCGCCTATGGCCGGGGCCAGCGTGTGCTTGTGGCCCTCGGATCAGTGGAGCGGGCGGAGGCTCTGGCCGCACATCTTTGGACCTATCGTACGGACAGCTTTCTGCCCCATGGAACGGCCAAGGACGGTGATGCGGCGGCGCAACCAATCTTCCTGACGGATCAGCCTGAAAACCCCAATCAGGCGCAATTACTAATGTTGTGCGACGGCGCGTCGCGAGACGACCTTGCCACTTTTGACCTGGTTTGCGAGTTGTTCGATGGCAATGACGAGACGGCCGTCACTGCCGCCCGTGCCCGCTGGCGCGACTACAAATCTGCGGGCCACGCATTGACCTATTTTCAGCAAAGTGACGCTGGCCGCTGGGAAGAACGGGCGCGAGGCTGATCGCCCCGCTTCACGATCAGTCGGCTCATAAATCTTACATAAAGCCGCCCCACCATTCCAAACTGGGTCATCTGCAAAAATTGCACACCCGTTTGATCGCGCTTCGCACCTAGTATTTCCCGATCGCAATACTTCCCGCGTGATGGCCATCATCTTGATGTCACTCAGCTTCTGCCTCTTCAACCGCCCTCTTATCGTGACGCATGGCCGATCCGTGCGGCTGGGGGCCAATCCAGGCACTCGGCCATCATCGATTTTATCCGTTGATCAACAATCAGGACAAAGCGCATGACGTCCCATCTGACGGCTTCTGAGATCAAGGCATGGCGCAAAGGCGAACGGGCAAGGTTGATCGAACTGCGGCTTCAACAGCCTGCGGCCGATCGGGAAACCTGGACCGCCGCGATTGCCACCAATCTGGAGCCCTTGCTCAAAGCCGCCAGAGGGCCGGTCAGCTTCTTCATGCCATTCAGAGGGGAGCCCGACCTGCGCCCCTTGATGCGTCGCTTGTCAGCCGCTGGCGTGCAATTGGCTTTGCCAGCCGTTCCTGTCAAACAGCAGCCGATGGTCTTCCATCCCTGGACTCCCGGCTGCAAGATGGTCTCGGGAATCCTCAATATTCCGGTGCCGGCAACTGACGAGCGGGTGACACCACTGATCTTTCTGGCACCAGTGGTCGGCTTCGACGCCCGCGGCTTCCGCTTGGGCTATGGCGGCGGCTATTTCGATCGCACTCTTGCCCATCTGCCGGGTGACTGGCAGGTCATCGGCCTCGGCTTCGATTGTCAAGAGATCGCTACCATCCACCCCCAGGGTCACGATATTCCCATGAACATGATCATCACCCAGTCCGGCCGTGTCGTCGACTAAAGCGATGGCCAGCGACCCGGACAAGCCATCGTCACCAGCCTGCTCCCTGGACGAGGCTGACGACCTTTACCGGGGATTCCTGCCGCCAGCGGAAATCCAGCAACACATCGACAATTGGATATCCAAAGCACCATCGATCAATATCGCCACCCTTTTGTCCAACCTGCAAGAGCAGCCACGGCGTGTCGAGCGAGCGACCGCCATGGGCAATTTCCCAGCCAAAATCTCTCGGGCGCAGATGCAAAGAGAAATCTATGCACTGCTGCCGAAGATTCGTGATGATAGGATGCATCAAGCACTGCAGGAAATCGCTCGCAAGCTCTGAGACCGCGGCGGGACCGGCGATTTTAGCGGTATTGGTCACTTCGTGAAGAGCATTGCTGGAGGCATCGCGATGGAAAATGGCTTGCACGTTGAGCGTGCCGGTTCCCTGTTGACACTGACTTTGGATCGTCCCAAAGCCAATGCCATTGATAACGGCCTCAGCCAGGCCTTGGGGCTTGCGCTGATCGCCTATCGCGATGATCCCTCGTTGCGCTGTTGCATCATCACGGCTGCCGGCGATCGCTTCTTTTCCGCTGGTTGGGACCTCAAATCGGCGGCCAGCGCGGGGCCAGGTGGCGAAGATTACGGGCCGGGCGGCTTTGCCGGATTGACGGAGCTTTTTGATCTCGACAAGCCGGTGATTGCGGCGGTCAACGGTCTCGCTGTTGGTGGTGGTTTTGAACTTGTGCTCGCCGCCGATATTATCATTGCGGCAGAACAGGCCGCCTTCTTCCTGCCGGAAGCCCAGATCGGCCTGATGCCGGATGCCGGTGGCGTCTTCAGATTGCCGCGTCGGCTGCCGGAGGCATTGGCGCTAGAAATGCTGCTGACGGGTCGCCGCTTGAGCGCCCTCGAAGCCCTGCAATTCGGCCTGGTAAATCAGGTCGTGACCGCCGCAGACTTGCTGTCGGCAGCGCAAGCGATGGCCGGGAAAATTCTGGCATCCGCGCCTTTGGCCGCGCTGGCGATCAAGCAAACGCATCGCCGGACCCGTCATCTCGATCTTCAAACCGCTTATGCGCGACTGCACGACGGCAGCATCGCCGCCTATGACAGATTGCGGCAGTCGGAAGATTATTATGAGGGCGCCAAAGCCTTTGCCGAGAAACGAAATCCGGTCTGGAAGGGCAGTTGACCGAATGCGGATTTGGACGCAGATCAAGTAAGAGGGCCTGATCCAGCTGGATCAGGCCCTCTTTTGTCACATCAGCCGGGGCGACGGATCAATTCAGTCGACCATGGCAGTGCTTATACTTTTTGCCCGAGCCGCAGGGGCAATCGGCATTGCGATTGAGCTTGCTCCAGGTCGAGGGATCGTTGGAATCAACCGCCGCGATCGCCGGAGCCGGCGGCATAGTGATTTCTGGCATCGGCGCGGCTTCCTGGATCTCTGTTTGGGTCCGGATCTCGATATGCGAGAGAACCAGTGTGATCTGCTCGCGCAGGCGCGTCAGCATCACTTCGAACATCTCGAAGGCCTCGCGCTTGTATTCATTGAGCGGATCGCGCTGGCCATAAGCTCGTAGGCCGATACCCTGGCGCAGATGATCCAAGGCCAGCAGATGCTCCTTCCAACTCTGATCGAGGATCTGCAGCAGCAACGACTTCTCTGCCATCCGCAGCACATCAGGACCAAAATTGGCGGCTTTCTCCGCCATCTTGCGATCGACCGCATCGACCAAACGCTCGCGCATATCGCCGCTGCCGATGCCTTCTTCCTTGGCCCAATCGGCGATCGGCAGATTGAGATTGAAGACACGCATCACCTCTTCGTGCAACCCTGCAATATCCCATTGCTCGGCAAAAGCCTTTTCCGGGACATAGCGCACCATAAGATCATCGATGACCTCATGACGCATCGAGGCTACTTCTTCCTTTAGGTCTTCCGCCTGCATCAGATCGCGGCGCTGCTCATAAACGACCTTGCGCTGATCGTTCATAACATTGTCGAATTTCAGCAAGTTCTTCCGGATGTCGAAATTACGCGCTTCGACCTTCTGCTGTGCCTTTTCCAGCGCTTTGTTGATCCAGGGATGGATGATGGCTTCACCCTCCTCCAGACCGAGGCGTTGCAGCATCGAATCCATGCGTTCAGAGCCGAAGATTCGCATCAGATCGTCTTCCAGCGACAAGAAGAACAGCGACGCACCGGGATCACCCTGACGGCCCGAGCGGCCACGCAACTGATTATCGATACGACGGCTTTCATGTCGTTCCGTGCCAATCACGAAGAGGCCGCCAGCTGCCAGGGCGATCTCCTTTTTGGCCGCGATATCGGCCTTGATTTCGGCAATCTTCTCTTCGCGTTCAGCTTCATCGGTGATCGCCGACATTTCTCGTTCGATCCGCATCTGCAGATTGCCGCCAAGCTGAATGTCGGTGCCGCGACCGGCCATGTTGGTGGCGATCACCACGGCGCCCGGCACGCCAGCATCGGCAATGATGAAGGCTTCCTGCTCATGATAGCGGGCGTTCAACACCGCATGGGGAATGTTCTTCTTCTTCAGAATGTCCGACAGCAATTCCGATTTCTCGATCGAGACGGTACCGACCAGAACCGGCTGCTCGCGCTTGCGGCATTCCTCGATCAGCTCGGTGATGGCCTTGTATTTTTCCTTGGCCGTCCGAAACACCTGATCATGCTGGTCATCGCGCTTTACCGGCAAATTGGTCGGAATTTCGATGACATCCAGATTGTAGATCTCGGAAAACTCCGGCGCTTCCGTCATCGCCGTGCCAGTCATGCCCGCGATCTTCGGATAAAGGCGGAAATAGTTCTGGAAGGTAACCGAGGCCAGTGTCTGATTTTCGTTCTGGATCGAGACCTGTTCCTTGGCTTCCAGGGCCTGATGCAGGCCTTCGGAATAGCGCCGGCCTTCCATCATGCGGCCGGTGAATTCGTCGATGATGACGACTTTGTCATCCTTGACGATGTAGTCGACATCGCGCGCGAACAGCTTATGGGCACGCAGCGCCTGATTCACGTGATGGACAAGGCTGATATTGTTGAGGTCGTAGAGCGTGCCTTCTTTCATCAGACCGCTGCCGCGCAGCAATTGCTCGATATGCTCGGTGCCTTCCTCCGTCAGCGCAACATGCCGCGACTTCTCATCCTTCTCGTAATCGGCATCCACCAGATGTGGGATCAGGCGGTCGACCTTCATATAGAGTTCGGAGTTGTCCTCGGTCGGCCCGGAAATGATCAGCGGGGTTCGCGCTTCGTCGATCAGGATCGAATCGACTTCATCGACAATCACATAGTTGAAGGGCCGCTGCACCATGTCCTGCAGGCGGAATTTCATGTTGTCGCGCAGATAATCGAAGCCAAATTCGTTGTTAGTGCCATAGGTGATGTCGCTGGCATAGGATTGCCGGCGCTCTTCATCGGTCAGGCCATGAACGATGATGCCAACGCTCAGACCCAGGAAACGATAGATCCGCCCCATCCATTCCGCGTCGCGCTTGGCGAGATAGTCATTGACCGTGATGACATGGACGCCCTTGCCATCCAGCGCGTTGAGATAGACTGCCAGGGTGGCGACCAGGGTCTTGCCTTCACCGGTCTTCATTTCGGCGATCCGGCCCTGATGCAGGACGACGCCGCCCATCAACTGGACATCGTAATGTCGCTGCCCCATGACACGCTTGGCCGCCTCGCGGACGGTCGCAAAGGCGTCGACCAGGATATCGTCCAGCTCCTCACCCTTGGCCAGCCGATCACGCAGCCAGGTGGTCCGTGCCTTCAAGTCGTCGTCGTTCAGGGCTTGAAGCTGTAGTTCCAAGGCATTGACGTCGGCAACCGTCTTGTTGAGACCCTTGATGAAGCGATCACTAGCCGATCCGAAGATGCGCTTGGCAAGGGCGGCGAACATGTAAACCTCGATTTTCTTAGACTTTTCGCGATTGGATGCGGGAAACAGATAGGGTCCCTGTTAGCGACTGTCAACTTGACGCAAAATTGCACGCGGCAATGGCCTTTCCGCTTGTGCCCAATGCCTTGGCGCGGCAAGATGCCGGCCGCCCGACCGCACCAGCGGTTGCTTCGAAATCCCAATGATTTCAAGGGATAGCCGCCCACCCATAGGTTGAGGAATCACAGCTGACCATGTCCCATTCAGTTTCCCCCGCGAAATCCCGCCGCAGCGCGCTGCTGTCGGCTCCGCTGGCATTGAGCCTGATCCTGGCGACCCTGGCGCCGGTGACGACCACCCGCGCGGATGACGCAACCCCCGCTGCACCAGCCGGACAGGTTCCTGCCACTGCCGCACCGGCTGCGAAGTCGATCGATCCAAAGACGGTTGTCGCCCGCATCAATGGCAAGGACATCACCCGTCAGGATGTGATCGAGTCGGCCACCAATCTGCCGCCGCAGATCAAGGCCAATCTGGAGATGGTCTTTCCGCAGCTGACCGAGCGTCTGGTCGGTCTGACGCTGATCACCGCCGAAGGTCGCGATCAGAAGCTGCAGGACGATCCCGAGGTCAAGGCGATCGTGCAGAAATTCGAAGATGAAGCAATTCGCCAAGTGTTCCTGACCCGCCTGGTCAAATCGAAGATCACCGATAATGCGGTGAAGGCCAAATACGACCAGGATCTGAAGGATCATCCGCCACAAGACGAGGTCAAGGTCGCCCATATCCTGGTGAAGACCGAAGCCGAAGCCAATGACGTCCTGGCGGAACTGAAGAAGGGCACCGATTTCGCGAAGCTCGCCAAGGACAAGTCAATCGACAAGGGCAGTGCCGTTAATGGCGGCGATCTCGGCATGTATTTCTCGCAAAATGGTGGTGAAGTCGTGCAACCCTTTGCCGATGCCGCCTTTGCCTTGAAAACCGGCGAGGTCAGCACGAAGGCGGTTCAGACCCAGTTCGGCTGGCATATCATCAAGGTTGAGGATCGTCGCAAGCAGACGCCGCCCAGCTTCGATCAGCAGAAGGATCAGATCCGTCAGCAGCTGGCCGAAGACGTCGTGCAGCAAGAAGTGAAGGATTTACGCGGCAAGGCCAAGGTCGAGATGTTCAATCCCGACGGCACGCCCGTTAAACAATAATCACCAGAGCGCGATCAGGGGAAATATCGCTATGGCTCATCAAGTATCGCCGCTGGCACCGTCGGAAACGCCGGTCTTGGCACCGCTTGCCGGTGTTCGCTTGGCCGGCTTCGAATGCAATATCCGCTATAAGGGCCGCAAGGATGTCATGCTGATGGAGCTGGCACCCGGCGCGACCATCGCGGGCGTGCTGACGAAATCCCTGACGCGCTCTGCACCGGTCGACCTTTGTCGCAAGAATCTCAAAGGCGGCAGGGTGCGCGCTATCCTGGTCAATTCCGGCAATGCCAATGCCTTTACTGGCAAGGCCGGGATCCAGAGTGTCGATCGCCAGGTCAAGACAACCGCGGCGGCGCTGAGCTGCAAGCCGGGCGAGATCTATCTCGCTTCGACCGGCGTCATTGGCGAGCCGCTGCCGGATGAGCGCATCACCGGCAAATTGCCGGCGATACTGAAATCGCTCAAGCCTGACGCTTGGTCGGATGCAGCTGCCGCCATCATGACCACCGATACCTTCCCCAAGCTGGCAACCCGGCAAGCCAAGATCGGCGATACCACCGTCACCATCAATGGCTTCTGCAAAGGCTCCGGCATGATCGCCCCCGATATGGCGACCATGTTGGCCTTTGTCGCCACCGACGCCAAGATTCCGGCCGATATCCTGCAGACCCTGCTCAGCCGCGGCGCCGATCGTTCCTTCAACAGCATCACCGTTGACGGCGATACTTCGACCAGCGATACGCTGCTGCTGGTGGCGACCGGCCAGGGCGCCAAGCATCCGAAGCCGGCTTCCGCCACCGACAAGCTCCTGCGGGATTTCCGCGAGAAGCTGGAAGATCTGCTACAGGATCTGGCGATCCAGGTGGTGAAGGATGGCGAGGGCGCACAGAAGCTCGTCACCATCGACGTCACCGGTGCTGCCAGCGCTGCGGCGGCCCGTCGTATCGGCCTCGCTGTTGCCAATTCGCCGCTCGTGAAAACGGCGATTGCCGGCGAAGATGCCAATTGGGGCCGGATCGTCGCTGCCGTCGGCAAGGCCGGGGAGAAGGCCGACCGCGACAAGTTGTCGATCAGTGTGGGCGGCGTTGAAATCACCCGTAATGGCCAGCGGCGGCCGGATTACGATGAGAAGCCGGTCGCCCAACATATCAAGGGCCAGTTGATCAACATCGCCATTGATGTCGGCATTGCCGGCGGCAAGGCACGGATCTGGACCTGCGATCTCACCCATCGCTATATCGAGATCAATGCCGATTATCGCTCATAACGCGAGACCAGGTCATCCATATGGGCTCACACCATGCCATTTGAGTCGCTGCGCGATTTCCTGACTCGGCTGGAATCTGCCGGCCAGCTGCGCCGTGTCTCGGTGCCGGTTAGCACGCATCTGGAAATGACCGAGATCCAGACCCGGTTGCTGGCGGAACAGGGCCCGGCTGTGCTGTTCGAAAATCCGGTCGACAAGGATGGCAAGCCCTGTGGCATGCCGGTCCTGGTCAATCTCTTCGGTACCGTGGAGCGGGTCGCCTGGGGCATGGACCGCGAGCCGGATCAGTTGCGGCAGGTCGGCGAAACCTTGGCCTTCCTCAAGCAGCCGGAGCCGCCCGGCGGCTGGCGCGAAGCCTTGGAAATGCTGCCCCTTCTCAAGACCGTCATGGCGATGCATCCCAAGAGCGTCAGATATGGTCCCTGCCAGGATGTGGTGCTGACCGGCGATGATATCGATCTGACCAAACTGCCGATCCAGGGCTGCTGGCCGGGCGAACCGGCGCCACTGATCACCTGGCCGCTGGTGGTGACCAAGGGTCCCAATTCTTCTGGGCGAGGTAAAAAGCGCGAGGACAATTACAATCTCGGCATCTATCGGATGCAGCTCCTGGGCAAGAACCAGACCCTGATGCGCTGGCTGAAGCATCGCGGCGGCGCCTTGCATCACGCCCGCTGGAAGGCGGAAAATCCGGAACCATTACCGGCGGCGGTGGTGATCGGCGCCGATCCCGGCACCATTCTGGCAGCGGTGACGCCGGTGCCGGAGACGGTGTCGGAATATCAATTCGCTGGTTTGCTGCGCGGCCGCAAGGTGGAGCTGGTCGATTGCAAAACGGTGCCGTTGAAGGTGCCGGCGACGGCGGAGATCGTGCTGGAAGGCCATGTCTCGCTCAGCGATTACCGCGACGAGGGCCCCTACGGCGACCATACCGGCTATTACAATTCGGTCGAACAATTCCCGGTCTTTACCGTCTCGGCGATCACCATGCGGCGTGACCCGATCTATCTCTCGACCTTCACCGGCCGACCGCCCGACGAGCCCTCGGTGCTGGGCGAGGCGCTGAACGAGGTCTTCATCCCGCTTTTGACCCAGCAGTTCCCCGAGATCGTCGATTTCTGGTTGCCGCCGGAAGGCTGCAGTTATCGCATCGCCATCGTCTCGATGAAGAAGGCCTATCCGGGCCATGCCAAGCGGGTGATGATGGGTGTGTGGTCGTTCCTGCGCCAGTTCATGTACACGAAATTCGTCATCGTCGTGGATGACGACATCAATGCCCGCGACTGGAAAGACGTGATGTGGGCGATGTCGACCCGCATGGACCCGGCGCGCGATATCACCGTGATCGAGGGAACCCCGATCGACTATCTCGATTTTGCTTCGCCGGAAAGCGGCCTCGGCGGCAAGATCGGCCTCGATGCCACCAATAAATGGCCCCCCGAGACAAAGCGCGAATGGGGCGAGAAGATCCGCATGGCAGACGACGTTGTCGATCTTGTCACCGACAAATGGTCAAGCTACGGCCTGCCCGGCAGCGGCAAATCGATCTGGAAATAGAGATGACCAACCTGCACCATCTCAAGTCATATGGTCATGTGGCGCCGCTTAGCTCATTAGGCCAGATATCAAAGCCGGCAGCTTCGGTGCTGTCTCGCTTGACGCTATAAAGCTGTAAGACGAGCACTTCGTTCCGAAAGGGTCGCGACTGACGATTGGTTCGATTCTTGAATCCAATGTCGTTGTCAGATTGCGGATGCCAACAACTAGTGCTAAGCAATTACACTTATAAATACTACATTCTTCAAATAGTATACCTTAGTCTGGATCGAGTAATGGTGCTGATATCCGAGCGAAATCAGACTGGAGTTGTTCCAGTCTTTTTTTTGTGTCTTACCGCTGCATGCACTCTAGCGATTGGGTGGCTGGGACTCGTGTATTTTGGCATCGCCCCAGTGATCAATGCGGACAGCCCCGATTTATCCATGCATGGGCTGTTTCCTCTAGTGCTTTGGCATGAGGCTTTCGGCTCACTACTCTTCGTGGGCGTGATCGCTGCTGGACTAGCGGCTTTGAGCTATTGCCCAAGGCATTGGCGGCTGATTTCGAGCGACTACTTCCTGATGAGTCTCCTCGCCGGCTTAATTGTCTGGCTGGTTATTTGCGTTGGCATCAGGCTGGTCGGCGGCGGCAGCTATTCAATCTTGGGGCTCGTCCTGGCATTCATAGCCATTCGGGCACGGAGAATTCGTGAGATCTTCGACGAAGCCGAAAGATCGCGGACCAACGGTAAATTGTCCTGGCAAACTCTGACTGTTATTTACCTACTTGGGATTACACTTAGTGCGCATTTTGGCATGCTCTGGCGCCTCCCCAGCGAGAATGTGACCGGCACCCTCGATCTCGGTGATTTGGCCTACTTCACCGGCGCATATCACGCACTGAAGATTAGCCTCTTTCCGTGGATTTCCCTAGCCGTCGAGGGAGAATACCTACACCCGTTCAATCAACTGCAAGATTTCTATGCGCTTGGCTTTGACGATTTTCCGAAATTCGATATTTCTCTCTTTCTCACAACTTCTGTGCCACTCTTCTTCTTCTTGAGCACCGGATTTGTAATTGCGCATATCTATCACTACCGGATCACGAGCGGCCGTCCGCCGCTGAATTTAAGCGCGAAATGCGTCGTCATTTTGTTGATATGCACGGCGATACGATATCCAAGCTGGGTCGTCGAGACGCCCCCCCTGGCATTCGCCGTGCCCTTGGCCGTTTCTATTGTCTATATGATCGATCGTGGCAAAGAGCGGCCAAGCTTCTACTACCTTGCTGTTCCTGTGGCAGTAATCGCTTTCGTTCTCTCCAAAGTGATGATGATTGTTGTACTGGGACTTTACGGATTGTCCTATCTGGCGTTGCACGCTTTCCGCGTGCGATCGAAGGTCGGCTTTTTTGCATTAATTGTCGGGACCATTCTGGTAGCAATATTAGCCACGTTAATATTGTATTTGTTCTGGACTAAATTCATCTCCTTCGCGTCCACCAGTGATTTCGGCCCGTCAAGCTTGCACACGTTCAACTACATGCTTGCGAAGGGCGCCAGGCTTCAAAAAGTTATTTGGAAGACATTACCCGCGTTCTCTTTGGATCTGGGGATCTTGCTTCTCGTCATCGGCGTTTGGCTTCGACGGAGCTATTTGCTCTTCCTAAGCGTTCTGACCGGGGCTTCGCTTTATTACGGCTACCCTTACATATTTGGCCCAGCGGCTGCGGCTGCTATGATTTTGACGATTACCAACCTCTTACTTGCAACAAGCCCGCGTGAAGATGATCGCCGTGGCAGCAGCATGTTTTTCGTGGCTTCGGCCATGCTGATGCTCTTTAGCTATGCGACGCAAGATCCCGGCAGATGGTTGTTGATGCTCATTTGGGTGCCGACCCTTGGCGGTATGTTGGCGCTCGTTCTCCTCAATGACTTGCCAGAGGCGACCCGCTCAATAACTGGTAATCGATGGGCGAAGATTGGCGGGGCGTGGCGGTATTTATTGCCGACGATTGGCTTATTATCCAACTTCGCGCATGCCAATGGCGATCTGCGCTTCAGCGTTCCCAACCGTCAAATCGTCCCACCAGAGCTGACCGAGCTCTGGCTCCAGCTACGCATGTTAACCCCCGTCGATTCGCTGACATTCACCGATCAAACAGGCGAAGAGCCAGACCGTTTAGTGGGGTGGAATGACTACTCGATGATGGCCGAAAGGCAGTTCTTTATCTCCAGCTGGGCCACCTCTTTCTTACGTGGGAACAGTGCAGCGCGTAGCCAACGCCTCCAGACCAACCTCGCCGTTTTAAATGGAATGCTTCCAGCCGAGCAGCTTCAGCCGTTGTTGAACCATCACTACGGCGCTTACTTTGCAGCGGTAGAGGCTAACTTTCCGGTCCCGTCAAGATTCGAACGAATATTTGCCAATAGTAAATATGCAATTTATCGAATACCCAGGTGACGGGTGTCTAGTAATTCTGCGGTTTTGGTGAAATAGGCCCCCGCTCAGGTATTTGGTAAAAGAGTCGCCCCAAGCTGATTGGACGCTTGAAGCCGAAGACTCAGGCCGATCGCCTTGACGCAAAGCGCGCCGTCAAATTATATCCTGAAGGAAGCGGCTCCTTGGCCTTCTGGGGCAAGAACTTAAGGTACTTGAGTGAGATTTCGGCTGGTCGACGACGTTGTTTGCTGACGACAGACGCTATGAAATATTTAGTTTAGGGGCAATTGATGAAGCCAGCAGCTCGTTTCGCAACTCGTGCTGAGACTGTTATCGGCCTCCTCATTACGCTCATTAGCTTAGTGGCCATGGTCTGGTGGATATTGGCGATTTTCGGCGTCATTGAGCCGGTCAACAAGCAGAGCCCAAATTTGTCTTCTCCAGCACTTTTTTGGCTGCTTGCCGAACATGCGGCGATCGGCTTAGTCATGTTCCTGGGTGTGTTTGGCGCTGGAATGGGCTTTCTTGTGGGAATGCCGGCACGTTGGAGACTGACCTCAATAGATCGGCGCTTACTAGCGATGCCGATCGGATTAATCATCTGGCTCGCAGCTAGCATAATTATACGCATGGCCGACTGGCCAGGTTGGTTAGCGCTGATCATCGTGTTTGCATTGGCTGCCGTTGCCATTAAATCAAGGCGGCACTTGACTGCAAGCTTAGCGCTTACGTCACTACCTGAGACCGCGCGGACCTTGACGGCACTTATTTTGATACTAGGCCTAATCTTCGGTGCGTTCTTTGGCTTGGTGTGGCGGTTGCCGACGCAATTTGCAGGCGGTACGGTTGATCTTGGCGATCTCGGCTGTTACGTCGCCACTTACTACGCATTAAAAGCCCATATCTATCCTTATTTGTCACTGGCTATAGAGGGCGATAATCTTGGGACCTATACCAATTCAATTTCCAGCTTTCTGGCATTGTCTTTTGATGAACTTCCCGGGTTTGAATACACCTTCTTCCTAACTACTTCCGTTGCGTTCTTCTTCTTATACTCGCTCTGCTATGGTGTTCGACATTTGTTGGCCTACCGGCAAGAAATCGGGCTCTCAAAGCCATCTCCGGTCGTCATCGTCACCGTTATTTTGCTGATCTGTGCCGCGACCCGATATCCCAGTTGGATTGTCGAAAGTCCACCATACGCCTTTGCGGCACCTCTTATACTGCCGATCATCTATCTGGCTGCACGCGGAGTCCAACGGCCGATGTTCTTTTATCCGCTGCTACCACTGACATTAGTCGCCTTTGCCATCACCAAAATCGTGGTCGTTGCCGTTCTGTGCCTCTATGTTTTCTGCTGCTTCTGGCGCCGTGTTATCACGACGCGCAATCGGACAGGATTTGTGATTCTTGCGACGGGCGCCGCCACCGTCGCTGCATTTGCCATGTATATGCTCGCTGCGTATGGAGAGCATTATCTGTCATTTAGCTCTGCCGACTATTTTGGCCCCAAGAGCTTGATCTTCTTTTTCAATAAAGTATTTGTTCAGCATGGGCATATTCTCAAGGCATTGCAAAAGACCATGATCCAGGAAAGTTTTGGGCCGGACCTGGCGCCGCTTATCCTCCTCATTGGTACCTTGATGCTGCGGGATTGGGCATTACGGATTTCTGCTGCAATAGGCATTGCGCTCTGTTCCATTTATCCATTCTTGTTCAATGCAACGGGGGTGTCGGCCTTCCTGCTGGTTGGGGGATGGTTATTGCTGGATAAGCGCTCCCAGCCATCACGTTGGGCAACGGGTGTACTGGCGGTTGCAGCCGTGATTATGCTCTATGGCCATTTCCGAAACGATCCGGGTTCCTGGCTATTCTCAATGGTCTGGGATTACTGTGCTAGGCAGCGCGCTTTATTTGACCTTTCAGATGGCTGACTCGCCACAGGCGTCTGAGCGGGCTCCCAATGCAATTGCTGCTGCGCATGCTTGGCATTTTCTTCTACCCGCTGCCGGCCTCTGCATGGTGCTTGCTCTTTGTACCGGGACCTTCCGCTGGGGCGACCGCGATCGATCTGTTGTGCCATCGAAGCTCTATGATCTTTGGCTGGCCGTTCGAGCAAATACCCCTGCTGACGCGCTGATTTTTTCAGACCAGACCGGCCCCTCGCCGGGAAGACTGGAAGGCTGGAATGATCTTGCCATAACGTCGGCACGACAGTTTTATATTGTCAGTTGGTCTATGTCGCCACTTCGCGGCAATGAGCCCGCCCTCACTGAAAGGTTAAATCTGAACAAAGAGGTTCTGTCGGGGAAAATAACGCCCGGACAGTTGGCACTTAGCCGCTCGTATGGCAACTACTTTGCCGCGGTCCACGCCGATTGGCATGCAGTCCCAGGAGCGGAACTACTCTATAATAACGGCGACTACGCCTCATGGTCATTTCTTATTCTTCGATGCTCAGATGGGCTAAGGTCAGCTGCACTATTTATACTTGAGATTTGAAACCATGGAACCATCCGGTGGTAGCAGGGTGAACGGCCCGCTCGATAACGTCGCCCTCGCGATGATGAAAATGACTTGAGGTAGAGCGAGTGTTGTTCGAGGCATCTACCATTCATAAACCCAATAAGGAGCTCATTTGGGCTTGGGTCTAAACGGTGACAACTGCGTTGGCATATTCGCTAAGCTAGAATAAATGCGCTCGAAGAAGCCCGCAACTAGGCCCCCGCTGTCGAGCCCAAAATATTCACGCTGGGTTGTGGCCGGGAACCGCGACTAGATTATGGGAACAGATTTGGCGAGTCTCAGAAAGTACGTCAAGCGATACCAGCTGCGAACTTACGATGCACTCAGCAATCAGTGTTGTCATGGGTATTGAAGGCAATTGAGTAGTCAGGTGGCAGATTGAAATGACAATCAAATTTAGCATTCCATACCTTGTCGGTAAGGAACTAGAGAATGTACGTCTCTGTTTGGAGGAATTGCATCTTTCCGGTGACGGCCCCTTCACCCGGCGCTGTCATGCATGGCTGCAACACGAATTCGGGGCTTCTGCTCTGCTCACCCATTCCTGCACCGCCGCGTTAGAGATGGCCGCCATCCTTGCTAAACTGGAGCCTGACGATGAAGTGATTATGCCATCCTTCACTTTTGTCTCCACGGCCAATGCCTTTGTTTTGCGTGGGGCTCGGCCGGTTTTTATCGACATCCGCCCGGACACACTCAATATCGATGAGAGGAAACTGGAAGAGGCGCTGAGCAGCCGCACCAAGGCGATTGCTGTCGTTCATTATGCTGGTGTAGCCTGCGAGATGGATACAATCCTTCGTTTTGCTAACAAACATGGCTTGATGGTGATCGAGGATGCCGCCCAGGCCTTGCGCTGTACCTACAAGAACCGGCCTCTCGGCACCTTTGGTGCGACGGCAGCATTGAGCTTTCACGAGACGAAGAATGTCGTTTCTGGCGAAGGTGGCGCGCTCCTCATCAATGATCCGTCGCTGGTCGAACGAGCGCATATCATTCGAGAAAAAGGCACCAACCGGACACAATTTCTGCGCCGGAAAGTCGCCAAATATGAATGGCTGGATGTCGGCTCGTCTTATCTGCCAAGTGATCTGATTGCCGCTGTATTGCTTGCACAGTTGGAAGAGATCGACGCTATCATCGAACGACGGCGCACCGCCTGGGAACAGTATCATGAGGCGCTATTGCCGCTCGAGGCAAAGGGACTCTTACGTCGACCATTCGTGCCCGCAGACGCCGTGCACAATGGCCACATTTACTATGTGATTTTACCTGAAGCTGCCGTTGTTCAGCGATTGGTTCAGGGCTTGCGTGCCCAGCATATTGGCTCGACCACACATTATGTACCGCTGCATTCGGCACCGGCCGGCCAACGGTTTGGCCGGGCCGTTGGAAGCATGTCGGTCACAGATCAAGTGGCGGCACGCCTCTTACGTTTGCCTTTGCATGCCGGCATTGGTGAGAGGGACATCAATCTCGTCATCGACACGATTACGACAGTTCTGACCGCTGCTCAAGGCCTCGCAAACTGAACTGAAGGGCCAGGACATGAAACGATGCCTCTTGTGTGAATGTGATTTCTCTGGGCCGCTTTGGACCTGCCCCAATTGCGGCCATGCCCCCGAGCAGATAGATGGCATTCTTGCTTTTGCTCCGGATCTGGCTCTGAGCAACGACGGCATGGATCCCAATGCACATCATGTTCTCGATCAGGCTCAACAGCGCAGCTTTTGGTTTCGATCTCGCAATCGCTTGT
>WNFM01238820.1_pt1 | contig 17651 bp, 14 predicted proteins | sample 5400271 | NCBI WGS metagenome assembly WNFM01 (sample SAMN13153352, study PRJNA577476) | soil metagenome | isolation source: 60 cm saprolite on Douglas fir-dominated hillslope | place: USA:California | collected 2013-09-17 | reverse complement strand
ACCCGAGCACCGGGGAGGCCTTCGCCACCGCCCCCATCTCCCGCGAGGCGGAGGTTACCGCCGCGTTCGCCGCGGCGGCCGACGCGTTCGAGGGCTGGCGGGACAAGACGCCGGCGGAGCGGAGCCTGGCGCTGCTCCGGATCGCGGACACGATCGAGGACAAGGCCGAGCAGCTCGTCGCCGTCGAGTCCCAGAACACCGGCAAGCCGATCGCGCTGACCCTGTCCGAGGAAATCCCGCCGATGGTGGACCAGATCCGGTTCTTCGCCGGCGCCGCGCGGATGCTCGAGGGCCGCTCGGCCGGGGAGTACATGTCCGGGTTCACCTCGTTCGTCCGGCGCGAGCCGGTCGGGGTCTGCGCCGCGGTGACGCCGTGGAACTACCCGATGATGATGGCCGTCTGGAAGTGGGCGCCCGCGCTCGCGGCCGGGAACACCATGGTGCTCAAGCCGTCGGACACCACCCCGGCGTCCACCTTGCTGATGGCCGAGCTGATGAGCGAGCACCTGCCACCCGGGGTGTTCAACGTGGTTACCGGCGACCGCGACACCGGGCGGACCATCGTCTCGCACCCGGTGCCGCAGATGGTGTCGATCACCGGCAGCGTGCGCGCGGGCCGGGAGGTGGCGGCCGCGGCCGCCCACGGCCTGAAGCGGGTGCACCTGGAGCTCGGCGGCAAGGCCCCGGTCATCGTGTTCGACGACGCGGATCCCGCCAAGACCGCCGAGGCGATCGCGATCGCGGGCTACTTCAACGCGGGCCAGGACTGCACCGCGGCGACCCGGGTGCTGACCGGCCCGCACGTGCACGACGAGTTCGTCGACGCCCTGGTTGACCAGGCCAAGAAGCAGACCGTGGGCGGGCCCGAGGTCACCGACGCGGACTTCGGGCCGCTGAACAACCCCGCCCAGCTGGAGCGGGTATCCGGGTTCATCCAGCGGCTGCCGGACCATGCCCGGGTGCTCACCGGCGGCAAGCGGATCGGCGACCGCGGATACTTCTTCGAGCCCAGCGTGGTCGACGGGCTGCACCAGAGTGACGAGATCGTCCAGGAGGAGGTGTTCGGTCCGGTGATCACCGTGCAGCGGTTCACCGACGAGGACGAGGCCGTGCGCTGGGCCAACGGGACTGAGTACGGGCTGGCCTCGTCGGTGTGGACCTCCGACCACGGCCGGGCGATGCGGATGGCGCGGCGGCTGGACTTCGGCTGCGTCTGGATCAATACCCACATCCCGCTGGTCGCCGAGATGCCGCACGGCGGCTTCAAGCAGTCCGGCTACGGCAAGGACCTGTCCCTGTACGGCTTCGAGGACTACACCCGCATCAAGCACGTGATGTCGTCACTCGACTAGCCGAACGGCCCGGCCGCACCCCGCCGCCCGTAGGATCATGAGCGTGCTGGACGACGCCGAGGTCAGCCGCATCCTCGTGATCAACGCCCACCCCGACGACGTGGATTTCGGCGCCGCGGGAACGGTGGCGCGCTGGACCGACGCGGGGATCATGGTCGTCTACTGCGTCGTCACCGACGGCGACGCGGGCGGCAGCGACCCGAGCGTGTCGCGTTCTGACATGGCGGTCTTGCGCCGCGCCGAGCAAACCGCAGCCGCCAAGCAGGTTGGCGTGCGCGACCTGCGGTTCCTCGGTTACCCGGACGGGCGGGTGGAGGCCACCCTCGAACTGCGCCGGGACCTGGCCCGGGTGATCAGGCAGGTCCGCCCGGACCGGGTGGTCTGCCCGTCCCCGGAGCGCAACTACGTCCGGCTCGGCATCGGTCACCCCGATCACCGCGCGGTGGGCTCGGCCGCCCTCGACGCCGTCTACCCGGATGCGCGCAACCCGTTCGCGTTTCCCGATCTGCTCTCGGCCGAGGGCCTGGAGGCCTGGACCGTGCGCGAGGTCTGGATCAGCGGCACGACCACGCCCACGCACTACGTCGACGTGACGCAGACCTTCCCGCGTAAGATCGCCGCGCTGCGCGCGCACGTGAGCCAGATCTCCGGCCGGGACGGCCTCGAGGAATTCCTGCGGCAGCGCCTGGCGCGGGCCGCGGCGCAGGGCGGCCTGGCCGAGGGCAGCCTGGCCGAGGGGTTCCAGGTCCTCGACACCGGCTGAGGCCGGCCGGGTACCGGCTGAGGCCGGCCGGGTGCTCGGTGCCGACCAGGCAACGGACACCGCGCGCTCACCAAGCCGAAACCTCTAGGTAACCTGCCAGTATTGTCCTAGTCATAATAAGCCAACTCGATTGCTAACATCGGGGAAATTAACCCTTAACGCTTGATGGCGAGCACTTGAACGCAAAGCGCGGCACGCACGTGCATTCCTTCTGACCAGAGCGTTCTTGCCGGCAAAGCTCGCCGTTGCATCACACAGTGATGACCCGATCACGATTCTTTGCTTACCTTCTGGCCACCTTGTGTTCTATCATTCCCGCCCGAGACATCATTTTTCCGACGCTCGGTGTTTCTTCCGGCTCCGACACACTCGGGAGACACTAGGGCCGCCGGCGGGACGGGTGACCGAAGGGGGACACCGATGCCGGCGAATGTTTACGCTTCTAGGAGGGCGTGAATGCGAATTTTGTCGAGGCTAGTCACGGGAGCGGCCGTCGCCGCAGCCGCGATAGCTATGACCGCGGTGCCGGCCCTGGCCGATCCGCCGACCGGGGTAACTCCGAGGGCCGTCGACGTCGTCGGCGTCGGCTCGGACACCATCCAGAACGTCATGGACCAGTTCAGTCACGACTTCAACGCAACCCACACCGGCGTCAAGCTCTACAGCTGGGACGCGACCGACCCCCACACCGGCGTGATTCACGGCTTGATCAAGTTCAAGACCGGCTGCACCCTACAGCAGCGGCCCAACGGGTCGTCCGAGGGCGTCACCGCGGTCAAGACCAACGAGGGCGGCACCACGGCCGGCCACCCCTGCGAGGACTTCGCGCGATCCTCCCGGGACCGCGCGACGACCGACCCGCCGTTCGCCCGGGGCGGCCTCGCGTTCGTTACGCTGGCCGGCGACGCGGTCACCTACTCCACGCAGGCGGTCACCAACGCGCCAGCCAACCTGTCCGCCGCCCAGCTGACCGCGATCTACACCTGCGCGGTCACGAACTGGCACCAGGTCGGCGGCAGGAACGCCCCGATCAGGGCGTTCATCCCGCAGAGCGGGTCCGGCACCCGCTCGTTCTTCCTTAAGGCGATCGGCGTCACCGCCCCCGGTCCGTGCGTGTCCGACGGCGGCGGCAAGCTGGAGGAGAACGAGGGCGTCAACCCGCTGCTGCATAACGCGAACGCGATCTTCCCCTTCTCGATCGGGAAGTACATCGCCGAGAAGTTCCACTCCGCCCCGTGCTTCCGGGCCGACTGCGCGTTTGTGAAGCGGGGCCCGCTCAAGGGCCTGGCCTGCAGGCCGAAGGCGGGTCAGAACCTGTTCGGCTGTGACTCGCACGGCACGATGGTGCTGCACTCCGTCAACCACACGCCGCCGACCATCGGTACCGGCAAGGCCACGAAGATCAACCCGTTGTTCACTCCCGCGTTCACGCGCACCCTGTTCGAGGTGGTCAGGTTCGCCCCTCGGACCAGGGACCACATCCCCGCCAACCTGGAAAAGTTCTTCGGCTCCCGGGGCTGGGTCTGCGCCACCGCGGCCGCCAAGGCGGACCTGCTGAACTACGGCTTCGTCATTCTGCCGAGCTGCGGTCACACGCACTGATCTAGGGAACCGCAACGCAACGCGGCGTGGTGCCGGGAATGCCCGGCACCACGCCGTTTTGCGTGCCACTCCGCGATACCGTCGAAACCACGCGATGGCAACAAGAGACTCGCCTAGCCGCGGTCATTTGCCTTCTACGATTCAACGGCCCGCACCCGCCCGATCGGAGCCCGGCGTCGGCCGCGGCCAGATGTCCAGATGCCTCCCGTTTCCTACTTGTTCACTTGAGAAGCCGCCGAGATGCCATATCATCCGGAGAGGAGCAAACGGTCCGGAAGGGCCTGGCGGCTCGCGGCGCCGCCGCGGCTGGTCAGAAGGGGAACCCGCTCATGGCCGTAGTAGCCGAAAATGAGCTGCCCCTTGCCCCCGACGACGACAGGCCGCGGACCATTGTCGCGCCGGTGTCTGCCGGGGACCGTATCTTCCGCGGGGCCGTGCGCGGCGCGGGGCTCCTGGTCCTGGTGATCACGGCGAGCATCCTGATCTTCCTGGCCGCGCGATCCGTGCCCGCCTTCCGGTCGGCCGGCTTCGGCTTCTTTACCACCTCGGCGTTCAACGGCACCCAGTTCGGCATCGCCGCGATCCTGCCGCTCGGGGTGCTGATCGCGGTCATCGCGCTGGTCATCGCGATCCCGGTCGGGATCGCGACCGCGCTGTTCATCTCCGAGTACGCCCCGCCTGCGCTGCGCCGGCCGCTGATCGCCGCGACCGACCTGATGGCCGCGGTCCCCAGCATCGTCGTCGCGCTGTTCGGGCTGTACTTCCTGATGCCCCGGATCCTGGGCTTCGACAGCTGGCTCGCCCATCACCTCGGGTTCATCCCGGTGTTCCGCGTCTCGGGGCAGAACATCGCCTCCACCTACGTGGCATCCACGTTCATCGCCGGCGTCGTGGTCTCGGTGCTGGTCATACCGATCATCACCTCGCTGTCGCGGCAGGTGTTCTTTCAGGCGCCGCAGGGCGAGCGGGAGGCCGCCTACGCGCTCGGCGCCACCCGATGGGGGATGATCCGCACGGTCGTACTGCCCTACGGCCGGGCCGGCATGATCGGGGCGAGCATGCTCGGGCTCGGCCGCGCGCTCGGCGAGACGATCGCGGTCTCCTTCATCCTGACCCCGATCCTCTCCTTCACCCCGCACGTGGTGCAGAGCGGCGGGAACTCGGTGACGTACATGATCGCCACCTACCTGCTGGACGTGGGCTCCCTGGAGAAATCCGCCCTGCTCGCCGCTGCGATGGTGCTGTTCCTGCTGACCCTCGGGATCAACGTCGTGGCGGCGATCGTCATCAACCGGTCGCGTTCGGGCGCGAGCGCGGCGGCGGACTGATGCCATGCTGACCCAGCAGAGCCGTCCGCCCGCCGCGGCCGGGACTCCCTCGGCGGTCGCCGAGCGCAAGGTGCGGATCAGCCGGGTCACCCCGGCCGGCGCGGCGACGGTCACCGCGGCCGGGGTCAGCGCGCTCGCGCTGGTCTGGGTGCTCTACGAGCGCGTGCTCCCGTTCAGCGGTGTGCTCGGCTTCTGGGTGTGCTGGTACCTGGTCTTCCTGCTCCTCTACTGGGTGATGGCGCGGCAGCAGTGGGACCGGCGCCTGGCCGGCGACCGGGTCACGACCGTCGAGTTCGGCACCAGCGGCACGCTCACCATGCTGATCGTGCTCGGGGTGGTGCTGTTCGTCTTCGCCCGCGGGTACCCCGCGGTCTTCCACCTGAACTTCTTCACCCAGTCGATGGCGTTCGCCGGCCCGCTCAGCCCGTTCAACATGGGCGGGGTGGTGCACGCCATCGTCGGCACGGTCGAGCAACTCGCCATCGCCACGCTGATCTCGGTGCCGCTCGCCGTGGCCGCGGCCCTGTTCCTGGCCGAGGTCGGCGGCAGGCTGGCCCGGCCGGTCCGGGTCATCGTCGAGGCCATGACCGCGCTGCCCGACATCATCGCGGGAGTATTCGTCTACGTCGCGTTCATCCTCACGCTCGGCATGCAGAAGAGCGGGCTGGCCGCGGGCATCGCGCTCTCGGTGAACATGCTGCCGATCGTCACCCGCGCCTCCGAGGTGGTGCTGCGCCTGGTTCCCGGCACCCTGCGCGAGGCCTCCTACGCCCTGGGCTCCAGCCAGTGGCGCACCGTCTGGAACGTGGTCCTGCCCACCGCGCGGTCCGGGCTCGCCACCGCCGTCGTGCTCGGGATGGCCCGCGCCATCGGGGAGACCGCGCCCGTCCTGCTGGTATCCGGGGTCACCAAGGAACTGAACTTCAGCCCGCTGCACGGGCCGCAGATGAACCTGCCGCTGTTCATCTGGGACTACGCGCATATCGAGTCGACCACGGCCGTCAACGTCACCCGCGGCTTCGGGGCGGCCTTCGTCCTGGTGCTGGTGGTTCTCGCCCTGTTCGCGATCGCCCGGCGCATAGGCGGATCGGCGCCCGGGCAACTGTCCCGCGGGCAGCAGCGCAGGCTGGCCCGGTCGGCTGGCCGGACCTCCATTCTCTCCATAATTCGTCGGGGGGCACGATGATTCGGATGAGCCCGCCGCGCTCCGCGGTAGCCCTGCTGTCTGCCGCTCGCCGGCGGGGCGCCCTCAGGCCCTCCGGCTCGCTCATGCGCGCCCTCGCCCTGGCCGGGCTGGCGCTGCTGGCGGCCGGGCTGGCCACCCTCCCGGCCGCGGCCCGCCCGGCGGCCGCCGCGGCCGGGCCGGCGGAAACCGCCGTCCGCAACTCGCCGATCACCATCCAGGGCCCGCGCCTGTTCAACGGCAGCTTCACCAACCCGAAGCTGCTGTCCCACGGGAGCGTGGTGAGGGTGAGCCAGGCCGACAACCTGGTGAACCAGACGGTGCAGGTGTCGTGGGCCCACTTCACCCCGAGCCAGAATCCCCCGTATGGCAGCAATACGTTCTACGCGGTGATGGTGGCCGAGTGCCAGGGCACCCACCCGGTGAGCTGGGACCAGTGTTACGGGGCCAGCAACGGCGGCATCGCGGGCCAGTTCGGGTCGGTCGGCCCGTACAACACGGCGTACAGCCTGACCGCGCCCAACGGCACTGGGGCGATCGGCATCAACGTCGAGACCGCGCTGGAAAACTCGTTCCTCGGCTGCGACCAGCGCCATCCGTGCTCGCTGGTGGTTGTGCCCGGCCAGGGGGGGAACGAAATCGGCTCCCCGCCCTCGTTCCGCTGCAACGACCACAGCGCCGACGCCGGCTTCGGCGGCAGCGGCTTCGCGACGCCTGGGTCCACTTTCAATCCCGCCTCGGGTCACTGCTCGTGGGCGGACCGGATCGTGATCCCGCTGCACTTCTCCGCGGCGGTGACCGGCTGCCCGCTGACCAGCACCCAGTTCAACGTGGCAGGGGCGCCGATGATGGCCCGGGCCATGCTGCAGTGGCTGTCCGGCCTGTGCGGGGGGGCGAACCCGCTGGCCATCTCGTACAACTCCACGATCCAGGAGCCCCAGGCGCTGCAGGAGGCATCCAGCGGCATCGTCGACGTGGCGCTCACCACCCGGCCCGCCAGCGCCGACAGCGCCGAGGGCGTGAGCCTGCCCAGCAACAGGCATTACATCTACGCCCCGATCGGCGTGTCCGCGGTCTCGATCGCGTACTGGGTCGACAACCCGCTGACGGGCCAGCCGGACGCCAATCTCAAGCTGGATCCGCGGCTGGTCGCCAAGTTGGTCACGACGTCCTACAGCTTCGGCGACGGCTGTGTGCGGGGACAACCTGGCTCCTGCGACAGGGCCGTCAGCGGTAACCCGGTGCATCTGTTCAACGACCCGGAGTTCACCAAGGTCAACCGGACGGTACTGGACCCGGGCCAGCAATTCCAGGTACCTCTCCTGCAGTCCGGGAACAGCGACCTGACCTGGACGCTGACCCGCTGGATCGCCGCCAATCCCGCCGCCAGCGCCTTCCTCGGCGGCCAGCGGGACCCGTGGGGAACGCACGTCAACACCTACTACCGCGGGGTGAAGTACCCAACGGACTCCTTCATCGGGCAGGATCCCTTCCCGGCGATCCAGCATCAGTTCAACCCGCTGTTCCCGCTCAGCCAGGTCGCCTACCACATGTCCCTGAGCTGGGAAGCCGGCACCCAGCCCGAGAAGGACGCGAACGGGAACTTCCCGTCGGACCCTCCTCAGACCCCTGGTACCCGGGCGCTCTTCGGGGTCCTGGACGAGGCCGACTCGGCCGCGTTCCAGTTCCCGGTGGCGGCGGTCAGCAACGGCGCAGGCCGGTACGTGCAGCCCACCCAGGCCGGCATGGCCGCCGCCCTCCAGAACATGACCAGCGAAGGCAGCGGCACCGCGCAAGTGAATATCGCGAACACCGATCCGGCTGCCTACCCGCTGACCATGGTCATCTACGCAGCGGTGCCGACCGCCGGCACCTCGCACACCAAGGCCGCAGCCATCGCCCGCTTCCTCGATTTCGCCGCCGGCGCGGGCCAGGCCCCCGGCGATCAGCCCGGGCAGCTTCCCGGGGGGTACCTGCCGCTGACCGCCGCGCTGCGGGCGCAGACCCAGCAGGCGGCCACCGAGGTCGCCAACCAGGCCGGGAACACCAGCAGCGGCCAGCCGCAGAGATCGCCGACACCGGCGCCCATCCCGAGCCTGTCCGCCAGGCCGACTCCCAGCCCCGCGCTCGCCCTGCCCCGGGTGACCCCGAGCATCGGGCCGATCACGACGACCACCGTCGCCGACCCGCAGCGGGCGGCGGGCACCCGCTACATCCTTCCGGTGGTGCTGATGGTAGGCGGGCTCTCGGCCCTGGCCGGCTCGTCGGCGCTCATGGCGTCCGCCCGCACCTCGGTCCTGGGCCTGCTCGGGCGCGCCGGGCGAGCGGGCCTGGCGCGGCGCCGGAGCGCCTGGAGCCGCCTGAGCCGCAGGAGTCGATCGTGACCCGCACGCCGCGCGCACGCGCCATGGCCGCCGTCAGGGTCATCGGCGCCCTGGCGCTGGCCTCGCTCCCCCTGGCCGCCGTGCCCGCGCCCGCGAGCGCGGGCACCTACGTGGACGTCAGCGGCTCCGGCTCGTCGTGGGCTGCGGTGGCCATTGACCAGTGGGCCCAGGACAAGCGGCCGAACGGCATCGTAGTCAACTACAACCCCGACGGGTCAGCGGCGGGCCGGGGCGACTACATGGCCAACCAGGACGACTTCACCGGCTCGGATCCGCCGTTCCGCAACGGCAAGGACGAGCTCGCCGGCACCGGCTCCGAGAACCCCCTGCAGGGCTACTCCTACGTCCCTGACGTCGCGGGCGGCACGGCGTTCATGTACCACCTCACCGTGAGCGGCCGCCTGATCACGAACATGCGACTGTCCGGCCAGACCACGACTACGGGGCGCAGCTGCCTAACCTGCCGATCACGCCGGTGATCCGTTCCGACGGTTCCGGCGCCACGTTCTTCCTGACCCGCTGGATGTCCCACATGTTCCCGAACGACTGGAACGCGTTCTGCCAGCGCGTGCACTCGGGCATCCAGCTGCCCTGCCCTCAGACCGAGTTCTACCCGCAGTTCAGTAACGCGAAGGCGGAGAACGGCTCCAACAACGTCGCCACCTACATCACCTCGAGCTACGGCAACGGCTCGATTGGCTACGACGAGTACGCCTACGCGCTCAACTCGCACTATCCCGTGGTCAAGGTGCTGAACCAGGCCGGCTACTACGTCCTGCCGAGCGCCTCGAACGTGGCCGTCGCGCTGACCAGGGCCGTCATCAACGAGGACCCGTCCAGCCCCGACTTCCTGCAGCAGAACCTGGACAGCGTCTACACCTTCACCGATCCGCGGAGCTATCCGCTGTCCAGCTACAGCTACTTCATCGTGCCCCGCAGCGGCGCGACCCTGCCCACCAACTTCACCACCGCTAAGGGCGCGACCCTCAGCACCTGGCTCAATTTCGACCTCTGCGAGGGCCAGCAGCAGGTGATCCAGCTCGGCTACTCACCGCTGCCGATCAACCTGGTGAAGGGCGGGCTGCTGCAGATCGGCCGCATCCCCGGTCACGTTGCCACGACGCCGGTGTCCAGCCTGGCCGGCTGCAACAACCCCACGTTCATCAACGGCCAGGACGTGCTGCTCAACACGGCGCCGTTCCCGTCGCCCTGCGACAAGCTGGGCGCTCCCCTGAACTGCGTCGTGAAGAACGGAAAGCCCGTCGCCTCAGGCTCGGGCCCGACCTCCAAGCCCACCACGGGCGGCGCGACGCCGAGCGGCGGGAACGCGACCCCGGGCGCGGCTGGCCCGGTGCCCACGGCGACGCCGACCGGGCCCGTCACCGGGGTGACCGTGAACCTGGCCTCGGCGGACCGGTCTAGCCAGATAGCGCTCGCCACCATCACGGCGGCATCGATCATCGCTGCCGTGGCTGTCCCCCCCGCGCTGGCCGCGTGGCTGCGGCGCCGCAGGCAGAATGACTGACTCCGGCCGCGCGGTGACCGCGGCGACCCAGACGGCTGCGCCCGAGCAGTACGCGGGACCCGAGCCGACCGCGGGACCCGAGCAGGCGGCGGGACCCGAGCTGACGACAGGACACGGGCCCCAGGCGGCGCCGGCCGCCCAGGCCGAGCCCGAGTTCGCCGCGGCCCCGATCGCCGAGCCCGGGTCCGCCGCCGCCCCCATCGCGGAGCCCGGGTCCGAGCAGTCCGCGGCCCCCGGGACGCGGGCCACGGCGATCGTTCCGGCCGAGCCCGAGCCCAGGCCAGCCGCGGCACCGCCCTCGATGGGACTGCGGGAGCAGATTCTTCGTGGCGTGGGCGTGGCGCTGATCCTGCTCGGCCTCGTCGTGCTGGGATTCGCCGTCTACCTGTACGGCCTGTCCGGCGTGCAGGAGGCCAGGAGTCAGTCCATCTTGTACCAGCGGCTGCAGCTGGAGCTGGCCAACCAGATCGCGCCGCTGGGGTCCGCCACCCCCGGCGCCCCGGCCGCCACCCCCGCCAGCCCCGGAACCCCGCTCGCCACTCCGGGCGTTCCGGTCGTCGTCCTGCGCATACCCGCCATCGGGGTGCACGACATGGTGGTGGTGGAGGGCACCAGCCCGGAGGACCTCACCCTCGGCCCCGGGCACCTGCGCGATACCCCGCTGCCCGGTCAGGCTGGCGTCTCCGAGATCTTCGGGCGCCGGGCGACCTTCGGTGCCCCGTTCGCGCGCATCGGGCAGCTGCGACCGGGAGACGTCATCCAGGTCATCACCGGCCAGGGAACGTCCACGTACCGCGTAGCGGCCATTGGCAACAGCGCATACGTCATCAGCGATCCGGCGCCGAACCGGCTGGTGCTGCTGACCGCCTCCTCGCCGACCGTCCCGACGTACTACATCGATGTCGACGCCCGCCTGACCTCGCCCGTCCAGAATGGCCCGCCGGTGCCGCAGGTGATCAGCGAGCCGGAGCTGCCGCTGGCCGGTGACAGCGGGGCCCTCGGGCTGATCATGGCGTGGGGCCTGGCCCTCGCCCTGGTGTCGGCCGCGGGCACGATCGCGGCTACCCGGTGGTCACGCTGGCCGGCCTACCTGGTCACCGCGCCCGTGCTCCTGGCCGTGCTCTGGAACCTCTACCAGGGCCTCGCGGCGTTGCTGCCCAATGTGTACTAGACGAGGCCCGGCCGGGCGGCACGGGGAAGAAGTGGAGCCAGACACATGAGTAGCGACGCCATGGAATACCCCCCGCCGGGCGCCTGGTCCGGCCCGGCCGACCATCCGGAAACGGTCATGCCGGAAACGGCCATGCTCGATCCCGGCGGTCTCAACAGTGCGGTCATCACGGCCAGCTCCCTGATCGGGCTGGAGGCGCGCAATGTATCCGCCTGGTTCGGCGCGCACAAGGTGCTTGAGCGCGTGTCGCTGCGGATGGACGCGGGATCGGTCACCGCCCTGATCGGGCCTTCAGGCTGTGGCAAGTCCACCTTCCTGCGCATACTCAACCGGATGCACGAGATGGTGCAGGGGGCGAGCCTGGGCGGCCAGGTACTGCTCGCGGGCCAGGACATCTACGAATCGCACCAGCGCCCCGTCGACGTGCGGCGCAGGATCGGCATGGTGTTCCAGAAGCCGAACCCGTTCCCGGCCATGTCCGTGTACGACAACGTGGCCGCGGGCCTGAAGCTGGCCGGGATCAGGGTGCGCGACAAGGACGCGGTCGTCGAGGCGACCCTGCGCCGCGCGGGCTTGTGGGGCGAGGTGCAGAACCGGCTGCGCTCGCCGGGCGGCGCGCTCTCCGGCGGCCAGCAGCAGCGGCTGTGCATCGCCAGGTCGCTCGCGGTCTCCCCGGACGTCCTGCTGATGGACGAGCCGTGCTCGGCGCTCGACCCGACGTCCACCCGGCGGATCGAGGAGACGATCGGCGAGCTGGCAAGCCAGGTCACGATCGTGATCGTCACCCACAACATGCAGCAGGCCCAGCGGGTGTCGCAGAACTGCGCGTTCTTCCTCGCCGCCGAGAACACCCCGGGGCACATCGTCGAGGCCGGGCCGACGGCTCAGGTCTTCGAGGCCCCAGCCGACCCGAGAACCGCGGACTACGTGCAAGGCCGCTTCGGCTAGACCGGCGGTGTCCCGGGGGCGTGGGGCCCGTGAGCCAGCTGGTAGCAGAAACCAGGATGGGCACAAGGCCAAGGATCATGCGGAGTTGCTGGCTTGACCTTGAAGCCGGGTTCTTCGCCGGGCTAGTCCTGACCGCGGGTACGGCTGTCTTCGAGCCTTTCCTCGGGGGTAGCAAAGCGGCGCATCGGCGCCAGGCTCGGATCAGCGGCCACCGCCGGGGAGGGAACCCAGAACCTGCTGTGCGCCTGCCTGGCGATCGCGGTGTTCGCCGGGCTGGCCGCTAACACGCTGCTGGGCGCCTGGTGGCTCGACGCCGTAGTCGCGCTCGGGATCGCAGCCTGGGCGGTAGTAGAAGGGCGGCGCGCGTGGGCCGGAAAATCCTGTGGCTGTGGATGCTAGTGCCGTAGCTAACTGCGCGGTTCCAGAAGCCTCGCTGACGGCGGCATGACAAGGGCCGTTCGGCTGCACGCAATCATCGCGGTCTATTCGACTCCCCGCGAGGCGCCAGAAGCCGACCCGGGGAGCGCGGGCCTGGATGCGGTCACGGGCCGGGGGCGGACGCGTCCGCGGCTGGTCGGGGCGGCGGGTCGCCGATCAGCGTGCCGAGACTGGCCAGCGCCTGGGTACGGGCCCGGTAGTAGACCCAGACGCCGCGCTTCTCGCGGTCCATGAGGCCGCTGTCGTGCAGCACCTTCAGGTGGTGGCTGATCGTCGGCTGCGACAGGTCGAATGCGCCGGCCAGGTCACAGACGCAAGCCTCGCCGCCCGGGTGCGAGGCCACCAGCGACATCAGCCGCAGCCGCACCGGGTCAGCCAGCGCCTTCAGCAGCGGTGCGATCTGCTCGGCCTGGGCGCGCGACAGCGGCTGGGCCGACAGCGGCGGGCAGCACGCCGCCGGATCGGCCGGGCTCAGCACCATCAGAGACCTCGACATACGTCTATATTGACAGACCCCGAAGTCTTGTGGCAAGCTCGGCAGCACGGGCAAGACATAGATGCTCATCAAAGTCCGAGACCCAGGAGGTTCCCGTGCCCAGCCGCGTGCAGCTCGCACTCAACGTCAATGACATCGATGAGGCCGTCGCCTTCTACAGCAAGCTGTTCGGCGCCGACCCGGCCAAGCGCCGGCCCGGCTACGCCAACTTCGCGATCGCCGAGCCACCGCTCAAGCTCGTCCTGCTGGAAAACCCAGGCCAGGGCGGCAGCCTCAACCACCTCGGCGTCGAGGTCCCCGACACCGACACCGTGGAGACCGAGCACGCACGCCTCGCCCAGACCGGTCTTGCTCAAGCGAGTGCGGGCGAGACCACCTGCTGCTACGCGCGGCAGGACAAGTTCTGGGTAGAGGGCGCGCCCGACGGCGAGTCCTGGGAGATCTACACCGTCCTGGCCGACAGCCAGACCTTCTACGCCGAGGCCCACGGCCCCGAGTGCTGCGGCGGCAACGGGCCCCACTCTGAGGAATCGACTGCTTCCGCCGCCGCGTGCTGCTAGCGGGCCCGGTGGCCCGCACGGCTACGGTTGCCGTCTGCCCGGCCCGGCGCGTCCGGAGCCGGGCAGATGCTATGGGCCCTGCTCCCCGAGCCCGGCGCATCGACCGTCGCGGCTCCCTGCCTGGCTGAGGTCGCTGTCAGGGCACGGGCGCTTCCTTGGCGGGCGCTGAGAGCAGGGCCGCCATGCGCTCCAGCGCGGCGGGCACCAGGCGGTAGTAGACCCAGGTGCCGCGGCGCCGTGAGTCGATGATTCCGGCTTCCCGCAGCACCTTCAGATGGTGGCTGATCGTGGGCTGGGTGAGGTCGAAGCCCGTGGTCAGCTCGCAGACGCAGACCTCGCCGCCCTGATGAGCCCCGATCAGGGAGACCAGCCGGAGCCGAACCGGGTCGGCCAGGGCCTTGAACACCTGCGCCAGCCCCGCGGCCGCGGTCTCGCCCATCGGCTCGCGGACCAGCGGTATGGCGCAGGCCTCGACAACGGCCTCGAGCCTGGCTGCGGGGATGAGGTCCAGGGCTTTCCGGCCTGCCTGCATGGACATGGGTCTATCTTGACGCCTGTCTATCCAGGCTGGCAAGCTTGGACTAGAGCTGCATTGACGCCTATCAATGAAAGCACCCATGAGCATGAAGGCTTGCAGGGCAGGCGAACCTGGGCGCCAGGTTCACTGCCCGGGCCTGGCCGGTCGGACCCTGCGATGAGCGACGTGGCGTTGTGGCGACGGCTGACCGCCGAGTTTCTGGGCAGCGCGTTCCTGGCGGCGCTGGTGATCGGCTCGGGCATCGCGGCCCAGCGCCTGTCGCCGGGAGCTACCGGGCTGGAGTTGCTGGAGAACGCGGCGGCGACGGCGGCCGGGCTGTTCGCCATCATCCTGATGTTCGGGCCGGTGTCCGGCGGTCACTTCAACCCGGTGGTGTCCTTCGCCGACGCGGCGTTCGGCGGGCTGCGCTGGCGCGACGCCGCCGCGTACCTGCCCGCGCAGGTGACCGGGTGCATCGGCGGCGCCGTGATCGCGAACCTGATGTTCGCCTCGGCGGCGGTGAGCATCTCGGCCAAGCACCGGGCCACCCCGGCCCATTTCCTGTCCGAGGTCGTCGCGACCCTGGGGCTGATCGTGGTGATCTTCGCGCTGGCCCGGACGGGCCGCAGCCGGTCCGCGCCCGCGGCGGTGGGCGCCTACATCGGCGCGGCGTACTTCTTCACCTCCTCGACCAGCTTCGCCAACCCGGCGATCACCGTGGGCCGGATGTTCTCGGCCACCTTCGCCGGCATCGCCCCGTCGTCGGCTCCCGCGTTCATCGGCGCCCAGGTCATCGGCGGCGCCCTCGCGGTAGCGGTTATCAAGGCGCTGTATCCCGGCGTCACCCCCGCGCAGGCCGCCGACATCATCCTGCCTCACCACACCGGCCAGGCCAGACCGGCCGCTCCCGCAGCGGAGGACGGCGCTTCGCCTGCTGCGGGTCGGCCTTCCGGCCCGGTCCAGCCCTACTGACGGGAGCCTGCCATGCACCTGGTCATGATCGGCGGCAGCGACGCCGGGATCAGCGCCGCGCTGCGAGCCCGCGAACTCGACCCCAGCGCAGACGTTACCGTGGTGCTCGCCGATGCCTACCCGAACTTCTCCATCTGCGGCATCCCCTACTACCTCTCCGGCGAGGTCACCCGCTGGCGCAATCTCGCCCACCGCAGCATCGCCGACCTGGAAGCCGCCGGGATGGGCCTGCGGCTGGACACCACCGCCCGCCGGATCGACGTCGCCGCGCGCAAGCTCCTGGTGACATCCGCCGACGGCGCCGAGGAAACGCTCGCCTACGACAAGCTGATCATCGGCACCGGCGCGGTCCCGGTCCGGCCCGCGATCACGGGCCTCGGCGGGCCCGGCGCGCTCGGGCCCGGCGACGGCGTGCACCTGCTGCACTCGATGGGCGACACCTTCGAGGTCATGCGCACCCTCGAGAACGCCGCGCCGGCCACCGCGGTCATCGTGGGGGCCGGCTACATCGGCCTGGAAATGGCCGACGCCCTGGTCACCCGCGGGCTGTCGGTCATCCAGATGGAACAGCTGCCCGAGGTGCTGCCCACCGTCGACCCCGCACTCGGGGCCCTGGTGCACGCCGAACTCGCCGGTCACGGCGTCGAGGTGCTGACCGGCACTACCGTCCGTCACATCACCCGGGCCCCGGCCAGCGCGGCGGGGCGGCTGCAGGTCGAGGCGGCCAACGCCGACGGCACAGCCGTGACGCGCACGGCCGACATGGTCCTGGTGGTCGTAGGCGTCCGCCCCGACACCACCCTGGCCGCGGAAGCCGGAGCCACGCTCGGCCACAGGGGCGCGATCGCCGTAGATACGGCGATGCGGACGAATCTGCCGGATGTATTCGCCGCCGGTGACTGCGTCGTCACCCACCACCGGCTGCTCGGGGAGACCTACCTGCCGCTCGGCACCACAGCGCACAAGCAGGGCCGCGTGGCCGGGGAGAACGCCCTCGGCGGGAACCGGGAATTCGCTGGCAGCCTCGGCACCCAGGTCGTGAAGATCTTCGACCAGGCCGCCGCGCGCACCGGGCTGCGCGACCACGAGGCCGCCCCGGCCGGGTTCGACCCCCTCACCGTGGAGTCAGAGGCCGACGACCACAAGGCCTACTACCCCGGCAGCCACCGCATCACCATGCGGTTCACCGGTGACCGCATCACCAGGCGCCTCCTCGGCACCCAGTTGTTCGGCCATCGCCACGCCGAGATCGCCAAACGCATCGACATCGCCGCCACCGCGATCTTCAACCACATGACCGTCGATGGCCTCGGCGACCTCGACCTGTCCTACACCCCGCCGCTGGGCAGCCCCTGGGAAGCGGTCCAGATGGGCGCCCAGGCCTGGGTCCGAGACATCCAGCGGCACTAACTCGCCCCGGATCTCGAGCAGAGGAACACCCCATGTCAGCGCATCACGTACGGCCCGGGCCTCAGTCCCGCCACCCAGTGCACTGCGCCATCCAGGCCACCTTCACCGCGATCATCCTCCTCGCAGCAGCGCGGGCATCGCCGCGATCAGCGCCCAGCAGGTCGATTTCGGCGCCTTTAACCGTGCCCGCGTCTGGCGTAACCGTGCGGCGGAGTTGCGCTGGGTAGCTGGAAGCTGAGCTGTCCACTCGAAGATCGGGCGTCGGGCTGGTTCGGCGAAGCAGGTCCATTCGGTTTTGGCACGTGATCCCAATCGGCCCGCGGGTTCAAGGGGGTCGCCGAGAATTCCCCGCGATCATGAACGATAGCAGCCGGCGGGCGGACGGGAGGGGTGGTGCGGCGGCGCTGACCGCCCTAGGTTTGCATCAGGCCGCAATCGCCGTCTCCAAGGGAGCCTGCGCATGGAAGTCACCGTCACCGTCGACGGCGCCAGGTACGTCGACAACGTGGAACCACGAATGCTGCTTGTCCACTACCTCAGGGAAGTTGTGGGCAAGACCGGAACACCCATCGGATGCGACACCTCCAACTGCGGTGCGTGCACCGTGCTGATGGACGGCGCCTCGGTCAAGAGCTGCTCCGTACTCGCCGTCCAGGCGGACGGGGCCGACATCACCACCATCGAGGGCATCGCCAACGGCGAATGGCACCCGCTGCAGCGGGCCTTCCACGAGGAGCACGCCCTGCAGTGCGGCTACTGCACGCCGGGCATGATCATCGCGGCCGCGGACCTGCTTAATGACAACCCGCACCCGAGCGAGCAGGAGATCCGCGCGGGCCTGGAGGGCAACCTCTGCCGCTGCACGGGCTACCAGAACATCGTCCGCGCCGTGCAGCGCGCCGCCGAGGCAGGAGTGACGCCATGACCGCGCAGACCGAGGCCCCGCAGACGCCAGCACCCGAGCTGGGCAAGGCCCGCCTCCGCAAGGAGGACGCCCGGCTG
>WNFM01337038.1_pt1 | contig 17658 bp, 10 predicted proteins | sample 5400271 | NCBI WGS metagenome assembly WNFM01 (sample SAMN13153352, study PRJNA577476) | soil metagenome | isolation source: 60 cm saprolite on Douglas fir-dominated hillslope | place: USA:California | collected 2013-09-17 | reverse complement strand
ATGGTGGCCTGCGTACTGGCCGCAGGATCGGGCGGAAAGGCCGCCGGTGCGGGCCTGCCGCTGGCGCTGCGGATTTTCCCGGGCGCGCTGGTGGCCGCGGCGCTGTTCCTGGTGCTGACTTCGATCGGCACGATGGTACTTCTCGTCCCCGGCGTGTACCTCTGGGGCATGTGGCAGCTGTGGATGGTCGTCATCGTGGCGGAGCGCAGCGGCCCGCTCGCGTCGCTGGCCCGCAGTTGGCAGCTGACCCGGGGTTTTTGGTGGCCTGCGGTGACGCTGGTCACGCTCATCACGCTCCTGTCGATGGCGCCGCTGGTGCTGCTCGATCTCTTCCTGCCCGCAATCCTGCTGGTGCTGGGAATCACCGGGACGCACGCGCTCATCGCGAGCCTGGTCTGCCTCGGCGTTGCCTCGATTCTGGTGCTGCCCCTGGTGCCCGCCGCGCTGGTGGCCGTGTATCGATCCCTCTGCAGCCGTCAAGCGGCATGGGCACCGGAGGCCAGGTGATCCGCGGCCGGACAAGGCCGGCCCGCATGCCGCTGCAGGCTGCGCTGCCGTTGCTGGCGGCGCTGCCATGGCTGGCGCTGGGCGGCTGCGCCGCACGCTCACGGGCCACGGTGGTGCAGGTCACACCTGTCGACGTGACCACCACCTACATCGAGGCCTACGTGCATCACTTTGCGCGCGGGCAGTTCGCGATCGTTTCGGTCTGCGTGGCGGCCAACGGCGCAATCGCCGAGGCTCGCGTGGTCGAATCCTCGACCGACAGGGCTTTTGACGATGCGGCGGTGGTGTGGGCGCGGCAGGCGCACTATCGTCCGCAGCTCGTGAACGGACAACCGGTTTACGGTTGCCGCGAGGTGCGGGTCGAAATCAATCCCGATCCGGCGCCGCGCGTCACGCGCGGCCCGGACAGCGCGCTGGGCTGAATCGGCGAGCGGGTGCGGCGCGAGCCGCTTGAATCTACGGCGCTGCTGCGGCGGCGCAGATCACAAAATCCAGTGGCGCCAGCTGCACGCGGTAGCTGCCCGGCGCGTCGGCACGCGCCGCGCAATCGCCGCGCAGCGCTTTGAAGCGCAGGGAAGCTGAGTTGACCTTCACCTGTGCACTGAGCGGCGAGTTCCCAGTGTTGAAGGCGAGCAGGATCTCCGCGCCGCTCTGCGGATCAATGCGTGATACGGCGAACAGGCCGGGCGTCTCGCCGGCCGCACGCACCAGCTGCGTGCCGCGGCGCAGCGCCGGCTGCGCCTGGCGCAGTTTCGCCAGCGCCGCAATGCTCTGATACAGCGGGTGCGCCGGGTTGAAATTGCTGGTGGCAGTTGTGGAAGTGGTGCCGAGCAATGGCTGGTCGTTGTAGGAGGGTACGCGGCTCGCGAACATGTCCTGGCGCGCGGCCTGATCGCCCCCGAGACCCACGAACCCCTGCTCGTCGCCGTAGTAGATCGTCGGCACGCCGCGCAGCGTCAGCAGCATGGCGTAGGCGAGCTGCAGGCGCTGCAACAATTCCGCGTCACTTGCGTCCGGGCGCGCCTGACGCAGGACACTTGCGAAGCGGCCGGCGTCGTGGTTGCTGATGAAGGTCGGCAGCTGCTGCGCCGCGCCCGGGCCGCCCTCGTAGAGCGGGTCGGCGGCGAACAGGCGCACCAGCTCATCGGTGCCGGCATGGCGGGAAATCGTGTCGGCGATCGCGGCCGCGAAGGCGAAATCGAGCACGGCCGGGAGCTTGTCGACGCGCGTATGTTCGGCGAGGCGCGCCGGATCCATCTCGCCCGTATAGACCTCGCCGAAGATGTGAAAGTGGGGGATGCCGCGTGCCTTCGCCCGTTTGAGCATGGCCGGTACGAAGGCCTGCCAGAACTCCGGGTTCACATGCTGTGCGGTGTCGATGCGAAATCCATCAATGCCGTACTTGTCGATCCAGCCGCCAAAGACCTCGATGAAGCCCTGCACCACGCGCGGATTTTCGGTCATCACGTCATCGAGGCTGGCGAAATCACCCAGGGTCGAGCTCTCGCCCCTGAAGGTGCTCTCGCCACGGTTGTGGTAATAGAGCGGATTGTTGAGCCAGTCAGGCACCTTGAGGTGCTCCTGCCCGGCGGGCACGTAGGGCGTATAGGCGTAGTCGGGGCGCGTGAGCCGGGCGAAGTTCGCCGTCGTCTGCACCGCCTCGCCGGCAAAACCCTCGTTGATGGGGATGCCGTTAACACCGCCACGGCGCGTGTAGGGGTAGTCGGCCACGGAGCGGTAGGCGCAGTGGTTGTCCGGGCACTCCCGGTAGCGGATCACGTCGGCCGTATGGTTGACGATGATGTCGAGGTAGAGCTTCATGCCGCGCTCATGGATAGCGTCGGCCAGCGCGTGCAGGTCCGCCTCGGTACCGAAGTGCGGATCGACCGTAGTGAAATCGGTGATCCAGTAGCCGTGATAGCCCGCCGATTCGTGGCCCGCTGCGCCCTGGACCGCCTTGTTCCTGTAGATCGGGCCGAGCCAGATGGCTGTTGCGCCCAGGCCCTGGATGTAATCGAGCCGCGCGAGCAGGCCCTTCAGATCACCGCCATGGTAGAAGCCGGTCGAGGTCGGATCGAAGCCGGTCTGCAGGCGATCGCCTTCCAGCCCGCCGCGATCGTTGGCGGGATCGCCGTTCTCGAAGCGATCGGGGAGCAGGAAATAAATGATCTCGTCCTGGGGAAGCCGATCGCGATAATTCCCGCCGCCGTCCGGACCGCTCGCCGCGGGAGCGGCCGGCGTCGCCACTGCCACCGACATCGCCAGGGTCGCGAGCAACAGCAGGGCGGTATGGCGCGCACTGGGGTTCACGCTGCGAGGTTAACACCAAGGTGCGGCGACGCGAAACGCCCCGGGATGCTAGGCTTGCTGGTGGCGGATCGAGCACGGTCGCGGGGTTGAGTTGTGGTGGATGAAACAAAGACTCGCCTGAATGTGCCGGCTGACGCCGCTGCGCGGCGGGGTGCAGCGCCTCCGGTGCCGCTCACCGCGACCACCGCCGCTGCTGCCGGCCTGACCATACGCGGTCGCTACGTACTGGAGCTCCTGCTGGGCCAGGGCGGCATGGGCCAGGTTTGGAAGGCGCTTGATCTGGTGGCGCAGCGTGCGCAGGATCCCACCCCCTATGTGGCAATCAAGCTGATCAGCGCTGATTTTGAGTCTCACCCCGAAGCCTTCATCGCCCTGCAGCGCGAGACGCGCAAGGCACAAGAGCTGGCGCATCCCAATATCGTCACCGTCCATAACTTCGATCTGGACGGGAGCGCCGGGGGGCGCGCCTTCATGTCGATGGAGTTGCTCGACGGTCAGCCGCTCGATGCGCTGATTCGTGCGCATCCTGCGGGAATGGCGCGCCTCGCGGCGCTGCCGATCGTGGGTGGCATGGCGAACGGGCTGGGTTACGCCCACCGCAAGGGCCTGGTGCATCTCGATTTCAAGCCGGGCAATGTGTTCGTCACCGCCAAGGGGCAGGCGAAGATCCTGGATTTCGGCATCGCGCGTGCCGTGCGTGGTGGCGAGGCCGCTGCCCGGAATGATGTGTTCGATGCGGGCAGTCTCGGAGCGATGACGCTAGCCTACGCCTCGCCGCAGATGCTGGCGCGGGAAGACCCGCAGCCTGATGACGACGTGTACGCCCTGGGTCTCGTCAGCTATGAGCTGCTCAGTGGCCGACATCCCTTCAATCGCCTCCCGGCGAACGTTGCCCTGCAGCAGCGCCTGAGGCCTGCGCCAATAAGCGGATTGCGTCGCCACGAATGGCGTGCCGTCGAACGCGCGCTGGATTTCGAGCGTGCGCGCCGCTGGCCCGATGCGGGCGCATTTCAGCAGGCTTACTCCGGGCGCGGCAGGTTGACGAAGTCGCTGGCGGCGGCGGTTGCGGTGATGGCCATCGTGGCTGCGGTGCTCGGCTACCGTTCCTATGTCGCCGGCCTGCCTGACATACCGTTTGCGAAGTTGCCGGCGGATGTGCAGAGCGAGATTCGCACGCACCTGCAGCAGGCCAACGAGGCCTGGGCGCTGACGCAAAAAGGGCAGGGCGTGCTGATCAATGACGCTGTCAGTGAGTACGCCGCGGCCTGGGAACTGCAACCGCGCAATCCGGAGGCGTCACGCGGCCTGCGCCAGTCCGCCGACTACATCATCGAGCGAGTGAAGGCCCTGCCCGACGCCGCCGTGCGCCGGCAACAACTGCAGGAGCTGGCGGCACGCAGCGAGTTTTACGCGGGGTATCCGCCACTGAAGGACGCGCTGTCACAGTAAAGGGGATGTGCGTCGCAGATCTGTGCGACCCGCTTTGACTGGACATAAGATGGGCAGTAGCGTGACCGCCATGGACGCTCAACCCTGCATCCGTGGCACTCTGCGCGTCTCGCTGCAGTCTTTGCTCCTGTGTGCGGCGGTGGTGGCGGACGCGGGCGCCTGGGGCGTTCACGCTTCCAAAGCGCCCTCGGCAGCCAAGGCCACCGAAGGCATGGTGACGCGCGGCGACCTGGAGATAGTCGAATGCCTGCTGCCTGGCCAGGTGCGCTCGCTCGGTACCTCCACCTACCTGTCGCAGCGCCGGCCGGTGCGCACGACAACCGCGGACTGCCGCATCCGCGGCGGCGAATTCGTGGCCTACGATCGGGCCGACTACAAGTCGGCCTTGCGCATCTGGATGCAGGCCGCCGAAGCGGGCGATGCCGAGGCGCAAAATAATGTCGGCGAAATTTACGAGCGCGGTCTGGGTGATGTCCCCAACTATGCCGCCGCAGCCATCTGGTATCAGAAGGCGGCGGACCAGAAGTATTCCCGCGCCCTGTTCAACCTGGGTACCCTGTATGAAGCGGGCCTGGGAGTTGATCAGGATCAGCTCAAGGCGCTCAACCTGTATCGGCAGGCCTGGGGGCTGCCGGCCGACAGCGTGATGTTCGAGTCCGCGGCGCGTCGTGAGCAGGAAGCCCTGCGTGCCGAACTGACGCAGGCCGTCTCGGAGAAGGACCAGCAGCTGCAGCTGCTGCGCAAGCAGTTGCAGGAGTTGCAGAGCCGCCTCGAGGCTGCCGCCGCCGCGGCCGCCCAGGCTGCCGCCGCCGCCCGGCCCGCACCGGCGGTGACGGCGCCGTCCAGCGCCGAGGTCGATACCCTGCGCAAACTGGTGGCACAGCTGGAGGCTGAGCGTCAGGCAAGTCAGCGCCGGCTCGATGCCGTGCCGCGCACGCGCGAACCCGGGGCCGGAGCGCCGGTCGTGGCGATGAGCGATGCCGCAACCGCCCGGTCGGTGAATGGCCTGGATTTTGGCCGCTACTACGCGCTGATCATCGGCAACCAGAATTACTCGGAGCTGGAGAATCTGCTCACCCCGCGCAGCGATGCCGAGCGGGTGGCGAAATTGCTCAGGGAAAAGTACGGCTTCACTGTACAGATGATCGAGGACGGCACCGACGTGACGATGCTGCGGGCGCTCAATGATTTGAACGATGTCCTCAGACCCAACGACAATCTGCTCATCTACTACGCCGGTCACGGTACGCGGCTCGTCGCCGACAAGCGCGAAAGCGGCTATTGGCTGCCGGTCAATTCCGAACGTCCGCCCAAGGACACCTACTGGGTGCCCAACGAGCAGATTACGGCACACATTGGCCGCATGGCTGCGCGCCGCGTGCTGGTAGTGGCCGATTCCTGTTACGCCGGATTGTTGTCGGCCGATCCGAGTTTCATTTTTCTGGAGCAACCCACGCAAGTCAGCAGCGACTACATCAAATTCAAATTGCCCAAGCGTGCGCGGCTGCTGATCGACTCGGGCGGCGACGAGCCGGTATTGGACAGCGGCGGCCAGGGCAATTCGGTCTTCGCCAGTGCCTTCCTGGCCGTGCTGGAACAGAACGAGGGCATCCTGAGTGCACCGGCCCTGTTCGCCGGCGTGCAGGGGCGGGTCAAGATCGCAGCGGCACGCCTTAAATTTGCGCAGCAACCGGAACTCAAGTCCATCAAGGGCGCCGGCCATGAAGTGGGCGATTTTTTCTTTGTGCCCTTGGCGCGTTCGCGCCCGTAGACAGGCAGATTACCCACTCGCTTTCGCATGAGGCACGGCATGAACTCGATGAAATCGGCGCGCTTTGCCGCGATTCTGGCACTCCTCGGCCTGACGGCCCCTGAGGTGCTGCGAGCGCAGGTCGGTGTTCCGCCGCGGGGCGGATCTCTGGCGGCCGCCTGGGCTCAGGCGATGGCCGGTGTCGTCAAATCCACCCTTTGCACCAATTTCCTGGCGCAGGGCGGAGGCGCCACGCCAGCCCAGGGTGCGGCCTGCCTGACGGCAGCGGGATTCGCGGGCAGCGCCAACGCCGTTGCCATCCGCAGTGCCGCGCCGGAGGAATTGACGGCAGCCAACGTGTTATTGAAAGAGCTCGCGCACCGGCAGCTGGACCAGCTCAATCAACGGCTGGAGTACTGGCGAGCGCCGGATCACGCCCAGCAGTTCGCCGCGCTGCCGCTGCTGGCCAGCCTGAATCCGCAGGAAACCGTGGCCCAGTCCGGCGGACCGTCCCGGGACTTTGGTCGCTGGGGCGTCTTTGCCAATCTGGCGGGGGATTCTGGCCGGCGCAGTGCCACCGATCTGACGGACAGCTTTGATCTGAGGGGCTTCAATCTGACGGCCGGCGCTGACTATCGGCTGAGTTCTGCCTGGGTGATCGGCGGTATCGCGGGCTACATGGATGAGCGCGCCGAATTCGACGCCACGCCGGGTACCGGCGGCCGGCTCGAGCACAGCGGGTTCAGCCTGCTGGCGTATGGCCAGTACGAAGGCCAGTCGGCCTACGTGACGGGCTCTGTGGGCTGGCAGCAGCTGAATCAGCGACTCGAGCGCACCGGCACCTACGTCGATCCGATTCACCTGGATGCGGGCGGCAATAATTTGAGCGCCAGCATTGCCGCCACGGGTTCGACCCACATCGGAGCGCTGTTCGCGACGCTGCAAAGCGGCTACAGCTGGAACGCGGGCGCCACGAGCGTCGAGCCCTATCTGCAACTCCAGTACCGCCACAGCGAGCTCGATGCCTTTACCGAGTCCGGCGGGGCAGGCGCGGTCAGCGACGGCACGACCAGCTATCCGTTCGATATCAACATGAGTTACGCGGGAGCGCGCGTGACGAGCCTGGATGGCACCATTGGCCTGAAATGGCAACGCGTCGTCAACGGAGCCAGCGGCGTCTACGTGCCGTATCTCAACGCCGAGTACACGCATCAATTCAATGACACGCCCTACACCGTAGCGGGAATGCTGGCGCCGCTGTCAGGGATCGTGCCGGACTTCACGTTGCCGTCCGATGCGCTTTCGGGCCACTACTACAGCGTCATCGCGGGCTGCAACTACGTCGCGCGAGGCGGACTGCAGGCGTATCTGCAGATACGGTCATCCTTCAAGCAGGCCAACCTCAGCGATCATTCGCTCACTGCCGGACTCCGCCACGAACTATAATCTGCGCCGGTTGCCGTGTAGGGGGGGTGGTGCAACAGCTACATCTGGTGATTGTGGGGGCCGGGCCCGCCGGTCTCAGCGCTGCGGCGCGTGCAGCCGAGATCGACAGGCGGGAACATCGCACCGTTGCCAGCTATGTATTGCTGGAATCTTCAGCCGCCGTCGCCAAGACCATCCAGCGCTACCAGAAGGGCAAGCACGTGATGGCGGAGCCAGGATTTCTGGATCTGCGCAGCGACCTGAGCTTTGACGCCGGCAGCCGTGAGCAGGTCCTGGGCGATTGGGCCCGGGGGATCGAGACACTTGCGATAAACGTGCGCTTTTCTGCCGACGTAAAGTCGATCACCGGGCAGCACGGGAGTTTTGAGTTGGCGCTCGCCGATGGCAGCCGGCTCAGCGCCGCGAACGTACTGATCGCCATTGGGCTGGACGGCAATCCGCGCCCGATCGGCGCGCCGGGCGAAGATGTCACGAGCGTGCAGTATCAGCTCGACGACCCGCGCGAATACCGGCAGGAAACCATAGTGGTGGTCGGTGCCGGCGACGCCGCTATCGAGAACGCCCTGGCGTTGAGCGAGCAGAACGAGGTCATCCTGATCAATCGCGGCAAGGAATTCAGCCGCGCCAAACAGGGCAATCTGAACGCGGTGGTCACCGCCATTGCCAGTCCCGAGGTGCGCTTGAGCTGCCGCTACGAGACGCGCATCACCTCGATCGTGCGTGCGGCGCCCGCGGAGCCCCTGGCCGTCACGCTCGAGACGCCGACCGGCACGGAGCTCGTGCGCTGTCAGCGCATCATCGCGCGTCTGGGGACAGATCCGCCGCGCCGGTTCATCGAGTCCGTCGGCGTGCAGTTTCCGAACGCGCAACCGCAGGCGATTCCGGCACTCACCCGGCATTGCGAGAGCAACGTTCCCGGCATCTACATTGTCGGCTCACTGGCCGGCTATCCGCTCATCAAGCAGGCCATGAATCAGGGCTACGACGTGGCCGAGCACATCTACGGCAACGATGTCCGCCCCGCCGACTATCCGCTGCTCGAGGCGCAATTCAGTGGCCTGCCGTTTGAGCGCGAATGCGAGGAGCTGCTGGAGCGATTCAAATCGGTGGTGCCGATGTTTCGCGAGCTGAACGCATTGGCGTTTCGCGAGCTGATGATCGAAAGCGATGTCATCGCCGCTTTTCCAGACGGTCCCGAATATCGCGAGGCCAGCGCCCGGATCGAGCGACTGCTGCACGCCGGCCAGGGCGGAGTGCATCGTCGGCGCGCGACGCGCGTGCTGCGTGAAGGAGACCCGCTCTATGAGGCGGGTGAATACGGCACGTCGTTTCTGACGATCGTCAATGGCGACGTGACGCTGCACTCTTCCGGGCCGCCCGTGGTGACCACTCCCCTGACTCGCGGCGATTTCTGCGGCGAGATGAGCCTGCTTTCCGGCCGGCCGCGGGGCGAGCGCGCCGTGGCCGGCGCAGGGTGCATCGTGATCGAAACGCCACGGCGCACGATGCTCAAGCTGATGAGCTCAAACGAGGAAGTGCGTCGCGGTATCGACTGGATATTTGTCGTGCGGGAGTTACAGCGGCATTTCGCGCCCCGCGCCACCACCCGCGATCTGCGCGACATTGCCACGCGAGTGCTGGTGAGAAAGTTCCGGGCCGGAGAGGCGGTGTACGCTGAAGGCGCAGCGGGCGAGAGCCTGTTCCTGGTGCGCTCCGGCAGCATCACCCTGCGGCGCAGGCGCCGATCGCAGGACCTCCTGGTGGCGCAGATTGCGGCCGGCCAGCGCTTTGGTGAAATGGCGCTTATGGGGGACTCGGTGCGCCGGGAGTCTGCGACGGCCACCGTCGCCTGTGACCTGATCGAGGTACGGCGACCCGAATTTCTGGCGCTCATGCAGCGCGCCGATGCCAGCATTGAACCCCTGCAGCTGGTTGTGAGCGGCCGTGTGGTCGGCAGTGCCGTCATGGAAGTCCGGCCCGAGGCGGGCGCGGCGGTCAATTTTCTCATGGCGCAGGGCTTGGGCGAGGCCACCAATGCGATGGTGATCCACGAGGCGCTTTGCGTGGGTTGTGATAGTTGCGAAAAAGCCTGCGCGGAGACGCACGGTGGAATTTCCAGGCTGGACCGTAAAGCCGGTGCCTCGTTTGCCCAATTGCACGTGCCTCACTCGTGTCGCCACTGTGACCAACCGCATTGCATGAAGGACTGCCCGCCCAACGCCATCAAGCGTTCGGCCTGTGGCGAGGTCTACATTGATGAAACCTGCATTGGATGCGGCAACTGTCAGAGCAACTGTCCGTACCACGCGATTCGAATGGCATACGACGCCCCAGAAAAACCGGGATTGCTGCGTTGGTTGATATTTGACAGTGGGGACGGGCCTGGCGAGTCGGTTGATTATCAGCCGACTGCAACGGCGAAGGCCAAGGGAAAAAAGGCGGTCAAGTGCGATGCCTGCCGGGGGCTCGATGGCGGCCCGGCTTGCGTGCGCGCCTGCCCAACGGGTGCGGCCCTGCGCATTGGGCCGACCGAGCTGGCCGATCTCGTGCAGGAGCGGCGGCGATGATGCACCAGAGCCTGCTGCGATTCCGCGGCGCGCGGTACTTCTGGTGGGCGCTGGCGTTGACCTCACTCGCATTGCTTGTCTACGCCACGCCAGTGGGGTGGCGGCCGCGCGGCGGAGGCACATGGCAGGGCTACACCCTGGGCACCGTGGGCGCAGCATTGGTGGTCTGGCTGACGTTGCTGGGAATACGCAAGCGTCGCTACGGGTCAACCCTGGGTAGCGTGCAAGGCTGGACTTCCGCGCACGTCATGCTCGGATTGTCACTGGCCGTGGTCGTGACCCTGCACACCGGCTTCCAGTTTGGCTGGAACGTACACACTCTGGCCTACGTGTTCATGATGCTGGTGATTGCGAGCGGCGTACTGGGGCTTGTGCTTTACATGTCCGCACCGCGCCAGCTGTCCGAGAACGCGGCCGGCCAGTCGCGCCAGGAGATGTTCGGCGAGCTGCTGGCGATCGATGGCGCGGCGCGCGACCTGGCGCGCAAGTGTGACCCGACCGTCGCACTGGCCGTGACGAGCAGTATCGAGCGGACCGCCGTTGGTGGCGGAGCATTGAGCCAGCTTTTCGGCACCGACCGATCCTTATTTCAGCCGTCCGGCGCGGTAGTGGCCGGGCTGGCAAGCAATGTAGACAACCAGGCCGTCATTGACTTCGTGGCTGCACGCGTCCCGCGCGCGGCAAAACGCATTGAGGCAGAGAGCCTGCATGAGCTGGTAGCGCTGCTGTGCCGACGCCAGGCCCTGTTGCGCCGCATTCGTCGCGACATACGCCTGCAGGCCTGGCTGAAGATCTGGCTCTATGTGCATATACCCATGACCGTGGGGCTGCTGGCCGCCCTGAGCGTGCATGTGCTGGCCACGTTCATGTACTGGTAGGTCATGCAAGTCTTACTGCGACAGCTGCGCAAGCTCCCCGATGGCCAGCTTGAGTATCAGGACACCGAGCTGGCAGCCGACGAACTGCTGATCGGCAGTGCCCCGCACTGCCAGATTCAGTGGGTAGGCGAGGGCATTGCTCCGCGCCATGCCAGCCTGCATTACAGCGCAGGCGGTGCAACTGTGAAATGCCGTCGCGGCTGCCGTATCAACGTCAATGGTCAGCCCTCTGCAGGTGGCGCGTTGAGGGTTGGCGATGAGCTGCAGCTGGGCCCGCACCGCTTGCGATTGATGTCACCGCCGAGCGGCTTTCAGCTGGCGCTTGAAATAGAAACCAGCACCACGGCCGCCAGCCTTTACTACGAAAGTGCATTCCGCACCAGTCTCAGGCAAACCTGGCTACCGATGCGCAGCGCCTCGTGGGCACTGCTGGCCCTTACCCTGTTGCTGACGCTGGCAATGCCGCTGTACAGCGTGCGGTTGCAGCGCGCAGGGCAACCTGTTCCGGCAGCGATCGTCACGGACCGGATCTGGACCGCCGGGCCGCTGTTGGCGGCGCACCAGCTCACCACCGCGGCCACCTGCATCAGCTGTCATCAGTCGCTGTTCGTACATGTGCAGGATCGGGCTTGCCGCAGCTGCCACAAGGGAACCGTCGATCATGTCAGCGGACGGGAACTGCTGCAGCATGGGGCCAGTGACAAGCCACGCTGCGCCAGTTGCCACCTCGAACATGGCGGCAGCTCCGGGCACCTGCTGCTCGCGACCAGCAAGCTGTGCACGGGCTGTCACGGAAGCCGTATTGCGAGCGCCGCCAGCCTGGACCTGCCCGCGATCACCGGCTTTGCGGCCGGTGCGCACCCGGATTGGCACGCGGCCGCAGCGGCAACGGGCCTGAAGTTCTCTCACGCGCAACATCTGGATGTGGAGCACGTACGCACTCTGGCTGACAGGCGCGCCCTGGTCTGCGCCGACTGCCATCGGTTGGCGCCGGACGGCGCACATTTCGTACCCATCACCATGGAGCGCAGTTGTCGCTCCTGCCACGAGCTGACCTTCGATGACGGACAGAGTCAGCGGCAGCTGCCTCATGGCAATGCCAGCGACGCGATTTCCCTCATCCAGGATTATTTCGCGCGTCGCGCTGTTGATCCCGCCGCGGCAGGCCGGCAGCCTGCGCGGCGGCGCATGCCGGATCCGGCTGCCGGGAAACGCTGCGAGGCAGCCGCCTTTGAATGCGCGAATCGCGCGGCCGCCCGGGAAATTGTCCTGCAGTTCGAGCAGCAGGGGTGCGTGGTCTGCCACAGTGTCACCAGCAACGGCGCAACCGATCCGCTGCGGCGCTACGCAATCAGGCCGGTCAGCATGAGTATTGACCTGCTGCCCTCAGCTCGTTTCAGGCACACCTCGCACCTGATCATGGCGGGAAAGTCAGGCGATGCGGCTTGCCTCAGTTGTCACGACGCCCGGCAGTCGAGCAGCGCGGTGCCCTCGATGGTACCCCGAATGAATAAGTGTCTCGCCTGCCACGACACCTCGGCCCAGCCGCCCAGGCTTCCGCTGCAATGCATGAGTTGCCACTCCTATCATCCGCCCAGCAGTCCGGGCGTGGTCCGGTGAGTGCCGGGCGTCAGTTCGTGGCCAGCGGCGCGTGCTCTGCGTTGAGATGGCTGGTGGCATCAACTGTTCTGCTGCTAAGCGCCTGCTCCGGCGGCGGCCCGGCGTTATCCAGCGACGGTGCGAGCAGCGATGCGGCATGCGATGGCGGCTGCACCACGGCTGCTTCGCTACTCAGCGTCGGCGATGTGCAGCGGATCATTGCCCAGGGCGTGGCTGAGGCGCATGCGCGCGGCGCCAGTGCCACGATCGCGGTCAGCGATCGCGTCGGCAACGTGCTCGCGGTGTTTCGCATGGGCGCCGCGGCCGGCCGCGTGGTGCAGATTTCATCCGCTGCAGGCGCCACGACTGTCAGCGGCGGGCTCGAGGGCATACGCCTGCCCGTGCCGGCAACGCCGCTGGCTGCGCTGAATCTGGACGACCAGGCTGCCATCACCAAGGCGGTGACGGCCGCCTATCTCTCCTCTGAAGGCAACGCGTTTTCGACACGGACGGCCAACCAGATCGTGCAGCAGCATTTTAATCCCGGTGACCTGGGCCGCCCCAGCGGGCCGCTGTTCGGTGTGCAGTTCAGTCAGTTGGCCTGCTCAGACATCGTGCGCGCCTACGACGGTACGGGTACTTCGGCCGGACCGCAACGCTCGCCGCTGGGTCTGGCTGCCGATCCCGGCGGCTTTCCTCTTTATAGAGCCGGTGCCCTGGTGGGTGGTGTCGGTGTAATGGCGGACGGTCGCTACGGTATTGATGCGGATATCAGCGATACCGATCAGGATCTGGACGAGTCCATCGCGATGGCCGCAAGCTACGGGTACGCCGCGCCCGCGACTCGCCGCGCGGATCTGATCACGGTCGACGGCAAGACCCTCAGATTCACTGATGTGGAGATGGCGCGGTTGGCGGCCAATCCGGCCAATGCTCCAGGCTTTGCCACCCTCACGCCAGCGGACGGCGCGTTGCTTGCGGTGCCTGGATATACGGATGGCGTCGTGCGCGCGGGCCTTGCCTTTGGCGTGCCGGCGTCCGGCATCCGGGCCGAAAGTGCCGGGGACTTTCCCGGACTGGACGCGTTCGTGCTCGTCGATGCGGCCAATGCACCGCGCTTCGCGCCCCGGGCCGGGACAGACGGCGGCAACGCGCTCACGCAGGCCGAGGTCGTTCAGCTATTGCGTTCCGCACTGAGCGTGGCCAACCGGGCACGCGCGCAGATCCGCCGGCCGCTCGGCACCCACGCGCGAGTCAGCGTATCGGTGGTCGACACGAACGGTGTCGTGCTGGGTCTGGCGAGCAGCCGTGACGCACCGGTGTTCGGGGCGGATGTCTCGGTACAGAAAGCGCGCACGGCGGCGTTGCTGTCCTCGGGTGCGGCGGCGGCGTTCATTGCATCGCTCCCCGATCGCCGCTACATCACCACGACCGGCCTGGGTCTCGGATCGAGTGCCGCGCCACTGGCGAGCTACGTGGGCGCGGTGCGGAGTTTCAACGCCGACCCCATGGCGCTCGGTGACGGGGCAATCGCCTACAGCAGCCGCGCAGTGGGCAACCTGTCGCGGCCGACCTTTCCAGACGGCATCGATGGTACGGTGAGCGGACCGCTGAGCAAGAGTGCGGGGCAGTGGAGCGTATTCTCGGTGGGCTGGCAGCTTGATGTCAGCATCAACGCCCTGTTGCAGCATGTGCTGTACGTAGCCGGCGCAGTGGCCAGCGATGTCGGACCCGGCTGTGCCGGCGTCGATCTCAGTGCGACGCTGGTGGCGACGCAGACTACCGGCAGCCTGCAGCTGGCCAATGGGGCTCAGGTGTTTGCCGGTGGCGTGCCGGTGTACCGTGGCGTCACCCTCGTCGGTGGCATGGGCGCATCCGGCGACGGTGTTGACCAGGACGACATGGTCGCGTTCCTGGGTCTGAGTCAGGCCGGCGGATTGCTTGCCGGTGCGATAGGCAACGCTCCGGCAGCGCGCCGCGCCGACACCCTGACGCCGCAGGGAGTGCGACTGCGCTACGTTCAGTGTCCGCAGGCGCCGTTTATTGACAGCACCGCGGAGGGTGTCTGCGATGGCCTCTAGCCGCCGGAGGTCAAGGGCGCCGCGGCCGGTCTGGCTGGGGCGGAGTACGAAGATCATCGCGTTCGCGGCCGCGCTATTGCCGCCGTGCGTTGTCACCGCCGGGACGTGCTATCGCGACGACGCCGGGCGCATCGTAGAACGTCGCCAGCCTGGTTACGCGGAAGTTCCGTGTCCAAAGCCGCCCAATGTCATCCCCGACCCCGCCGCGGCGCGCGAGGGTGGCAATGCTGGCGGTGTTGATGAATCACGCAATGTCGACCGCGGCCCGGCACCCACGCCATCTCCGGATGCAAGTTCCGGCGCTACTGACCTGCAGCCTTCGATTGCGGTGCCGGATCGCTGGCGCATAGTCGACATGCTGGGACCAAGGTCCACCGTCCTGGATCCGTACCACCGCAATCGCCTCAAGGGTGACGCGCCGCTCGGAAACGGCTGGTTCTTCAGTCTCGGGGTCGTGTCCGACACGGTGTTTGAAGAGCGCAATGTGGCGACCCCGGTGGGCGGATCCGCCACCGGCGCCGCCGGCAGCTACGACGTGTTTGGGCGCCCCAACCAGAGTGCCCTGATCCAGACCGTGGCGGTCGAACTCGTGTACTACCGCGGTGACACGGTGTTCAGGCCGCCCGACTACGAATTCCGCTTTACGCCCGTGATCGGTTTCAGCCGCGTCGAGGTGCGCGAGCTGGGTGCGGTGAACGTGGATCCGCGTCAGGGCAGCATGCGCAACGACCACGAGCTCGGCGTGCAGGCGGCCTTTGTCGACCGGCACCTGCGGAATGTATCGGAACGATTCGATTTCGACAGCCTGCGCCTTGGCATCCAGCCTTTCAGCAGCGATTTCCGCGGCTTTCTGTTTCAGGACGATCAGCTCGGCGTACGTCTGTATGGCAATCGTGCCGACAACCGCTACCAGTACAACCTCGCCTGGTTCAGGCGGCTGGAGAAGGATACCAACAGCGGCCTGAACGATCTTGCCGCGAAGCTGCGCGCCGACGACGTGCTGATCGCCAATCTTTATCGCCAGGATTTTCCAATGCCGGGGTTCACCTCCGAGCTTACCGCAGCCTACAACCGCAATCGTGAAGCTGGCGCAACGCATTACGACAGCAACGGCTTTGTCGAACGGCCGGCATCGCTGGGCCGGCAGGTGCCACGCGATTACGACGTGGTCTACCTGGGGCTGAACGGTGACGGGCATTTTGGACGCACCAATCTGAGCGCGTCTGTCTATGTGGCGGTCGGACGCGAGTCGCCAGGCGTATTCGTGGCGCGTAATACGGACATCCGCGCTGGCTTTGCCGCCCTGGAGCTGTCACGCGACTACGACTGGATGCGTCCGCGCCTTTCATTTCTGTATGCGACGGGGGACCACGATCCCTATGACACCCGCGCGACGGGCTTCGATGCCATTTTCGAGAACCCACAGTTCGCCGGTGCGGACACCAGTTACTGGATCGGGCAATCGGTGCCGCTGATTGGCGGCGGTGGCGTCAGCCTGTCTGGCCGTAACGGAATACTGAACAATCTGCGCTCCTCGAAGGAAGAGGGGCAGTCGAACTTTACGAACCCCGGTACGGTGCTCGTGGGGGCCGGCCTTGACCTGGATGTGCTGCCGGAACTGCGGCTGTCGTTCAACCTGAATTACCTGGGCTTTGCCGACACGGCCGTGCTGGCCGCGGTGCGTCAGCAGGCTGCGCCGCCCTCATCGATCGGCGAAGATGTCTCGGCGGCGGTTACCTGGCGGCCATTGTTCACACAGAATATCGTGCTGCGCGCGTCCTACGCGGAGCTGATCGCGCACGGTGGCTATGCGCAACTGTTTCCGGACGCAAATCCCGTCTACCTGATGTTGAACGCGGTGCTCACGTACTGATGATGATTGCAGCTCGCATTGCAGTTGGGTTGGTGGCCGCCGCGGCTGCGCTCGGCGGGCTGCGGCCGGTTCATGCGGCAGGGGCAGGCGCGCCCCTTGCCCCCGCAGCCCAGACAGCCGCCGAGGCCGCGAGCAAGAGCAACGGTTGCAGGTCCTGCCACACGGGCAGCGATGCGCCCAGCATGCACGCCAGTGCGGCCGTCGTGCTGGGCTGCAGCGACTGTCATGGCGGCGACCCGACGGTGAAGGCGGATGGCAGCGAGGCTCGGGCATCCGGTGAATACCGGGAGCTCATGCGGCGGGCGCACGTGCAGCCGCGCTTTCCGGAGGAGTGGCACTCACCCTCGAGCGCCAATCCGCAACGCAGCTACACGCTGCTCAATCGCGAGAGCCCGGAGTTCGTGCGTTTCGTCAATCCGTCCGACTATCGCGTCGTGACTGAGGCCTGCGGAGCCTGTCACCAGGCTATCATTGACGCGTCCATGCACAGCCTGCACGCGACCGGCGCCATGCTGCTGGGCGCTGCGGCCTACAACAACGGCATCCTGGACTACAAGAACTACGTACTCGGAGAGTCCTACGACAGAAATGGTGTGGGTGTTTCAGTCATCGGGCCTCGGACCGGCGATGCTGCGGCCGCATTGGCCGCCGGCATTTTGCCGCGGCTCCTCCCGCTGCCGGCCTTTGAGACCGTGGCACCGGGCGACAACTTCCGGGTGTTTGAACGCGGTGGCCGCAATATCGGTGCACTGTTTCCGGAGATCGGGCTACCGGATGCGCTCGGCTCACCGCAGAGACTCGAGGAGCCCGGACGGCCCGATCTGCACCAGTCCAATCGCGGGCCCGGAACGGGCCTGCGGATTTCCGTGCCCGTGCTCAATATCACCAAGACGCGGCTGAACGATCCGTTGCTGTGGTTTATCGGCACCAACGACCAACCCGGCGACTATCGGCAGTCGGGCTGTGCGTCCTGCCATGTGGTGTACGCCAATGATCGCGAGGCAAGGCACTCCAGCATATACGCCGCGTACGGCCGGGACGGCAAGTCGCAATCCGTGGATCCAGTGATCAGCAAAGACGAATCGGGTCACCCGCTGCGGCACGCCTTCACGCGTTCCGTGCCGACCTCGCAATGCATGGTGTGCCACATGCATCAGCCCAATATGTTCATGAACAGCATGCTCGGCTACACGATGTG
>WNFM01336904.1_pt1 | contig 17663 bp, 18 predicted proteins | sample 5400271 | NCBI WGS metagenome assembly WNFM01 (sample SAMN13153352, study PRJNA577476) | soil metagenome | isolation source: 60 cm saprolite on Douglas fir-dominated hillslope | place: USA:California | collected 2013-09-17 | reverse complement strand
ACGCTAGGCAATTTTTGCCGGGCGGGTTATTGATTAACGCAATGGAAATTTTACGTGACTTGAGGCGTTCGGTGCCGGCAAGGCCGCCGCAGCAAGCTGGAATGAGGAAACCGCCATGCGTTACGATGATTTCCGCCGCAGCGACGAGATCGATGACCGTCGCGGCGACAGTGGCGGCGGAATGGGCGGTGGCGGCGGCTTCGGCCTGCCGATGGGCGGCGGCGGGCTCGGCATCGGCACCATCATCGTGCTCGGCCTTGTCGGTTACGCCTTCGGCATCGATCCGCGGATCTTGATCGGTGGCGCGGAAATTCTCACCGGCGGCGGCCAGGCGCCGACCTATCAGACCGATCGTAGGTCCGGCACGGTCAAGACCGGCGCGCCGACCGACGAGATGGGCAGCATGATCGCCGGCATCCTCGGCGAGATCGACGATCGCTGGAGCGAAATTTTTCAGGCCAGCGGGCAGTCTTATAGGGGCCCGAAGATCGTGCTGTTTCGCAACGCCACCAATGGCGGACGCTGCGGCATGGCGCAGGCGGCGATGGGACCGTTTTATTGCCCGCCCGATAAGACGATTTTCCTCGATACTGGGTTCTTCCGCGAGGTCGAGACAAGATTTCGCGGCTGCTCGGGCAATGCCTGCAAGTTCACCGCGGCCTATATCATCGCCCATGAAGCCGGCCATCACATCCAGAACCTGCTCGGCATCCTGCCGCAGGTGACGCAGCAGCAGCAGGCCGGCAGCAAGACGGCGGCCAATGCCTTGCAAGTGAGGGTCGAATTGCAGGCCGATTGCCTGTCGGGCGTCTGGGTCAACCGCGAGGAGAAGAAGCGTCCGGGCTTCCTTGAAGCCGGCGACATCGATGCGGCGCTGACCACGGCATCCGCGATCGGCGACGATACGCTGCAGCGCCAAGCCACGGGGCGGGTGGTGCCGGATTCATTTACCCACGGCTCCGCCGCGCAACGAAAGCAGTGGTTCATGACCGGCTATCAGCAAGGCACCGTGCAGGCCTGCAACACATTTGGGGCGGGGTCGTTATAACCGATCGCGTGCCCCGGATGCTGCGCAGCGCGCTTGCGATGCGCAGCATCCGCGGTCCATGCGAAGTCACCACGAGTGGGTCCCGGCCCTGTGGAGCAGCGTAAAGGGACGCTGCACCGCGTCCGGGACACGAGGGAGTAAAGTGCCATGTCCTCCATCGACGAACAGAAACAATTCATCCCGCTCAACATCGCGGTGCTGACGATTTCCGACACCCGCTCGCTTGCGGATGACAAATCCGGAACGACGCTGGCGGAACGTCTCATCGCCGCCGGTCATCATCTTGCGGCGCGCGAGATCATCGTCGACGATGTCGAGGCGATCCGTGTCATCATCAGACGATGGGTCGCTGATCCCAGCGTCGATGTCATCATCACCACCGGCGGCACCGGCTTTACGGGCCGCGACGTGACGCCGGAGGCGGTCGAGCCGCTGTTCGAAAAGCGCATGGATGGTTTTTCGATCGCGTTTCACATGCTGAGCTATGCCAAGATCGGCACCTCGACGGTCCAGAGCCGCGCCACCGCGGGCGTTGCCGGTGCAACCTTCATCTTCTGCCTGCCGGGATCGCCGGGCGCCTGCCGCGACGCCTGGGACGGCATTCTCTTAGCCCAGCTCGATTACCGCACGCGCCCCTGCAACTTCGTCGAGATCATGCCGCGGCTCGACGAACATCTGCGGCGCCCGAAGGCGCAAGGGGCTTCGGCGTAGCTTCGGCTCAAACAACCATGATCCGGCTGTGCAGCAAGGTGCGCGAACGCCCGAGCTGCCGGAGCAGCCTCGCCTCGGAGCGGCGGGCGTTCGGCGCGTAGCCCCCGAGCCGCTCGTAATGGTCGCGTGCGATCAATAGTCCCTGTTCCGCCGACGGCCCCGCGATCAACCGCGCGACGAATTTGAAGCCATCGCGGAGCCGCGTATCGGCATAGGGCGAGCGGGCGTAACGGAAGATGCCGGCGCGCGGCCGGTCGCTGGTCGAGACGCGCTGGATGAATTGGGCGGTCTCATCGATCCAGCCCGCATCCAATACGGCCCCGGCATGCAGGAACATCAGCCACGGCGAGCGGGCCTGGCGGGCCCCGGCGGCGAGCGCCGCCGCATGCGATCCCTCGAACCGCAGGAAACGACACCCCGACACATCGGCGACCCGCTCGATCACGCCGTTGCCGGAGCGGTCGACCAAGAGCACCTCGCGCACCACACCGGCCGCGGCGCCCGGCACCAGCGCAGCAAGGGTTGCGACGGCGGGCTGCTCGAGGCCTTCGGTCGGAATAATCACACTCAGCATTGATTAAGCTCTTCGGTGCCTCAACGGCGGAAAAAACGCCGCACCCTTATCACCTTGTCACAATCAAATCAGCCTTCCGGTTGCAGCTTTTTGTGGCAACGCGCCAGCCGCCCGGCCAGCCGATGCCCGAACGTCTCGGTCACGGAAGTCGACTTTGTGTTCTCCTGTGTTCTTGATTTGTTCTCACGCCGTGTTATGTTCTGACCATGAGTCGAGCATCCTCTCATGCCCTCAGGCACCCGCCGGTCACGGCGCCCTCCGAACCGGCGGGTGCGCCTTCGCCTTTTCCTGAGCTCGCGGTCGCGATCGAACGCGAGCGGCTGCGCGGCCGCGGCGCGCAATCCAACGAGAGCGGCCGGTTCGAAGCTGAAGCCCGCGTCATATTCGACGACGGCTGGCAGAGCCTTGATGAATTGCCGCCGTTCAAGACCACGGTCGCGCTCGATACCGCGCGCAAAGTCATCACCCGCAACGATTCGCCCGATATCGGTTTCGACCGTTCGATCAACCCTTACCGGGGCTGCGAGCATGGCTGCGTCTATTGTTTCGCGCGGCCGACGCATGCGTTTCTCGGCCTGTCGCCCGGGCTCGACTTCGAATCGAAGCTGTTTGCTAAACCCGACGCACCTCAGCTTCTGGAAAAGGAACTGGCGGCGCAGGACTACGAACCGCGCATGATCGCGATCGGCACCAACACCGATCCCTATCAGCCGATCGATCGCGAGCGGAAGATCATGCGCGGCATTTTGGAAGTGCTGGACCGCGCCTCGCATCCGGTAGGCATCGTGACAAAATCGGCGCTGGTGACGCGCGACATCGATATTCTCTCGCGAATGGCGAAGCGCAATCTCGCCAAGGTGGCGATTTCGGTGACGACGCTCGATGCAAAACTGGCGCGCAGCATGGAGCCGCGGGCCTCGACACCCGCAAAACGGCTGGAGGCGCTGCGGCAACTTGCCGACGCCGGAATTCCGACCACGGTGATGGTGGCACCCGTGATCCCCGCGCTGAACGATGCCGAGATCGAGCGCATTCTCGACGCGGCTGCGCATGCCGGCGTCAAGGAAGCGAGCTATGTGCTGCTGCGGCTGCCGCTGGAGGTGCGCGACCTCTTTCGCGAATGGCTGATGGCCAATTACCCCGACCGCTATCGCCACGTCTTCACATTGATCCGCGACATGCGCGGCGGGCGCGATTACGATTCGCAGTGGGGAACCCGGATGAAGGGCACCGGACCGATGGCCTGGATGATCGGACGCCGGTTCGAGATCGCCTGCGAAAAACTCGGGCTCAACAAGCGCCGTTCGAAACTGACCACCGAACATTTCGCCCGGCCAAAACGCAGCGGGCAGCAGCTTAGTTTGTTCTAGTTGTTGCGGAGAGCATCCCGGATGAATCAGAAACCGCCTGCGCCGATTGCGCGACTGACCATGATTACGCTCGGCGTCAGCAACATGCGCGCGAGTATTGCATTTTATGAAGCGCTGGGCTTTACGCGAAAATTCCGCGCCACCGGCGAGGTGGTCGCGTTCTTTGACACCGGCGGCACGGCGCTGGGGCTGTTCCCGTGGGACCAGCTCGCGCAGGACGTGACGCTTCCCGAGCATCCGCGTCCGCAGGCATTTCGCGGGGCAACGCTGGCGTGGAACTGCCGGACGACGGACGAGGTCGACGCGGTGCTGGATTTTGCAGTTTCAAAGGGCGCGTCACTGATAAAAGCCGCGCATGAGACCAACTATGGCGGCTACGCCGGATATTTTGCCGATCCCGACGGTCATCCCTGGGAAGTCGTGGTCGCGCCCAACATCGAGGTAGGTGAGGACCGGCGTATTCATTTGCCGGATTGAACCGGCGAGCTTCTCTGCACGGGCGAATTGCAGTATTGCGGCCTGATGAACGATGAGCCCGCACCAGCACCTGACAAGCAGCCTATCGTCATTTTGACGACGCCGCGCCTGATTCTGCGCGCCGTAGTTGAGGCGGACATTTCGCCGCTGTATCAGAAGATCTTCGGCGTGCCGGAAGTGATGAGCTGGGTATTCGCAGGCAAGGCCTTGTCGCGCGCCGAAACCGAGCGCTTCATTCGCGCAAACTTCAATCCCGAAGCTACGCCCATCGGCTTGTTCGTGCTGGCCGACAGAACGAGCGGCGAGGTGATGGGGTTCGCAGGCCTAAATCCGTGCCAGGTATTGGCGGATGATGATCTCGAATTCGGTTCGTTCTGGCACGGGAAGCATGGGGGAGGGGCCTTGCGACGGAAATCGGGCAGGCGCAACTCGCCTTTGGATTCGAGCGGCTCGGCCGATCACGGCTGCTCGCGTTGGCTTCCGCAGAGAACGCAGCGTCAGTCAGGGCGCTGGAAAAGCTCGGAATGCGTCATCATTCGGATGTGACGCCGTCCGGCCGCAGCCCGCGTCGGGTTTATTGCCTCGGTGCTGGTGAATGGTACCAGCGCAACCCCTGAATAACGGGAATTGCGCCGAGTTCCCGGTTGCGCGGCAGGCCTTGCTTGCGCACGATCCCCGGCATGATTCGGGAAAAATCCGCCAAAGATCCAGCCAAACTGCCAAGAGGCGTGATCGCGGTCGCGCTGCCGAGCTTTCGCCGCGAGCGCGCGCTGATCAAGCGCGGTATCTGGCCGGTGGCCGGCTGCGACGAGGCCGGGCGCGGCCCGCTGGCGGGCCCGGTGGTGGCCGCAGCCGTCGTGCTCGATCCCAAGCGAATCCCCAAAGGCATCGACGATTCCAAGCGGCTGACGCCGGAGGAGCGCGAGGAACTGTTCGAGAAAATCTGCGCAACATCTTCCTTCGCGGTCGCCTTTGCCTCGCCGGCGCGGATCGACCGCGACAATATCCTGCGCGCGTCGCTATGGGCATTGGCGCGCGCGGTTCATGCGCTGCCGGAGATGCCGAAACATGTGTTCGTCGACGGCCGCGACCGGCTCGATACGCAATGCGACTGCGATGCCGTGATCGGCGGCGACGGTCTGGTCGTCTCGATCGCCGCGGCGTCGATCATCGCAAAAGTGACGCGCGACCGCCTGATGTGCGCGCTGGCGCAGGATTGTCCGGGCTATGGGTTCGAACAGCACAAGGGTTACAGCGTGCCGGAGCATCTCGAGGCGCTGGACCGGTTGGGTCCGTCGGTGCATCACCGCAGCTTCTTCGCGCCCGTTGTGGCGGCGCGGGAAAAGCATCAGCCCTGGACGATCAAGCGAGAAGGCGACCTGTTTGCGGAAACGCGGACCGATGTCGAGATTTCAGCTGGAATCTGATGCCGGAGCCTATGGTTGCCTCGGCGGCTCACGTGCCCTATCAAACGATCGAGATCGAATAGCGCCGACTTTTAGGGTTGGTTTGGGTATTTCGGCCGTTTCATGCGCTTCACCTCCCTGATTGTCGAACTGATCCGCGCCCGGCCGCGGCTGGTGGTCTGGCTTGTGGTGCTGCTTCAGGCCGCGCTGTGGCTGATCCTGCCGTTACTGCTCTATCGAAGCCCTCCCGGCGAGCTTGCAACCGTGCTCGCCTATGGCCGCGAATACCAGGTCGGGACCGCTCTGGGCCCGCCGCTGGCGTTCTGGCTCGCCGATATCGCGTTCCGGCTCGCCGGCGATCACATGTTCGGCGTCTATCTGCTGGCGCAGCTTTGCTCGATCGCGATGTTCTGGGCGCTATACCTGTTGGCGCGCGCGATCATCGGCGGCCAACAGGCGGTGCTTGCGGTGCTGTTGACGATGACGGTCGCAGCCTTCAGCTGGCCCAGCCTCGAGTTCGGCCCGCTGGTGCTGGCGCGTCCGCTCTGGGCTTTGTTGCTGCTGCACTCCTGGCGACTGATCGGCCAGAACCGGCGCTACGCATGGTTCGCCTGGTCGATCGAAGCCGGACTTTTGCTGCTGACAAGTTCCGCCGCGCCCGTCTTGCTGCTGCTGGTCGCAGGCTTTGCGGTTGCAACCCACCGCGGACGGCGCACGCTGATGTCGTTCGATCCGCTGTTTGCGCTATTGGTCATCGTGGTGCTGGTGTTGCCGTATCTGGTCTGGCTGATCCGCGCCGACGCGCTCGCCTTGCCGCAATGGCCGGCGCCGGCGGATTTGAGCGGTAGGGCGCTGCACTGGGCCGCATTGCTCGGCGGCTTGCTGCTCGCGATATCCGGCATCGTGCTGCTGGTGGTGCTCAACTCCGGCTGGTTCGGCCCCAAGGGGGAGGAGGCGCCGATCATCTATCGGCCGCCGGTCGATCCGCTGGCGCGCGAATTCGTCTATTTCTTTGCGATCGGCCCGGCGCTCGCGGGAAGCCTGATCTCCGGTCTTTTCAATTTCGAGGGTGTCGCCGGCGGGGCCGGCGTCGCGCTGTTGATGTCGGGGCTCGCCGCGATGGTCGCAACCGGCGATCTGGTTTATCTGCGGCGCCAGCGCATTCTGCGCTCGGTCTGGGCGGCCGCTATCCTCGCTCCCGCGCTCGCAGCACTCGCGGCGACGATCTTTTTGCCCTGGACCGGCAACGGCGAGGTGGCGACGTCACTGCCCGCGACAGCGATCGCGAATTTCTTCGGCGACAGCTTTGAGCGGCGCACCAACCGCCCGCTCAAGGCCGTGACCGGCGATGAGCAGCTTGCGGCCCTGATCGCATTGGACACCGCGCGTCCCCACCTGTTTCTCGCCGCCACGCCCGAACGGACGCCGTGGCTGAATTTGACAAAATTCAACGAAACCGGCGGCGTCGTGGTGTGGCGCGCATCCGACACCGAAGGCACGCCGCCGCCCGATATCGCGCAACGATTTCCGGGCCTGGTGCCGGAAGTGCCGCGGGCGTTCGAGCAGCTCGTGACCGGCCGGCAGCCGCTATTGCGGATCGGCTGGGCCATTGTGCGGCCGAAGGTGCCGTAGCGAAAGGAGGAATCCGTGACTTTGAAAGGAAGTTGTCTGTGCGGCGCGTTACGTTATGAGGTCGACCGTCTCGACACACCGATCGGTCATTGCCACTGTAAGACCTGCCGCAAGGCTCATGCAGCAACGTACGCACCCACCGCGCGCGTTACGCGGCAACATTTTCATCTGATTGCAGGCGCGGAAAAACTTTCGGCCTTCGAATCTTCTCCCGGTCGGATGAGACGGTTCTGTTCCCTGTGCGGAACGCACATCGTCGCCGAGCGTGCGGATCAGCCGCATGTCGTGCTTCGCGTCGCGACACTTGACGACGATCCGGCGGTGACGCCGGCCGTGCATATCTGGACCTCGCACGACGTGCCATGGCTCGCCGAAGACGAGCATTTGCCGCGCTTTCCTGAATGGCCGACCGGTCGTTAGCGAGGCAGATAGGCGGATCAGCGCATCTGTGGCTGCTCGAGCGCTTTCGCGACGGCGCGCAGATCCTGCCAGGCCATGCGTTTGTAGGACGGCGAGCGCAACAGATAGGCCGGATGGAAGGTGGCGAGCGCGCGGATCGCCCGCGTGCCGGTGTCGTAGTCGAACCATTTGCCGCGGGTCTTCATGATGCCCTCGCGCGTCGACAAAAGCGTTTGCGTCGAGGGATTGCCGAGCGTCACCAGCACATCCGGGTTCACCAGTTCGATCTGGCGCTGGATGAACGGCAGGCAGATTTGGGTTTCCTGCGGCGTCGGCGTGCGGTTGCCGGGCGGCCGCCAGGGAATCACATTGGCGATATAGGCGCTGGTGCGGTCGAGCCCGATCGCAGCGATCATCCGGTCGAGCAATTTGCCCGAACGGCCGACGAACGGGAGGCCCTCGATGTCTTCTTCCCGTCCGGGGGCCTCGCCAACGAACATCACGCGCGCCTGCGGGTTGCCGTCGGCGAACACCAGGCGGGTAGCGGTATGTTTGAGCGCGCAGCCGTCGAAATTTTCCAACAGCGTCCGCAGCGCCTCGAGCGTCGGCGCGGTGCGCGCCGCTTCGCGCGCCGAAATGATCGCCGTTTCCGGCGCTGGTGCCGGCTCGCCGCGGGCAGGTGCGACCGCGGCAGCAGGGATTGTCCTGATCGGGTTCTGCGGCGCCGCTTCGCTTGGCTGCAGGCCGACGGCGTCAGGATCGGACAGCCGGTTGACCGGCGTTTCCGTCAGCACACAGTCGACCCCGGCCTCCAGATAAAAGGCCAGCAATTGCCGCACGGTAGGGGCGGGATCAGGCGTCATGGCAATATGTCACAGGCATCCTCTCAATCTAGGCCGGATCGCGCCGCAACGAAACGCCTTGACCGGCATTTCCATGGTTGTTCTCCCGCGAAAAATCGGAAACAAACGGCCTCCACAACAGAAGCGTTCTTAACCGGGCGGAGACCAGATCATCATGAGTACCGAAGAATTGCCGCCGCGCGAATCCATGGAATTCGACGTCGTGATTATCGGCGCCGGGCCGTCGGGCCTTGCCGCTGCGATCCGGCTGAAGCAGCTCAATCCTGATCTTGGAATCGTCGTGGTGGAGAAGGGGTCCGAGGTCGGCGCGCATATCCTGTCCGGCGCGGTGATCGATCCGGTGGCGCTGGATAAATTGATTGCGGATTGGCGCGAGGATTCCGACTGCCCGCTGAAGACGCAAGTCAACGACGACCGCTTCTACTGGATGACTGCGGGCACCGCGATCCGGCTGCCCAACATCATGATGCCGCCGCTGATGAACAATCATCACTGCTATATCGGCTCGCTCGGCAACGTCTGCCGCTGGCTCGCCCGCAAGGCCGAGGCGCTCGGGGTCGAGATCTACCCGGGCTTTGCCGCGACCGAAGTGCTTTACGATGATAAAGGCGCGGTGCGCGGCATTGCGACCGGCGACATGGGCATCGCCAGGGATGGCTCGCACAAATCCTCGTTTACCCGAGGCATGGAACTTCTCGGCAAATACACGCTGTTCGCCGAAGGCGCGCGCGGCAGCCTGACCAAAGAGCTGATCGCGAAATATTCGCTCGACGCCAACTCAGAACCGCCGAAATTCGGCATCGGGCTGAAGGAAGTCTGGCAGATCGAGCCTGCAAAACACCAGAAGGGCCTGATCCAGCATTCGTTCGGCTGGCCGCTGAACAATTCGACCGGCGGCGGCTCGTTCCTCTATCACTACGACGATAATCTGGTAGCCGTCGGTTTCGTCGTGCATCTCAACTACGACGATCCTTATCTTTCGCCGTTCGACGAGTTCCAGCGCTTCAAAACCCATCCCGCGATCAGCAATCTGTTCGAGGGCGGCAAGCGGCTCGCCTATGGCGCGCGCGCCATCACCGAGGGCGGTTATCAGTCGGTGCCGCGCCTGAGTTTTGCCGGCGGCGCGCTGATCGGCTGCGCGGCGGGTTTTGTCAATGTGCCGCGTATCAAGGGGGTGCATAACGCGCTTGGCAGCGGAATGCTCGCGGCGGAACACGTCAACGCCGCGCTCGGGGCGGGCCGCGCCAACGATGAACTGGTCGAATACGAGAAAGCCTGGCGCGATTCACCTGTCGGCAAAGACCTCTATTCGGTCCGCAACGTCAAGCCGCTATGGTCGAAGTTCGGCACCATCATCGGCGTGGCACTGGGCGGCATCGACATGTGGTGCAACATGCTCGGCTTCTCGCTGTTCGGAACCCAGTCGCATGCCAAGCCGGACCGCAAGACGCTCGATCCGGCGAAAGCTCACGCGCCAATCGCGCCGCCGAAGCCGGACGGCAAGCTCACCTTCGACCGGCTGTCCTCGGTGTTTCTCTCCAACACCAATCACGAGGAGGACCAGCCGGTTCATCTGAAGGTCGCCGACATGAACCTGCAGAAGAGCTCCGAGCACGACGTCTATGCCGGTCCGTCCAACCGCTATTGTCCGGCCGGCGTCTATGAATGGGTCGAGGAGGCCTCAGGGCCGCGCTTCGTCATCAACGCCCAGAATTGCGTCCACTGCAAAACCTGCGACGTCAAGGATCCCAACGCTAATATCACCTGGGTTCCGCCGGAGGGCGGTGGCGGACCGAATTATGAGGCGATGTGACCACGATTGCGTGAGATGCTGCGGGCCCGCGGGCGCGCCGGCCACGATACCGCCACACTGCAAGCGCTTTGAGGCTGGGCTGGCGAAACCGGCGGCCATTGGGGACGCCGTATGCCAATCGATTCGCCATCCCGTATCCTTGCGGTTGAACGCTAAACGCGGCATTGTCCGAAATCTTGATGCCGCCTGATGGGTTCGCATTCGAGATTGGTCGTAAACCCTGCCCTAAATTCCTGGAGCTTAAGGCGAACCGTGATGTTTTCCACTCGTTTCAATCGTTGGACGATTGCCGCCTTCGCCTTCACCGCGCTGGCAATGCCAGGCTCGCTTTCGGCGCAGACGCCCGATCATCCCTCCGACAACTCGGCGCAATTTCCGACCAGCCACGATTTGAAATCGCTGACGATGTCGGGCAGCTATCTGGCCGCCCGTCATGCCAGCGTGGAACGGGACTCCAATTCGGCGGCAACCTTCTATCGCTCCGCGCTTCGCACCGATCCGAAGAACAACGAATTGTTGGATCGCGCGTTCATTTCGTCGCTCGCGGACGGCGATATCGACGAAGCGGTAAAGCTCGCCGAGCGAATTCTGACGGTGGACAAATCCAACCGCGTCGCCCGCCTGGTGCTCGGCGTGCGCGATCTGAAGGCGAAGAAATACGCCGCCGCGCAGCTCAATATCAATCAGTCGATCCGCGGGCCGATCACCGATCTGGTGGCGACGCTGCTGTCGGGCTGGGCCAGTTACGGCGCCGGCGACACCAAGGCCGCGGTTGCCAACATCGACAAGCTGACGGGGCCGGAATGGTATCCGATCTTCAAGGACCTGCACGCCGGCCTGATCCTGGAACTTGCGGGCAAGGAAAAGGACGCCGGCGCGCGGTTCGAGCGCGCCTACAAGCTCGACGATTCCATGCTGCGCGTGGCGGATGCTTATGCGCGCTGGCTGTCGCGCAACAAGGATGACGCGGCGGCGGGTGGCATCTACGAGGCATTCGACAAGAAGCTCGCGCGCCATCCGCTGGTGTTGGAAGGCTTGCGTGAAACCAAGGCCGGCAAGAAGCTGACGCCCTTGGTCGACTCGGCGCAGACCGGCGCCGCCGAGGCGCTCTACGGCATCGGCGCGACGCTGACGCGGCGCGGCGGCGAGGATCTCGCACTGGTCTATCTGCAGCTCTCGCTGTATCTGGCGCCCAATCATCCGCTGGCGCTGTTGTCGCTGGCCGATCTCTACGAGTCGGTGAAGAAGCCGGCGATGGCGATCAAGGTCTATGAGCGGATGCCGGCGAATTCGCCGCTCAAGCGCAATGCGCAGATCCAGCTCGCGACCAATCTCGACGCCGCCGACCGCAGCGACGAGGCGATCAAGATCCTGAAGGGCGTCACATCAGAGGATCCGAAGGATATCGAAGCCATCATGGCGCTTGGCAATATCGAGCGCGGCCGCAAGAAGTTCGCCGACTGCGTCGACACCTATTCGAAGGGCATCGATGCCTTGCCGGATGCCAACGACAAGAACAATTGGGTGTATTATTATTACCGCGGCATCTGCGAAGAGCGCTCCAAGCAGTGGAACAAGGCGGAAGCCGATATGCGCAAGGCGCTCGATCTGCAGCCCGAGCAGCCCCATGTGCTGAACTATCTCGGCTATTCATGGATCGATCAGGGCATCAACCTCGACGAAGGCATGAAGATGATCAAGCGCGCCGTCGATCAGCGCCCGGACGACGGCTATATCGTGGACTCGCTGGGCTGGGCCTATTTCCGCATCGGCAATTACGACGACGCGGTGAAGAATCTCGAGCGCGCGATCGATCTCAAGCCTGAAGACCCGACCATCAACGACCATCTCGGCGACGCCTATTGGCGCGTCGGCCGGACGCTTGAAGCCAAATTCCAGTGGGCCCACGCCCGCGACCTGAAGCCCGAGCCGGAAGACTTGCCCAAGATCGAAGCCAAGATCGAAAACGGGCTCCCCGACGACGCCTCTTCCTCCGCCGCCTCGGCGGACAAGAAAAAAGAAGACGGCAAGGGCGGCTGATCGAAGGGCTGGTCGCCGATGGCTAGCGTCGCGGCTCCAACATTCGCATCCCGTTGCGGCAGGTTCGCTTGCGAATGTTGGAGCCGGGACGCTAGAAGAAATATAGTTCTCTAGTGCTGTGGATTTGACATTCGCTATGCCGGCCCGTGGAAATACTGAACCGAATGTCAAATCCACCGCACTAGCGCTAACTGCGGAAGCGCGTGCCAAGGTCAACCTGACCCTGCGGGTGGTTGGACGGCGGGTCGACGGCTATCACGATCTCGAAAGCGTGGTCGCGTTCGCTGATTGCGCCGACCGCCTCAGCCTGACGCCGGGACCCCAGCTCCATCTCAGCACCACCGGGCCGTTGGCGCAGGCCTGCGGCGAGGCCGCCGACAATCTCGTTTTCAAGGCCGCCCAATTGCTCGGCGAGCGCGTGGGCAATCTCAAGCTCGGTGATTTCACCCTCGAAAAGGTGCTGCCGGTTGCGGCCGGTATCGGCGGCGGTTCGGCCGATGCTGCCGCGGCGCTGCGGCTGTTGGCTGATCTCAACGGCCTTGCCATCGACGATAAGCGCCTGATCGAGGTCGCGCGATTGACCGGCGCCGACGTGCCGGTCTGCCTTGCCTCGCGCGCCTGCGTCATGACCGGCGTCGGTGAAACATTGCTGCCGCTGAATTTACCGAAATTGCCCTGCGTGATGGTCAATCCGCGCGTTCCCGTCGCGACCAAGGATGTGTTCAACGCGTTGGGTCTGCGCAATGGCGAACTTTTGGTAGGCGCCACCGATGTGCTCGAGGCGGCGGGCTGGCCGGACGACGGCGCGTCGGTCGAAGACTGGGTTGAGGCGCTCGCCGCCAGTTCCAACGACCTCGAAGCGCCGGCCATGCGCATTCAGCCTGTGATCTCCGAGGTGCTCGCCGCGCTCAACGCCACCAACGGGGCCTGGCTCGCGCGGATGTCAGGATCGGGCGCGACCTGCTTTGCGATCTTCGAAAACACCGCCGAGGCCCAGCGCGCGTCGCAGATGATTCAGCAGGGTCACCCGCAATGGTGGGTGCATGCGGGCGTGTTGGGCTGAGGCTGGCCGCGCGTTATCACATCTATCGTTCGTCATGGCCGGGCTCGTCCCGGCCATCCACGTCTTGGGGCGCCGAAAAGACGTGGATGCCCGGCACAAGGCCGGGCATGACGAATTCGAAAGTTAGCAATCGATTCTACGCCTAGGCAGTGGCCGGCCGCCGCGCCAGCGCCAGCGATATTCCGAGGCCAGCGATAAAAAGCCCGGAGCCCTGTCGCAAACGCCGAACCAGCTGGGGTCTCCGCACGAGGTTTGCGCGTGCCGAAGACGCCATCGCGACCACAATCACGTCGGCGAAGGTGTTAAGCGCCACCGAGATCAGGCCGAGCGACATGAACTGGAGCGCTGCGTAGCCGGCCGTCGGTTCGATAAATTGTGGAATGAATGCGAGAAAGAATGCCGCGGTCTTGGGATTGAGCGCCTCGACGAGGATGCCTTCCCGAAATGCCCGCCTTGCTCCGGGCCGCACGTTTTGTTCGGGAGGCACACGGCCCGCCTCGCGGAAGGCCTTGATGCCGAGCCAGACCAGATAGAGGGCGCCAGCGAGCTTGAGCACGGTAAAGAGCTGCGCGCTGGCAAGAATAATCGCCGAGACGCCAAGGCCGCCGGCGATGACGCGAACAAGCCCACCCAACGCCGTTCCAAAGGTGGATGCGATACCTGCTTTCTTGCCTCCCGACAGCGTCCGCGCCGCCACATAGAAAATGCCGGGACCGGGGATTGCGGCAATGACCAAAGCGGCCAGCAGGAACAGCGAAAAGTTCGCGCTGCTCATCTCTAATGCGACCGCGCCAGGCAGAACGCGACCACCTGCTCGAGCGCGGTTTTCATCGGGGAAGCCGGAAACAGCGCCAGCGCGTCGACCGCCATGGCGCTGTAATGCTGGGCGCGGTGAATAGTGTCCTCGAGCGCGCGGTGTTTTGTCATCAACCCGATGGCGTGGTCGAGATCGCCGTCGGCGATCTTGCCGCGCTCCAGTGCATTGACCCAGAACGCGCGCTCGGAGTCATTGCCGCGGCGGAACGCCAGCACCACCGGCAGCGTGATCTTGCCCTCGCGAAAATCGTCGCCGATGTTCTTGCCGAGTTTTGCGGCCTTGCCGCCATAGTCCAGCACATCGTCCACCAGCTGGAACGCAATGCCGAGATTCATGCCGACCGAGCGGCACGCGGTCTGCTCAGCCTTCGGACGATTGGCAATCACCGGCCCGACCTCGCAGGCCGCGGCAAACAGTTCTGCCGTCTTGCCGCGGATCACGGCGAGATATTCGTCCTCCGTTGTGGCGGTATTCTTCGCCGCGGCAAGCTGCATCACTTCGCCTTCGGCGATCGTCGCCGCGGCAGATGACAAGATGTCGAGCGCGCGCAGCGAGCCGACCTCGACCATCATGCGAAAGGCCTGGCCGAGCAGGAAGTCGCCGACCAGCACGCTGGCCTCGTTGCCCCACAGCATCCGCGCCGACAGCTTGCCGCGCCGAAGCTCGCTTTCGTCGACCACGTCGTCGTGCAGCAAGGTCGCGGTATGCATGAACTCGACCGAAGCCGCGAGCTTGATATGGCCGTCGCCGGAGTAGCCGGCGAGGCCGGCCATCGCCAGCGTCAGCATCGGGCGCAGCCGTTTGCCGCCTGAGGAAATCAAATGGTTGGCGACCTCGGGGATCATGGTGACTTCCGAGCCGGTCCGCGACAATATGGTGGCGTTGACACGCGCCATGTCGGAGGCGACAAGCGCGACCAACTGATCGATCGAAGCGCCCGCGGGGCTCTCGAAGGGTACAATAACCGCCACGCTGGTCTCCACATTTGCCGAATTCGCATTATCCTAAGCTGTGACAATAGAAAGTGCCGAGGAACGCGACAAGGGCATGAAACGATTTGACGCGCCTTGCGCAGGCGTCGGGCCGAAAAAGGAGAGCCAAAGGTGCGGGAATTGGTTCGGACCAACGATATCGTACTGGTTTCAGCCGTGGGCGCGCTGCTCGATGGCGCCAATATCCATCATCTGGTGCTCGATCAGAACATGAGCATCATCGAAGGCTCGCTCGGCGTGCTGCCGCGCCGTATTCTGGTCCATGAGGACGATAACCGCCAGGCGCGCCAGCTTCTCAGCGACGCGGGTCTCGCGCACGAACTGCGGGCCGATGACTGACGCGGGCGATTTCACCGAGGATGCATTTCTCGGCGGCCAATTGCGTCTGCGGCAACCGAAGTCGGGTCATCGCGCCGGCCACGACGCCGTGCTGCTCGCAGCAGCCACGGCTGTGCGTTCCGGCGATCGCGTGGTCGATTTCGGCGCCGGCGTCGGCGCCGCCGGCCTTGCCGTCGCCAGACGCGTGCCCGGGTTGGACCTCGTGCTGGTCGAGATCGATGAATCGCTTGCGGGTTTCGCGCGCGGCAACGCCGCCGCCAACGCGATTTCCGCCGATGTCGTCGCGCTCGATGTAACGTCCGCAACCGCTGCGTTTGCCGCCGCCGGCCTGCCGCCTGACAGTGTCGATGTCGTGTTGATGAATCCGCCGTTCAATGATCCCGTGCGGCACCGCGCCTCGCCCGACAAAGCCCGCGAGGTCGCTCACGTAGCGACCGCTGCGACGCTCGAGAGCTGGATTCACGCGGGCCGGCGCATTCTCAAATCCGGCGGCGTGCTGACCCTGATCTGGCGCGCGGACGGCCTCACTGAGGTGCTGGCGGCGCTCGGCCGTGGCTTCGGCAGTCTCGCCATTCTGCCGGTTCACGCCGACGCCAAGACGCCGGCGATGCGCGTGCTGATTCGCGCCATCAAGGGTGGCAGAGCGCCGACCCAACTATACCCCGCGCTTGTGCTCAATGATGAGTCAGCGCTGCCCAATAAACAGGTGCAGGAGATTTTGGCCGGGAAGGGGGTATTGCCGTTGGCAGTGCCGTGAGGGTAGCTCGTCGCTCAAAGCTACCGGGCAAGGCCGGTCACTGCGGAAGCTCACTGCGGAAGCGTTTTCGACCGCTGTTCTGGCGCGGAAGTGAAGCGGACCGCCGCCAAAAGGATACCGATCAGCGCCATCAGCAGGTAGATTTTCATGGGTTTCTCCGCCGCGCCATTGCAGCCCAACACCGGCTTCAAAGCAAAACACGTTCCATTCGATCCCAATGACAGTCGCGTGATAAGAAATGGTTAACTTTGAGGTAACGGAATGACGGAGCAAACGGATAATCGCGGGGGATGGCCGGCCCTGATCGACAGGTGCATGGAATTCGTTCCAACGCGTCTGCGGCGTGGAACCACCGTGGTGCCGGTGGTCCGGCTGTCGGGCCTGATCGGTGCCGTGACGCCGTTGCGGCCGGGCATGTCGCTTGCCGGCGTCGCCAGGACGCTGGAGCGGGCCTTCGCGATCAAGAACGCCAAAGCGGTGGCGCTGGTGATCAATTCGCCCGGCGGTTCGCCGGTGCAGTCGCGTCAGATCTATCTTCGCATTCGGCAACTCGCCGCGGAGAAGAAACTGCCGGTGCTGGTGTTCGTCGAAGACGTCGCGGCATCCGGCGGCTACATGCTCGCCTGCGCGGGCGACGAAATCTTCTGCGATCCATCGTCGATCCTGGGCTCGATCGGCGTGGTCGGCGGCTCCTTCGGATTTCAGGAATTGATCAAGAGGATCGGCGTCGAGCGGCGGCTCTATACCGCGGGCGAACGCAAGGCGATGCTCGATCCGTTCCTGCCCGAAAACCCTGAGGATGTCGCGCGCGTAAAAGCACTTCAGCGCGAGATCCACGCGATCTTCATTGCGCTGGTGAAGCAAAGCCGCGGCGCGCGCCTGAAGGGCGCCGACGACGTGCTGTTCACCGGCGAATATTGGGCGGGAGAAACGTCGATTTCGCTCGGCCTTGCCGATGCGATCGGCGATCTGCGCTCGACCTTGCGCGCGCGCTATGGCGACAAGGTGCTGACGCCGGTGATCGCGCCGGCGACCGGGTTGTTGTCGGGCCTATTCGGCCGCAGATCGGCCGGCGCGGGAAGCCTGACCGCGCTGGACGGTATCGCGGGCCTGCCGGACGAGCTGATCTCGGCGCTGGAGAGCCGGGCAATTTGGGCGAAATTCGGATTCTAAACGCGAATTTAGCCGCGCCATTTAGCCCCGGATAAGGCGATTGCGGGGCGGGCCGGCTTGGGCGACAATATGATAAGGGGGCGTGACGATGAACGATAAGGATCGACCGATGCCGCCGCTGATCGCATTCGCGGGCGTCCTGGGTGGGATGGCCGTGGTCCGCTGGGCCTACCGGACAGCCCTCCGGGT
>WNFM01356891.1_pt1 | contig 17666 bp, 16 predicted proteins | sample 5400271 | NCBI WGS metagenome assembly WNFM01 (sample SAMN13153352, study PRJNA577476) | soil metagenome | isolation source: 60 cm saprolite on Douglas fir-dominated hillslope | place: USA:California | collected 2013-09-17 | reverse complement strand
CGACTTGGAGTTGAGCCCACGCTCTACGGTCGGGCATTACTTAGACGCAGCATCACGTTGTGCAATGATTTGAGAAGTAGCGTGGGCGAGCTGCAATCGGTCTCTGACTCCCCCAGCTAAGCTTGGAGCAGCCCATGTCCGCCACGTCGAATTTTCGCCTGCCGCGTCGCACGCTCTTGCTTGGAGGCCTTGCAGGACTGTTCATGCCCGGCTCGGCGGGCGCCCAATCGTATCCGTCCAATGTGATTCGAATTGTTGTCCCGGCGGTTGCCGGCACGCCGCCAGACATCATCAGCCGGATCGTCGCTGACGAAATCGCCGCCAAAGAGGGCTGGCGGCTCATCGTAGAAAATCGCCCAGGTGCATTGCAAACGATCGCAATGAGCGAAGTGAGCAACCGTCCCGCGGACGGATACTCGCTGCTCACCATGAGCCTTCCCATAACGGTCTCAAATGCTCTGCTTCCGACGGCGGAGATAAGGCCCGACGTAGATTTCGATCCCGTCATCAAGATCTCGAAATCCTATACCGTGCTCGTCACAACTCCTTCTTTGCCGGTCAATTCTCTGCCCGAGCTCGTCGAGATGCTCAAGAGCAAGCCCGGACAGTTCAACTTCTCATCGGCCGGGTTCGGAACACCTTCGCATCTCATTGGTGAGATGTTCGAACTGCAAGCAGGGGTGCGCGCCACCCATGTGCCGTATCAGCAGTTTCCTCAGGCCATTGCCGATCTGATGAGCGGGATCAATCATTACATGTTCGTTACCACGCTGCCGGTCATCGATCTCATCGCAACCGGCAAATTGCGCGGTCTTGCCGTTCCCGCTCCGATGCGGATCACCGCTCTCAAGAACATCCCCTCGGTCGCCGAGGTTGGCTTTCCCGATCTCGTGACCGCCGATTGGATAGGCGTTGCGGTCAAGCGGGGAACTCTTGCAGAGATCACCGTGCAGCTTAACAAAGCCATCAACCGAGTCCTTGCCGAGCCGAAAATTCGCCTTGCTCTTGAAAGAATCGGTGCCGAGCCGGTGGGCGGCACCGCTACGGATCTCGGCGATGGAATCCGGGCTGATATTGCCCATTGGGCAAAGGTCATCAAGGACGGGGATATCAAGCTGCCCCAATGAAAGAGGTGAATAAGCAAATAACTCGGGGCAGTAGGCCCCGACTGGAAATTACGCCGCCGCAGATCGTCGGCCCGTTCTATCCGGTGGCACAGCTTCCCGATCTTGCGGCCGACCTCGCGCATCCGAGCTGTAGCACCGCGGCAGCGCGGGGCGAGCTCATTTGCGTGAGTGGGCGTGTGCGTACCGCTTCAGGAGCGCCAGTCGCGCACGCACAAATCGAGATTTGGCAGGCCAATGCAGCGGGCAAATATCGTCATCCCAGCGACACGAACCCGGCGCCGCTTGATCCTAATTTCGAAGGCTTCGCGCGCCTCGCCACGGACGTGTCTGGGCGCTATCAGTTTCGTACAATCAAACCGGGTCGGTATCCGACGGCAGAGGGCGAAATCCGACCGCCTCACATTCATTTCGCAGTCGAAGGTCGGTTCGACCGCTTGGTAACCCAGCTTTATTTTGCTGGCGAGCCGGACAACCAAACGGACCGGTGGCTCAATTCGGTGCCGCAACCGGAACGGCTGATCGTTACGCTGCAAGCGCCTGCATCGCACCTCGAAAGCCGCCCGTGCCTTGCGCATTTCGACATCGTGCTGCCAAGCGGATAGCCGAATGCGAGTCAGAGGGGCGGTGCATCTTCGGTTCCGACGTTGTCACGACGTCCATCGGTGGGCCGTATTGGATAATCCNNTCCGCTTCGCGCGATCGGCTGCCGTGCAGCCCATGTCGCCTTTTGGCAGATACTGTTGAAAAAGTCCTTTCCGGCTGACGAACGAAATTTTTCAGGACCGCTGATGCGTTTCGCTCGCCGCGACGTGGGGGACCACAATGCCTTTCACAAAAACGACCGCGGACCTTCGCATCGCCCCTAGCGAGCATCGCAGCGGTGAAAACGTCCAAGCATCGGCTTTCGCAAGATTTTTGGAGCCTCTCAGTTTTCGACTTTTTCAACAGTATCGGCACTTAGCCGACGTCGATAGTTTGCGAATGTCCGCTTCGCGCGCCAGAAGCGGTCGTTCCCTGCGATGGTAGAACCTTAGCGGTCATTGGGGATATCGAATGACGCCCAAACAAAGATCCGTGAGCAACTAATTGTCAGGCTTTATACGTGCGTTTCCCGTTGGAGGGAGATCGGCGATCCCCGACGCAGCATGGAAGCTGGGAGGCTAGTCTTGCCCTGGATGAGGTCGGCGGCTTTTTCGGCGATCATGATGGTCGGTGCGTTTGTGTTCGATGAGGTGATACGCGGCATCACTGAGGCATCACAGATTCTGATGCCCTTGAGACCCCGGAGCCTGAGTTCCGGGTCAACGACCGCCATTTCGTGCGTCCCCATGGCGCAGGTTCCACAGGGGTGATGATCGGTCTTGCTGGTCCTGACGGCATAATCGGTGAGTTCGGCTTCGTTTGCCGTTGCCGGGCCTGGCATGCGCTCGGCCAGGATAAAGGGCGCAAGCGCGGGCTGCCGCAGGATCTCCCGAGCCATCCTTAATCCTTCGAGCGACATCGACCGGTCGTGGGGATCCTCCCAGTAGTTCGGGTCGATCAGCGGCATCGCCAACGGATCCGCGCTTCCGAGGCGAACGGTGCCGCGGGAGCGCGGCCTGAGGAATGCCGAATTCAGGGTGACGCCTGCATTCTCGAGTTTCTCAACTCCGGCCTCGATCCCAGAGCCGAGGCCGAGATGGAATTGGATGTCGGGCCAGCAGGCTGCCCTTGCCGCCTCGTCGGTGTACCAGAATCCGCCGGTCTCGAAGAGCGTGGACGCGACCGGGCCGCTCTTGAACACGAGATATTCCAACCCCGCCCATAAAGTCCGGTGGAGCTTAGCGTAGCCGTCATAGGTGAAGTCCCCCTTGCACTCGGCGATAGCGTAAAGGTCGAGATGATCCTGAAGATTTTCACCGACGCCGGGCAGGTCATGCACCGGCCTGATGCCGACGGATTTTAGATGATCCGCCGGCCCCACGCCGGACAACAGGAGAAGACGTGGCGAACCGATCGCACCCGAGGTCACGATAATTTCCCGCTCGGCGCGGACGACCTCAGGAGGCCCGCGATCCCGCGCCATCTCGACGGCCACGGCGCGCCCTTTTTCCACAACGATGCGCGTGACGCGTGCGCCCGTGACAACGGTGAGATTGGACCGGCCGCGCACGGGCAACGTCGCGCATCGCTCACCGTCACCTGATAATGTCCGACGCCATCCTGGCGGCCGCCGTTGAAATCCGGATTGTAGGGAATTCCGTATTCCTGCCCCGCTCGCAGGAAGGCTTCACTGATCGGCAGCGGATTGATCGGAACCGATACACCGAGCGGCCCGCCGCGCGCGTGATACGCGTCGACGAAGCGTTGGTTGTCTTCGGCACGTTTGAAATAGGGCAGAACCTCATTGTAGCTCCAGCCCGTCGCAGCCCCCGCAGCCCAGGCGTCATAATCCTGGGGATTGCCGCGGGCATAGACTTGGGCGTTGATGCTGGAGCCACCCCCGAGCACTTTCGCTTGCGTATAGCGGAGCGCGCGACCGCCGAGGTGACGCTGCGGCACTGTTGAAAAGCCCCAGGCTGCTATTCCCTTCGTCATCTTGGCGAAGCCGGCCGGCATATGGAACAGCGGATTGAGGTCGCGTCCTCCCGCCTCGACGAGGAGCACGCGGATGGTCGGATCTTCGCTCAGATGATAGGCGAGAACGCATCCGGCTGATCCCGCACCCGTGATGATGTAGTCGTAGGTCATGGGATCTGCCCTCAAATCGTCGGCCATCAGAATCGCGGAATGGAGAGCCCGCCATCGACGGCGATGACACTGCCGGTCGCGAAAGCGAAGTCGCCGCAGGCGAGGTTCGTGACGACAGTGGCCACGTCGCCGGTCTCGCCCCAGCGTCGCGCCGGCACCAGCCCGGCAGCGATGCGCTCGTCATATACTTCGGCAACTTTCGCCGTCATCGCGCTCCGCACGATGCCGGGGCGCACATCGAAGACGCCGACGCCTTCGGACGCGAGCCTGAGCGCTAGGCCACGCACCCACATTGCGAGAGCAGCCTTCGACATGCAGTAATCGATGCGCTCGGACGAGGCGAGTTCAGCCGACACCGATGTGATCGTCACGATCGATCGCGGCGCGTCGCCGGGCGGTTGCGAGAGCATGGCGCTGACCACGGCCTGTGTCAGAAAAACCGTGCCGCGCAGATTAACGGCTATGATCCGGTCGAAATTCTCTGGCTCGAGATCGAGGAGATCGCCCCGCGCGACAGCGCCTATGCCGGCATTGTTGACGAGACAGTCGATGTGACCGAATTCGGCAAGCGTCCGTTCGACAAACGGCGTGTGCGTGGCGAGGTCGGCAATGTCGCCTGGCCGATAGAGCGCCCGACAGCCGCGGCGGGCGAGGTCCTGCAGCAACACCTCGCCCTCCGCCTCGGGCATGAGATCGGTCACGGCAAGATCGAAGCCCCGCCCGGCGAGCGCTTCAGCCGTGGCGCGGCCGATACCCCGGCAAGCGCCGGTGACGATGGCAACCGGGCGGCTCATGATGCGACAAACCTCGTCGAGACGATGTGATCGGCGACGCGCAGGGCCTGCGCCGCGATCGTCAAGGCCGGGTTGACCGCCGCAGACGAGGGCATGAAGCTCGCGTCAACCACAAACAGATTAGGGTGGTCGTGAGCTCGGCAGTATGGGTCGAGCGGCGCCTCAGCCGGGTCCGTGCCGATGCGCACGGTGCCGCACTGATGCGACGGTGTACGGCGATCGAACGCGCGCGCGAGCACGATCGGGTAACCCGCAGCACGAAGCCGCTCGCGCAATTTCGCGACCAGGGCAAGATGCGAGGCCCAGTTGCTGCGTTTCCAATCGAGTCGGATCCCCGCTCCGTCGAGTGTGACGCGGCTATTGGGATTGGGCAGATCCTCGCTCATGGCGTAGAAGTCGACGGCGTGTCGACTGATCCAGTTCAATGCGAATTCGGGAATCTGACGCAGATTGGCTTTGAGGATTTGACCGGTTACTCGACCGAGCAGTTGGATGTTGCCAAGCGGCGGACCGCCTGCGCCGTCGTCGACATAGAAATCATTGATACCGAACGTCTTCTGATAAATGGAGTCATTGATCGTTCGCGGGTCGACAGCTAATACGGCTGACGAGTTGTGGTTCATGAAATGCCGGCCGACCTTGTCGCTTCTGTTGGCAACGCCGCGCTCCGAGGACCGCAGCAGCAGCGCAGCCGAATTAACCGCGCCGGCGGACAGCACGATCAGCCTGGCCTTCAGCATGTGCCGCTCGCCACCAATGTCGCATTCAACGCCTTCAACACATTTTCCGTCGGGCGCCATGATCAGGCGCTGGACTTTCACCCCTGTCTGCAGAGTGACGTTGGGATGGGCGAGCGCGGCAGTAAGACCGCAAGTCTCGGCGTCCATCTTTCCGGTCCGCGCATCAGGAAACGCGTCCCAGGGCGTGGCCGCGCGTTTCATCCAGGCACGGATGTCGACACCGAGCGGGAGCGACGCCGGGTGCAGTCCCGTTTTCCGCAATCGTTCGCGGGTTGCCGCGATGGCCGGTTCGTCAGGGATGGCCGGCAAAGGATAGGGTGCGGAATGGCGTGGTTCCGTGGGGTCGTCGCCGAGCGCGCCGCAGACGCGATACAAGCTCTCGGTACAAGCTCTCGGCCTCCGTATACCAAGGCTCCAACTCATCGTAGCCGAACGGCCAACCCGGCGTCGTCCCGTCTGCGTGCGCGATCGGCTGAAAGTCGCACGCGCGGTACCGGATCAGAACGGCACCGTAAAATTTGCTGTTTCCACCCACATAATAGTAATTGCCGGGGTTGAACGGTTGACCCGCGCCGTCTGTCCAGGTCTCGGTTGGGCGATAAAATCCACGTTGAAAGATCGCCCGCGCGTCGCGCGTTTCGGGCGTATCTTTCAGCTGTTCGCCGCGTTCGAGAATGACGATGCGGGCGCCAGTCGGCGCGAGTCCGGCGGCGAGCGTCGCGCCACCCATGCCTGATCCGACGATGATCACGTCGGGGCTTGAGGCATGGTTCAGTACGGTTGGCTCAGACAAGGGAACCTCGCGACAAGACGTTCGTGGCAGTGACTAACTGTCCCCATGCCCGGTCAGCAACAGGGGCCGGCGGCGGCAAATGGCTTAAATTCGATACGTCGTGGCCGGGTCGAACAAGACTGCCTTGTCGAGGTTCAGAGCAAACACTTGGCTCTGCCCGACACGAATGTCGGAATCCGCCCGCATCCGCGCGGTAACCTCCTTGCCGGCAATCGAGGTGACCACGAATGTGTCCGATCCGGCTGGCTCGACAATCTCGACATCGCTCGTGAACGTCGTGACGCTCTTCGATTTCGCGTTCACACTTTCGGGATCGCTGACAGCCTCAGGACGAATGCCGAAGATGACCCTGGCGCCCTCGCTAAGCTTTTCCACGTTAGCGCTCGTGGGAGCAGGAAACGCGATCGGAACAGTTCCCGCGCGCTCGATGACGACCGAGGCCGCGCCGTTCGATCGGGAGACCCTGCCTTCGAGCAGATTCATAGACGGCGAGCCCATGAAATCGGCGACAAATAGATTTGCGGGCGTGTTGTAGACTTCATATGGCGTGCCGACCTGCTGAAGCTCGCCGTCCTTCAGGACGGCGATGCGCGTCGCAAGCGTCATGGCTTCGATCTGATCGTGCGTGACATAGACGATCGTCGCACCCGTTCGCTGGTGCAGGCGCTTGATCTCAACCCGCATATCGACCCGCAGCTTGGCATCGAGATTGGAAAGCGGCTCGTCGAACAGGAAGACGCGGGGCTCGCGAACCAATGCGCGCCCCATCGCGACGCGCTGGCGCTGCCCCCCTGAAAGCTGGCTCGGACGGCGTTTGAGAAGATGCTCCAATTGGAGCGTCTTCGCGACCTCTGCAACGGCCTTTTCGCGTTCGGGCTTCGCCACGCCGCGCATTTCCATACCGAACGCCATGTTCTCGGCGACCGTCATGTTGGGATAAAGCGCGTAGGATTGAAATACCATCGCAATGTCGCGCTTCGAGGGGTGGAGATCATTGATCCGCTGACCTTCGATACGAATCTCGCCGGCACTGATCGTTTCCAGACCTGCAATGGTGCTGAGGAGAGTCGACTTGCCGCAACCCGAGGGGCCGATCAGCACGAGGAAACCGCCCTTATCCAGGGTCAGGTCGATACCCTTCAGGACCTCCAGCGAGCCAAAGCGCTTGCGAAGCCCGCTTATCTCAAGGAACGCCATGTTCTATCCTTTCACCGCGCCTGCCATCAGCCCACGCACGAAGTAGCGCCCTGCGACGACATAGACGAACAAGGTGGGCGCGGCGGCGATGATGGCCGCAGCCATGTTGACGTTGTATTCGACGACCCCCGTCGAGGTATTGACGAGGTTGTTCAGCGCGACCGTCATCGGCGACTGGTCACCGGCGGCGAAGGTCGACCCGAACAGGAAGTCGTTCCAGATGTTCGTGAACTGGTAGATCACGGTGACGATGATGATCGGCATCGAGTTCGGCAACAGGACGCGCCGGAAGATCTGGAAGAAGCCCGCGCCGTCGATCATCGCCGCCTTCACCAGTTCCGTCGGAAACGCCTCGTAGTAGTTCCGGAAGAACAACGTCGTGAAGCCGAGGCCATAAACCACATGGCAAATCACCAGGTTGACGGTCGGATTGCCGAAACCGAATGAAAAGCCGGTGGCGTCAATGAGCTGATTGCCGATCTGGCCTAGCAGTCCAAGGATCACCGCCATCGGAATGATGACGGATTGGAACGGGATGAAGCAGGCGAACAGCATCATGCCGAATACGAGCTTGTGGCCGGGAAAGCGCCATTTGGTGAGGACATAGCCATTCAATGCGCCGAGCAGCGTCGAGATCAGAACCGCCGGCACAACCATCTTGATTGAATTCATGAAATAGCCGCTGATCCCGGCCGTATCGGAGACGCCGATGGCGGCTTCTCCCCAGGCCCTGGTCCAGGGGGCGAACGTTGCCGATTTCGGCAGCGCAAACATATTGCCGCCGGTGACTTCGTCGAGCGGCTTCAACGACGTCATCACCATCACGATGAGCGGCACCAGATAGATGACCGCGAAAAAGAACAGCAGCCCGTAGATCACAACCCGCGTGATGACGGATTGGCCTGAACGGGGTCGAGGCGGCGGAGCAACGACAAGATCTGCGGCGGTCATTGGCCCTTCTCCCGCAGTTCCGAGTAGAGGTAAGGAATCATGATCGCGGCGATCGTCATCAGCATGATGACCGCGCTGGTGGAGCCTACCCCCATCTGGTTGCGCGTGAACGTGTAGGAATACATGAAGGTCGAAGGCAGCTCGGCGGCCCCGCCCGGGTTCTTGCCGGTGACGGACAACACGAGATCGTACGATTTGATCGCCATGTGGGCGAGCACGATGATGGCGGAGAGAAAGACCGGCCGCATGATCGGGATCACGATCCGCCGATAGGTCGCATAGGTGGAGGCGCCATCAATTTGCGCAGCCTTCAGGATCTCGCCGTCCACTCCCCGAAGGCCCGCGAGAAACATCGCCATCACGAAGCCGGACGACTGCCAGATACCGGCAATCGCGACGCAATAGATCATCATGCGGGGATTGACGACCCAATCGAACTTGAAGCTCGTCCAGCCCCAATCGTGGACGGCTTTTTCGAGCCCGATGCCCGGATCGAGAAAAAGCTTCCACGCCGTGCCGGTGACGATAAACGACAGCGCGAGCGGATAGAGATAGATCGGGCGGAGAATGCCCTCGCCGCGAATCCTCTGATCGAGCAGGATCGCCAGCGTCAGGCCGAGCACGAGACAGAAGACGATATAGAGCCCGCCGAAGATGCCGATATTGACAATCGCGGTGTACCAGCTCGACGGCGGGTCGGTCTCGAACGTCCAGTTCCAAAGCTTTTCGTAATTGGCGAGGCCGATCAGCTTGGTACTCGCGAACGCCCTCGAATTCGTAAAGGACAAAAATACCGTCCAAAGATTGAAGCCATATACGAAAATCAAGACGAGCAGGAACGACGGCGCGAGAACGAGCTTCGGCACGAGACCCTGAATGCGTGCGCGCAGCGCGGGGCTCGGCCGGCCATCGGTTACGGCGACCGGAGCGATCGTTACAGACATGCATATCTCCCGTCAGCTCACGGCAGCGCCGCTCGCTTATGCACTGTTGCCTCGATGGTCATTGCGGAGCGGATGCATCGCACCAACCAACAAGCCGGTTACTCATGCCTCTCTCCGATGACGGAGAGAGGCATGTTCAGGAACGCACTATTTGGCGTTGTTCAACGCTTTGACGAGTTCGGTCACAGCGGCATCAGACGTCTTGATCTCACCATGGAAGAACTTGGTGACGACATCGTCATATGCTGCAGCAACCGCCGGGGGCTGAGCGTAATTCTGCGCCAGCGAGCCGACAAAGTTGCCGTTCGCGTTCGCAGCCTTGACGTCAGCTATGCCCTTCTTGCCGCACATGTCGAAGTCGGTATCAGGTACGTCCATGCGGGCCGGCACCGAGCCCTTGATGACGTTGAAGGCGGATTGGAAGCTCTTGCTCATGGTCGCCTCCGCCATGGCGTTTTGTGCCGCCTTGCGATCGGCAGGCACATTGAAGATGGCGAACATGTCTGAGTTGTAGATCACCGCGCCGTCGGTCCCCGGGAAGCGGTAGCAGATGAAGTCCTTTCCGGCCTCCTTGTTGGCCGCCCGGAATTCGCCCTTGGCCCAGTCGCCCATCACCTGCACGAGCGCGTCGCCCTTGATCACCATGGCGGTGGCCAGGTTCCAGTCGCGGCCGGCGTAGTTCGGGTCGGTGTAAGAACGAAGTTTGGCGAGGTTGTCGAAGGCCTTCTTCATGGTGTCCGACTTCAGCGCAGATTCATCGAGATTGATGATAGCCTTCTTGTAGAACTCGATGCCGCCGGTGGAAGCGATAACCGAGTCGAACATGGTGGCTTCCTGCCAGGGCTGACCGCCGAGCGCCAGCGGAGTGACGCCCGCCGCCTTCGCCTTGTCGAGCAGAGCTACGAAATCGTCGAAGGTCTTCGGTTCCTTGCCGCCGATCTTCTCCATCACGGCCTTGTTGAGCCATATCCAGTTGACGGAGTGGATATTGACCGGGACCGCATCCCACTTGCCGTTCGTGGTCGTGAACTTCTGCAACGCCGTCGGGACGAGCTTGTCCCAGCCTTCCTTGGTCGCGAGCGCCGTGATGTCGCCGAGCTTGCCGGCTTCCGCATAGTCGAGCGCGAAATAGCCGAGAATCTGGGACGCGGTCGGCGGATTGCCGGCTGCGACCATCGCCTTCAGTGTTGTCATGGCGCCCGCGCCGCCGCCACCGGCAACGGGCACGTCCTTCCAAACATATCCTTCCTTGGTGAGGTCTTGCTTCAGGACATTTAGCGCGGCGGCCTCGCCGCCTGAGGTCCACCAGTGCAGCATCTGCACTTCTTTGATGTCGGCTGCGTTTGCGGTCGTGGCAAAGCCGAGAACCGAAGCGGCCATCGCGCTAGTCAATAACAGACTACGAAGTTTCATGTTCTACCTTCCAGGGCATCTTCTCCCACCGGATTCGGTCCGGCGCCGTTTCTAGAAGCCTTGATTTGGCTTCCGATCTTTTGGTTCAGGTCAGGTCCGTGGGAGCCACCAGCTCATGCACAGGCCTTCGTGAACATGGAACGTTTTTTCCCCGGTATCGTCGGCGACAGCGCCCTGTCCGAGCGCAACCTCCGCGGTCCGGTCTTTGAGCAATACTGAAGCGAATGCGCTCACGGCTCAAGGTCCTTCAGGTGTTTCGGAATGTCGGCGCGCGCTTGGCACGAAACGCCGCGACACCTTCGGCCAGGTCTTGTGTCGTCGCTGTCAGCCCGCCCGCGAGCCCCTCGATCGGTGCGTCCGGGTCCTCGCCTTCGGCAAAGTTGATCATCGCCTTGACGATCTGGACGGCGATGGGACCGCGCTTGGCGATATCGGCAGCCATGGCCTCTGCACGCACCAATCCCTGACCGGGTTCTGTGATCTCATCGATAAGGCCTAGCGCAAGCGCGGCCTCGCCCTCGAACAGCTGTCCGGCCAGCGCCATGCGGCGAACGACCGATGCGCCGAAACGACGGACCAGCCGCTGCGACCCCGACCAGCCAGGCGCCATGCCGAGGCCCGTCTCGGGCAAGCCCAATTTGACGCCGCGCTCGGCAATGCGAAAATCGCCGGCAGCCGCCAGTTCCAGGCCGCCACCGAAGGCGTGACCCGTTAGCGCAACGACCAAGGGCGTACGTAGCCGCGCGAGCGCTTCAAACGCGCGATGACCGGCACGTGTCCAGCTTCGCCACATGTCCAACGGCGGCAGTGCACCCCAGGCGCCGATGTCGCCGCCGGCGCAGAATGCCGTGCCTTCGCCACTCAGAATCGTGACGCGCGCTTCATCCGTCTCGTCGATCGTACGAGCCGCATCAGCAAGCGCGTGGATCATGGCCTGATCGAGCGCATTGAGCTTGTCGCCGCGCTTCAGCGTCAATCGCGCCAGCGGGCCATCGAATGCGAGTTGGACGAACGGACTCACTGCGCCGCCTCCATTGCCGGACGCAGCTGCAGCCTGATCGGTTCGGGATGGAACAAGTTCGCGTCCATCGTTTTCAGCTGGGAAATTCGGACAGCGCCAGCACGTCACGCTCGAGATTGACGCCGGGTGCGATCTCCAGGACGGTCAGCCCCGCTGGTTCCAGCCGCATCATGCAACGCTCGGTGACATACACAATCTCCTGCCCCTGCTGAACAGCACGGGGCCCCGAGAAAGAGATCTGCTCGACGGCTTCGACAAGTTTCTTTACCTTGCCTTCGCGCCTGATGTGAAGCCTGCCGTCCTGGATTTCGAGCGTGGCACCGGCAGTGAAAAGGCCCGAGAAGGCGATCCTCTTCGCCCGCGCAGTGATATCGACAAAACCGCCGGCTCCGGCCGTCACATGAGGTCGTATTCCAAGCTTGGAGACATTTACGCAGCCGTGGCGATCGATCTGCAAGAAGGACAACAACGACATATCGAAGCCGCCGCCCTGGAAATAGGTGAATTGCGCAGGTGATGGCACGATCGCTTCTGCGTTTGAGGCGCAGCCAAACTGGAAATCCAACAGAGGAATGCCGCCGATAGCGCCCTGTTCGATCATCCAGGTCACAGCACCGTGGTGGCCCTCTTCAATCAGGATGCGTGGCACATTGGCGGAGATGCCGAAGCCAATATTGACGGCATCGCCATCCCGCAGTTCTTGAGCAACGCGACGCGCTATCGTCTTGCCGACGCCAAACGCCGGCGCCTCGAACGTCGACAACGGGCGGAAGATTTCGCCTGATATCGCGGGATCGTAGGGCGTGTGGGTCGTTTGCTTCTGATCGGGTGCGACGACGATCACATCGACCAGGACTCCCGGGACAACGACGTCATGCGGCCGCAACGAGCCGGCGGCGGCGAGGCGTTTGACCTGTGCGATCACCAGGCCGCCGTTGTTGCGCACGCTCAGCGCCTGATCGAGCGGGCCGAGAATTCCCCCCTCATGCTCATAGGAGAGGTTGCCGCGTTCGTCGGCCGTGGTGGCGCGGATGATGGCGACGTTCGGAACGATTGTCGGAAAGAACAGCCAGTCGGCGCCGGCAAAGTTCACGCGGCTAACGATCGGGGCCACACGTGCATTTGCGTTCATCGCGCACCCCTCATGGTTGGGGTCGACAAACGTATCCATGCCGACCTTGGTGATGACACCGGGTCGCTTGGCCGCCGCCTCTCGGTGCATGTCGAAGAGGATGCCTGAGGGGATATTATAAGCCGGAATGACATTGTCGGTGATCATCCGCCAGATGGCCGGAGGCTCGGCCGAAGACGGCCCGGACGGATAGGAGCCGGCGAGCACCTTGGCGAGGAGTCCCTCCTTTGCGATGTGGTCGATGCCCTTGACCCCGTACATGTCGCCGGCCGCGATCGGATGGAGCGTCGTCAGCCGGCGCGGATGGCCCGTTTCCTCGAAGCGGCGGCCGATTGCCGCAAGCATAGCGTCCGGACAGCCGAGAGCCGAAGAGGAGGATACGGTCACGGTCGCGCCGTCGGGAATAAGTGCTGCAGCCTGGTCGGCGGCGAGAGCGCGGGGGAAAGCCATGGTGGGCGAAGCTCCGTTCTAATCAATGGCCGGGGTCACGACGCGTCCGGTCGCAGCCGATTCGAGAGCGGCAAGCGCGACGGCCATCGAGCGTACTCCGTCCTCGCCGGTGGCGGCGGGCATGCCCTCGCCGCGGATCGCGGCGTGAAAGGCCCTGACGGCTCGGGCATAGAGATTCTCATGCTCGAGCGGCAGGCGCTCCTCGCCGGCGGCGGTGCGCAGCAGGACCTCGCCGACTGGGCGCTGGGTCATGCAGTTGGTGGCGATCAGTGACCCGTCACGGCCGTGGACCTCGAAGCCGGTCGTTGCAAATTTCGCGGTGAAGGCGTCGTGGAACTGGGCGGTCAGGCCCGAGCGCAAACGGACGACGCCCATCACGCCATCCTCTATGCCGCCGGCCGCCATGCCGCTGGACTGAGAGAGAGCGGTCACTTCGGTCGGCTCATCGTCGAGAACGAAGCGCAGCGTGTCAGCATCATGCACGGTGATATCCATGATGACGGGCGTCGTGATACGCCAGCCCTGTAGATGCGGCGGCAGGTAGACGGCGTGAAATACGCGCGCGAACAGGGGGCGGCCGATCCGGCCCTGCTTGATCGCGGCACGCAGCGCTCGGTGGGTCGCAGCGTTGCGCAAGTGGTGGTTCGTGGCCATCACGACGCCGGCCGCTTTGCAGGCCCCAACCATGCGTCGTGCGTCGGCGAGATTCAGCGCGAGCGGCTTCTCGCAAAGGACATGCTTGCCCGCCGCCGCCGCGGCGAGCGTCTGCGCGCAATGGAGCTCGTTGGTGGTCGAGATATAGACGGCGTCGATACCGCTCCCGAGGAGCGCATCGAGGCTCGTCACCGCTGTCGCGATGCGGTTCTCAGCGGCAAAACGGTTTGCGCGCTCCGGGTCGCCGCTCATGACGGCCACCACTTCGCCTCCGGCCGCGCGAATTGCGTCGATCATCCATTCCCGTGCGATGGTACTCGCACCAATCAATCCCCAACGTACATTGTTCACGATGCGATCCTCCGTCCGAGTCTTGCCCCGCAGCTCTCGCGCACGACGAGCATGGCTTCGCCGGTGTACATGTCAAGGCGCCGCTCGCCCTCATTGATCTGCCGGAGCAGAATCTGCGCGGCCCGCTCGCCAAGACCTCCGGTATCGACAGAGACAGAGGTCAGGGCCGGCGAGACGTGACGCGCCTCGGTCGTGTCATCGAAGCCAACGACCGCGATGTCGCGCCCGGCGACAAGCCCGTGCCGAGCGATGGCGAGCATCGCGCCGATGGCCACGACGTCATTGAAGCAAACCACCGCAGTCGGCCGCCCGTCGACGGCGAGCAATCGGCTCATGGCATCGAAGCCCCCGTCCTTGGTCGGCATGCTTTCGCCGATCAGGGATGACTGGACGGCGAGGCCGGCCTGATTCATGGCGCGCGTGAAACCAGCGACGCGGTCCTGAAAGACGACCATATGACCAATGCCGCCAAGGAAGGCGATGTCGCGATGACCGAGGTTGACCAGGTGTTCGGTTGCGCGCGCGGCCCCGGCTACATTGTCGGAAACGACGAGCGAGGCGCGGGCGCCCATGATCCGCCGGATCGCGAGGACGATAGGCAGGCCGGAACCGAGCCGCTCGATCTCCGCGGCATCGGTGTCGAGCGCCGGGCAAAGGATGAGGCCGGCCGCCCCGTGCTCGCGCATCGAACGCACAACCTCGGCCTGGCGCACCACGCTTTCGGCCGTGTTGGCGACGAAGGGAATGAACCCCGAATTCTGCAGGGCCCGCTCAATGCCGATGGCGAGTTCGGCAAAGAAGGGATTGGCGAGATCGTTGATCACCATGCCGACGATGTCAGATCGCGACCGTCGCAGACTGGCCGCGCCACGGTTGTAAACATAGCCGAGCGCGTCCATCGCCTTGGTCACGCGCTGACGGGTCTCGTCCTTGACGAGCGGACTCATCTTGAGGACGAGCGACACGGTCGATTTCGACACCCCGGCCTCCCGGGCGATGTCGATGATCGTAACCGTACGCGCTGCACTCTTCGCGCCCGCCATCCCTGCACTTCCTTATCTATTGGAACGTTCCATATCAGGAGTGTAGCCCTTTTGCAATATCCGTTATTATATGAACAAAATTCATTGATCGTCTTCTTTTGTCCTTGATATATATTTGGAACGTTCCAAATTGTGACTGCCCGACGGGAGGAGGAAATATGGTGGCGTCGCTATTTTTGCCGCGGAATGATCGTGCAATTGAAAGCTACCAGCTCGGCCCGGCTTCGCCCTACGGGATGAGCCACGTCGGCAACTTCCCGCGCATCGTCTATGCGGCGGCCCACGTGGTCGCGGATCCACTTGCTTCACATGATCCGTGGTCCGACTGCGCCATTGACTGGGAGACAACTCTCGCTTTTCGCCATCACCTGTGGCGTCTCGGCTTCAAGATCGCCGAAGCCATGGACACCTCGCAACGCGGAATGGGCCTCGACTGGTCGAAAGCGAAGGAATTAATCCGCCGCTCACTCGCCGAGGCAAACACCGTCCCCGGTGCCGATCTTGCCTGCGGTGCCGGCACGGATCAGATCGTCACGAGTGAAGTGCGCAGCCTCGATGAGGTGGTCAGAGCTTATGAGGAGCAGATCGGCCACGTCGAGGCCCATGGTGGGCGGGTCATCCTGATGGCAAGTCGAGCGCTCTGCCGCATTGCGCGTTCTGCCGATGACTACCTCGCCGTCTACGGCCGCCTGATCTCCGGTTGTCGCAACAAGGTCATCCTGCACTGGCTCGGCGCCATGTTCGACCCGGCTCTCGCCGGTTATTGGGGCTCGCGTGAGATCGAGACGGCCATGACCACTTGCCTTGACCTCATCGCCGCCCACGCCGACCGGATCGACGGCATCAAGATCTCGCTGCTGGAGCGCCGCCACGAGGAGCGCATGCGCGCCCGACTGCCGGCCGGAGTCAACATGTACACCGGTGACGATTTCAACTACGCCGACCTCATCGAGGGCGATGGCCGCAACTTTTCGCACGGTCTGCTCGGCATCTTTGACCCGATCGCCCCAGCAGCAGCCGCGGCCCTTGATCGCCTCGCGGCTGCTGATCACGTCGGCTACCACGCCATCCTCGATTCGACAGTGCCGTTGTCGCGGCGAATCTTCGAAGCGCCGACGCAATACTACAAGGCGGGTGTGGTGTTCCTTGCCTGGCTCAATGGCTTCCAGGACCACTTCCGAATGGTGAGCGGCCTAGAGTCGACCCGTGGCATCCTCCATTACGCCGACATTTTCCGGTTAGCCGACACTGCCCGTCTCCTCGTCGATCCGGACCGCGCCGCTCATCGCATGCGGCAATTCTGCGAAATCAACGGAATAGGCGTCTGAAGCTTTCATTACGCCCCGTAACTACGGCAGCCGCCACTTCCGGGGGCCGTGGGGATCGAGCAATCGCTCGTTCGTCAGGGGCGGAGATTGCCATCAAAAGTAGAAGGCAGATGCGCCCAGCGCCCTTTTAAGACAACGGGACGGGAGTTACCTCCCGTCCCGTCATCGCAATTGAACAGAGTTACTTGCCGATACAGGTGGCGACGGTCTCGGGCGTGCAAACATCAAGACCGGTGTAAGTAGGATCAGCGGGCGCGGGCTTGCCCGATTTCATCGCTTCCAGCGCCAACATCGTCTTGTAGCCCATTTCGAACGGGCGCTGGCCGACCTGGCCGAGGGACAGGCCTTCCTTCATCTGATCGATCTGCACCGGCAGGGTGTCTGCCACCACAAGGGCAAGTGCCTTAGAGGCGATCTTGTCCTTATACGGCATCACCGCGGCACGGTTTGCGTCGGGAATGAACTGCGGGAAACCGCCGGTCGGGATGAAGGCATCGAGTTTCGGGTTCTTCGCCATAGTGTCGGTGAACTGCTGTACAGATACCGGGAAGTCGTCATTCGTATAAAGCGGACAACCCTGAATCTCGGTCCAGCCGTTCTGGCCCGTCAAGCGGTCGCCAGGAGAAGCGGCCGATTTCTTGCCCGACAATGTGTCGCGAATTCCCTGCATCCGTTCATTGTGGTTAGCCGCAGCGGCGCCGCCCGACTGGATGCACACCGTGCCGCCCTTCGGCTTGATCTGCATGGCGAGTTTGGCGAGGTTCACGCCGATCTCGTAGTTATGAGTGCCAATATAGGCTGCGCGCAGGCCCTTGCTGTCAGGCAGGAGGTCGGAGTCCCAGGTAAGAACGGGAATGCCCGCAGCCTTGGCAGCTTGCAACGCCACTGCCACGGCCGCGGCATTGGATGGCGATACGGCAATGCCGTTCACCTTCTTGGCGACGAGATCCTGCAAGATTTGCACTTGCTCCTCGCCGCCGCCGTGTTCGCCGGGGCCG
>WNFM01291375.1_pt1 | contig 17666 bp, 13 predicted proteins | sample 5400271 | NCBI WGS metagenome assembly WNFM01 (sample SAMN13153352, study PRJNA577476) | soil metagenome | isolation source: 60 cm saprolite on Douglas fir-dominated hillslope | place: USA:California | collected 2013-09-17 | reverse complement strand
CGACATGAACCGGGTCGCGCGCGAAGCCGGTGACCCGGTCGTTTCCATCCTGCGCAAAGGTCGCACAGGGAACGTGAATGGCAAGCACCAGCACCATTCCGGCGGGGAAGCCGAACCGCCGCGCCTTCGGTATTAGAAGCTCGACGAGAGTGTTGAGATTCATGGAAGGTCCACCAAGAACTTGGCAACGGCCCCGGTGTGATTAGCAAGAAGAATGATGAATTCGCACCGTTTCATGTTGCGCTTCCCCTGCCCTCAGGACCACGTGATGGCTGAAGCCTAGCACTTTGCGACCGGGCAGCGAGCCAGAAACGGCACAATTACTCGTTCAGCGCTAATCAGGACCATCTACAATCATCGACAACTACAGACTGGTGGTGGACCGCAGACGGTGCGGTACTGTAAGCATCGCGACGACTCATGCGGTTCGTATTCAGGAATATGGATTGATCAGCTTCTGATGCTCGGCGCTGTGCTGCGCGAGAAGATCGATAAAGGTTCTCACCTTCGCCGACAGATGGTGACGATGCGGATAAACCGCGTTCATCGCAAATTCCACCGGCCGGTATTCGGGCAGGAGACGAACCAGGCGGCCCGCCTCCAGATCGTCGGTGATCAAAAATCCCGGCGCCAGGCAAATGCCGACACCCTGCAGCGCGGCCGTCCGCAGCGTGTCACCGCTGTTGGAGAACAGATTGCCCGAGATCCGCACCGAAGCCGGCGTATCCTTCCGATCGACGAAGCGCCACTCATCCTCATACGGGTAAAGCGCGTGACGAACGCAATTAAGATTTGCGAGTTCGGACAATTGCTGCGGCCGGCTGTGCTTGTCGATATAGCCAGGCGAGCAGCACAATACGTGCCGCCAGGTGGCGAGGCTGCGGACAATCAGACTGGAATCGGGCGGCGGCGTCAGCCGGATCGCAACATCATATCCCTCGTCGATCATATCGATGGCTCGTTCGCCCATGGTCAGATCGACCTTGACGTCGGGATAGGACGCGAGAAATCCGGTAACCACCGGCGCGATGAACGGAACGATATGCGTGGCGGTATAAACGCGCAGCGTGCCGCGCGGCGTCGATTGCAAGGCGCCGGCGATGTCGTCGGCCTGCTCGAGGTCGGCAAGGATCTGGATGCAGCGATCGTAATAGGCCTTGCCGACTTCGGTGACGCTGACCTTCCGGGTGGTGCGGTTGAGAAGCCGCGCGCCGAGCCGATCTTCCAGCGCCTGGACATGGTTGCTTACCATCGTGGTCGACATGTTGAGGCGGCGGCCTGCGGCTGAAAACCCGCCGCTGTCCACCACCCGGACGAACGCCGTCAGGCTGGTCAGGCGATCCACCAACGCCTCCCGATTATCCACTGCTACTGGATAATGTTTCCAATTTTTTCCTAATTATCACACCGCAAGGGACATTGCATCTTGAGGGCATATCACAGCGCCCTCCCCGAGGACGCCACCACTTCAGGAGGATGCCATGACGACCGTTTCTTATGTCTCTGATTTAGCTTCCAAAATCAGCCTTCGTCCGTCCCGGCAGGCGATCAAGCGCGCCGCCCTGGCGCTGGCGCTGACCCTCGGCGTCGCCGGCGCGGCCGACTTCGGCTACGGCTATCTCACCACCGGGCGGTACCTGGAGTCGACCGACGACGCCTACGTCAAGGCCGACTCCACGATCATCGCGCCCAAAGTCTCCGGCTATATCGCGGAAGTGCTGGTCAGCGATAACCAGCCGGTGAAGGCCGGCCAGCTGCTGGCCCGGATCGATGATCGCGATTTCGAGGCCGCGTTGGCTCAGGCCCGCGCGGATGTCGATGCTTCGGAAGCCGCGGTACGCAATCTCGATGCGCAGATCGCCTTGCAGCAGCCCATCATCGAGCAGGAAAGCGCCGATGTCGCCGCCGCCGAGGCCAACCTTAAATTCGCCCAGGAGGAGCAGGCCCGCTACGACGGGCTGATGAAGACCGGCTCCGGCACCATCCAGCGCGCCCAGCAGACTGACGCAGCGCTGCGCGAAAAGATCGCGCAGTTACAGCACGGCAAATCCGGCCTGCTCGCCGCGCAGAAGAAAGTCGACGTTCTCACCACCGAACGAGCCAAGGCGGCAGCGCAGGTCGATCGCGCGCGGGCCGTCGAGCGGCAGATGGCGCTCAATTTGTCCTATACGAAGATCACCGCCCCGGTCGACGGTACCGTCGGCGCCCGTTTGCTCCGGGTCGGTCAATTCGTGCAGGCCGGCACGCAGTTAATGGCAGTCGTGCCGCTTGATGCGGTCTATGTGGTGGCGAATTTCAAGGAGACCCAGCTCACGCATGTGCGCAACGGCCAGCCGGTCGAAATCCGGATCGATAGTTTCCACAGCACCAAGCTCAAGGGCCACGTCGACAGCCTGTCTCCGGCCAGCGGTCTCGAATTCGCGCTGCTGCCGCCGGACAACGCGACCGGCAATTTCACCAAGATCGTGCAGCGCGTACCGGTGAAGATCGTGCTGGACGATCGCAACCTGACCGGCCTGCTGCGCCCAGGCATGTCGGCGGAGCCGACCGTCAATACCAAGGCAACCGTGCTCGCCGAACATGACCAGCAGACATCGACGACCCGCATCGCTTCGAGCGGCGTCAAGCAGCCGGGCAGCTAGGCCCGGCCAGCGGGGATCCGGCAGCGCATCATCAAGTCCTGCTGGATAATCCTTCCAATTTTTTCCGGATTATCGAAATTCACCATGACCGCGCTCCAGCCCACCATCGACCATACTGCTTGTGCCAACGTCAGCGGCGATCTCGCGCAAACAACCAGCGCGCCCAACAAGTCCGAGCCCGCGGTCTCGTCGAAGAACTGGCTTGCGGTGGCCGGCGCCACGCTCGGCGCCTTCATGGCAGTGCTCAACATCCAGATCGTCAATGCCTCGCTGGCGGACATTCAGGGCGCAATCGGCGCCGGCATCGACGACGGCGGCTGGATTTCAACCTCCTATCTGATCGCCGAGATTGTCGTGATTCCCTTGAGTGCATGGCTGGCCCAGGTGTTTTCGGTCCGGATTTACTTGCTGACCAACGCAATCCTGTTTCTGGCGCTGTCGGTCGCGTGTGCCTTTGCACAGGACCTCTCGCAGATGATCGTGCTGCGCGCGCTGCAAGGTTTTACCGGCGGCGTGCTGATCCCGATGGCCTTTACGCTGATCATCACCCTGCTGCCGAAGGCGAAGCAGCCGATCGGCCTCGCACTGTTCGCGTTGTCCGCGACCTTTGCGCCGGCGATCGGTCCGACCATCGGCGGCTATCTCACCGAGAACTGGGGCTGGCAGTATATCTTCTACGTCAACCTGGCGCCGGGCGCGCTGATGATCGGCATGCTGTGGTTTTCGCTCGAAGGCACGCCGATGAAGCTTTCGCTGCTGCGCGAGGGCGACTGGCCGGGCGTCATCACCATGGCGATCGGTCTGAGCGCGCTGCAGACCGTGCTCGAGGAAGGCAACAAGGACGACTGGTTCGGATCGCCCTTCATCGTCCGGCTGTCGATCGTCGCCGCCGTTGCGCTGGCGCTGTTCCTGTGGATCGAGCTGACCAGCAAGAAGCCGCTGTTGAACCTCCGGCTGCTGTTCCGCCGCAACTTTGGCTTCGGCATCCTCGCCAATTTCCTGCTCGGCATCGCACTCTACGGCTCGGTATTCATCCTGCCGGTCTATCTGTCGCGGATCCAGGGCTACAATGCCGAGCAGATCGGCATGGTGCTCGCCTGGACCGGATTGCCGCAACTGGTCTTGATCCCGCTTGTGCCACGGATGATGAAGCGCTTCGATCCCCGCCTCGTGATCGGTGTCGGCTTTGCGCTGTTCGCCGCCTCCAACTTCATGAATATCTACATGACCACGGATTACGGCTCCGATCAGCTGTTCTGGCCGAATGTGGTTCGCGCCGTCGGCCAGGCGCTGGTGTTTGCGCCGCTTTCTGCGGTCGCTACCGCCGGCATCGAGGCGGAGAACGCCGGTTCGGCTTCCGGCCTGTTCAACATGATGCGGAATCTCGGCGGCGCCGTCGGTATCGCCTTGCTGCAGACATTGCTGACCAAGCGCGAGCAGTATCATTCCAACGTGCTGATGCAGTCGGTATCGCTGTTCGAACAGGCAACCCGTGCGCGGATCGAGAAGCTCACCCAGTACTTCATGAGCCACGGCGTGGCCGATCATGCCGAAGCATCCCATCGTGCCGTGGTTGCCATCGGCAGGATCGTGCAAAAGCAGGCTTTCATCCTGGCGTTCAGCGACACATTTTATCTGCTGGGCGCGGCCCTGATCGTAGCCCTCATAGCAGCCCTGCTGCTGAAGAAGCCCGGCCAGCTTGAAAGTGGCGGCGCACACTAGGATTATCTTTCAAACCGCAAACCGAAAAGGAGAACGACCATGAAACCCCGAATGAACTTCTATCAGGCCGCGCCCGATACGCTCAAAGCACTCAGCGCGCTCGAGGCCCAGGTGCAGGGCAGCGGCCTCGAGCAGTCGCTGATCGAGCTGGTCAAGACGCGGGCGTCGCAGATCAACGGCTGTGCGTTCTGCATCAACATGCACACCCAGGACGCGCGCAAGCACGGCGAGACCGAACAGCGCCTGTATCTGTTGGACGCGTGGCGGGAATCGCCTGTCTATACCGACCGCGAACGCGCCGCGCTGGCCTGGACCGAGGCAGTGACGCTGATCTCGGAGACCCACGCTCCCGATGACGTCTATGAAAACGTTCGCGCGCAATTTTCGGAAGCCGAGACCGTCAATCTGACCATGCTGATCGCGACCATCAACGCCTGGAACCGGCTCGCGATCAGCTTCCGGGCCGTTCATCCTGTCAAAGCCAAGGCCGCGCACGTAGCGGCCTAGGAAATATCTGGTAGGACGTGAAGGATCGACCGGCGTCAGCAACCTTAGCGGAGCGGGTTCCAGAAGTTGCGCGCAGCCCGCGAACCGGCAGCCCTCAATTCTCGATGTCGTCGAATGGCTCGCTTGGGATAAATGTTGTGACATCGCCGATTGATGGTTGAGAAGAAAAAGCCGTCCGGGCGATCACCGCGACGGCCTCTTCCGCAGCTGCCGGCTCATGGACCGGTTCCGCTGCAAATCACGACTTCATTGTTCAACGCTTGTAAGCAATCGCCTTCGTGCCGTCCGTCAAACGTCATGCAGCACTTAGCTTTGCGGCCCTGGTGAATGAATCCTGCGTTTCGCAACTGCCTCTCCTGTGACGACGCCAGACGCTGGGCGTAACGCCGATGGCATTATGAAAGGTTTTCGTGAGGTGGGACTGGTCAGCGAATCCCGCGGCAAGCGCGATTTCGCACAGCGGCTCGTCGGTCGCAAGCATGAGTTCTTGCGCCCGTTTGACGCGACGTTCGACCACAAAGGTATGCGGGCCGACGCCGAAGCACTTCTTGAAGGCGCGCTGGAAGTGGCTTGGACCCAGGCGGACGACGGCGGATAATTCCTTTGCGGTGACGGGCTTCTCGAGATTCGCTTCAATGTAAGCCTTGATGCGCTGCATCTGCCATGGAGCGAGACCGCCGCGCACGAGGCCGGTGGCAGCTCCATCGAAAGTCGAAGGGCGGGTACCCGCCGTTTCGAGAATCAGACAGGCCTTCGAGAGATATTTCGTTGCGGCTTCGCGGTTCGTGTCGAGCGTTTTCAAGCCGGCCCGCAGCAATTCGACGACAATTTGGGCCGTTTTTGGCGCGTCGGAACTCTGCGCGTACGAAGCAGTGGGTAACGTCTCAGATGCGTACATTGAGAATCCCTTTTCGTTCAACATCAACGGTCATTCCGTCAGGCCGAACAATGGCGCAACCCGCGCGAGGACTCACGTTGTAGGGTGTTAAGCCGTGTTAAGTTCGCTTAAGGGCGTTAAGCCCGCTCAGGGAGCGTCCGCGACAGCGGCGGCCGGCGGACTGAGCGCTGACGACTACTGGCGAGCGATGTGAGCTCATCGATCAAGCGGCTGGCCGCAATAAGATCGACCGTTTCAAAGCCCCCGGTGAACCTGCCGTAAAGCGGCTCCAGCAGGTCGAGGGCATCCCTTTCGCGGCTCTGGGCAGCCCACAATTGACCCAGGTTCATCGCCGCCCTCAGTTCCCAGGCGAGCGCGCCTTGCTTGCGGGCCAGGGCGCCCGATTTTGAAAAGAAGTCTGCTGCCGCGGCTTCGTCTCGCTCGCCTGAGAGCGCGATCAAACCTTTTACGCGCAAGATTTCGGGGGTGCACCAATGTTCCGGGTTGCTATCCCGGCTTTCAAGCTGCGCCATCAGCGACAGCGCGTCGTTGTGCCGGTTTGCGGCGATCGCCGCCTCACACAGGTGAGCGAGGACAACTGGACTGAACACCTCGTATTGTGCCTCGGCCAACAGTCGCAACCCTTCCCTCACCAGGGGGGTAGCGGTATCAAATTGATTGCGTCTCGTCTGACACAAACCCAAAAGGCAATGTCCAATTCCAAGTTGGTTTCCGATTGAATGGGTTCTGGCGTGCTCCATCAGTTCGACGATGTCGTGCTCGACGGCATCGATATCGGTATCGGACAAGTACCTGTTGAACCCGGCCCACGTCATCGCGACACTGACCGGAAGCGCAAATTGAAGTGGCCGGGCTTCCTCCAATGCTCGCATTCCCAATAGCCGTGCCTGCTCGGGAAATCCCTGCAGCCAAAACGTACTTGCCAGGTTGCCGAGCGTATCGACCCGGCGGTCATAACCAACCGCATTGACTTGCGCGAGCCGCGCCTTCTCGGTGTCGATGTCCAGAGAGCGCTGAAGGTGCACCCGCGCTTCTGCGAGGCGGCCAAGATGATGCTTGGTATGACCCAGCATCCACTCGGCCATAGCGGCCGGACCTGGATTTGGCGCCTTGTTCGCCGCTTCGGCGCACCTCTGCGCGCTGTCGAGAGCGTCATCATAGAGGGCCGCCCGGATTTTCCGGCCCCAAAGCGGCAAGTAGCAGATGAGCTGGCTTGGGACATCGTGAAGGCTTTCGGCCAGCTTTAACGCTTTGGTCCAAATAACCATTACCTGCTCTGAGAGGCCAACCGTAAAGATCTCCGCGCTCGCAAGCGCCAAGTAGATCAAAAGCTGTTGCTCCGTCGGTTCGCCGCCTTTATTGGAGGCGACCGCGGCCGCCTTGGTCATCCACTCATGGCATTCGGCGAACAGGGCTTTGCTCAGCCAGATCGAACTGGAATAGCTCGTCAGGTCGACGCCCAGCGACAGATCCCCCTCCGGCCCGAATGCCCAATTTAGCGCGGCCCGAATGTCATCGAGATGTGTGGCCAGAGCACGCCGTTCGTCCGCCGGCAAATCCGCATTACTCGCCGTCCCCCGCAGCAATTCCCGATAGTATTCGGCATGACGCCGCCGCAAGAGGTCCCTCTCTCCGGCGTCGGTCAATTTCATCGCAGCATAAATCCGCGTGGTGTCGAGCAGGCGATAGTGGGTAGCGGAACCCGACGTATCGGCCGACGCCAGCGATTTCATCAACAGACCTGCAACAGCGTCGAAGATTTCCTCCTTCCCGATGTCCGGATCCCCGGCAACTCGCTGCGCGCCTTCGAGCGTGAAGCCGGCCGCAAATACGGACAATCGCCGCAGCACCGTCCGCTCGACGTCAGACAGCAGATTGTAGCTCCACTCGAGCGTCGCGCTCAGGGTCTGGTGGCGAGGGGGCGCGGTCCGGCGGCCCGGCCAGCGCAAGGCAAATTGGCTGTCGAGAAGTTCTGCGATCTCCCCCAGTCCATAGGCGCCGACGCGCCCGGCTGCCAGTTCGATCGCAAGCGCAATGCCGCCGAGCCTGCGACAGATGTTTCCGACAATCGGCGCGTCCGCATCGCGCAACTGGATCGGCGCGCCACTGCTCGCCGAACGTTCGACGAAAAGTCTCGCTGCCGGGAAGTTCAGTATTTCCGCGGCGGTGAGGTTGGCGTTATCCGGAGGGCTCTCGAGCGGGGCCAGGTGATGAACGCTCTCGCCCTCGACGCGGAGGATTTCCCGGCTCGTCACCAGGATATGAAGGTCCGGTAGATCGCTAAAAAGCCGTTCCGCCACCACGGCCGCCTGCGAAATCAGATGTTCGGGGCTGTCCAGTATGAGCAGGATGCGCTTGCCGCGCAGGTGGGCAACAAGACCCGGAATGGGATCCTGGGACTGAACCGGCAGACCGAACGCCGAAGCCACTGTACCCGCCAGGAGTTGCGGAGCGCTGAGCGGACCGAGCTCCACGAAGCAGACGGCGCCGCGGAATTCCATCAGCAACGCGTGCGCGACGGCGAGTGCCACCGTCGTTTTGCCCATGCCGCCAGGCCCGACGATGGAAACGAAGCGCTCGGCTATCAGTTTCTGACAAATCTCACGCACGGTCTCCGCGCGGCCTACCATGCGCGTCAAAGCCGGAGGCAGCTGGTAGAGCGCATTGAAGGATGTGTCGGCAGCTGGGACGATTGACTCGACCCGCTCGCGTGACGTCGGTGCCACGAAACAGTAGCCGCGCCCGGGCACGTTGGTGAGATAACGCGCCCCGGCTTCGCCGGTGTCGAGAGCCTTGCGCAGAGCCGCGATATGGACGCGAAGACTGACCTCCTCAACGAAGACACCCGGCCAAACCTTGGCGACCAGCTCCTTGTGGCCGACAACTTCACCCGCGTGTTGGACAAGGACGAGCAGGACATCGAATGCCCGGCTGCCAATTTTGACCGGTTGGTGGGCTTTCTTCAGCACGCGCTCGGAGGGATAGAGCCGAAACGGCCCGAAGGAAATGACCTCCGGGCCGTGTTGGCTGCTTGTATTAGTCGCTTGAGCCGCTCCAAACCAAAAATTCTTCGCCGATTTCTGATCATTGGGAGTATTGCGGTCGCGCTCGATCTTTTTCGGCGGGATCGTTGACATTTGCCACCTGCAATCGACTCTTTGTGATTCAGCGACGCTAAAATGATCGAGATTGGTGACTCAATTGTACCTAGGGAAGCGTCCGATACCGAAAGGCATCGGGGAGTTATACCTAGGTTTGCCTTGTTTATCTTTCACGCCCCATCCTTCGGGATGTTGGCGGCGAGCGCCTGTGCAACCAAAATGCACTTTTGTAGCAATGGCGCCGGGCGGTCTCGCTCGCCTACAATGCAATTTTTTTCGGCTAAATCTTCGTCAAATCGGAAGATGCTCGATCTCGCAGCCCGGCATCTCTTGCTGGCACTCGGTCTCGATCCGGTCTCGCCATCCAAGCCTCCAAGCCTCAGGCGGTCAAGTTGGCTTCTGGGCTACAAACGTCTATTGGCGACCGTAAGCAATTAACGTGATTTAGATTTCGGTGAGGCGTCTATCAAAGTCTTGTACAGCCGCTTGCCTTGCGCCGAGCGCGTTTCGCACAAATCGCGCGTGGCTTGTTCAAGGCTGAGCGGTCGCAATCGCGCAAAAATGATCACATTCGAACCGCTCGCGAACCAAGTCGGGCCAACCTGTCGATCGCCATGCACGTTCTCGTTGTTACGACATCGCATGATCGCCTGGGGAACTCACGCAGCAAGGCTGGCGTGTGCCTGGAAAGCTTTGCCATTGGCTACTACGCCTGCCTCGATGCCGGGTTCGACGTTGCCGTCTGTTCCCCGCTCGGCGGTGCAGCGCCAATTGATCCGCTGAGCGATGACCGGCGGACTACCTCCGAAATCGTGCAGCGATACAATGCCGATTCAGCTGCCCGAGCGGATTTGTCGGATGCGCTGATGCTTTCGGAGGTATGGGCAGCCGATTTCGGGGCGGCGTATTACTGCGACGGCCGTGGCGCGTTGTGGGATCTCGCGACTGACCCCGATTCACGGAGCCTGATCGCGCAATTGCATGGTTCGGGACGCCCATGCGCATTCGTGGGCCACGGCGCCGCAGCGCTGTTGCCTCTTCGCGGACCTGATGGCGCGCCGCTGGTAGCTAACTGCAGGGTGACCGCACCGACGCTCGCGGAAGACGCAGCCGTTGGCTTGCCGGCAGGCGCACCGTCGCTCGAAAGTGATCTGACCGCACTCGGCGCACGCTATGTCGCCGGACCGAACGGCATGCCGCTCCTGGTTCAGGACAGCGGATGGATTACGGGGCAAAATGCTGCGTCAAGCGATGCAGTCGCGCGGGCCTTGATATCGGCCCTGTCGCTGGGTGCAAGCCGAGGCCTTTAACAGCATCGACGGTACGGCAAACAACCCGCCTCCCCGCAATGTCCGAGGCATCCGTCGGTTGCAGGCAACAAGCCTCGTTACGCAACCCTTATCATGTCGGCCGCTTTCTCGGCGATCATGATGGTCGCCGCGTTGGTGTTGCCGCCGATCAGCGTCGGCATGATCGACGCATCGACGACCCGCAGCCCCTGCAGTCCGCGGACGCGAAGCTGCGGATCGACCACAGCCATACCGTCGACGCCCATCTTGCAGGTGCCGACCGGATGATAGATCGTATCGGCCCTGCTGCGAATATTATTCATGAATTTCGCCAGCGCCGGCGACCCCAAGATCCGACGCACCATTTTGACGCCTTTCAGCATTATCTCGGCGTCGCGTTCGTCGGACAGAAATCGCGGGTCGATGCGCGGCGGCGCCAGCGGATTGCTGCTCGTCAACCCGACCTCACCACGCGAATACGGCCTCAGCTGGCACACGCGGCAAGAGAAGCCATAGCCCAGCTGGATCTTGCGCATATGGTCCTCGACCTTGCCGATGATGAAATGCAGTTGAAGGTCGGGACGATCCAGGCCCGGGTCGGATTTCAGGAATGCTGCGCCCTCGGACCCGGGCGAGGCGAAGATACCGGTTCCGTCCTTGCGCCATTGCAGCATGCCCCGAAACAGCTTGAGCACGCCTCCCGCGGTGAGGCCGAACAGGTCGGTCTGTTTTGATGAGTACAATGTCACGTAATCCAGATGATCCTGCAGGTTCTTGCCGATGCCCGGGAGCTCGTGGACCACGCCGATGCCGTGTTGCTTCAGTTCGTCCGCCGGGCCGACGCCGGAAAGCAGCAGGAGTTGCGGTGAGCCGAAAGTGCCCCCGCAGAGGATCACCTCGCGGCGCGCTTCCGCGGTTTCATCGCGCCCCTTCCGGTGATAGCGCACACCCGTCGCGCGCTTGCCGTCGAAGACGATCCCGGTTGCCTGCGCATGGGTGACAACGGTCAGATTCGGCCGGTTCATCACCGGATGCAAATAGGCGGCCGCGGCCGAGCAACGTTCGCCATTCTTGTCGCCGCCCCAGAACTGGGTGACCTGATAAAGGCCGGCGCCTTCCTGTTCCGGTCCGTTGAAATCATCGTTGCGACGGATCTGGTTTTCCGCGCAAGCATCGACGAAGGCGTAGCTGATCGGCCGCGGGCTGCGCTGGTTGGCGACGCGCAGCGGCCCGCTGCCGCCGTGCAAATCATTGGCGCCGCGCTCATTGCCTTCGGCGCGCTTGAAATAGGGCAAAACATCGTTCCACGACCAGCCGTCGCAGCCAAGGGCGGCCCAATCGTCGTAATCGGTGCGGTGGCCCCGGATGTAGATCATTCCGTTGATCGCACTCGAGCCACCGAGTGCCTTGCCGCGAGGCTGATAGCCGCGGCGGCCGTTGAGGCCTGGCTGTGGCACCGTTTCGAAGGCCCAGTTGTTGATCTTCGGCTGGCCCGAAAGCATCGCCGCCACGCCGATCGGTGCTCTGACAAGAATGCCCTTGCCTTCGCCACCAGCCTCGATCAGGCAGACGGTGATCCTGGGGTCCTCCGAGAGACGAGCTGCGAGCGTTGAGCCGGCCGAGCCACCGCCGGCGAGGACATAGTCGTAAGCCATGCGAGTCCCTCCCTAGGCAAATTTCCGTCATGCACAGAAGCAACCAAACGCGATGCTGTCGCCTTCGGCGCGGTATCCTTCATTGCAATATTGGAGGGCCTCGCCCTTGGAAAGGGCCGCGCCGCGTATGCCCGCGTAGCCCTGCCAACACGACGTAACCACGACGGTTGCAAACGCGCGGCCGCGCCTCCTCCTGTTATCGTTGTCAGCCATGTTCGGCTTGCTTTCGACTTGAAGAAATTGAAATATGTTGAGCGTAACCTTGAAATTTTATGGAGATGATTGTGTCGATTCGCGATCTCCGCACCTTTTTGGCCATCGCGGAAAGCGGCTCTTTCGCCGCGGCATCCCGTTCGGTCAGACGCACGCAATCTGCCGTGACCGTGCAAATGAAGGCGCTGGAAGATGAGTTCGGCCTCGTACTGTTCGATCGGGCACGCCGCCCTCCAGTTTTGTCGCCAGGCGGTCGGGCCTTCCTGCCGCGAGCGATTGAGGCGGTTGAAGCGTATGATCGGCTGTATCAAGTCGGCAGCAACGCCTTGGTCGAGGGTCATCTCAGGCTTGGGGTCGTGCCAAGTGTCATAACGGGAGTGATGCCGAAGGCCCTGGTTTCTCTTCGGGCACGTTATCCTGCCGTGCATGTCGAACTCTCGATGGGCCTTTCCAAAGAACTGGTCGGGCGGGTCGAGCGGGGCTTACTCGACGCCGCGGTCATTAGCGACTTCAAGAAATCGCAGAGCGGCCTCTTGTGGTTTCCTTTCGCCGAAGAACCCCTGGTGCTGATCGCTCCGATCGATGCGCCAGGCCGAAGAGCTGAAGAGTTGATTGCCTCCTATCCCTTCATCCGCTACTCGCGCCAGACGTGGGTTGGGGAGTCGATCGAGGCTTTCCTCAAGCGGCGACGCCTCAAGGTTCAAGAGACGATGACGCTCGATACCCTGGAAGCAATCACAACCATGGTGCACAGTGGTCTTGGCGTCTCCATCGTGCCGTTAAGAGCTGGCGACGATCCGATGTCTCTTCAGGTGCGAATGGTGCCGTTTTCCGGAATTTCGGCGCGGCGCGTGGTCGGAATTGTCCAGGCGCCGAGCCACCCCAAGGCAGCTTTGGTTGGCATGCTCCTCCACGCGCTTAAAGCGTTGAGTCGCGTGACTTCACAAACATCGGCACATGCTTTGTCGAAGACGCAAGTTGAAAAATAATGAAGTAATATTTTAGATTTATCAATTTTTATTGAAGCATTTCCCTTGCTACCGTTCGAGGGTTCGCGTCCCGCAGAGGCCGCACACGGGAGGTCAATTCAGGTGCGTCAAACTTCTCTTTCCGTATCGATCTGGCGGGGCGGGCAGACCGGCACGTTTGAAAATTATTCCGTTCCGTGCCGCGATAACCAAACGGTGCTCGACGTCGTTACCTACGTTCAGCGTCATATTGATCCAACCTTGTCCTACCGGTTTGCGTGCCGCGTTGGCATGTGCGGATCATGCGCAATGACCGTGAATGGGCGTCCGCGCTGGACCTGTCGTACCCATGTTTCCAGGGTTAACCACGGCGGAACGCTTGAAATTGCTCCGCTGTCGAACCTGCCGGTGATCAAGGATCTCGCGACGGACATGAAGCCGTTTTTTGAGAAATGGCAGACGGCCGAAGGGGTCTTCGAACCATCGAAAACCCGTGACGACGCGGTCGAGCCGGTCCGGCCGGACGAACCAGAGCGCATTGCCGCCGACGCCGGCATCGAGTGCATCAATTGTGGCGTCTGCTACGCCGCCTGCGATACGGTACGGTGGAACGACGATTATCTAGGGCCTGCCGCGCTCAATCGTGCCTGGACTCTGGTCAATGATCGCCGTGACGCGGGTCAGATCCCAAGGCTGCAGGCGGCGGCTGCCGGCGGTGGCTGTCACGCCTGCCATTCTCACCAAACCTGCACGGAATTCTGCCCCCAATCGCTCAATCCCACCGCAGCCATCGCGTCGCTGAAGAAACTGAGCATGATGACATATCTCCGCGGGAAACTCCCATCATGAATATCCGCCTCTACATCTGGCAGCGCGGCACTGCAGCGCTGCTCGCACCGATGGTGCTGGTCCATCTTGCGGTCATCTTCTACGCAACGCGGCAGGGCCTGTCGGCCGCCGAGATTCTCGGCCGCACTAGGGGCAGTTTGGCTTGGGGCAGCTATTACGGAGCGTTTGTTGTTGCAGCCGCAATCCATGCCGCAATCGGCATCGGTAATATTCTTTCCGAATGGACGCCGATGGGAGACAAAACCGCAAGAGGCCTTTCATTGTTGTTTGGCTTGTTCCTTTTTGTGGTCGGCACGCGCGCCGTTTTTGCGGTGGTATCAGGATGAGCGGCAAACGCCCCCGATCTTATCGGCGTAATGCCTTGTGGGTAGCCGCCATGGTCCATCGCATCTCCGGTATCGGACTTGCGGTCTTCCTGCCGTTTCATTTCCTTGTCCTCGGGCTATCTCTGCAAGGAGCCGGAAAGCTCGACGGCTTCCTCCGCTGGGCTGACCTGCCGCCCGTCAAGCTCGCGGAGGGCGGTCTCATCTTCCTCCTGGCCGTTCACTTTCTCGGAGGTCTTCGCGTCCTCTTCGTCGAAAACTTCGATTCACGCGGTAATCAATTAAGGCTCGCAACGGCAGCCGGGAGCTTCGCTGCCGTTGTTGCTTTCGCGTTCCTTGTGCGGGCGTTTTGAGGGCCACGACGATGATCGAGCGAGTTCAAACCGACGTCTTGATCCTGGGTTCGGGCGGCGCCGGCCTGTTTGCGGCCTTGCATGCCGTAGCTCGCAATCCTGCACTGGATGTTACGATCGCAACCAAGGGTCTTATCGGGAAATGCGGCTGCACACGGATGGTGCAAGGTGGCTACAACGTTTCGCTCCATGTCGGGGACTCGATTGAGCGTCACTTCATGGACACCATCGAGGGCGGCAAATGGCTGCCGAACCAGGAACTGGCATGGACGCTGGTGTCGACGGCACCGGAGCGCGTACGTGAACTGGAAAACGAGATTGGTTGCTTCTTCGACCGCAACCCCGACGGATCTCTGCATGGCAAGGCGTTTGCCGGACAAACGTTTGATCGAACCGTTCACAAGGGCGATCTGACCGGTATCGAAATTATCAACCGGCTCATGGAGCAGGTCTGGAAACGAACAGCCATCCGAAAGCACGAAGAGCACCGCGCGGTGGCGCTGATTCCGGCCAAGGATGGCAGCGCACTATCCGGAGTCCTGATGATCGACATCCGGACCGGGACGCTGCGATTCTTTCAGGCAAGAGCCATCTTGATGGCCACGGGCGGTGGCCCGACCATGTACCGCTACCACACGCCATCCGGGGACAAAAGCATGGATGGATTGGCCATGGCGCTCCGGGCCGGACTTCCTCTGCGCGATATGGAGATGGTTCAATTTCACCCTACGGGGCTGCTTGCCGGACCGGATACCCGGATGACAGGCACGGTACTGGAGGAAGGCCTGCGGGGCGCCGGCGGACACCTGCTGGACGGTGAGATGCGACGATTTATGGCAGACTATGATGAGAAGCTCGAGCGCGCCACCCGTGACGTCGTGAGCCGCTCAATTTATGCAGAGATGAAGGCAGGACGCACGTCGCCGAACGGTGGCGTCTATATCCAAATGAGTCATCTGGGGCCGTCCAAAGTCGCCAAGCAGTTCAAAGGCATGGTCGACCGATGCCGGGATTGTGGCTTCGATCTGGCCGGTGGCCTTGTCGAAGTCGTGCCGACCGCGCACTACCTTATGGGGGGCATGGTCTGCCGCGCCGACACATCAACGGAAGTGCCTGGGCTCTTTGTTGCCGGCGAGGACGCCAGCGGCATGCACGGCGCGAACCGCTTGGGGGGCAATGGGGTCGCGAATTCCACGGTTTTCGGTGGCATCGCCGGTGACGTCATGTCCGACTGGATTGCCGAAAACAGCGAGCGGCGTGAACCGGACGAGGAAATTCTGGCGTCGGAGACGGTACGATGCACCCATCCGTTCACGCGCAAGCCGGGAGACGTCAATCGTCTTCGCGAGCGTTTGATGGACCTGATGTGGGATCAAGTAGGCGTCGTGCGCGACGCCGCCGGCATCGCCCGCGGCCTGGCGGGATTGAACGACCTTGAAGCCGAACTCCTCGAAACCGGGGTGGCGGATGGAAGCCGGGCCTTTAATCTAACGTGGCAGGATTGGATGAACGTTCGTTCTCTCATCGAGACCAGCCGCGCGATTGCGCTCGCGGCGCAGCAACGCGAGAACTCGCGCGGAGCACACTTCCGCTCCGACTTTCCAGAGCCCGGCGATCTTGAGAGCTCCACGTTTACCGTGGTTCGGCAAACGGCGGGAAGGCTTACGGTCAGCGATGAGCCGGTTCTGTTCACGCATGTGAGGCCAGGCGAATCACTCCTCGATGGAAAGGCCGCAGCCGAATGACGTCCACCACGATCGCATCTCCGCGACCCGCATCCGCGACCGCGCAAGTGATTCCGTTATCCATCATTCAGGAGACGGCACAAACGTTGATGGCCAAGGCTGCCATCGAGATTCCGGACGATTATCTGGGCGGACTCCGCCGCTGTGCGGATACCGAGCGGGGCGATCTGTCTTCTTTCGTCATTCAGGCAATGCTCGAAAACTATGAAGCTGCAAAGGAAGACCGTCGCGCCATGTGCGGCGATACCGGCGTTCCGCGCTGGTACGTGAAATACGGCAACGAGGCGCGACCGGAGGGCGGTCCCGTCGGCGTGGAGGCCGCCCTGCGCCGCGCAACGGCGTGCGCAACCCGCTCCGTACCGCTGCGTCCGAACCGCGTCCATCCGCTCTGGCGCACGGATCACGACAACAATGTCGGCATCAACGCGCCGGAAATTGAATACGCCTTTCACCCCGATGCGGACTGGATCGATTTGACGACGGTGCATAAAGGCGGTCTGTTTGGATCCGATTACCGGATGCTGTTTCCCGGCGACGGCCTCCCGGGCATCAAGCGGTTCTTTCTCGATACTCTCATTGGGTTCGGGAAACGAGGTCTCGCCTGCCAGCCAGCGATTGTCGGCGTGGGTCTCGGCGGCTCGAAGGACGCCTGTATGGTGCTCGGCAAGCAGGCATCTTGTCTGCGCACGGTCGGGAGTCGCCACCCTGACCAGAAGATCGCCGAGCTGGAAAACGAACTGAGAGAACTCGGCAACTCGATAGGCATGGGGGCAATGGGTTTCATGGGCTCATCGATGGTGGTCGATTGCAACATCGAGGTTGGCTATTGCCACACTGGCGGCATGCCGATGAGTGTCCACATGTTCTGCCTGTCGTCGCGCCGAGCAGTGGCCCGCATCCATGCTGACGGGCACGTCGAGTACCGCACCGATCCGGAATGGTTCACCGAGTACTCGCGGCGAGCCACCGTCGAGTCGAACTCAAACTGCCCGCCACTACCGAGGATCTTCGAAAGTTGGAGATCGGCACCGTCGTTTACCTGACGGGCCGGCTCTTCACGTCGCGGGAAGGCGTGTACAAAAAAGCCATCGAGCAGGGCGCGGGAATGCCGGCTACCAATGTCGAACTCGGCACCGCCAACTTTCATTGCTCGCCGGCGGCGCGGATCGAGCCGGATGGCACTTTCAATGTCGGCGCGGTGACCGCGACGGCGTCGTTCCGGTTTGCCAAATGGCTGGACGAGTGGCTCAAACTGTCGGGCTGCAACATTATCATCGGCAAAGGCGGGATGACGTCGGAGGTATATCGCGACATCTTCGTGCCAAACAATGCCATCTACCTTACCACTGTCGGCTACGGCACGGGGGCATTGCTCGGCCGCGGCATACGCGGCGTGCCCGG
>WNFM01350212.1_pt2 | contig 17675 bp, 14 predicted proteins | sample 5400271 | NCBI WGS metagenome assembly WNFM01 (sample SAMN13153352, study PRJNA577476) | soil metagenome | isolation source: 60 cm saprolite on Douglas fir-dominated hillslope | place: USA:California | collected 2013-09-17 | reverse complement strand
GCCAGCCGCGAAACTCCGGTGGGCGTGTATATTGGGGATATTCGAGCAGGCCGCTGGTGTGGGATTCTTCATGGGTAGATGCTTCGGCTAACACCCCTGGCAGCAGGCGGCTGACGGCGTCGACGATAATCATCGCGGCCAACTCGCCGCCCGTCAATACATAGTCTCCAATAGAGATTTCATCGGTGACCAGGTGCTGGCGCACGCGCTCGTCGATGCCTTCGTAGTGTCCACAAAGGAGCGTGATGCGTGGCTGCTGGGCCAGTTCCTGGGCGATGCGCTGGTTGAAGAGTCGCCCCTGGGGGGTGAGCAGGATAATGGGTCCGCCCAGGTAGACGGGTTCGATGGCGGCAAAGATGGGCTCGGGTTTCATCACCATACCTGCGCCGCCACCATAGGGATAGTCATCGACAACGTGATGTTTATCCGTGGTGGCATCGCGAATATTGTGCAGCACGATACTGAGTAATTCCCGCTCTTGCGCGCGTTTAAGGATACTTTCGCTGAATGGCCCCTGGAACATGCCAGGGAATAGGGTGAAAATATCAAAATGCATAGGCGTCCCGGCTCAATGTATACCCCTTCTTTTCATTGTGTGTTACAATAACACCGTTGCTTCTTTCTGACAAGTCGTTTCTTCAGTGGAGCCTGCTATTTTATGTCTTGGTCCCAAACTTCGCAAGCCGGGGATTTGTATGATCAGATGACTATTCTTAGCGGCAGTGCAATTCGTTTGTTGGGTGGGGAGGCGGGGACCTTTGTGGTGTCAAATGAAGCCTTTGATCCGCAGAGTAGCTCAGAGTACACGCTTTACCGGCTTGACACGTCACTGCTTCCCTCGCTCTTAGCCGGTTTTCAGGAAGGTGCACAACCAAATGCCGACCAGCCATTGGTGGTAGAACCATTGTCACAGGGAATACGTGAGCAGCTTATATCCGCCATGAGTGATGGTAGCGAGGACCTGGACCTGCAAAAGGCTGAGCGCTGTTCGCTGCTGCTGAGTGACCATGCTGGTATATTGGGTGTGTTGCACTGTATTCGACCCGCGGGAGTGCGTTCTTGCTTTGAGCAGGAGGGTGATCTCCAGAGCGGGCAGGGAACGCTGCATCTTTTTATCGCTCTGCTGGCTGCTGGTTTGCGTTCTACCTTGAGGTCGCAAGCATTGGTAAGCGAGCAGGGGCGCTTAGCTGCGATCTTTGAGCATAGTACAGAGGGTATCCTTACCGTTGATACAGCTCTGCGTATTATTGATTTCAATCCCGCCATGGAGCGCTTGACGGGTTGGTCTGAGAGTGAAGTACTGGGGCGCTTTTACTATGAAGTATTGCGACCGAAGGACCGCCAGGGCAATGATGTGGGCTTACAGGGCTCGCCCATTCTCCAGGCTTTTGCCGGTCAGCAGGTTGTCAATCGTGAGATGATGATTTCGGCTCGAGATGGTCAGCGGTTCGATGTGCGTGTGACTGCTTCGATCGTTTACTCGGCCAGGGGCGAACCCATGAATGGTATTTTGAATGTTCGTGACATCAGCGATGAGCGCGAACAGGAGGAGCAGCGTTCGACGTTCATTTCTGTGGTCTCGCATGAATTGCAGACACCGATAGCGATTATCAAGGGCTATGCTTCAACCCTGGCACGCACAGATGCTATACTGAGCCCGGAAGTGCTGCGTTCGCGTCTGCAAGCCGTGGAAGAAGAGGCAGATCGTTTGAATAAGCTTGTGGGCAACCTGCTCTATGCTTCACGTATTCAGGCAAGTGGTTTGCAGATGGAGATCGTGCCACTAGAACTGCCTCCGCTTATACAGGGCGTTGTGCGACGCTTGATGGCGAAAAGTTCGGATGTGCATGTGACCCTCGACCTGCCATCAAACCTGCCCACCGTAATGGCTGACCGGGATCGTATTGAGGAGGTATTGCAGAATTTATTAGATAATGCTATCAAATATTCACCGCGCCAACGTACGCTCCTGGTCGCTTGTAGGGCAACTGGCGATGAGGTGATTATAGATGTGAGTGACTCTGGTATGGGGATTTCGCTGCGTGAGCAGGAGCATATTTTTGATCGTTTCCATCGCGCTGGAAATAGTGTGACGCAAACAACGCCTGGCGCTGGCCTGGGGTTATATATTTGCCGAGCTATTGTGGAAGCCCATGGTGGGCATATCTGGGTTGAGAGTACCTTGCATGAAGGCTCGACATTCTCATTTAGTTTACCGCGCGTGGAGAAAGCTCAATTGCCAATGGTGGTGTTTTAAATGGAGAAAGATGTATTCGATCAACGGGATATGACAATTTTGATTGTGGATGATGAGCCTCGCATCCGCGATTTTGTGTGTATGAACCTCGAGTTAGAGCATTATCATGTTATTGAGGCAAGCAATGGTGTGGAAGCCCTGGATCAACTGCGTGAGAATCTGCCTGACTTAGTGGTGCTTGATGTGATGATGCCTGAGATGGATGGCTTTGAGACCTTGCGCTCTATCCGTGAAGTTTCAACCGTGCCCGTCATTATGCTCACCGTACGTCAAAGTGAGCACGATAAGATTCGTGGATTGGACCTGGGGGCCGATGATTATATGGCCAAGCCTTTTAGCCCCGCCGAACTGCTTTCACGTATTCGTGCGCTCTTGCGCCGCTCTTTTATGCCGGCTCCTGCGCGCAAGACCGAGATTGTGGTAGATCCCGATCTAAAAATTGATTTCTCACGTCGTGAAGTAATCGTACGCGGTGAGAAAGTTGTCCTGCGTCCAACAGAGTATCGTCTCCTGTACCATCTGGTAAACAATGCAGGCCGTTTACTGACACATGAAACCTTACTCTCTAAAGTCTGGGGTCGTGAATATCGCGACGAAGCCCATTATTTACGTTTATATATCACCTATTTACGCCAGAAATTAGAGCAAGATCCCACTCATCCAAAGTATATCCTGACTGAACGCGGCATCGGTTACCGCTTCAAAGAATTAGAGGGAGGCAAGGGCTCATGAGAAAACCCTGGTTGTTAATTTGCCTCTGCTTGCTCCTGTTCTCGGCCTGCTCGTCAGGAAGTAATCAGGCGGTTGGGACGGTAACACCCATGCCAACCGCGGATACGAGCGCCAACCTGCCTTCACCGACGCCAGAGAGCTTACAACGTTTGATGCAGGCAGAACAGTTGCTGCTCTTGACGCCCCATCCTTTACGCAACCTGTACGATATCGCCCAACGCCTTAAACTCCATACATCTATACCTATTGCGCATGTGGTCCGTACAACGCCTCTGTATACTGTGCTGGGCCAGGAAGCTAATTTCTGGATCAATAACCTGGATACACGACGCTATAGTCGCATTTTCGCTAAACTCGTGTACACTACGGCACATGTCTACATGTATGTAGAGGATGGGCAGGCGGTAAATCTCAATGCTCTCCAGGCGTCAGCCAACATCTTCGAGTCCAGAATATATCCCACTGACCGTACTACCTTTGGCAGTGAGTGGTCGCCAGGCATTGACGGTGATGTTCACCTGACGATCCTCAATGCTGTGGGGATGGGAATGAATGTGGGTGGTTACTTTAGTCCCGAGGATGAGTATCCTACAAGTATCAATCCCTATAGTAATGAACGTGAAATGTTCTATGTGAGTATAAATGGACCTCTTCCCGGTAGCGCTGATTATAATAGTGCCCTGGCTCACGAGTTTCAGCACATGATTCACTGGTACCAGCATCCCGTAGACCTGAGCTGGAACAACGAAGGCATGTCTGTCCTCGCGCAGCATCTTAACGGCTATCCAACGGGTGGACTTGAGCAGAGCTTTTTGCAAACTCCGGATACGCAGCTCAATGATTGGTCCGGTGACATGAGCTTGACCCCTGCTCATTACGGAGCTGACTATCTTTTTATGGACTACTTCGCTACACATTATGGTGGCTATACGATCCTGAAAGAGCTTTTACAGGACCCGGCCTCACCGCCCGATAACTTTAACCACGTGTTGGCAAAGCACGGCTATCAAGATACCTTTAACGATGTTCTGCACAACTGGTATATCGCAAATTATGTGCAGGATACCAGCGTTGAACAAGGAGCCTATGGCTACCCTGATCTGACGCTTACTGCTCTCACTCCCCAGCATACGTTTAATGGCTATCCTATCTCCCAGAGCGATACAGTGCATCAGTATGCTGCCGAATATTACGTTCTCCCTGCGCCAAGACGGGCTGGTGCCCTCACGATTAGTCTCAAAGGGAGCCCTCTTGTGCGTATGATTAATAACGATCCCTATGCAGGCGCTGCCAACGAATGGTGGGGCAACCGTTACGATAATATGGATAGCACGCTGACGCGCAGCTTCGACCTCACGCATGTCAGTGGAAGACGAGCAACATTACAATTTGCGGCCTGGTTTGATCTGGAGCGTGATTACGATTATGCTTTTGTTGAGGTTTCGACGGGCGATGGCAATTGGACGACGCTGAAAGGACACTATACGACGACGAGTAATCCCAATGGCGCGAATTGGGGCAATGGCTATACTGGCGCCAGCGGCGGAGGTAATCATCCCGTATGGGTCCAGGAACAAGTAGACCTCAGCTCTTTTATTGGCAAAAATATTCAAATTCGTTTTGAAGAGATTACTGATGCATCTGTAAATCTGCAAGGCTTCGCTGTTGATGCGATCCGTATTCCTGAGCTGCATTTTCAGGATACGCTGGCAAGCGACAATGGGTGGGTCAGTAATGGCTTTGTGCGTTCACAAAATGTTTTGCCAGAGCACTTCGACATCCAGCTTTTACTCTACCACGGGGCGCAATTTACTGTTAAAGAAGTCGCGGCTGACCTTGCTAATGGCCAGGCAACGCTGACGATTCCTAACTATGGCGTAAGTGTCAATCGTGTTGTGCTTATCGTATCAGCTTACGCTGCCGAGACGACGCAGTTGGCACATTATCAACTAGATATTCACGTACGTTAATTCGGGAAGAAGGAAGAAAGAAAAGGCATGAATAAAAAGGAACGTGTTGATGCAGCCATGCGCGGTGATCAGGTAGATCGTATTCCAGCAAGTATGTGGGGCCATGATTTTGTACGCGAGTGGAACATGCAGGCCTTTGCTGAAGCTATGGTGGAAAACTTTACCCGTTATGACTGGGATTACATGAAGGTTAACCCGCGTGCCTGCTATCATGTTGAGGATTGGGGTGTTAAAGTGCGACCTTCTGGAGAGCCATTCAAGGCCCCTGTTTTTGAAAGTTCGCCCATTAAAAGTGCCGCCGATTGGAAACGTATACGTCCATTAGAGCCGGATCGTGGCGTGCTTGGCGAGCAGCTGCGTGCCTTGCAACTGATTAATCACTCCGTTGGCTATGATGCCTACTTTGTGCAGACTATTTTCTGCCCCCTGGGTGTTGCCAAATACCTGGCCGGCAATAAAAATGAACCGGTGCTCCAGACGTTGCGTGAAGATCGCGCTGCCATGCACGCGGCCCTACGGGTAATTACCGAGACATTTACCGCGTATGCTATTGCTTGCATGGAACAGGGGGCCAGTGGCATTTTTTATGCGACGAATGGTTGGGCCAGCGCAAGTATGCTCAGCGCCGATCAATATCGCGAGTTTGGTGAGCAATACGACCTGGAGTTCCTGGACGCCATCAAGAGCCGCAGTAAGTTCAATATTCTGCATAACTGTGGTACGCATATCTATTTTGACCAGCTTGCTGAATACCCGGTGCAGGCGATTAGCTGGGATGCGAAGGCTGAGGGTAATCCTGACCTCGGTGCTGGCAAGAGGCGTTCGGTTAGGGCCGTCATGGGCGGCATAAGCCAGAAGACGACGCTTAAGAACGGTTCGCCCGAGCAGGTACGTGAAGAGGTAAGCCAGGCCATAGAATTGACGGATGGCACGCATTTCCTGCTGGCTCCCGGCTGCTCTATTCCGCCTGAAACGCCTACCAGGAATCTTGTTGCTGTCCGTAGCGCTTTATCTTGACACATTTGCTGGCATTCGCTATACTCTGTCGACAAGAAGAGATATGTTGGAAATGTAAAAGGTGCACTACAATCTTCTGTGGCGCGACCAGGGTCGCGCCACATTCTTTTCATCGATTTGGCAGGTTGAAATTGTGGTTCGTGGCTCACCACGGACTTCTCACTTCGACAGGAAAAACTCAAATGTTGTATAGTGTGTGTAAATAACTTGCGGGGATGTGATTCAAAGATGGTGACGAGCCTGCGCTATACGCTGCAGTAATGGTTCAGACATTGGCGGGCCACATTCGAGCTGTGGTTATAGAGAGGGTACAACAGTAGCATGGAGCGACATCGAACAATGCGAGCTTATTCGGCTGGGGGGGTGGTTTTTCGTCTTGTTCCAATACGCTCTACTCATGAGAACCAGGTTGCGACATATCTCCAGAATGTTGATGCAGACCCTGGCAGTGACATGGTTGTAGAAGTAGCTTTGGTGGGACGTAGCCATGCGGGGATCTGGACACTGCCAAAAGGCACACCTCAGCCAGGGGAGACGATAGAACAGGTTGCGGTACGTGAAGTGCAGGAAGAGACGGGTTTAATTGTACGCTTGATAGCATATATTGGCAATATCTCCTATTCCTTTGTACGCGACCAAATACGCTATCAAAAGCAGGTCCGCCATTTCTTACTGGAGGCGATTGGTGGTGATACCAGGCTTCATGATCATGAGTATGACCAGGTGGAATGGTTTCCCCTATCCGAAGCCTGCCGCCGCTTAACCTACCAGAACGAGGTCAATATTCTGTACCAGGCGGAACATGTGCTACAGCGCTGGTTAGTCTATCAACACAAGGAAGGACATACGTAGCTGTATGCAGCAACCACCGCGTTATACATTTATGCGGCGTATGCTCTTCCCATATAGCGGTGAGGAAGCGCTTACGCTCAAACAAAGTCTGCGGGTTCTGTTTGCCTGGATGATTCTTGTGCCCCTGGTCATGTCGTGTTGCTCGCTCATGTTTACCTTGCTGTTCGCCTATTCTTTGCCAAGAATCGTTACATTCTTTCTGTTCACATTTCTATCCGGCTTCTGCATCTTTGGTGGTCTGGGCGTGCTTGTGGTAATTGTGAATAACCAGTCAGCCCGTATTCGACGAGCACGGGAAGCTACCAGGGCTAGCGATACAAGTGGAGATTTTTATGGATCTGAGCGTTGAAGGAAAAACTGAGCGTATACCGCCTGGCTCACATATCTGCCAGCTTTATAGCAAGGTGACAGAGATTCCTGGTGTAACAGCACGTTTATTACGGGTAGGGCTTTCACTTTCCGAGAAATGCCTTTTTGCCGCTGCCCCTGCACAGGTCAAGGAATTGCGCGAAGAACTGCAGAAGTTACAAATAGATGTAGATGCATGCATTGAATCAGGGCAGCTGGTTCTGCATGAAGAGCGCGAGGTCTTCTTAGCAGCGGGAAAACGCTTTGATCCCTACTTTTTACTCTCTTCACATCAGACATTTATTGCTCAAGCATTGCGCGAGGGATGGCAGGCGGTACGTATTTCCATTGATATGAGCTGGTTAGCCAAAGATCTTGCTACTCCTGAGCAGATCCTGAAGTATGAAGCGGCTTCTGATGCTGTGTTTACTTTCCAGAATGCCCCCATCATCGCCTTGATGCACTATGATCATGGTAAGTTACTGCCCACGCTGGTGGTGGAGATGCTCAAATTGCACCCTATTTCTGTGGTCGGTAAATATATCAAGCGCAACCCTTATTATCTCAACTCTGAACAGTACATGCTTAAAATCTTGCGCGTCAACCGCGACAAAGATAAAAGCAACAATCCGCGCTAACGCAAGGAACCAGGCTGCAGCCTGGTTCCTTGCGTTAGCGCGGATTGTTGCTTTTATCTTGCGCAGTAGCTATTACGAGTTAAAGAGCTGTCCCAGGTTGACATTGCTCTGACCGCCAGCCTGTTGCGCTCCTTCAGTTGTGGGAGGATGATACGTCATAGATTGGATACCAATACGTCCAGGGCCGGTGAAGCGGTTGAGAATGATAGATGCACCGGCTATCAAACCACCAATGGCCCCAAAGAAACCACCTCCGCGCTGTGAGCCTGCGACAGTTGTCACGCTCATCTGCACTGAGGGATCTTTCCACAGCCAGGCGCCAGGCTCAACATCCAGCGTTTCGCCTGGTGCCAGCATCTTCTCGAACACATTACCGTAGCCATGGAGCAAGACCATTCCTTCGCCGCCCATAGCTGTGAACTGGTCAATGAAGAGACCGGTACGGCTGAAGAGGATGTTGGCAGCTCCTTGCTGAAAGGTGAAGCCATAATCGACATTTCCCGTGGCAACCAGGAACTGGTGCTCGCGTACATCAACTCTCTGACCAGGCTGCAGGCGTAAAGCCACAATCTGTCCAACCGAGTCGCGCGAAAAAGCGATATTGCCTGGTCCTTGCGCCTCGCTGATGAAAATTTGTAGTCCAGCGAAAAAGCGCTTGGCGGCGCCCTGGATAGACTTGAAGCCAATCTGCACACCGGGGTGTTTCCAGAGCAGGATGTGGTGTTCAAAGTAGATAGGTAGCTGATTGCCCAGCATAATATCTACGACTGGCACAAGTTCACCATCAATGGAGATGGTCATATCTCCAACCTTCAGCGGCCCCTTGGGATTATGTAATTCTGCCTTTGGCACAGAATTGCCGAAGATGCTGTTGGTATATTCTTCGTACTGATTAGGTGGAACGTAACCGCCCTGTGGAGCCCCTGGGCCTGGTGGAACATACTGTCCCTGTGGCGGCGCACCGTACGGGGGTGGCTGGGGAGCTCCGTATTGACTTTGTGGCTGCGGTGGCGGTGGTGGTGTCTGTCCTATGGGCATGGGCGTGCCACACGTACCGCAGAATTTAACGCCGTCATTGACCTGATTATGGCAATTGGGGCAAATCATGGGCATTGAATGAACCTCCTTGAAGCTGGCAGTTAAGTATTATCTCTTTCACTATTTGGCCGAAACAAGGTTCGATACTTCGTGAGCCTGAAGTGTATACATGACGATAATATCAGCAATACGGAGAATATACAAGTACAAATATGCTATTGCTAGCGAGCCTTTGCTCTACTTACATTCTCAGCGCCTGCGGCCCTTCTTCTTGTAAAAAATTGGTGAGGTGTTTGGCGCTTTCACGCCCAAACACCTCACCAATTTTTTATATTAAGAGGCTCGATTTTAATATATATTAAAAATGCTATAAAAAGCTTTTATAACACGAAGCTGTCAGCGAGGGGGCTGCGATTATTGCTGCCGTCCCGCTTTTCACCGTTCAGGCTGACTGGCGGCTGGCCGCCAGTGGAACGGTTCTGCTGGCTGTAGCCGTTGCTGACGACGGTCTGTGACGTGGGTAAAAGGCTAGCCTGTGAATTTTGTAAGTTTTGCAGGCTCTGTAAAGCTGCCTGGGTCTGCGGATTCATAGGGATAGGTGCGCCTGGATCAGCAGCAAGCTGAATTGTCTTGCCTTCAATCACAACAGCGATACCGACGCCGCGCCGTAAATCGGCGAGTTGGCGCCGCAACTCGCGGTTCTCAGCCTCTAAAGCGTCCATCAATTTTTTCTGTTCAAGTAGCATCTGGGCGATGCCTTCGAAACCAGCGCTAGCAGTACGATCCATAGTGGATGCCTCCTGGGTATTCCCTGTACTTAATAATTCTAGAACGAAATCTCCCATCAATGTGCCACTCCTCCCACTTAACTCGTACCCAATATGGATACGATCCTATCCCAAATGGCTACTGCAACACCTGCTTTGGGCATAACAGGCAAGTCTTCCATTTCACCTGTGGCATGAAAAATGAAAACTTTGTTGGTATCCGTACCAAAGCCGCTATCAGCACGTCCGACATCGTTTGCGATAAGCAAATCCAGGTGCTTTGTTACCAACTTGGTCTGCGCATACGTTACGAGGTCATGGGTCTCCGCCGCGAAGCCAACACGTACCAGGCGTTTTCCTGGTTCATGGTTGCCCGTCGTTTGTCCCTGTGAAGCATCCAGGCTTTCGACAAGTTCCCCCAAAATATCTGGATTGCGTACCAGGTGTAGGGAGAACCCACTGTCAGCATCGAATGCCTGCGTTTCACCCGCTGTCTTCTTCAGTTTTTGCGTTGACGGTGCTGCTGGACGAAAATCCGCGACAGCGGCACTCATCACAAGGACATCTGCAGTGGCGACCCAACTATGGACGGCGTTACGCATTTGCATTGCCGTCTCGACTGTTTGTAGTTCTACCCCATAGGGAGCTTCTAAAGCGACAGGACCTGAGATCAAGATGACATCTGCACCGCGATCCCTGGCCTCACTCGCCAAGGCGAAGCCCATCTTCCCCGATGAACGATTCCCTACATAACGTACTGGATCAATCGGTTCTTGCGTTCCACCAGCGGTTACTATGACGCGACGACCTGCTAGATCGCCATTGCGCCCGAGTATTTTGCTGATGGCTCCCAACAAGACCGTTGTCTCCGGCAGCCTACCCGGCCCAACCGCTCCGGAAGCCAACCGCCCTACCTCTGGTTCTACAATCCATGCTCCACGCTCCTGCAATAGAGTAAGATTGGCCTGTGTCGCAGGGTGCGTATACATGTCACGGTACATCGCGGGAGCCAGTAACAAGGGTGCTCTCGTTGCCAGGGCTACAGCAGTAAGCATGTTATCCGCTATGCCGTGTGCGAGCTTCGCGATGGTATTGGCGGTCGCGGGTACAATTGCCAGTAGCTCTGCTTCTTCGCCTAACGCAATGTGTGTTTCAGCAGCACGCCCTGAAGCTTCCCAAAGGTTGCTATAGACAGGTCGATGGCTCATAGTTGAGAATGTCAGCGGCCGAACAAAGTCTTCCGCGTGTTCTGTGAGGATGACATCCACAAGCGCCCCTGCCTGTTGCAGTTTGCTGACAAGGTCAATCGCTTTGTATGATGCAATCCCTCCACAAATACCGACGATGATGCGCTTATTGAGTAACACCCTTCGCCTGCTCGTTCCCTTTATTTGGACTATCCTGATGAGAACACTGTAACAATAGCATACGATATTCACTCAGGGCAAGGAATTTGCCAAGAAGTACCATCATTTCCTTCTATACAGGTTGATATATCACATAGCCATCAAAATTGAAATACTTGTATTGTCGCGCTGAGAAAGGTTCGCTCCGAGCCAAAGCTGCCGCCTGGACGGAAGTTTGGGGGAAGACATAGGTCGCCCGCGGATCACTGTGCACAATTGTAGTATAGAGCGCATAGCGATCAACTCCAGGCCGAAGTGAGGGGTCCAGGACACTGCAGATGATGTGTTCCTGGGTGAGAAAGATCAGGCGATTGCACGTGTCGTATTCGGAGTAGATGTGCGTGGCATGCAGGCGCAAGAGATGGGCGATCAGGGCGTCTTGTTCCTGGTTATGTGCCCGCACAGCCGGCATGCTGGTGAAGATGTTCAGCGTTCCCAGTACTGCGAGTATACCGATACATAGTAATAGAGCACCTTGCAGCGCAAGTCTGCTGTAGGCAAACTTTTGCCCATGCTGCCTGAAGGCACCTATGCCACGCCAGAGCGGCCAGAGTACCGCCGGTGTACACAGCAGCAGGCCTATTAAATAGCGCGCGGAGCCTGAGGGTGTCTGTGCTGATACAGGACTAAGCGTGAATAGCGCGATGGTAAGCACTGCACTGCCCAGGAGCATCAAGCGGGCAAAGTGATGGATCATTATCGCTCTCTCGGGAGCGGGGAGCATCTCTTGAGTGTTGCGTTGCTGCTGCCAACGTTGGTGAAAGCCTCTCCACGCAAGCGCAATAGCAAATGTCATGAGGGCAAGGTAACCCAGGCTCCAACTGGCTTGAACCATAGTGCAGCGTAGTGTGGCAGCGCTACCCGGCCCAAAAGGTGGTAAATCTGTCAGGGGACAGAGAGGATAACCGCCGATCATGGAGGGGACGCTGATGATGAAGGTACCTACGATATTTTGTAAAAAGAAAGGCAGTGTGATTGGTATGTTTGCATACGCGGTGTGATCGACATTCCAGAGATCAGTCAACGTTCGAAACGGTACGATGATATTGTAGATAATCACCGGTGCCAGACCTATTAATAGGCCCAGGAGCAGGTATTTACCCGCCCACCTGCGTAATTCATGCCAGCAGAAGCGCACCAGGATCAGACCGGACAACAAGGCAAACGGTACGACCAGGGTATCGGTCCAGGTACCCAGTCCAACCAGGAGCCCCCAACAACCATACAACAGATAACGTCGCCGTTGTTGCTGCACGGGTGGATCTCCCTGCCAGGAGAGCGCGAGATGAGTAGCAAGCAGGAAGCTCAAGGCGCTAAAGAGCAGCGTTTCAGGATAACCGCCCAGTGCTGTAAGTTGGCGTGCAATGGTGTTACTTGTACCCAGGCTGAGCAGGAGAAGCATGATCAATGCCCAGGACCTGGTATAGAGCAGGCGTATGAGCAGGTAGGCGCTCACAAGAAAACAGGCAAAGACCAGCGCAAGCCCAAGCCGCAGCGTGAATAGCGAGGGACCAAAGAGGTGGAACAGGAGCGCGCCGAAGTATGCCTCAAATGGCCCCATATAGCCCTGCCCATAATAGAAGATCGGCAGGTCGCCCCGGTAGGCGATATGCATAGCCATCAGGCCAACCGTGCCTTCATCGCTGCTCGTGAGCGGAAAGCCCTGGGCGAGCAGCGCGAGACGTAGGAAGGTAGCCAGTACGACGATTACCGGGACAGCCAGGCCATGCCAACTGATGTTCAAGCGTTTCCCATGTATGCTATTGTGACTACCTTTGACTACTTCTCTGGTCATTACCTGCGAATATCCTTGCGCTTCAGGAAGTAGGCCGTGAGCAAGGCCAGCACAATAATCATGACCGCCAGGGCCAGCCACATCAGCAGCAAGTGGACCGTGGCCTGTCCTTTGCTGAAGGTCGAGAAGAGTGTTCCTTGAAAGGCAAAGTCACCCTCACTACCCAGCTTGTCACCATGCAGTCCGATGGTTGAACCGAGGGCCGCCATAGCCCAACGGGCTGCGAAAAAGGATCCTATCGTCTGTAAGAACGGGTTGTTGAGCGCGAAGATGATCCCCGAGAAGATGACCTGCGGGATGAGGATAATCGGAATAAAGCTCGAAGCGCGGTCGTTATTGGGCGAGAGCGCCGAGATGGCCAGACCAAGCATCAGACCTGCTAGCGAGGTGAGGGCCATGGTGATATATATCTCCACGAAGGGCGATAGGAAGACTCCCTGCGCGAAAGGAGCTTTCAAGTTTACCACGACCACCAGGATGGCGCTTTGCAGCAGGCATAATACGCCCAGAACGGCAATCTTCGAGAACATGTAGGGCGCGATACCCAGGTTGACCGTACGTTCACGCCGGTAAATGGGCTCCTCTTTGACGATTTCACGCGTCCCGTTGATGCTGCCAAACATGACAGCGGCAAAGGCCATGATGAAGAGGATTTTCTGAGCATTGCCGCCCGAGCCTGGATCAATAGACTGTTGGATGGCCTGATCTTTTGTCAAACCTTTTGACGCAATAAATGCCTGTCCCTGCGATGTATTGACCGCGTTGACCACGTTTTGACAGTCGTACTTATTGGGCACCGTACGTGGTATTTGCGGGTTGGGCGAACAAGTAGCCACGTTGGTGGGTGCAAACACCCCAGGCGCTGCCAGGAAGAACAGGATCACGGCGATGATCGGTGCCTGTAAAAGCAAGATCAAAAGATTGCCAGTGTCGTTCTTGAGTAGCTCGATATAGCGCATGGAGAGTAACGCGAACTGCTTCCAGGGGTTACCACGCTTGGGTGGTTTAACCTCGACGGTGGATTCGAGCGCATTGGCCCTGCCCGCTGGTCCCTGTTGAATGGGGGTGGCGATATACCTTTGATAGTATGGCGATGCCTTAAACCTGGCCTCGGCCTCGGCAGGTATATTTTTATTCTGCTCGGTCGGTTCCAGGGCGCTATAGATTTCAGCAAAGTCTGTTTTATTGAAATAGGTCTTGGCCTCGTTGGGTGGACCAAAGTAGGCCAGGTGACCACCTTGCGCCAGGAAGCAGACGTAGTCACAGGCATTGATGTTATTGGTGGCATGAGTTACCAGTACAATGGTGTGCCCCATGTCGGCGAGTTTGCGCAGGAGGAACATCATTTTGCGGTCCAGACCTGGATCAAGCCCCGAAGTCGGTTCATCGAGGAAGAAGACGCTGGGATTTGCCAGTAATTCCAGAGCGATGGAGACGCGCTTGCGCTGACCACCAGAGAGTTTGCTCACCAACAATTTGCGCCTGAACGTCATTTCGACGTCCTCCAGCACTTCATTGATACGCTGCTTGATTTGCGCTTCAGTAAAGTCGCTGGGCAGGCGCATCTTAGCCGCGTAGTAGAGAGCGCGTTCAACGGTCAAATCACGGTGAATGATATCGTCCTGGGGCACATAACCAAGCTGTGTGCTGAAGGCCGCCAGGTGTTTGTAGTAGTTCTGGCCATTATAGAGAACGGTACCATTCTGAGCGGGCCGCAGGCCGTTGAGGGCGTCCATCAAGGTAGATTTACCCGCGCCAGAGCCACCTACAAGGGCTACGAATTTACGCGGTGGGATAGCCAACGTAATATCATTGATTAAAATGGTCTTTTTATTGCCCAGCTTGCGCAGTTGTAAGGCATCAATACGTACGCTATTACTTTCATCATGTTGGGTAAGTTGGGTGCCTGTATAGGTTAATTTGAAGGGGCCTATGCGAATCTCGTCACCCGGTTTGAGCACCTGGTTATGCATGCGCTGCGCATTGACGTAGACACCGTTGGTGCTGCCCATATCAAGGATGCGATAGCCGCCCTGGACCTGCTCTAACTGCGCATGATGGCTGGAAACCTGCGGGTGATTCAGTACAACCGTATTATCAGGGTAGCGGCCAATGCGAATAACGGGCGCGCCCAATGGAATCGGACGAATCTCGGGTAGTACATCCTGCGCGGCTGCGGAGCCATCGAAATAGGTAAGCGTTACCAGGGTGCCGTGTTCATCGCCGATACGGAGGATGTCGCCGCGTTCCAGGGGTTTGCGAAACGGCTCGGTGCCAGGAATGGCACGGCCCTGGTAGAGAATGCCATTGGTTGTGCGCTGCGCCTGGGGATGGGGGTGGATGAAAATGAGCTTATCGCCTTCACGCACGATTTGGGCATGGTAGGCGGAGACAACGGGTTCATTGATGACGATGTCGTTACCAGGGTGACGCCCAATATTGATAACTTGCTTATTGAGAGGATAAACGTTGCGTTCATAATGAACGTTCGAACTAATTTCTAGTGACGGCTCACCTTGCGGTGCGGTTCCAACGTTGCTCCCTGACATGTCCATGGCACCGGCTGGCTTATACTGTGCCCCAGGAACTGGCTGGCCCGGGTTGGGCAGCGCAGCCGCAAATGTTGGACTATAGACGGGCGCTGGCGGTGGCACAAAGTTCGCTCCCACGGGAGGTCTTTGTGGTTGTGGCGTCCTGGGAAGTGTTCCCGGGAACGCCTGTTGTGGCGCCAATGATGGCGTGTAGGCTGGATTAGACACACTTCCATGTACTTGAAACAGAAAGGTCGTGCCTCCAAGGCCAATGGTATCACGGTCGTTTATTGGTGATTGTTGCACTTCGCGCTGGTTAACCGTCATCGTATTTTGCTGCGCGAGTTTACTAATCATCCACGCGCCATTGCTCCAGGTGATTTGAGCGTGTTGGCGCGAAACAGATGGATCGCTTACGACAATATCGTTGCCCGGTTCGCGTCCGATCGTGGTGGTAGCTTTAGTAATCTGAAAGGTATTGCCCGCGAGCGTACCAGTCAGGAATTGGATTGAGCCTAAACTTGGCGGACCAATCTGTGTACCCATAAGATGTGCCGCAAGACCTGCCATTATGTATACGCGCATTGGCAGGAATTATCGGCATCTCCTTTCTGCTTGAATTTACACTCACTGTAACGAAAGGTTTTCTCGTGCCCTTATCTCGTGCCCATTATATAGTAGTGATTTGGGACTGACAAGTAGATTTTTTCAAGTAGAGGATATGCGGAAAATCCGTGCTGCATAATGAAATACGTCATTATGCAGCAAATCATTTCAATTTTACGCTTTGTGTAGATAAACGTTGCCGGTGCTGACATTTAGACTAAAGACTGCCTGGGATGCGCCCTGGCTCGAACCGGGATTTAGAGGGCCGTAATAGGTGGCTGATCCGGCAGACGACTGGATGTTGATGGGAAAATCCGTGGTAATCGTGCCCGCGTTGGTATTGGCATCGAGGGTAACATTTGTGTCAGCGGGAATCGTGGCGTCTACATTGCCTGTTTCGCTCTGTAATTTATACCTGACCGTTGTGCTATTTGTACCAGGTGTTGTGTCTAGCTTGCCGTTGAAGGTGACATTGCCTGTGCCTGTTTGCAAATGTGAGCCATCGGAGAGTATGGCCTGGCGGACAGTGATGTTGCCAATATCATCTTTGACCTGAAAATTGCCGCTCAGTCCGTCGACGCTTATGTTGCCAATGGACATATCCAGCTTGAGTGCGAGCGGTGCGGTGGGTGCACTCGTGCTAGTCGTGGTATTGGACCCCTCGGGTAGGGTGATATTGAGGTCGACCGAGGCGTTATGGTTGCCGAGCAGGCTGCCACTGTCGGGTACACTGGCACTGACGAATAAGGTACCGGTACCGGTCGGCTGCACCTGTACAGTGATGTTTTTAAACTGGTTGTTTGCATCATCATTATTGGCCGCGTGTACTTTTTTCGTATAGGCAACCGTAGGCGTTGTAGTGTTGGCATCGACAGAAATAGTGATATTGCCAATGGGATCGTGAACCTGAATGGCCGTAAGCTGGGGGAGCGCTACTTGCTTCGTAGGGCCTTGCTGCGTATAGGTCCCAGGATTGCCGATAACTGGAAGGATGCTGCTGCCCGTGGCTCCGCGTATGGCCACGAAGACGACAATAGCCGCTGCGAGCACAAGGATACCAATGCCCCCGGCGCATCCGATGAGCAGCCACGGCCATACACTGCGTCTTTGGGGTGGGCGATGTGGGGGGGGAGACGAACGCCTGGGTCGCGTGGCGACTTCATTATACCGTTCGCGTGGCTGCTGGCCGCCCCGGTCATCGCCCAATCTTGCCTTGTCTCTACTCATGAGTGCTCCTGGTCTAGCTTTCAATGTATGATACTGTTCCAAAACTGTGGGCTACTGTTATTTCCATTATTAATACGAACGAGCGAACGGGTGAGTTTTCTTATCCATAGATATGTATACTCAGGATGATACCTGCGGACTCTCCGTTTCTTGCTCCAGCGCTTCTGCCCTGATGTTTTGCTTGGAAGAGCTGAAGAACGAGGGTTTTCTGCCTTCCAGGAAAAAGGCAGGTATGACCGCCAGCAGGCAGAGTATTCCCGCTGCCAGGAAGATAGCCGTATATACTTCGTGCGCCGACACCACAAGATAGTGTCCATAGGCCATGTTATAGGCCGCGCTAAAGGGCTTGATGTTGGCAGGCGCCTTGAAAGACGCGGCCAGGGTACGGAAGCGTCCCAAGCCCCACGAGGTCAAGGCGGCGAGGCCCAGGATCATACCTACCATACGCAGCACGGTTACCACGGATGAGGCCATGCCCAGCTGGCGCTGGC
>WNFM01241720.1_pt7 | contig 17685 bp, 13 predicted proteins | sample 5400271 | NCBI WGS metagenome assembly WNFM01 (sample SAMN13153352, study PRJNA577476) | soil metagenome | isolation source: 60 cm saprolite on Douglas fir-dominated hillslope | place: USA:California | collected 2013-09-17 | reverse complement strand
CCGCCATAGCGGGCGGTGATGTCCTGGCCCTTGATGGTCTGCTTCAGCGACATGCCGACCAGCCGCAGCACCTGGTCGCCGGTGAGATGGCCGTACGAATCGTTGAACGACTTGAAGTGGTCGATGTCGAACATCAAAAGCGAAAGCGGCTCGCCGTTCGCCAGCGCATTCTGCACGGCGGCCTCAATCGAGCGGTCGAAATATTTGCGGTTGCCGAGGCCGGTCAGCGGATCGGTCAGGCTTTCGGCGCGGATCGCCTCGAGGCTCTGCTGCAGATTGCTGATCTCGGTTTTCGACAGCGTCAGCCGCTCTTCCAGCGCCTTGTTGATGTCGCGCATTTCGCGGGTGGATTGCACCAGCGACTCGACGATCGCTTTGACCTGGTCGCGGTTCTCGGTGGCCGCGAGTTCTTGGGTCGCGCCGGTCAGGCAGGCGTCGTAGCTCGCCGACATTCCCAGCGCGTCGGTGATCAGGTTCATCACGTCGTCGATTTCACCGATCACGCGCGCGCCGACCTTGTCGATGCGCTCGGTGGTCTTGATCTGGGAAAGATAGGTCTCGTAGATCTGTTCGAGGTCGGCCTCGGTCAGCTTGCCGTTGCGCGCCAGCGTCTCGTTGATGATCTTGTTGAGCGGGGTGTTGTATCCGGTCGCGTAGACGTACCAGATTTCATAATTGCGGGGGATGGCGGTCTGCCGGAGCGATTTGATCTGGCCAAGCGCGACTTCGGCGAAGGCCATCGTGCGTTCATGTTCGTCGAGCACCGTGACCACCGATCATGTCCCCAAAGCGGGCATTCTGCCCGCCATAACTGCGGCAATAAATTAAGATTATCGCCGCCAAGTTAATGGAGGAGGATGAAGGACCGGTAAACGGACTCTACCGGCAGTTGCCGGATCCCCGACGCTTAAACCCGCGCGCGAACTGGCCGCAACAGGAACGCCGGAAGATGCGAGTGATCGGCAGGTTCTGCCGAGGATTCCTGCTGACTTTGTGGTGCAGGCGTCCGCCCGATCGAGGGCGTGCGCGAGGCGGGCGGGGCGGCTGGTGGGGTGAACGCGGCCACCGGCGGCTGCGGGCTGGAATGCCGGTCGCCGCCGCCGCGTCGGGATTCGCGCTCCCGGCGCGGCTTGCGGCCTCCACGGGAGCCTTCCCTTGAACCCTCGTGTGTGCGCGGTTCGCGCGTTGGTGCGGTTTCGCCACTGGGCGGCGCTGCCCGGCTTTCGCCGGTCTGCACCCCAGGGCCGGCCTCAGTGCGGGGAATGGTTTGGCCGATCAGTTTTTCGATCGCGACAATGGATTTGTGATCGAGCGGGGTGACGATGGAGATCGCGGTGCCGGTGCGGCCGGCGCGGCCGGTGCGGCCGATGCGATGGACGTAATCGTCGGCATGATGCGGTACATCGAAGTTGAAGATATGGCTGACGGCGGGAATATCGAGGCCGCGGGCCGCGACGTCGGAAGCGACCAATAGCGGAATCTCGCCTTTGCGGAATTGATCGAGCGCTGCGGTGCGCGCCGACTGATCCATGTCGCCATGCAGGGCGCCGACGCTGAACCCGTGCTTCTGCAGCGATTTATAAAGCAGCGCCACCTCGCGCTTGCGGTTGCAGAAGATGATGGCGTTCTGCAGGTCCTTGGCGTCGCGCAGAAGCTGCCGCAGCGTCTCGCGCTTCTCATGCGGCTCGCGGCCGACGCTGACCTGGAACTGGGATACGCCCACGGCTGTGGTCGCGGGCCTGGAAACTTCGATCTTTTCGGGATTGTGCAGGAAGGTTTCAGTGATGCGGCGGATTTCGGGCGGCATCGTCGCCGTGAAGAACAGCGTCTGGCGGGTGAAGGGAACGAGCTTGCAGATGCGCTCGATGTCCGGAATAAAACCCATGTCGAGCATGCGGTCGGCTTCGTCGATCACCAATAGTTCGACGCCGGTGAGCAGAAGGCCGCCGCGCTCGGTATGGTCGAGCAGCCGGCCCGGGGTTGCGATCAGGACGTCGACGCCGCGGGTCAATTTACTGTCCTGGTCGCCGAACGAAACGCCGCCGATCAGGAGCGCGACGTTGAGTTTTTGACCGGCGCCGTATTTGTCAAAACTCTCCTTGACCTGGGCTGCGAGCTCGCGGGTCGGCTCGAGGATCAGGGTGCGGGGCATTCGGGCCCGGGCGCGGCCCTTTTCGAGCATGGTGAGCATCGGCAGGACGAAGGCGGCAGTCTTGCCGGTGCCGGTCTGGGCGATGCCGAGAACGTCTCGGCGGGCCAGAACGTGAGGGATCGCCTGATCCTGAATGGGGGTGGGGGTGGTGTAACCGGTGGCCGCGACGGCGGCGAGCACCTTTTCGGACAAGCCGAGATGGGAAAAAGACATTGCGCCTCTGTAGAAACCGCCGCTTGGAATCTCGGAAATAACTGTTGCGCCCAACCCCGGAACGGCACGCAGATTTGCACGGGATTTTCGGATACGCAGACAGGCGGCTTATCAAGATATCGCGTTTCGATACCGGGCCGCGCCAAGCGGAACATAGGGGCGAATTGGCAGAAGTCAATGGAGCGGGCGCGGCAAGCGTTGAAAAAGCCTAATGTTTTTGCACAAATGGGTCGCGATTCACCAAGCATAGCGCGCCGGAGATGTGTCGCACGACTGCTCTGGAAGACTGGATCGTCCGTTTTCCAGCCTTCGCTAAAGCTTCGGCGGACTGGCACTGAAACCCGTCGAAGCCTCCGGCGTAGACGGGTCGCGGACGATGACAGCTCGGATTCATTTTCAAAACAGCGTTGTTCACAGCCATGGCTTCACGATCTCGCCGCATATTTTGCGCGAGGTTTGCTTCGAACATTGCGCCTTCTGAAATCAGAGGGCGCAGGGAATGCCGGGCGCCCGATGCGCCCGATAGCCGCGTGTGCAATGATAGTGGTAGAACGCACACGCGTTAGTCAGGTCACACCGGAATCACCCGGCATTCCCCGCGCAATGGTTTACGGCTTATTTCGTGCTCTCCCCGGCGACCGGGCTTTCTTGCCACCGTCGCCAGCGGAATTGCTTCCACCGACTTGACACCAGCGTCGGGGTGTCAGGACCACACGTCTTCGCCGTCCGCTTAAGCGCTGTTCGTCAATAGCGCTACCGCGTCCACCGCATCCCGCCGCCCACGTCCGTGACGATCGCGAAACGCCCCTCGAAAGGTGGCGGGACGGCAGGCATATACAACTGATTTGGGTCGGGCAGCAAGCGATATTTCTGAAAATCAGAAATCAGTCGGCGGGTCAGGCAGCCGAACTCCCGAATTGCCCGTCGCTACCACGCATAGCGCACCACGCCCTTGCCGGCGTAGGAGCGGGTGACCTCGGAGAACTCGCCCTCAAAGGTGGCGGCCGCCGACCAGCCGTTGATCCACTTCATTTCGATGGAGGCGGTGGTGAGCGCGGAGTCATGCGCCTGCGCGGCGCCGTTGACGACGAAGCTTGCACCCGGCAGCGTCTGGAAGGTGGCCGCGATATTGCGGTCGGCGTTAAAATCATGCGCCCACGCCGCGCGGCCACGCAATGTGAGGATCGCATCTTGCATCGCGAAGGATTTATCGGTGCGAATGCCGAGCTCGCTTCGCGGATCGGTCACACTCTTCGAACCGTAAGCCAGCGCAAATGTGTTGGCGCCCGACAAAGCTTGCTCCGCATAGGCCGGCAGGTCGAATGTCGTGAATTGTCCGGCGGCGTACGGCGTGATGCCGATGCCCCCCGTCCACGGCGCCACAAAACGATAGCCGCCTTCGACGCGGCCCGAGAACGCGTTGGCGTTGAACTCCGCATGCAGCCGGTCGAGGCCGGCAATCGTCACATTGCGGTCGGTGGTGATGTCCTGCCAGCCATAGGCCAGCGCTGCCGAGATGTAGGCCGGACCCACGTTGTGACGAACGAACGCACCTGCCTGGAACAGGTCGGAACGTCCGGTGCCAAGACCATTCGCGAGCGAGAAGTTGGTGCCGCCACCGGCGAGCGCAAACCCGGCCAGCGTGAATGGCGAAAAACGATAGTCGGCGCCGACGGCCGCGCCTGCGATGCGGCTGGTCGCGCTGTTCGATCCCACCATCGCGTTGCCATCGGTGGTCTGCGAACCGCCAAAGCCCGCGGCCCACACGCTCCAGCGCTGCACGAACGGCTCAGCTGTCGGCGCCTTGCGATAGATCGCGGCGTAAGCGTCGCGCTCGCTCTTGCTGCGCGGCTTGCCGCCGGCAGCGTAAGCGCTGGCGCTATCATCTTCCTCCGCGAACGGTGTCGCACCGGCGGCCGCGCTCGCGCCATCGCCGCGTCCGGCGATGAACGGGTCGGTCAGCACGCCCAGAAACAGGTTCATCGCATCAAACGTCGTCTGCTGCGATCCGGTCGCGGTCTCGCCGGAGGCCTGTGTCAGGTTCAGCGGAACGTTGCCAGTGAAGATTGCGCCGAGCGCGCCGGTCTGGGTGCTGCCTGGCGCGTTGAAGCCAGCGTCAAGCACGGTCGCGACGTTGTGCTGGTTAATGTTGAGCCCCGGGAGCTGGCCGAGGCCCGAGGTGAGATTGAGCAGGACGTTGTTTCCGGAATAGATCAACGATCCGGCGATGCCGGTTGGTGCGGTCAAATTTAACGAGTTGAACTGGGTGCCGCCCAATCCGGCCGAGGTCAGGATTGTGTACGGCGAATTGAAGCGGAAGGAATTGGTTGGCGATGTCACCTGCACGGTGCCGGCGAGCGCCGCCGTGCCGCTCACATTTGTGAGGCCGGCATTAACAGACGAGATCTGGATCATGTAGGTCGAGGCTGCGGTGAACGACAGGTTGCCCTGCACCGTCAGTGGGCCGAAGGCGTCAGCCGCGCTGCCCGGCGCCAGCGTGCCGCCATTGATGGTGGTATTGCCGACGATGCCGCTGCCGCCGAGCGTGCCGCCGGCATTGACCATCATGGTGCTCGCCGATGACATGTTGCCGTTTACCAGCAGCGTGCCGGCGTTGACATTCACCGGACCCGCGAAAGTGCTGGTGCCGGTCAAGGTCCAGATCGAGCTGCCGATCTTGTTGAAGGTGCCAAAGCCCTGGTACTGCGCGGCGGGACCGAGCGCGCTGACATCGAAGGTTGCCGCGCCGGCCCCGCCGAGTTGGAACGTATCGCTGCCGGTACCGAGCACCAGCCCGCTGATCGCCGAGCCCTGCGCCAGCGTCAGCATGTTGCCACCGCCAGTAAAATGAATCGCTTCCGAGCCGCCGCTGATGGTGCCGGCATTGAAGACCGAAGAACCGCCAGCGTCGGCGAAAATTCCGTAAGTGGTGCCCGCGATGCTGGCGCCGGCGTTGTTGGTCACCGTTACATTGGTGGCGGCGATAATGCCTCTGTCGCCCGTGATACTGCCGGAATTGGCGACATTGGCAAAACCTGCGGCGGCGAGAATTCCGGTCGAACCGCCCGTGATGCTGGCACCCGCGTTGTTGATCACCGTCGCATTGGTGTCGGCCCAAATGCCGGAGTTGGCGGTGCCCGTTATGGTGCCGGAATTGGTGACATTCACAAAGCCGGTAACGGTAACTATTCCGTATTGGTTGCCGACAATCGCGGCGCCGGCATTGTTGATCACCGTCGCATCGGTGTTGGCGTAGATGCCGTAGAAGGCCGTGCCGGTAATGCTGCCGGAATTGGTGACATTGGCAAAGCCGGTGAGGGCCTGAATTCCGGCCTGGCCGCCCAAGATGCCGGCGCCGGTGTTGTTGGTCACCGTCGCGTCGCCGAGCAGGATGCCGGAAATGGTGCCGGTGACGGTGTTGGGGGCGCCGCCGGCGACCTTGACGGTGACGCCGGTCTCGGCGCCGGTGCCGTAGCCGGCGGTGCCGGCGCTGGTGCCGGGCGCGCCGCCGCCCTGATTGGTGGTGGTGCCTGTGCAGGTCGCCGTCACGTTGTTGCCGGCCACCGGCGCGCAGGCGGCCCACGCCGCCTCGCCGGCCAGGAGCACGATCGCGAAAGCCGCCATCGCGGCCAGGAATCGCGTGGCGGTAGCGAAAACAGCGCGGCGCTCGCGGAGGCGGTCACGCATCCTGATCGGAGATTCCTGCACGTCGGGCACTCTCAAGGCCGCGCCGTATGCGATTGCCGCCGGAAATTTCCGAGAGAATCATCGCCGCGAATTGGACACAATGTGAACACGGTTCCCCGCGCAGCACAATGCATCCTGGCCACGACATGCCGGTCCTCGAATAATTCCCTGTGTTTGTAACTTCCGGGCAACAGCGAGGGCGTGAAAGCTCGCGGACGTCCGTGCTTAGTGGCCTGCTTTTTGGTCATGGGCGGCGCTTTGCGCCGACTCGTTGGCGGGCAACGATGGCCGGCCGCTTTTGAACCGGCGACACGCGTTTTTCGACTACGACATAAGGCGGTTCGCGCGAGCCGCGGATGAGCCGTGCAGGCGGGGGAAAAGGGATGAAGAATTGGCTACCGATCCGAGCCGCATTGGCATGGAGCCTGGCGGCGTCGTTGCTGGCGTTCGCCCAGCCCGCACACGCTGAAAAGCGCGTCGCGCTGGTGATCGGCAACAACGATTACAAGAACGTTCCAAAACTGCAAAAGGCGGTCACCGACGCCCGCACCATGGGCGATACGCTAAAACAGCTCGGCTTTTCGGTGATGGTCGCGGAGAACCAAACCCGCCAGGCGTTTTCCGAAACGCTGCTCGCCTTCGACAAGGCGGTCGAGCCCGGCGATACCGCATTCTTTTTCTATGCCGGCCACGGGTTTGAAATCGCCGGCCAGAATTTTCTCTTGCCGACCGATGTGCCGGCCGCAACCGAAGGCCAGGAAGAATTGGTCCGCGACGCCTCCGTGCTCGCCGACCGCATCATCGAACGCCTGCAAAACAAGCGAGTGCGCACCGCCATCCTGGTGTTCGATGCCTGCCGCAACAATCCGTTCGAGCGTGCCGGCACGCGCGCGGTCGCCGGCGGCGGCGGGCTCGCGCCGATGACGCAATTGCCGGAAGGCGTGTTCTCGGTATTTTCAGCGGGCCCGCGGCAGACCGCGCTCGATCGATTGTCGAACGACGACGCCAATCCGAATTCGGTGTTCACGCGAACGTTTGCGAAAGAGCTTTTGCAACCGGGCGAGAACATGGTTCAGGTCGCCCAGCACACCCGCCGGCTGGTCAGCGAGATGGCGGAGACCGTCAACCACAAGCAGATCCCGGTCTATTTCGACCAGATGGTCGACGATGTGTTTTTGAATGGCGCGGCCAAGGGACAACCCGAAGCCGCCAAGGAGCCGGCAAAACCGGCCGAGCCGGCGCAGCAGGTCGCGGCCTTGGCGCCGGTAGCGCCGCAGCGCGTGCCGAAAGATGACAGCGTCAATGCGCCGATCGCGGCGTTCTCCCGTCACAATGGCGGCTGGACTGTCACATTCTCGATCGCCGATCCGACGCTTGGGATTTCATGGCGGATGGGCGATGGCGGCGATTTCCGCGAGACTGGATTCCTCGATACGCTCGATCCGCGCACCCGCAAACGGATGCCCAATCCCTCGATCGAACTCGCTGGCGACGCGCCGGCGGCGACCATCCAGGTTCGCTATGTCGATGCATCAGGCGAATTGCAGGGGCCGTTTCCAATAAAATTCGACCCCGAGGCCGCGCTGATCCACGATCAGCGAAAAATCCTCGACATGACCGCGACCAGCTGGCTGGCGTTTCGGGAGTTCAATGGGCTTCTGCTCTATTACACGCACCTAGTCTCGTATCGCTGCGCGATCCGCGAGGTCCGCGTCGGAATCAACTCTGCGGTGCCGGACAAGGTCCTGAAAATGCCGCCCTGCGATCCCCGCGGTCCTCTCGAGATTCCCTATGGCGCGCAGCTTTACCTCAAGCTCGCGCCCGCGACGCAGTTCGTGTCGGTGGAATTGACCTATCGCGACGGCAGCGTCTCCGAGATCAAGAGTTTCAGGAAGGCGTCCAGTCTCATCCCATGATCGAAAATCCGCCGTCGACGGGAATGGCGGTGCCGGGGACGAAGTCTGACGCATGTGACGCCAGAAAAACGGCGATCCCTGCGAAATCCGAGGTGACGCCCCATCGCGCAACCGGCGTGCGCGCGAGCACCCGCTCGTGCAGGCCGTCGATCTGCTCGCGGGCGCGTTTTGTCAGATCGGTATCGATCCAGCCCGGCAGCACTGCATTGACCTGGATGTTATCGGCGGCCCAGGCGACGGCGCAGGAGCGCGTGAACTGCACGATGCCGCCTTTGCTCGCGGCATAGGCGGGCGCAAAGCTGGCGCCGAAGATCGACATCATCGAGCCGATGTTGATGATCTTGCCGCCGCCTGATTTCTTCATGGCCGGGTAGGCCGCCTGCGAGCACAGGAACGCGCTGGTCAGGTTGGTCTTGATGACGCTTTCCCATTCCTCGACATCGAGCGCCTGCGGGGGTTTGCGAATATTGATGCCGGCATTGTTGACGAGAATGTCGAGCCGGCCGAGCTCTCGCACCGTCCGCTCGACCATATCGGCGACGGCAGCTTTGTCCGTGACATCAGCGGTAATGGATATCGCCGTGGCGCCGCGCGCTTTGAGCTCGGCGACCGCCGCAATCGACTTTGCCTCGTTGCGTCCGACAACGGCAATGGCGGCACCCGATTCCGCCAGTCCCCGCGCCATGCCGAGGCCGATGCCGCCATTGCCGCCGGTGACGATGGCCACCTTGCCGGCGAGATCGAATAGCGCAGTTGTCATGATTGATATCCCTTCCTTCGGCGTGGCCGGGTTTAGCGTCTGCTCTGCCAGATCAGGACCAGGCCGAACGCGGCCAGCGCCGCACCATATCCGGCCCACTGGGTCTGTTTGATCATGAAGCTCGATTGCGGCCAGTTGATCGTGCCGGTGCCCTGGCCGATCCAGAGCAGGCCGATGGCGAGCGCGAGAACGCCGACGACCAGAAGCAATTTGCGCATCGGCTTTCCCCTCGCTCGCTTTGCGGCGCGGCCATTGGCAACGGTTGCCAGAGTGGCGTGCCCGCTCGTCCGCAGCAAGGGCGTGGATAGCTCACTTGTGCCGGTCCGGGCCCAAGCCTGCGGCACAAAAAAGCCCCGGACGAAGCCGGGGCTTTTGAAGCGATCGGAAATTCCGCCGCGATCAGTACTTCGCGACGATCGGTCCGGTCCAGTTGAAGCGATAGACCAGCGAGGTGCTGATGGTTTGCACCCAAGGCTTGAAGGCGATGTCGCGACCGACGAGGGCGTTGGAGCCGTCAAACAGCTCGTGGATGTTCTGGCGGCCATAATAGGCGGCGCGATATTCGGTCTTCATGAACCAGCCGGGTGCGCTGATACCGAAGATGTTGAGGCTGTTCTCGACACCGCCGCCGATGAATGCGCCGTTGCGGTTGAACGAATTGGTGTGAGCACCCACCGGAAGGCCACTGAACGCATTGAGCAGGGGCGTACCCGACCAATGCGAACCGGAGTAACCGCCGTTCACGTAGGAGAGGACGTTCGGGGCCACCAGATAACCGACCCGCGCACCCGCCGCCCAAGCGTCCTGCATCTTTATAGTTGCGGTCCAATCTGCGAACGGATCCTGTGTTGTACCCCTGAGGCTGCCAAACTCACCGTCCGCCAACAGGCCAAAGACCCAGGGGCCGTTGAATTGCCAATCATAGCCGAGACCGACCGTTCCGAACCAGCCGTCGCCGCCTTGACGTTGACTGATGCTAAGCGGCACGCTCGTTCCGGTGATCCGGCTGCTGGTATCAGCATCCCATATTCCGCCGCCGGCGCCGCCGAAGATGTAGAAGCCGGTCCAGCTCGGCGGCGGTAAAGGCGCCGGCGCCTTGGTGTAAGGGCGGGGCGCAAGGTCAGCCGCGAAAGCCGATCCAGTCAACGCCGCGACCGCAGCGAGAGCGAGCACCAGTTTTTTCATCTTTATTTCCTCAGTAAGCGTTCGGACCCGCGACCGCGGCGTTAAGTGCACCGATTCCTAAATTCAGTGCCCAGACTATACCCGGTTCCGCACCAAATGCTGTTGCCGGGCGGGCACACCTCCCGGAAAACGGACGGGGAAACCGCGCTTAAAAAACCGTGAATTAGGTTGAAAACGGCCTCAAACCCGCCGTCCGAGCCCAAAGCGGCCCTCGGGCGCTCGAACGGCCGGTCATAAGGCTAGACGTCCAGCGAATCCTCGCTGGCGAATTCGGCCTTATCGGAGATGAAGGCAAAACGCGCCTCGGCCTTGGTGCCCATCAGCCGTTCGACGGAATCGGCGGTGCCCTCGCGGTCGTCGGCCAGCAGCACCACGCGGAGCATGGCGCGCTTGGCCGGGGACATCGACCTTGGCATTGGCGTTGAATTCGCTCTTCAGCAGCGCGTCCTTGTGGGCATCGTCGCGGGCGTAGACGGTCTTGCTGCCGTGGGTGAGGCGGTAGAGCGGCGGCACCGCGAGGTAGAGATGGCCCTCATCGATCAGCCGCGGCATCTGGCGGTAGAAGAACGTGATCAGGAGCGAGGCGATATGCGCGCCGTCGACGTCGGCATCGGTCATGATGATGATGCGCGAATAGCGCAAATCCTCTTCGCGATAATGCGCGCCGGTGCCGCAGCCGATGGCCTGGATGAGATCGGCGAGCTGCGCGTTGGCGGTGAGCTTGTCCTTGGTCGCGGACGCGACGTTGAGGATTTTTCCGCGCAACGGAAGGATCGCTTGGGTCTTGCGGTCGCGCGCCTGCTTGGCGCTGCCGCCGGCCGAATCACCCTCGACGATGAACAGCTCGGAGCCTTCGCCCGCGGTGTTGGTGCAGTCGGCGAGTTTTCCCGGCAGCCGCAGCTTCTTCACGGCGGTCTTGCGCAAGATTTCCTTCTCCGCGCGGCGGCGCAGCCGTTCGTCGGCGCGCTCGATGACGAAATCGAGGAGCTTGTTGGCCTGCAGCGGATTGCCTGACAGCCAGTGGTCGAACGGGTCCTTGATCGCCTGCTCGACGATGCGCTGGGCTTCGGCGGTCGCGAGGCGGTCCTTGGTCTGGCCCTGGAATTCCGGCTCGCGCACGAACACCGATAGCATCACGGCCGCGCCGACCATGACGTCTTCCGATGTGACGTTGGCGGCGCGTTTGCCCTGGCCGACGCGCTCGGCGTGATCCTTCAAGCCCCGCAGCAGCGCGCTGCGCATGCCGGATTCATGGGTGCCGCCGTCGGGGGTCGGCACAGTGTTGCAATAGGACGACAGAAAGCCATCGGCATCGGCGGTCCACGCTACCGCCCATTCGCAGGCGCCGTGGGCGCCATTGCGGCCGGATTTTCCAGCGAAGATATCCGGATGCACCAAGGTGTCGGCATGGATCGCGGCGGCGAGATAATCCTTCAATCCCCCCGGAAAGTGAAAGCTGTCCTCGGCGGGTACATCCTCGATGCCCTTGAGCAATGCGGGATCGCAGCGCCAGCGGATTTCGACGCCGCCGAACAGATAGGCCTTGGAGCGAGTCATCTTGAACAGCCGCTGCGGCTTGAACGAAGCCTTGGCGCCGAAAATCTCGGCGTCCGGTTTGAAGCGGATCTTGGTGCCGCGGCGGTTGTTGATCTTGCCGACGTCTTCGAGCTTGCCCTTGGGATGGCCGCGCTCGAACGCCATGCGGTAGAGCTTTTGGCTGCGGGCGACCTCGACCTCGAGCCGCGAGGACAATGCGTTCACGACCGACACGCCGACGCCGTGCAGGCCGCCGGAAGTTTCATAGACCTTGGAATCGAATTTGCCGCCGGAATGCAGCGTGCACATGATGACTTCGAGCGCGGACTTTTTCGGAAATTTCGGGTGCGGATCGACCGGAATGCCGCGGCCGTTGTCGGTGACGGTCAAAAATCCGTCGGCGCTCAATTCCACTTCGATGAAGGAGGCGTGTCCTGCCAGCGCCTCGTCCATGGCGTTGTCGATGACTTCGGCGAACAGATGATGCAGCGCCTTTTCGTCGGTGCCGCCGATATACATGCCGGGCCGGCGGCGCACCGGCTCAAGGCCTTCCAGCACCTCGATATCGCGCGCGGTATAGCCGGCTTCGGCACTTGATGCGCGCGGCGCGACTTTGAGGGCGGCCCGGCCCTTCGGCTCCGAGGCCTCGAACAGGTCGTTGGTCGCTTTCGCTTTAGCAAGTGATTTCAATGGTTTCGGCATATTTTTTCATGTGTTGCGCGCGCCGGCAGCGGCGCGAATCGGTTTCCCTGACTATGCCACGGATGGGCTTAAAAAGTTACGCCAGGCCCGATCTCCAGAAGTGACTTAAGCGGAGTGCCTAACGCCACTCGATTAACGGCAGTTCTACGCGGTCACGCTCATCCACTTGCTTTCACCCAAAGGTTGCGTGATGGTCCGAGCGCTGTCACCGGCGCCGCACAGGATCACAAACCTAATCCCGTTCTCGTGACCTTGCAGCCGCTCGCGCCCGAATCGCCGCGCCCGGCGAGGCCGCGCCCGCCGAAACGACCAGCGCCTCAGAGTTGAGTTCGGTCGAGCTGTCAGGCCCGCGAGCTCCGGAGCACGATCACGGCGAATAGCGCCATAGAAGCGGTCACAATCAGCGAACCCGCAATCGGCGCGGCCTCAAATGAGGGCCCTTTCAGGATCACGACCGCGACGCCGGCCGGAAACAGGATTGCGCCGGCGATATGCAGCCAGCCCTGCACTTTCGCCAGCGTGGTGGTTCCTGCGGCCGGAACCAATCGGTAATACAGCCCGAACAGGAACAGCAGCACGCCGCCGACGAGGTTGAGATGGGCGTGCGCGGGCGCCAGGGCGAAATCTTGCTTGATGCCCATCGCGATGCCGGCCAGCATTCCGACCAGCAGGACCAAGGCGCCCACGCACATCATCAGCGATCCGATCATCCATATCTCCCCTGTCTGTGTACCCCCGTCTGTGTAATTGAAAACGGATTCGGCTGGGTCTGAGCTCACGCGTTATCCCCGCCTTTGTGACTTGATGTCATTGAAGAGGCTGGCTTACCTGTTTCTTGGGCATCGAACCTATTGCAGGGTTCAAAGACCAAAGACGGGGCAATTACGGGGGAAGGGCCACTCGGAATGGAAGATTTTGCGCGCGCATTGGCTGATTTCGTGCGCGACCATCAGGCCTGGGCCGCACCGATCGTGCTGGTGCTGGCGTTCGGGGAATCGCTCGCCTTCATTTCGCTTCTGATCCCGGCCTGGGGCGCGCTGGTGGCAATCGGCGCGCTGACCGGCGCCACCGGCATCTCTTTCTGGCCGCTCTGGATCGCCGGCGGGATCGGGGCCGCGCTCGGCGACTGGGTCTCCTACTGGTTCGGCTTCAAATACAAGGAACACGTCGCGCAGATGTGGCCGCTGTCGCGCTATCCGGAAATCCTGCCGCGCGGCGAGGCCTTTGTGAAAAAATGGGGCGTGCCGAGCATTTTCATCGGACGTTTTTTCGGACCGCTGCGGGCCTCGGTGCCGCTGGCGGCCGGGATATTTGAGATGCCGTATTGGAGCTTTCAGATCGCCAATTGGGTATCGGCGCTGGTCTGGTCGGCGGCGCTGCTGCTGTTCGGCGATGTGATCGGACAAATTCTCGAATGGCTGTGGCGCGCGGTTTGAAGCTACCCCTCCGTCAGCCCGGAATAAGCCAGGAGCAGGGGTGTTAACCCCCAAACGCCTTGTGTTGCAGTCGCATCGTCGTGAACGCAATGCGGATAAAACGCTGGTAAAAAACGGTCGCGACAGAAGGCCAACAGGCGGGGAATCGCGCACCGAAGTCATGGACTCACTGGGAGGACATCGCATGGAACCAACACGACGTCACGCACTCACCGGCGCCGCCGCGATCGCGGTCACACCGCTTTTCCCCTCCATTCCTGCGAAGGCGGCCGCGCCTGTGGCAGAAAAACAGGCGCCGAGTTTCTATCGCTACAAGGTCGGCGACATCCAGGTCACGGTGGTTTCCGACGGCCGATATACCTTCCCGCTGGAGGATAACTTCGTCACCAACGCGAAGAAGGAAGAGGTCAGCGCCGCGCTGGAGAAGGCGTTTCTGCCGAGGGATATTTTCACGATCTACTTCGCGCCGCTGGTGATCAATACCGGTGGCAAGCTGGTTGTGCTCGATACCGGCCTTGGCCCGGTTTCGAAGGTCAACAGCAAGGGCGCGAATGGACTGTTCGCTGAAAACCTGGTCGCGGCGGGCTTCGATCCCAAGGCGGTCGACATGGTCGTCATCTCGCACTTCCACACCGACCACGTGAACGGTCTGCTGGCGGCCGACGGCACGCCGGCGTTTCCGAACGCCGAAGTGCTGGTGCCCGCGACCGAGTGGAAATTCTGGATGGACGACGGCGAGATGAGCCGCGCGCCGGCGGGGCGCATGCAGGGATTATTCAAGAGCAACCGCGCCGTCTTCGATGCCGGCCTCAAGCGGAAAGTCACGCCCTATGAATGGGGCAAGGAGGTCGTGCCGGGCCTGCTTGCGATCGACACCATCGGCCATACGCCGGGGCACACTTCCTATGTGCTGTCGTCGGGCTCGGGCAAGGTCTTCATCCAGTCCGATGTCACCAACAATCCCAACCCATTCGCAACCCATCCGGCCTGGCACGGGTTCTTCGACCAGGACGCGGATATTGCGGAAAAGACCCGCCGCCGGATCTACGACATGGTGGTCGCCGAGAAGCTGCAGCTGCAGGCGTTCCACTATCCCTTCCCAGGCCTCGCCCATCTCGAGAAGGACGGCAGCGGCTACCGGGTGATCGCGACGCCGTGGAATCCGACGATCTGACCGCCCGCACCTTGACGAAAAGCGGGCGCGGCCTTATAGCCGCGCCCATGATCAAAGCCGCAACCATTCTCATCGTTCGCCACCGCCGCACCTTCGCGGTATGGGCGGACGTTCGCGCTTAAGATCGTCGCCTCTGCCGCCGGATCCACTCCGCGGCCTCTCCCTTGCAAAGAACGCGGTCTGATCTGGCGGCTCCTACGTCACGCAGGAGTTTGAAATGTATACGCCTCCCATGTTCAAGTCCGATCGCGCCGCGAGTCTCGCGTTTGCGGAAGCGCGTGGATTCGGCACAGTCTGCGCATGGGACGGCGTCAGTCCGATCGCATCGTCGCTGCCGTTTTACCTTACCTCAGCCGACGACGGCACGCCGCACGCGGCATTTCACGTCGCGCGTCACAATCCGCTGGCGAAACTGGCGGACGGCAAAACGCCGTGGCTGATGGCGGTGATCGGTGCGGATGCCTATGTTTCGCCCGACTGGTACGTGTCACCGGATCAGGTGCCGACCTGGCTTTATCAGGCCGTGCATCTCACCGGCACCGTGCGTCGATTGTCCGACGATGAACTCGGTCCGCATCTCGATCGGCTGAGTGCCAAATTTGAAAGCTGGCTCGCGCCGAAGCCGCCCTGGCTGGCATCGAAGATGACGGCGGGACGGCTGGAGACGATGAAGAAAGCAATCGTGGGCTTGGTGATGTCCGTGGACGAGGTCGAAGGCAGCTTCAAGCTCAACCAGCACAAATCCGATGCCGACCATGTTGCGATTGCCTCGGCACTCTTGCAGCAGCAAGACGAAGCGGCACAGACGATCGGAAAACAGATGGTCGCGCTGCGGCCGCAGTTGGAATACAAATCGTCCACGCCTGTCAGTGTACCCGCGGATTGAAGGAACACGTCATGACCCTCTCCGACACCACGCGGCCGAAAGGCCAATCCCCGACCTCCGGCGCCTCCGCGCTGCCCACCGTGTTCGTTGATGGCGCGGCTGGAACGACGGGCCTCGGCATTCGCGAGCGCCTTGGCCTGCAGAGCGACGTCGTGCTTAAGAGCATTGCCGAGGAAAAGCGCAAGGATGCGCAGGCAAAGCGGGCGTTGATGGAGGAAGTGGACCTTGTCATCCTTTGCTTGCCCGATGAAGCCGCGCGAGAGACAGTTGCGCTGATTGACAGCATGGGAGCTGCGGCACCCAAGGTGCTGGACGCATCGACGGCCTTTCGCGTCGCCGGCGACTGGACCTACGGTTTTCCGGAACTCGCGCCGGACCAGGCAGACAAAATACGGGCGGCGCGGAAAGTCTCAAACCCGGGCTGCTATCCGACGGGCACGGTGGCACTGCTGCGGCCGCTCGTGGACGCCGGGTTAGTGCCAGCGGACTACCCCATCACCATCAATGCGGTGAGCGGTTATTCGGGTGGTGGCAAGTCGATGATCGAAAGTTTCGAAGAAGGCACGGCGCCGGCCTTCGAACTCTATGGCCTCGGCTTCGAGCACAAGCATTTGCCGGAGACGCAGCTCTACTCAAAACTCGTGCGCCGGCCGATTTTTGTTCCGTCGGTCGGCAACTACCGGCAGGGCATGCTGGTGTCAGTGCCTTTGCATCTCGACACGCTTCCGGGCAAGCCCGATGCTGCTGACCTCCACGCCGCGTTGGCGAAGCGTTACGCTGGGAGCACCTACGTCTCGGTCATGCCGCTCGACAACGCGGCTACGAAGATCGAACCAGAGGCGCTCAACGAAACCAACATGCTCGAGCTTTATGTCTTTGCGAGCGCGTCTCGACAACCTGGGGAAAGGCGCCTCAGGTGCTGCGGTACAGAACATGCGGCTGATGCTGGGCTTTGCCGATACATAAAGTCGAAGACAGCCTCATGTGCGCGGACAAAACCCCGGCAAAGCCGGGATTTTTCAGTCCCTACGGCGTGAGCAAGTTGTCAAATCACCTTGAAAATCGCCAGCGCCAGCACGGCCTGGGCGAGGAAGCCGACGGTGAAGGCGAGCGTGCGGAACACCGGTAGCCCAATGGTGTAGACGATCAGATGCGCGAGGCGGGCCCAGAAATACACCGCGCAGGCGTAGACGGTCCATTTCGTCGAGTAGTCGATCTGGGCCAGGATCAGCACCAAGGGTGCGAAGATGATGAGGTTTTCGACCGCGTTGTCGTGCGCGAACATCAGCCGTGTCGCCCATTCCGCGTGCGGCTTGGCGTTGCGCGACGGATTGGCCATCGTGCCGGCGAGGCCGCGAACCTGACAGCGATTGAGGATGTAGGGAATCCACAGCAATCCCGTCAAAATGACCGTCAGCGTCAGCCAGAACAATTCGCGCGTCATTGGTTTCCCCTCAGTTCAAATTTTGCAATCTCGTCCCGGCCGGGACGGCCTTGTTATATTCAAACATCATCCTTGCGCTACGCGCGGACCCGGACGTAGCTGCCGGGCGCATCTTCGATCGGTGACAACGTTTCGGTACCGACCGCGCGCGCAGGAACTTGCTCGGCGTCGAGTGCTTCGAGCCATTCGCGCCAGTGCGGCCACCACGAGCCCTTGTGCTCCTGCGCGCCCTTGAGCCAGTCGGAGAGCGTTACGTCCCTGATATTGTCGTTGGTCCAGTACTGGTACTTGCCTAACGATGGCGGGTTGACGACGCCTGCGATATGTCCGGACCCGGACAGCACGTATTTCACCGGACCGCCGAAAAACTGCGAGCCGTAAAGCACGGAATCGGCCGGCGCGATGTGATCCTCGCGCGTCGCCAGATTGTAGATCGGCACCTTCACCTTCGACAGATCGAGTAGCGTATTGTCCAGCACCATGCTGCCGGTCGACAACCGGTTCTCCAAATAGCAGTTGCGCAAATAATAGGAATGGTTCGCCGCCGGCATCCGCGTCGCATCCGAATTCCAGTGCAACAGATCGAACGACGAC
>WNFM01018498.1_pt1 | contig 17686 bp, 14 predicted proteins | sample 5400271 | NCBI WGS metagenome assembly WNFM01 (sample SAMN13153352, study PRJNA577476) | soil metagenome | isolation source: 60 cm saprolite on Douglas fir-dominated hillslope | place: USA:California | collected 2013-09-17 | reverse complement strand
GGGGGGCCTCGTCCGGGTCGAGCTCGTAGATCGGCATCGCCTTGGTCGCCCCTTTGAGGATCATCGGCGCCTGCGCCGTGGCCCGGATCTCGTTGGCCACCTGGCGGTAGGTGTTCTGGCTGAGGAAGGCGCCCGCCGGCCGGCGCTTGGAGAGGTAGGCCGCGTTGTTGACGGGCACGCCGATCAGGGTGTACTCGAGCCGCCGCTCGGAGCCGATGTTGCCGGCCACGACGTAGCCGCTGTCGAGGCCGATCCCAACCTCCAGCGGGGGGTCCCCGACCGCGGCACGGGGGATGTTCATCTCCTTGACCGCCTGGAGCATGTCGGTCGCCGCCCGCACCGCCTGGTGGGCCGAGTCCTCGACCGGCACCGGGGCGCCGAAGACGACCAGCAGGCCATCGCCCTGGAACTTGTCGATGTTCCCGCCGTGGTCGAGCACGATGTCCACCATCTGGCGGAAGTAGCGGTTGAGAAGGAGGACCAGGTCCTCCGCCTCCATCTCCTGGGAAAGGGTGGAGAAGCCCGCGATGTCGGAGGCCAACATCGTCACCTTAAGGCGCTCACCGGCCAGGAAGTCGCCCTTGGGATCGCTTAGCACCCGCTCCATCACCTGCTTGTTGACGTAGCGCTCGAAGGTCTTGCGGAGCCGCTCCGAGTGCTCGTAGCTCTGCTTGAGGGAGGAGAAGAGGCGGGCGTTGTCGATGGCGATGGCCGACTGGTGTGCGATCACCTGGAGGAAGCCGAGGTCCGCCTCCTGGAAGATGCCCGACTTGAAGGGGTTGTCGACGTAGACCGCCCCGATGCACTCGCCCCGGATCAGGAGGGGCACCGCGATGATCGAGCGGAGGTTGCGAAGGATCACCGACTGCTGCCCCTTGAAGCGCTCGTCGGTGACGGCGTCGGTCGTCAGCAGCGGCTTCTTCTCGCGGATGCACTGCTCGACGAAGGTCCGCGACCCGGTGAACTCGGTGCCCTCCGAGACGCCGTTCTCATTGCGCGCCACCCGGACCCGGAGGATGCCCTCCTCGACCAGCACTACGTAGCCGCGGGAGGCGCTCATCAGGTCGATGACCTTGTCGAGGACACGGCGGAGGACCTCATCCAGGTCGAGGCTCGAGGTGAGGTCCGCGGCCACCTCGTAAAGGAGCCGGTCACGGCTCAGGGAGGGGTCGATGCTGGCCATCTGAAGCCGAACGAGTCTAACAGCGCAACCCGGGCCATTCCACGATCCGCGGACGGTCGGCCGGGCGTCAAAAGCGGAGGCATAAACTTCAAAGCCGGTGACCCAGCTCCCAGCCCTCCGACCCGACCTGTCGGCCGTGCTCGAGGCCCTCAACCCGCAGCAGCGAGAGGCGGTCGAGCACACCGACGGTCCCCTCCTCATCTTCGCCGGCGCGGGTTCGGGCAAGACCCGCGTGTTGACGACCCGGATCGCCTACCTGATCTCGCAGCGGAAGGCGTGGCCGGAGCGGATCCTCGCCGTCACCTTCACCAACAAGGCGGCGCGCGAGATGCGGGAGCGGGTCGGCCAGTTGGTCGGCGAGGAGATCGCCAAGGACATGTGGGTGGGGACTTTCCACCACACCTGCGTCCGCATCCTCCGCCGCGAGGCACCCCGCCTCGGCTTCGAGCGGAGCTTCACGATCTTCGACGAGGACGACACTCGGGCGGCCCTCAAGCGAGTGCTGGACGGCCTCGGCCTGGACCAGAAGCGCTACCCGCCGTCGCTCATCGCCAACGCCATATCGAATGCCAAGAACGAGCTCCTCGGGCCGGCGGGCATCCCCAACCGGAACTACTTCGACGAGATCGTCCGGCGCTGCTACGTCGAGTACGAGGCGCTCCTCAAGCGGTCGGGCGGTCTCGACTTCGACGACCTGATCCTGAGCGTGGTCCGCCTCCTGCAGGAGCAGGAGGACGCCCGCAAGTACTGGCAGGACCGCTTTCGCTACGTCCTCGTCGACGAGTACCAGGACACCAACCGGGCCCAGTACGTGCTCGTCAACCTGGTCGCGGCCGAGCACCGCAACCTGGCCGTGGTGGGCGATGACGACCAGTCCATCTACGGCTGGCGAGGCGCCGACGTGCGCAACATCCTCGACTTCCAGAAGGACTACCCGGACGCCACGGTCGTGCGGTTGGAGCAGAACTACCGCTCCTCCCAGGCGACCGCCCACAGCGTGATCCGCCACAACGAGGACCGGGCTCCCAAGAAGCTCTGGACGGAGCGGCTGGGCGGTGAGAAGGTGACCGCGGTCCAGACCTACAACGAGATCGAGGAGGCGGAGTTCGTCGCCGACGAGATCGACCGCCTCCGCCGCACCGAGGCCCGCAAGTACAAGGACTTCGCCGTCCTCTACCGGACCAACGCCCAGTCGCGAGGCTTCGAGGACGTCTTCGTCCGCCGCCGCATCCCCTACCGGCTGGTCGGCGGCGTCAAGTTCTGGGAGCGGCGCGAGGTGAAGGACCTCCTCGCCTACCTCCGGATCCTCGCCAACCCAGCCGACTCGGTCAGCTTCGCGCGCGTCGTCAACGTGCCCCGGCGGAAGATCGGCGGGGTGACGGTCGACCGGCTGATCGCGTTCGCCCGCGACCGCGACCTACCCATCATGGAGGCGCTCGAGCGGGCCGCCGAGGCGGGGGTGCCGAAACCGGCCCTGGCGCCGATCGAGCACCTCCTCAAGCAGCTCAAGTCGCTCCAAGCCTCGGTCGGAGCGCTCCGTCCGAGCGAGCTCGTCGACCTCGTCATCGAGATCATGCAGCTGCGCGCCCACTACGACGACGGGACGCCCCAGGGCGAGGCCCGGATCGAGAACCTGGCCGAGCTGCACGGCTACGCGGAGGAGTTCGACCCCCTCGACCCGGCCGACGGCCTGAACGAGTTCCTGGCCGAGGTGACCCTGACCTCCGACGTCGACAGCTACGACGAGAAGGAGGAGGGCGTGACCCTGATCACCCTCCACATGGTCAAGGGCCTCGAGTTCCCGGTCGTCTTCCTCGCCGGGCTCGAAGAGGGCCTCCTACCTCACCAGCGCTCGCTCGAGGAGGACAAGGGGATCGAGGAGGAGCGGCGCCTGATGTACGTCGGCATCACCCGAGCCCGCGACCGCCTCTACCTGACCTGCGCCTTCCGCCGGCACATCTTCGGCCAGGCCGCGGCGGGGATGCCCAGCCGCTTCCTGGGCGACATCCCGCAGGCGCTGATCAGCGCGCCCCGGGAAGGCCGCGCGCCGGCGGCGCCACCGCCTCGCCACGAGTACCGCCAGCGGCTGCTGGAGCGGCAGATCGAGGCCGCGCCGGCACCGCCGCCGGTGCAGCGCTTCAGCGACGGGGAGCGGGTGCGCCACCCCAGCTTCGGGGATGGGCAGATCATCAAGTCGACCCTGACCCGGACCGACGAGGAGCTGGTCGTCAAGTTCGACAAAGCGGGCCTCAAGATCCTCTCCGGCGCGCTGGCGCCGCTGGAGAAGCTGGGCGCGTGAGCAAGGGGTCGCCGGCGGCCCGCGCGGAGGAGCTTCGGGAGCTGGTCCGGCGTTGGGACTACGCGTACCACGTGCTCGACAGCCCCGAGGTTGCCGACGCGGCTTATGACGCGGCCTACCTCGAGCTGCGCCAGCTCGAGGAGCAGCACCCCGAGCTCGTCACCTCCGATTCGCCGACCCAGCGCGTCGGCAGCCAGCTCAGCGAGCAGTTCGCCAAGGTCCGCCATCGCTCGCCCATGCTCTCCCTCCAGAACGCCTTCGACGAGGCCGAGATCCGGGCCTGGGACCGGCGCGTCCGGGCCGTCGTCGGCGACGCCGTGGGCTACGTCGGCGAGCTGAAGATCGACGGCCTGGCAATCAGCCTCACCTACCAGGACAGCCGGCTGGTGCGCGCCGCCACCCGCGGCGACGGGATGACCGGCGAGGACGTGACCGCCAACATCCGCACCCTGAAGAGCGTCCCGCTGGCGGTCGAGCCGCTGCCCGGCCTACCCGACGAGTTCGAGGTTCGCGGCGAGGTCTACTTCCCGCTGGAGGCTTTCGAGAAGCTCAACGAGGAGGTGGCGGCGGCGGGCCGGGAGCGCTACGTCAACCCGCGCAACACCGCCGCCGGCAGCGTCCGCCAGCTCGACCCCAACGTGACCGCGTCGCGCAACCTGAAGACCTTCATGTACACGCTCGACCCAGCCGGACCGGCGCGCTCGCAGTGGGGGGTCCTCGACGGGCTGGAGAAGATGGGCTTCCGGGTCAACCCGCACCGCCGCCGTCTGGCCGGCATCGACGAGGCGATCGCCTTCCACCAGCACTGGCACGATCACCGCCATGAGCTGCCCCACGAGATCGATGGAGTCGTCCTCAAGGTCGACCGGCACGAACTCCAGCTGGAGCTCGGCTTCGTCTCCCGCAGCCCGCGCTGGGCGATGGCCTTCAAGTACGCCCCGGAGGAGGGCGAGAGCGTGGTCGAGTCGATCGAGGTCTACGTCGGGCGAACCGGGGTGCTGACGCCGGTGGCCCACATCCGTCCCCTGATCGTGGGCGGCGTGACGGTGCGCAACGTGACCCTCCACAACGAGTCGCAGGTCAACGCCAAGGGCGTCTACGCCGGCGCTGAGGTGGTCGTCCGGCGGGCGGGCGACGTGATTCCCGAGATCGTCGCCGTCAAAGAGCCCCGGTCGGACTGGAAGATGCCGGAGCGGTGCCCGGTCTGCGGCGGCGAGGTCGTCCGCGAGGAGCCCTACATCGCTCACCGCTGCATCAACCCGTTCTGCCCGGCGCAGCGGATGGAGCGCCTCCGCCACTTCGCCTCCCGGCTGGCTATGAACATCGAGGGCCTCGGCTACTCGACGGTTGAACAGGTCCTCGAGCGCAAGCTGGCCGAGGAGCCGGCCGACCTCTACCGGGTCACCGCCGAGCAGTGGCAGGAGCTCGAGCACTTCGGCCCCAAGTCGGCGGAGAACATGGTCAACCGGCTGGCCGCCGCCCGGAACCCGTCCCTCGCACGCTTCCTCTACTCGCTCGGCATCCCGCAGGTCGGCGAGGCGACGGCCGAGATGCTTGCGGCCGAGATCGGCTCCCTCGCCCAGGTGCGAGCCGCGTCGGAGGAGGAGCTCCGCTCGGTCGAGGGCATCGGGCCGAGCATGGCGACCGAGATCCATCACTTCTTCGCCGGGCATGGGGGAGAGCTGGTCCAGCACCTCCTCGAGGTGGGGATCCAGCCGCAGGAGGCGGCGCCCCGCGGCGAGGGTCCCCTCACCGGCAAGGTCTTCGTCTTCACGGGCACCCTGGAGACGATGACCCGGCCCGACGCCGAGGCGCTGGTCCGCACGCTGGGCGGCAAGGCGGCGGGCAGCGTGTCGGCCAGGACCGACTACGTGGTCGCGGGGCCGGGCGCCGGCTCGAAGCTGGAGAAGGCGGAGAAGCTGAAGGTGCCCGTGCTCTCCGAGCGGGAGTTCACCGAACTGGTCAAGCAACCGGCCGGCTGAGGCGTGGACGGGCTAGAGCGGCGATCGGTCTCCGTGCTCCGGATCGGCTTTCCAGGCTTCGCGGCGGTGGCCGACCAGCTCGACGGACCTGACGCTACGGAGCGCCTGGGCGATCTGCTGGACCTGGTCACGGACGCGGTGCTGAAGCACGACGGGACCGTGCTGATGTACGACCAGGCAGTTGTGCTGGCGGTCTGGAATGCGCCCCATCCACAATCGAACCACGCCCGCCTGGCGCTCCAGGGGGCGGAGGCGGGCATGCGCGCGGCGGCTTTGGCGGTGAAGGGGTCAGACCTGACGGTCCGGGGCGGCCTGGCGACGGGCGAGACGCTGGTCGGGATGGCGGGGAGCCGGATCCGGCGGACGTTCGGAGTGTTCGGGGGGCTGCGGGAAGACGCCGACCGTCTCTTCTGGAACGCCGGCCGCAACCGATTGGCCGTCTCGGCGCGGGCCTGGCAGGAGGCGGGCCGGCTGCCTTACGCGGGTCACCCCGACCCGGTGGTGCTTGCCTTCTGAGAGGCGCTCGCCTTTGCGCTAAGGCGGGACCGCGTTCAGGTTTCCGTCCGCGCCCCATTCCAGCCGCCAGCCATCTTCGTGGACGACGCGGTGGTGGCGGCGGCAGAGCAGGACCAGGTTGTGAGGCTTGTGCTTGCCACCGCGTGCCCAGTGCTCAAGGTGGTGGCCATCGGTCCAGCCAGTCGGCCGGTCGCAGCCGGGGAAGCGGCAGCCACGGTCCCGGGCCCCGAGGGCTCGGCGAAGGCTTGGCGGTATCGTCCGGGTGGCGCGGTCGACGCTCAGGATCCTGTCCTCGCCATCGACCGTGACGAGCGTGAGGGATGCATCGCAGGCGATCCGGCGGGCGGTCTCGCCGGGGATGACGCCGGCACGATCAAGCTCACCTCCGGGTGCCGGTGCCGAGCCGTCGAGCGTTTCGGCGCGGACGATGAGGGAGACGTGGGGGCGGCCACCCGCAGCCTCCATCCGCTGCCGGGCGAGCTCGACCAGCGCGTCGGCTCGGCGCTGAGCTGGCGTTCGCGTGTCATCCGCGGCTCGGGGTGGTAGCAGGGCCTCGAGCGCCGCGATGACGCACGCGCCGCCTTCCCGGTCGAGATGACCGTCGATCCGAAATACGCCGTCGAGGAGCGGGCTGATGAAGAGTGCCCGGCGCTCGTGCTCATCGTTGGCATCCCTATGCCTCCGCTCCGGCGCCAGGAAGTGGCGGAGATGGTCGGCGGCGATCTGCAGGCGCTGAGGATCGAGCCGGTTGGCGGCCTCGACGAGGATGTGCTCGGCGCCCTGCATCGTTTCGTCGCCGATGCTCTCGGCGGCCCGGGTGATCACCCGGGCATGCTCGTAGCCGAGCTCACCCCGGCCGAAAGCAGCTGCAGTCTGCGGTAGCTCGGCCAGCTGGCGGGCCATCGCGGTCCGCTCGGCTGCCGCGCTGCTGGACAACTTGCAGCGGTGCCGCAGCCAGGCGGTGGTGCTCAGCGCTCCCTCGGTTCGGCAGGCCTTGCGGTGGTCGAACAGCGCCAGCCGGCGGGCAAACTCGGCCTCGACGCGGTCGGCGGCCCGTCGCAGCTCGACCAGGTCCTCGGCGAGCGCGGCGTCGGGCAGCTCGCGGACCGATTCGGCGGCACAGCCGTCGAGGGCGGCATGAAGCTCGGTCAGCGGGTTGGGGGGGACGGCGTTCTCGTGCGCGAACATTTGTACGTATCTTACCGCTCGCGTGCGCGCGCGCAAGCCCACGTTGTTAAACGCGCGGACTAGTCTTAGTAGAAAACCTGTTAGGAGGACTATCAGATGCCGCAGAGAGCCTGGAGCGCCAAGCGTGAGCGCCAGTACGAGCACATCAAGGTAGGCCTGAAGGAGCGCGGGACGCCGGAGGGAACGGCGGAGGAGATCGCCGCCCGGACGGTCAACAAGGAGCGGGCGCGGGCCGGCGAGGCGAAGCAGGTCAGCCGAACGTCCGTCAATGACATCTCGTCGGGCCGCCGCGGTGGGCTGCCGTCGCAATCCGGTGCCCGGGGCCGGACCTATGAGCAGCTCCGCAACGAGGCCCGCGAGCGGGGCATCAGGGGCCGCTCGAAGATGACCAAGGCGGAGCTCGAAAGGGCCTTGCCGCGCTAGCGCCTTAACGGGGTGGCTTGGCGGCCCCCGGCGGGGGCCGAATACGCTGGTCCGCAGCACAAGACCCCCAGGGAGGGTGGTTTGGGGGAGGGTCGGTAGGTGGTGTGCGGGGAGGGGCTGGATGCCACTCGATAAACTTCCGGCATGACCCTCTCCCGCGAACAGGTGCGCCATGTCGCCCTGCTGGCCCGGCTCGGGCTGAAGGAGGGCGAGGAGGATTTCTACGCCGAGCAGCTGTCCCGGATCCTCGGGCACATCGACCGCCTGAGCGAGGTGGACACCGAGGCGATCCCGCCCACCGCGCAGGTGGTCGAGGTGCGCAACGTGATGCGCGACGACGAGCCCCGGCCGTGCCTGCTCCAGGAGGTCGCGCTGGCGAACGCGCCCGAGGCGAAGGACGGCTTCTTCGTCGTCAAGGCGATCCAGGAAGTGGACCCCGGGTGAGCGGCGACCTGACCGGCCGCACGATCGCCGAGCTGCACGGCATCCTCCGCCGCAAGGAGGCGTCCGCGGTGGAGGTGCTGGAAGCGCACGAAGCTCGCATCGACAAGGTCGACGGCCAGGTCAAGGCCTTCCTCCGAAGGACACCGGAGCTGGCTAAGAAGCAGGCCCAAGATGCCGATCGGAGGCTGGCCGCCGGCTCCGGGCTCCACCCGCTCACCGGCATCCCGGTGGCGATCAAGGACGTGTTCTGCACCGAGGGCGTCGAGACCACCGCGGGCTCGAGGATCCTCCAGGGCTTCATCTCGCCCTATGACGCGACGGTCGTCGCAAGACTGCGGCATGAGGGTGCGGTATTCCTCGGCATGACCAACTGCGACGAGTTCGCGATGGGCAGCTCGACCGAGAACTCCGGCTACTGGCCGACCCACAACCCCTGGGACACCGCGCGCGTCCCCGGTGGCAGCAGTGGCGGCAGCGCCGCGGCCGTGGCGGCGGGGATGGCACCCTTCGCGCTCGGCAGCGACACCGGCGGCTCGATCCGGCAGCCGGCCGCGCTCACCGGCACCGTCGGCTTCAAGGCGACCTACGGCCGGGTGAGCCGCTACGGGCTGATCGCCTTCGCCTCCAGCCTCGACCACGTCGGGCCCTTCACCCGCAGCGTGGACGACTGCGCGACGGTGCTGGGCAGCATCGCGGGGCACGACCCGCTCGACTCCACCTGCTTCGACCGCCCGCTCGACCTGAGCGGGGTCGGCCGCGACATCCGGGGCCTCAAGCTCGGCCTGCCCCGCGAGTACTTCGAGGTCGAGGGCATGGAGGAGGGCGTGAAGCGTTCGATCGCGACCGCCCTCGAGGCGCTCAAGGAGGCGGGGGCGGAGCTGGTCGACGTCAGCCTCCCGCACACCGACTACGGGCTCGCCTCCTATTACATCGTGGCGCCCGCCGAGTGCTCCTCCAACCTGGCCCGCTACGACGGGGTCAAGTACGGCCTCCACGACCCGTCGGCGAACAGCCTGCTCGCCAACTACTTCAACACCCGCCGCGAGGGCTTCGGGCCGGAGGTGCGGCGGCGGCTGATGCTCGGCACCTACGCGCTCTCGAGCGGCTACTACGACGCTTACTACCTGAAGGCGATGAAGGTCCGCACGCTGATCAAGCGTGACTTCGACGAAGCCTTCAACCAGTGCGACGCCATCCTCAGCGCCACCTCGCCGACGGTCGCCTTCAAGATCGGCGAGAAGTCGGGCGATCCGCTCGCGATGTACCTCTGCGACGTCCTGACGTTGGGGGCCGACCTCGCCGGCCTCCCCGGGCTCAGCGTCCCGGCACAGGCTGCCGATGGCCTGCCGGTCGGGCTCCAGGTCATCACGCCCCAGTTCCGGGAGGACGTCGCGCTCCGCGTCGGGCGGGCCTATGAGATGGCGAGCGGCGTGACCGCCCAGGTGGCGGCGCTGTGAGCAGCGCGGTCCGGCCGGACTGGGAGGCGGTCATCGGGATGGAGGTCCACGTCCAGCTGGCGACCCGCTCCAAGATGTTCTGCGGCTGCGGCACCGACTACCTCGGCAAGCCGCCCAACAGCAACGTCTGCCCGGTCTGCCTCGGCCTGCCGGGCACGCTGCCGGTGATCAACCGGCGCGCCGTCGAGCTGCTCCTGAAGTCCGCGCTCGCGCTCAACTGCGAGATCCAGGAGTTCACCAAGTTCGACCGCAAGAACTACTTCTATCCCGACCTGCCGAAGGGCTACCAGATCAGCCAGTACGACCTGCCGATGAGCCGGAACGGCTGGATCGACGTCGCCGGGAAGCGGATCCGGATCACCCGGGTCCACCTCGAGGAGGACACCGGCAAGCTCGTCCACAGCGGCGACAACCTTCACTCCGGTGGCGTGTCGATGGTCGACCTGAACCGTTCCGGGACGCCCCTGATGGAGATCGTGACCGAGCCGGACCTGCGCTCCGCGACCGACGCCCGGGACTATGCGATGGAGCTGCGGGCGCTACTTCGCACGATCGGGGCGAGCGAGGCGGACATGGAGAAGGGCCACCTCCGGGCGGAGGCGAACGTCTCCCTCCGGCCCCGCGGTTCGAGCGAGCTGGGCGTCAAGACCGAGCTCAAGAACATCAACTCCTTTCGCGCCCTCTTCCGGGCGGTCGAGTTCGAGCTCAACCGGCAGGCCCAGGTCCTCGAATCCGGCGGCAGCATCGTCCAGGAGACGCGAGGCTGGTCCGAGGCGGAGCAGCGGACCGTGTCCCAGCGCTCCAAGGAGGGCGCCGAGGACTACCGCTACTTCCCGGAGCCCGACCTTCCGCCGCTCAGCTTCGAGCCCGCCTACATCGAGGAGCTGCGGGCGTCGCTGCCCGAGCTCCCGGCTGCCCGCCGGGTCCGCCTCGTGGCGGTCGCCGATATCCCGGAGTCGGATGCGGCCCTCCTCACCCGCGAGCTCGACGTGGCGGCCTTCTTCGAGCGCGTGCTCGGCGCCGGCGGCGAGGCGAAGCCGGCGGCGAACTGGATCATCGGCGAGATCCTCCCGAGCTACGAGGGCCGGCTGCCCGAGGTGGCCGACTTCGTCGCCATCCTGAAGGGCGTCGAGGAGGGGAAGTTCAACCGCGACCAGGGCCGCGAGATCCTGGTCCGGGTCCTCGGCGGAACCTCCTTCGGCGACGCGTCAGAGGGCGTGGCCCAGCTTTCCGACGCGGTCGAGCTGGCCGCGATCGTCGACCGCGTGCTGACCGAGAACCCGCAGGCGGTCGCCGATTTCAAGGCCGGCAAGCAGGCGGCGATCGGCGCCCTGGTCGGGAAGGTCAAGCAAGCCTCGGGCGGCACCGCCAACCTCAAATTGGCCGGCGAGCTCCTCCGCGATCGACTCCACCACTAGCCCCCAGCTTGCCGACGGCCACGTCCACAGCGAGTGGTCGTGGGATGCCGCGCGAGGCGACATGGAGGCCACCTGCCGGAAGGCGGTGGAGTACGGCCTGCCCGCCATCGCGTTCACCGACCACGCCGACTTCGTCGCCGTCCACGAGGGCCAGCACGAGCTCGACGTCGCCGGCTATCTGGAGGCCATCGAACGCTGCCGCGCGCTCTTCCCCGGCCTCCGGATCCTCTCCGGCGTCGAGCTCGGCGAGCCCCACCTCTACCCGGAGAAAACCGCCGCCGTCCTCGCCACCGGTCAACTCGACCGGGTCCTCGGCTCGGTTCATTGCATCCAGGTTGACAGCCGGCCGCGGGACCTCAGCGAGCGCGGGATGATGACCGTAGGAATGGCTGCGACCCATTTTCGCGCCTACCTCGACGAGGTGCTCGCCCTGGCCCGGAGCGGCCAGCCCTTCGAGGTCCTGGCCCACCTCGACTACCCGCGGCGTTACTGGCCGCACGGCGAGCTACGGCTGGACGAGGCGGAGTTCGAGGAGAAGTACCGCGCCATCCTCCGCGAGGCCGCCCAGCGGGGCATCGTCCTGGAGGTGAACACCACGCGCGGGGCGGAGGGCCCGCGCGCGCTCTGCCCCGGCCCGACGGTGATCGGCTGGTGGCGGCAGGAGGGCGGGAGGGAAGTGTCGTTTGGGAGCGACTCCCACGAGCCCGCCCTGATCGCAGCCGGCTTCAGCGCAGCTGCCGCGGTGGTCGAGGCCGCCGGCTTCCGTCCCGCCGCCGACCCGGCCGGCCACTGGCGCCGATGACGCAGAGCACGCCGCTGACGCTCCGCCCCGAGGTGCCGGCACACGGCGGCGCGGTCGTCGCCCGGGAGGCGGACGGCCGGGTCGTCTTCGTCCACTACGCGCTCCCCGGCGAGACGGTCGAGGTCCGCCCCCGCGGCAAGCGGGGAGGCGCCGCCTTCGCCAGTGTGGAACGGGTCCTGGAGGCCTCACCCGACCGTGTCGATCCCCGCTGTCGGTACTTCGGCGAGTGCGGTGGCTGCCACTGGCAGCACGCCCGCTACGAGGCCCAGCTGGGCTTCAAGCGGAAGGCGGTCGAGGACGTCTGGTCGAGGGCCGGGCTGCGGCTGCCCCCGGACACGCCGGTGCTCGGCATGGAGGATCCCTGGCGCTACCGGGTCCGGGGCGAGTTCGAGGGGATCTACCACCTCAACACTTTCGAGCTCGGCTTCCATCGCCTCCGCTCTCACGCCGTGCTTGCCATCCGGGAGTGCCCGATCCATCACCAGCGGATCGAGGACGGGATGAACGCCTTCCGGCAGGCCGCCGGCGAGCTCGGCGTCAAGGGCATCAAGCACCTGCTGCTGACCGCCGAGCCGGCCGGCCCAGGGCTGCTCTGGGACCTCCGGGTGGAGGGTCGCGCCGGCGCCCTGCGGGAGGAGCTGGGCGCCCGGGCGGCCGAGCTGCTGCCCGAGGTGGTGCTGCTCGACGACTCGATGGACCTGGAGTTCTGGGGCCTCCACTTCCGGGTCCGGAGCGACACCTTCGTGCAGGCCAACCAGCGCCAGATGCCGGTGCTCTACCGGACGGCGCTCGACATGCTCGGCCTGGCGCCGGGCGAGAAGGTGCTCGACCTCTACTCCGGCATCGGCACCCTGAGCCTGGCGGCGGGGCGCGAGGCCGGCTCGGTGACTGCGGTGGAGGAGAACCCGCGGGCGGTGAGCCTGGGCCGCCTCGCGGCTCGCATCAACGGCGTCGCCAACGTCGAGTTCCTGACGGGCCGGGTCGAGACCGTCCTGCGCCAGGTGCGCCTGGGCGAGCATGACGCGGTGCTCGCGGACCCGCCCCGAGCGGGCTTCGAGCAGGGGGCGGTGGCGGAGCTGATGCGGCTCGGCCCGGCCCGGATCGCCTACGTCTCCTGCGAGCCCTCGACCCAGGCCCGCGACATCGCGTTGCTGATCCGGGCGGGCTACCGCGTCAGGCGGGCGGCGATCGTCGACATGTTCCCGCAGACGTACCACATCGAATCCGTGGTTCTTCTCGAGCGAGCGGCCTAGGCCTCTTGGGCATCCCCACCCTGCCCTCCCCACACAGTGGTCCACACGGTGGGGAGGGTGATCTCCATTTGGCCTAGGCGTCTTGGGCATCCCCACCCTGCCCTTCCCACAGGTGGGGAGGGTGATCTCCATTTGGTCTAGGCCTCTTGGGCATCCCCACCCTGCCCTCACCACACGGTGGGGAGGGTGATCTCTTTTAGAAGGTCGGTTTGAACACCATGAGCCCAACGATGACGAGCACGATCACGCCCAGGGCCGGGCCGATCCGCTGGGCGCGCTGGTCGAGCCAGCGGTACTGCTCGTCCTTGGCGCCCTTCGCGGCGAGGACCTTGATCTGCCGGCTCAGGGTCGGCGTGTAGACGCCGTAGCCGAGCAGCGCGACGATCGCCCAGAGGACGATGGCCGCCTCCAGCCAGAAGCTGTGGAGCAGGTTCCACGGCAGCAGCAGGACCATCGCCAGGCCGGTGACGAGGAGTCCGATGTAGGCCGGGTTGGCGATGTAGTCGTCCATGAACTTGACGCCTTTCAGCGCGAAGTCGAGGTGCTCGGAATGGTTGCGGGCGCGGACCAGCCAGATCGCGTAGGAGGCGTTGAAGCCGACCGCCGCGATGGCGAGGAGGATGTGGAGGAACTTCACCGCGGTATAGAGCGTCGTCATCTCAGCGCCAGATTCTAGGGCCCGGCGGGCAGCTCGAACTGGACCCGGCGGACCGCTCCTGCGTAGGGCTTCACGTCCTCGGCGCGGATCTGCTTGTGGACCTCGTCGGAGTCGTAGACGGCGTACGCCTCGGGGCTGTCGAAGTCGCACAGCACGCCCGCCGAGGCATTGCCGTCCTGGAGGCCGAGGTCGGCGCCGGCGTCGAGGTGGTGCATGCCCCTGCAGCGGAGCTGCCGGAGCCGGGCGGCGATCTTGCCGGCCTGGCCGGCGGGCGCGTCGGGCGCCAGGCTGAGGAGGGTCACGTTGCGGATATCGCCGGGGACCTCGAAGCGGAGGCTGCGCTCGAACTGGACGCGCTGCTGCGCCTCCACGATCGGCTTGGCGTGGTCGGCGCGGATCTGGTTGTGGATTGTGTCGTCGTTGTAGCGGTGCCAGGCGGCCGCGTCGCTGAAGTCGGCCGTGATGGCGACGTCCCAGTTGCCCTCGCGGAGGCCGAGGTCGGCGCCCGACCGGATCTCCAGCATGCCGTCGATGTCGAGCGCCTGGATCGCCTCCAGCCAGGCTACGACCTGGTCGTCCGACGTTCCCGGCTTGAGCTTGGCGACGTAGATATGTGAGATCAACTCCACTCCCTCACCGCTTCGGCGAGCCGCGCGATCCCCTCCCGGAGATCCTCGTCGGAGCTCGCCAGGCTGATCCGAACCGCCCCCGCGCCGACCTTGCCGAAGGCGGTGCCGGGCGCCACCGAGACGCCTCGCTCGGCGACCAGCCGGAGGGCGAGGTCGCGGGCGTTCATCCCGGTCCGGGAGACGTCGGCCATGATGTAGAACGCCCCTTCGGGGACGCTGACCAGGAGCCCCGCCTCCTCCAGCAGGTCGACCGCAAGGTCGCGCCGGTGGGCGTAGGCGGCGACCATCTCGTCGACGCAGTCCTGGGGCCCGTCGAGCGCCGCCTCCGCCGCCTTCTGGGCGATCGTGCTGGGGCCCGAGGTGTTCGATTCGAGGACCTTGGTGACGGTGTCGATGAGGCCTGCCTCACCGACCGCGTAGCCGAGCCGCCAGCCGGTCATCGCGTAGGTCTTGGAAAACGTGTAGACGCTGATGACGCGGCCGTCCGTGAGGAAGCTGGCGGGGCTCACGTGCTCGCCCTCGAAGAGGACCTGGTCGTAGCACTCGTCGCTGAGCAGCCAGAGGTCGTGGCGGACGGCGAGGTCGGCGAGCGCCTCGATCACCGAGCGCGGCCAGACGGCGCCGGTCGGGTTGCCGGGGCTGTTGATGACGAGCACCCGCGTCCGCGGGCCGACCAGGCTCTGGAGCCGCTCGAAGTCGGGTAGGAAACCGGCCGCCGCGAGCAGCGGGTAGTAGACCGAGCGGGCGCCCAGCCAGGGCGGCATCATCCGGTAGTTGGGCCAGCCGGGGTCGGGCAGGAGCACCTCGTCGCCCGGCTCCAGGATGGCGGCCAGGGATGCGGCGATGGCGCCCACGCCGCCGCTCGCGCAGGCGATCTGCTCGGGCGTGACCGTGTAGCCGTTGACCCGCCGGAGCTTGGCGACCAGCCGCTCGCGGAGGCCGATCAGGCCCTGGGTGTGGGTGTAGAAGGTGAAGCCGTCGTCGATCGCCCGCTTGCCCGCCTCGGCGATGTGGGCGGGCGTCGGGAAGTTCGGCTGGCCGACGTCGAGGCGGATCGTCCCCGGTCGGGTGATGGCGATGTTGGAGATCTCGCGGATGCCCGAGTGGGCCATCTCGGCGGGGCCGGCGGAGAGAGGTGGGAGGGGCTTGAGGATGGCCCTCCTAGGGTAAACTCTCGAGCCGCGGGGCCCGCCACCCACGACCTTCAAAACAATGCCCCACGCCCCGAATAGCTTCGTCCACCTCCACAACCACACCGAGTACTCCCTCCTCGACGGAGCGGGCCGGATCAACCGTCTGGTCCGCAAGGCCGCCGAGCTGGGGATGCCCGCGGTGGCGCTCACCGACCACGGGGTCATGTACGGCGCCATCCACTTCTACAAGGAGTGCCTGGACGCCGGGATCAGGCCGATCATCGGCTGCGAGCTCTACGTCGCACCCCGGAGCCGGCTCCAGCGGGAGGGCCGGACCGACCGCGACCCCCACCACCTGACCGTCATCGCCAAGGACGGCGAGGGCTACCTCAACCTGATGAAGCTCTGTTCGATCGGGCACCTGGAGGGTCTCTACTACAAGCCCCGGGTCGACAAGGAGGTGCTCGCCCGGCACTCGAAGGGGCTGATCGCCCTCAGCGGCTGCCTCGCCGGCGAGGTCGCCTCCAGGGTGACCGCGCTGGACCCGGAAGGAGCCCGGGAGACGGTGGCGACCTACCGCGACATCTTCGGCGCCGACAACTACTTCCTGGAGGTGCAGAGGCACGGGATCCCCGAGCAGGAGCCCGTCAACCAGGCCCTGGTCGGGTTCGGCAAGGAGTTCGGGCTGCGCCTCGCCGCGACCAATGATCTCCATTACGTCGAGAAGGGTGACGCCGAAGCCCACGACGTGCTCCTCTGCCTCCAGACGGGCGCGCTCTACGACGACCCCAACCGCTGGCGGTTCGGCTCCCAGGACTTTTACGTGAAGACGGCTGAGGAGATGGCCACGGTCTTCTCCGACCTCCCCGACGCGCTCGCCAGCACCATCGACATCGGGGACAGCTGCAAGGTCGAGATCTCCCTCGGCAAGACGCTCCTGCCGCCCTTCGACGTGCCTGAGGGGATGACGCCCGACGGCTACCTCCGCCAGCGCGTCGCCGAAGGTCTCCGCTGGCGCTACGGCGAGCCGACCAGCATCCAGCGCGAGCGGGCGGACGAGGAGCTGGCGGTCATCTCCCAGACCGGCTACGCGTCCTACTTCCTGATCGTCTGGGACTTCTACAACTTCGCCCGCCAGAACGGCATCGCCACCGGCCCGGGGCGGGGCAGCGCGGCCGGCTCGCTGGTCTCCTTCGCGCTCGGCATCACCAACCTCGATCCGATCCAGCACGGCCTCTACTTCGAGCGCTTCCTCAACAAGGACCGGGTGAGCATGCCGGACATCGACTGCGACTTCTCGGTCGAGGGGCGGGAGCGGGTGATCCGCTACGTCACCGAGAAGTACGGCCCGGACCGGGTGGCCCAGATCATCACCTTCACCACCATGGCCTCGAAAGCGGCCATCCGGGACGTCGGCCGGGTGCTCGACATCCCGCTCCGGGAGGCCGACCGGCTGAGCAAGCTGGTCCCCGTCTGGCAGGGCCGCTCGAAGTCGCTCGACGACGCCGTCACCGAGGTGGCCGAGCTCCGCGAGGCTTACGAATCGGACCCGGCGGTCCACAAGCTGATCGACGTCGCCAAGACCCTGGAGGGCGTCTCCCGCAACGTCTCCACCCACGCCGCCGGCGTTGTGATCGCGCCCGACGCCCTGGTGAACCACGCGCCGCTCCAGTTCGGACCCGGCCGGGAGACGGTGATCACCCAGTACGACATGAAGGCGGTCGGGGACATCGGGCTCCTCAAGATGGACTTCCTCGGGCTCCAGAACCTCGACATCATCTCGACCGCGGCCGCCCTCATCAAGGAACGGCGGGGGATCGAGATCGACCTGGTCAAGATGGAAGTCGACGACCCCGACCCCCACGGCGTGTTCCAGCTCGACGGCGCGGGGATGCGCCGGATGCTCACCGAGATGCGGCCGCAGGACTTCGCCGACGTCACCGCCGCGGTCGCCCTCTACCGGCCCGGCCCGATGGTCAACATCCCTGCCTTCATCGCCCGCAAGCAGGGCCGGGAGCGAATCGAGTACCTCCACCCCAAGCTGGAGCCGATCCTGAAGGACACCTACGGCGTGATGATCTACCAGGAGCAGGTCATGGAGACCGCCCGCCAGCTCTGCGGGTTCACCCTCTCCGAGGCCGACATCCTGCGTGCCGCGATGGGCAAGAAGGACAAGGCCAAGATGGCCATGCAGCGCGAGAAGTTCCTCGCCGGCGCGGCGGCCAACGGCATCGACTCGCACACCGCCGACTCCCTCTTCGAGGGGATCGCCAAGTTCGCCGAGTACGCCTTCAACAAGGC
>WNFM01271118.1_pt2 | contig 17688 bp, 12 predicted proteins | sample 5400271 | NCBI WGS metagenome assembly WNFM01 (sample SAMN13153352, study PRJNA577476) | soil metagenome | isolation source: 60 cm saprolite on Douglas fir-dominated hillslope | place: USA:California | collected 2013-09-17 | reverse complement strand
AATTTCTCGCAGGCTCTCGGGGCCTCGGCTATTGCTAAGCTTTACCTTATGGCCGGCCTTCAATGCCCGTTTTGCGAACGCTTGTGCGAAAGCTCCTGCTCCGATGGTTCCGATTTCCATACGCTATCCTTCCTAAACTGGGCTTTTCAGTAAGACGATCCCGGTTTTTCCCGGGCTAGAGACGTGCTGAATTGCTTTTTGAAAATCGGCAAATTCATACTCATGCGCGACCTCGAAAAGCTCTGGGTGATTTGTTGCGAGACTCAGAGCGAGCTCGAAATCTTTCTGCTTTTCATCATGGGTCAGACGAAACCAACTCATAATCGACACGCTTTTAAGCGCGACACTATTTGGGGCGAGCGAATAAATGTTCGTGTCCATGTTGCTATCCAATGAACCGAAGTTGATGATGGTTCCACCGTCATCAACAACATCCGCAAGATCGTCGATCGCTTTTCCGCCGATTGCATCGAAAGCCACTTCGAGCTCGTGTCCTCCCAGGGCCTCGCGAACCCGTTCTTTCCAATTTCTATCGCTTGTCGAATAAACCGGCGGGCCAGGAAGTGCCGATTGAAGCCTTTCAGCAGACTGATTTGATCTCACCAAACGAATGGGGCGGAGACCGCGATCTAAAGCAATCTGAGTTAACAAACGTCCAATGCCGGATGCAGCCGCATTCTGAAGAATGTAATCGGGCAGCGTAATCGGAGATTTAAGTGAATCGTGACCAGCTTTGATGAGTACGGAAGCGGTGATCGTCCCGACGCCCTCAAACCCAGGTACTCTTAGAGTTCCTTCTGGAATGGGCTCAATCGGTCCTCCTTGAGGAAGAGCGGACAGAATCTGGATATCGCCGGGATGAATCGGTCGGGTGATGACCTTTACGAGGGCATCGTCAACCCCAAGTTCTTCGCTCTTCAGTTGGCGCTTCTCAATTTTTAGAACTTTTTCTGGAGCACCATACTCACTTTGACCAATTGCTCTGAATTCGGTTTGCATCAGGAACCTGATAAAACTTCTACTGAATTTGGGCGACAATAGTGTCCGTAAACGTCCGTTACCGGCGCGTTCAGGACGATCGATCCGGTCTCAGAGTTCCTGGAGAAGTAACTTCGACTGCTTTGTAGGTTGTTGACATAACAATTTGAATGCGAAGATCATTAAACCTTACGGTCCAAAAATAAGCCCGTCTGAGCTCGTCACGAACGCGCAGTGGGAAGATTTTCTAATCCCCCAAAGGGGGGAACAACCACTCCCTGGTTAGTGTCTGTCCGACGAATGCATCTCTCGGATTATTCCGCCCGGCTACGACGACACCCTTCCCATCCTCGATAACGACAATCCGGCACAAAAGTCATCTTCCAGTCGGGGTTACCAAAGGGCCTCGCGATCATCCGCTCGCTCTTAGTCGCCGTTGATACTTTGCGGGGCGTCGTATCGACCTTGACTCCTTTGGCGTCAAAAAGATCACCTCCAGAAACGATCGTCGCGGAGACGTTTTCATACCTCTTCCATCGGTCAATGCCCCCATGCGCCGCGAGCACCTCTCGAAGAAGGCCATTCATTGTCTTTGCACTCGTGCCACTATCCGGCCTAAGGAAACCTGGATACTGCCCGGCGCGCAAAAGTGCGAATGACAGATTTTTAATTGTTACTAGCGGATGAAATTGGGCTCCCTCGTTCGAGCTATTCAACTGCCGTATAGGGCCGATGGAACGAGATTCTGGGAGGGCTCCAGTTCATAGGTAGCTGGGCCGCCTTGTACAGCCAACCCAGTGATTAATACTTCCGAAAAAGTGGCTAAGATTCCAAAAACCGCGCCATGCAAATTTACGTAAAAAACACGTAACTCGTTGATACTGAGCATGCACCGTGTAGGAATCGAACCTACAACCCAGTGATTAAGAGTGCACGGCTTACACCTATTTTCTGTGATCTGGTATGAGCTGCAAAGTGGCTCCTGGACAAGCTCTCTGAGCCAATTTCTCCTTTGTAGCACCGGCTCATGAGAGGTCAAAACAGTTCAGGGATGAACCCAAAAAAGTGGCTAAGATATGAGTAATCTTAGCCACTGAGGATTGCCTGCGCATCCTAAAGAACATTTATTCGGCTGTCGATTTTCGGATAACCGCTCGCTTCACCTATCGCGGAATATGCCGTGATATAATGCGCATTCGGGCTAGAGGAGATCGCGGTACTCGCTCGACCTAGCCGCTAAAATCCTCCTTCCGATTCCAACTGCTTTGCCAACCGACGGATTTGAGCCAAAAGAGAAAAATTCCGAGTGCAATGTATCGGGCTTCAGAAACGTACTCCGATTGGATTCTCGAGTTATGATTGCATATAAGTTACTCAATACAAGCTAGATATATCCGTTGTTCCGTTGCGAATCGGAGAACTGTCGGTGGACAAAACGTGCCGATTTTTAGGGCATGTGCGGGGCATGGTTTCACTGAAGAAGCCTGGCATTCTTAGGGTTCCGGATCCGCGGGAACCATTCGCTCGATCGTGCCGCTGTGTGGACTGCGAAAATCGCTTGACCGGAAGACCTACTTGTCTACACAGGCGGCGGCTTTCGAAAAGCACAGTTTTTCTTGCTTGGGCTACCGCTCTTCATCACGCATAAAAGAAAACCTCGGAGTTTCCGACTCGATTGAAATTAGTAGCCGAACCCAATTCATGTAATCGCCCCTCGTCCACTTTGCAGATGCTAGAGTTGCTGATTCTGCGGTGAGGCCCGGGATTAATAAGAGATCCGATCGACCGCCATTAACTTGATTCTTAGAAACGATCTGTTGAGACCTCACCGCAATCCCATCTCCCCGCTTCCGTCTTCTGCCATGCGCTTCGGAGCCACTCCTGGCTTTCAAATTCTAGCTTCTGGATTTTTCCTCTCGATCACGCGAACAATTGCTTGAAGCTGAAAGTCGCCCCCCAATGAAAAGGAACATACTTGCTCTATTGGCTGACGCGATTGTCGCCTGTGCAGCGGTTTACGTTGGCCAGCTTCCCCTCAAAGCTCAAGGCCAAGGCGTGGCGCCTGGCGGCCCCGGCGGTAAGGCGGATTGGCTGCCAGCTAAGAAAACCGGCTTCGGCACGAGCTACACCACTGCGAGCAAAGTGTGGTTCACCCTGGAGGGTGGCCGGCTGAGCGAAGTCTACTACCCTCGTATCGACACTCCAAGCGTCCGTAACCTCGACTTCGTCATCACCGATGGGCACAGCTTCGCCGTACGGGCCCAGGACACGTCCACCTCCTTCACACGGTTCGTAAGCACGGATCAGGGGCGGCGTGAGGAGAGTGACGATCTCACCAACCTGACCTACGAAATCGTTAACAGCGACACGGTTAACCGCTGGCGCCTCACCACAACCTTCGTCACGGATCCTTCCCGGGCGACGCTGCTCATCGAAGTCGAGTTCATCTCGCTGAACGGCCGACCTTACCAGCTCTACGCCGTTTACCAGCCGCAGCTCAACAACCCGATAATAGGAGCCGCTCTGAGCGAGTCTGGCCGAACGCATGGCGAGTCGCTGCTCGCCTCCGATGCGCAAATGGAGGTCGCGAGCGCTTTGGTTGCCTCGCCTGCCTTTACGGAGACTTCCAATGGCTACCTTGGAACGAGCGACGGCGGAACTGACTTGAGCCAGCACTACCGGCTAACCGGCCACTACACCTCCGCGCCGAATGGAACTGTGGTGCAGACCGGACGGTTACCCCTGACCGGGCGCTGGGGCAATCAGCATCTCACACTCGCGCTCAGTTTTGCCGCCACTCAGTCTGCGGCGCTCGACATTGCAAATGATTCGTTGGGGGCCGGATTTGATCAACTCTCTCGCGAATACGCTAAGGGTTGGGACCAGTACTTGCACTCGTTGCGCAATCCTCCTGCAAACCTTCCTAATAAGGATCTGCGCAAGTTGTATGCAGTTTCTGCGATGGTGCTCGCCGCTAGTGAGGACAAAACTTACCGGGGGGCCTTTGTCGCCTCCCCGACAATGCCGTGGGCGTTTGGGACCGGCCTAATTAATCCCTCTGGATTCTACCATGCGGTATGGTCTCGCGACCTCTACGAAATCGTGACGGCGCTCATCGTCGAGGGGGACCTGGCCGGCGCCGGCCGCGCCTTGGACTTCCTTTTTGATGTCCAGCAAAAGCCCGACGGCTCCTTCCCCCAAAATTCCAAGGTCGACGGCACGCCCGTTCTCCACAGCTTGCAGTTGGACGAAGTAGCCGACCCGATCATTCTCGCACACCAACTTGGTCGAGAGGACGCAACCACCTGGTCGCGGCACGTCAAGCCGGCGGCCGACTTCCTCGTAAGCTTCGTGTCGCCAGAGGGGTACCCCGCACCATTTACACCGCAAGAGAGGTGGGAAGAGCAGAACGGCTATTCCCCTTCGTCGATCGCCAGCGAGATCGCTGGCCTGGTTTGCGCGGCCGACATAGCGCAGATCAACGGCGACACTGCTTCCACGCAGCGCTACCTCACTACGGCTGACTCCTGGCGCTCGCAGTTGGAGAAGTGGACGGTGAGCCAAAACGGGCCTTACGGCCCGTTTCCATATTACGTGCGCGTCACGAAGGACGGCGATGCCAACGTTGGCACTACGTATGGCCTCCGTAATGGCGGTCCGAGCAGCATCGACCAACGTGCGGTGGCTGACGCTGGGTTCCTCGAGTTGGCACGTCTTGGGGTCAAGTCCCCATACGACCAGGACATTATCAACAGCCTCCGGGTGGTCGATGCGCAACTCGCCGTAAAGACCCCAAACGGCGTGTTCTGGTACCGCTACACCGATGACGGATACGGGGAAATGTCCACGGGCGCCCCGTTGGCCGTGAGCTTCTCGGACTCTTTTACGACCCATGGCCGGTTGTGGCCTATTCTTGCCGGCGAACGTGGGGAGTATGACTTGGCGACTCACAACGTGTTTGCAGCGAAAGCGCACCTGATCGCGATGAGGCGTACCGCGAACGAAGGTTATTTGCTATCTGAGCAGGTCTGGGATAACCAACCGCCCTCCCGCCAGTCCGGCTTTGCACCTGGAACCGGCACCACTTCCGCCACCCCGTTGGCCTGGACGCACGCACAGTTTATCCGGCTCGCCTTCAACATCGGAGCCGGCCGCTTGCTTGAGCAACCCTCGATCGTCGCTGCCCGTTACCTCCATCGCCAGAATTAGCATTTCTTCGCATTCACTAAAGCGGCACACCTCTGGCACCCATAGGTTGGCTCTGGGTACGTTACTAGTTAGGCAAGATCCCACGTAGGCTGTTAGCGGCCTAATTATAAACCGGCGGGTTGTAGCTTTGTTGGGCGGCTTCAAGAAGGTGCTGAATTCGTAACCGACCAAAGTCGAAGCGTGAAGCGCACCGGTTATCCCCATATCCACATCAGCGGGCTGCTGGAGCGAAGCCTGAACCATGGACATATGACGGATTGTTGCCACGGCTACCCGGGCATTGGTGAGTTTTTATCAGCGCGAATGGACTTTCAATGCCGTTCCTTCGCTGTTTCTATACAATACCCAACTGCCGATTTCGAGATGCAGAAGAACGCAAGCAGAGATTCCGAAACCGAGCCGCGACGCCGCTTATTGGGCGAACAAGACCGGACAGTTCGACTTCACTAAGGAGGACGATTTGGGAAATCCGGAAACATTCAACCGGATTATCTGGGAAGGCCTAAAAGGCAAGGTGCCGTATCCTTCTGAACGGAACGGAGCCGATCTTCGAAAGGATCGTCGTCAGATCCTGCGAGGAGCCCGAGTCGCTGTCGCTCGACCCGACTTTTCTCTGGCGACGACCGGCCGCCCGTCAGGCGCAATAGCGTCAAAAGACATCAGCGATCGCCCGTAACGGTAGTGATTCAGATCCCCGCTTTCGACGTCCCGCGACCCGCTCATCATCAGCTATTGAACTGTTTATTGCCGGTTACCTAATCAACCCGCCGCATTGCAGTTCTTCTTGTAATCCTGGTTTTGCTGCTAGCTACATAAATTTGGCAGTCGGTAACACTCGGTTGACAAAGATGTAAACTTTCGCCTCCCAAGGAAAGATCGGCTCACTCGACAAATTTCTACGGCATAAGCCGGTGATGTGTTGAAACGGCCCGACCCAATCACTGCAGGACCTCTAGCTACATCGTGGATGTAGATTCGTCATGGGTACCGCTCGCACAAAGTTTGAAACTCGCAGAGTAGGAACCCTGTGTAAAGCGTGAAGGCCGCAATCCGACTTAGCGACCGAAAGAGAGCCGAAGAAGACCGTGTTTGACACCACTAGACATTTCGCGCCGACAAAATCATCGGTCCCGAATACACCTGAGAAGAAAACGAGCGTCGATCGGGACAAAAGTAGAAGTAAACCAAGAGGAAGTCATTGGAAGCTGCCTGCCTCGGCTGAACCAGCCAAACGTGCCATCTTCGAGCTACTCGTCTTTACGCTATTCCTGATTCTGACGATCGCTGGGATTCTTTCGTGTTTCGCGGCGATGATGGCAATCAGCTGACAAAACAACCATTTTGCTGCTTTTCAGCCCCGTCGATTTCCGGCCCCGAACTCAAGCCATTTGATAAACGGCATACGTCAAAATGCGTATATACAAGTTTGGCGTGTTCGCTTTAGCTACTATCAGTATTTCCTGGTTATCACCGGGTCGTTCTTACAAAGGCTCATGAAACCGTCAAATCCAACGCTCCAGCAAACTAAGAGTACGCGAGACGTTCACTTAGCAGGCGGCAGTTTAACGTCTAGCTGACCTTTCCAGCTAGAATCCGCCCGACGCGGTTAACCAAATTTAAAATGCATTGAATCCAGCCTTATGAAAGCAACCCTCCAACGAGACAAAGCATCGGGTGAGCATATCTCACCCTCGGCTCCTAGCGGACCAGTAACAGACATTTTCGCCCATGAGATCAAGCAGGCATTTGCCCAGGCTCGGGAGTCGTCCGCCAAAGGGGTGACACGGGATGTGACCGTGAACGGAACAGTGGTACCTGTGCAGCACCCATTCCCGTCTCCGATGGATTGGCGCGACTGTTGGATGTACTTTTTGATGGTTGACCGATTCGCGAATCCGCAGGCGTCGCCGAATTTTGCGTGGAACAGGCAATACGATTATCGTCAAGGAGGCACGTTTAAAGGGGTAACCGATCAGCTCAATTACTTACAAGAGTTAGGCGTCAAAACGCTCTGGCTGTCTCCAATTCTTAAGAACCCACATCCCAATTGGCAATACAACTATCACGGATACGACACGCAGGACTTTTTGCATATCGATGAACGGTTTGGATCGGACGGGACCCTGGCGACAGCGGAGAGAGAGTTAGAGGAACTGATCGCACAGGCTCACGGTCGCGGCATGTACGTGGTTCTCGACATCGTTCTGAATCACGCAGCCCGCGTCTTCGATTATGTTTACCAAGGGCGAGTCCTGGACGAATTCAAGGATTCGAAAGTGATGGATGCGCCATTGGGTCAAGAGCCACCCATTCAATGGATGAACGGACATGGATTCCCTCTGGCCGATTGGTGGAATCAGATTCCTCCGGGTACGCGTCTCTCCTCAGACGATGCCGTCTATCCGCGTGATTTACAGCAAAAGACCTTCTTCCGGCGCCGCGGCGATCTTCTCAGTTATACGCCGGGATCCGAAGGCTTCGTGAAAGGTGATTTCGGTCAACAGCGGCAACTCGTGGTAGAATATGATGCGACGCCAGCTAGCCTGGCGGACATGCGAGCCAGGTACGGCACCAAACCGGTATTGAACATTCTCATCCGTGCCTACCAGTACGTGATAGCAAGATTTGATTTCGATGGTTTCCGCATCGACACGGCAAAACATATATCACCTTCAGCACTCGAAACGTTCGGTAACGCGATTCGAGAATTCGCTCAGACACTCGGGAAGCAGAACTTTTTTACGTTCGGTGAAATTTATGATTCCGAGGAAATCATTAACAAGTTCGTCGGGCGACACAGTCGCAACCCCGGGTTTGGTATTGATGCCGCTCTTGACTACCCTCTTTTCTTTGCAGTTACGAGCATCGTCAAAGCGCAGCGAGATGTAGCGGAGCTGCATGGCATCTTCAAAACACGCAAAGACATCGAAGCGACCCTTATCAGTTCGCACGGCGGAGTGGGCCAGTATTTTGTCACATTCCTCGACAACCACGACCAGCCTCAACGGTTTAATCAGCCATGGACTCCGCCCGAGCAGATAACGATGGGGTTGGCGATCTTATTCTGCCTGCAAGGGATCCCGGCAGTCTACTACGGGACAGAACAAGGCCTGCAGGGAACCGTTGACAAGAATGACGCGCATCCTGAACAATCCGTGCGCGAAGCGCTCTGGGGCAAGCGGCATGCGTTCGACAAGGAAAATTTTTTTTACACCCATATCAAAGACCTGAGCCGCCTTCGCGAAAAGCAACCCGCACTGCGCTTTGGCCGGCTCTATTTCCAGCAAGTTTCGGGAAATGGGCGTGACTTTGGCCATTCATCGGGAGTGGGTGGCTTGGTCGCCTTCTCCCGCGTCCTAAGTGACCTCGAAGTGCTCGTTGTTGCAAACACGAACACGCAGACCGCTTTTGACGGCCTGGTTTTGCAAGACCACTATCTGAATCGCGATCCACGCGATCCACGTAGAATGCTGGTTGCATATAGTAATTTGGGCAAGACCGGTTCCGCTGAGGTCAGGACCATTTACGATGCGAGTTATTTCTCAGGGGGGCAACTGACCGCGGGCGATGTCTCCGCGCTGCCCGTTGGGCTGGCTCCGATGGAGGTGAAGATTTGGGTGCCTGAGCAGCTCTAAACTTGCGATTTGCTCCGTTACTTGCGCGTTAACGTCAGGCCCGTCACCGCTGGAGTAGCTAATTAATTCAAGCCTTCGAGTCGCAAAAAATGTCCTCGACCCGATTTTTCTCTGGCGACGATCGTTTGCCCGTCAGGCGCGATAATGCAGCGGGACATAGGGCTCTCATCCCCCCCAGTAAAGGCAGTAATACAGATCCCGGTTTCAACGTCCCAGACCCGCAGCATATGGTCAGATGAGGTCCAGACAGCGTGACGGCCGTCGGCTGTCACCGTTGTGGCATTAGCAGGGTCGACATGCTCTTCGAGAGTTCGAAGCAATTGGCGACTATCTAAGTCCCAAAGGCGTAATGTCCCCCCAGCCGAGGCAGACATGGCGCGACGGCCGTTGGGGGTTATCGCGACAGCAGTAACCCAGTTAGCGTGGCCCTCGGATAGTCGAACCGGAGCACCCTTCTCGGCGTGCCAGATGTGCAGGACGCCAACATCCGATCCCCAATGAGTTCGTAATTTTCGAACTGAGGGGGTGATGACCTCGATTCCTGCTCTGAAGGACTCTCGCTAGCTCTAGAGCTTGAGGTCTTGGACGTGCTTGACTCACCCTCGTTAACCAAAGCTCCACGCAGAAGACAAACAGGACAAAAATTGCTATCTCGCGTCGCCGAAAACTTCGCTCCGCACGCGGGGCATAGGCGTATCGCGATTTGAGTTCGTCCCTTTGTTTTCCCGGATTTTTCCAAGCTTTGTGCTTTGTCGGATTTCACAACATGACTCCAAATACCTGGACCCCTGCTTAAGCGGATACGAATTCGAATTGTGGAGCGCTACTCGCGAACTAGCCAGCCGGTTTCGAATAGAGAAACAAAACCACACCCTCCACCACGTGGTCTGGAAGCGGCCCGGCGCTGTCGCCCGCCGAGCTATCACTTAGTTCCAGGTTGCGCTCGATCTAAATTCTAAATCTACAAGATTCGCTCGCAGTTTGAAAGCAGACATTTTGAACGGCAAGGTCTTCTAATCGAAGTGATTTGCCGATTTAGACGAGACGATAAATGTCTACACCTGCATCCTGATGCTGCCGTTTTGTTACGGAGGGGGCGGCGAACCCGTAGCACGGGCCACGACCGCTTCCGCCACCTTCCGTGAAAGAACCAAGCCCGTGAGCGTGGGATTGACTGATCCTACGTTCACGAACAGGGATTGGTCTGTGCAATAAGCATTCGCAAGATGATGGAAACGTCCGTTAGTATCCGTAACGGATTTTGCCCGGTCTGTCCCCATCCAGAGCGTGCCTGCCTCATGATGAGTGCTCCCGAGCGGGTCACGGGATGGTCCCTTAATGTCGGTTGCCCCGAGTGTTCGCGCTAGGTCTACGATCGCCGCATCCATTGCATTGGCCAGCGCTTTTTCGTCTCGAGTTGTCGTGAATTGCACGGCCGCCCTGGGCACTCCAAACTCGTCTGTCTCGAATGGGCTCAAATTAATCCACCTGCCATTGGCGTTGGGCACAGGTGTCATTGTATCACCGATCATCTGCGATTCACCACGGACTGTGATGGAGATAGTGTCGGCATCCTGATTTGCCAGGGTGTCGCGCAATTGGTCAATGTCCGGGATCATGCTGAACAAAAGGGCGTCGGAATTCTTTCCCACGTCCGCTGAAGCCGTTATCTGAAGTTGAAACTTACCTTGCAGCGTATGCCCGCGAACTAAAGCCGCTCCGGTCTGCAGCAATTTCGGGAGCGTGTCTTCTGGATCAAGTGCCTTACGCGGGATCTGTACAAACGCGTTTGTCCGAATATGGGAGATCAGGTTGCGACCCATTAACTCGATTACCGGGTTGCTCGATCTCGGAAATGAGACCAGCGCTAGCCGGGTCGATTCAATAGTGCCTGCCCCGAGTACCACCGAGCCCGTAGGGCTGATCGGAAGGAACTTCGCTTCCCCGTTAACCGACGCTTGAATCCCCGTGACAGCCCCGCCATCAGTGACTAGCCGGATTACATGCGCATTGGTGACTACAAACAGGCGCCGCTGGCTATCAGGCGCTTTGGCCGCTTCGCGAGCTGCATCCGCCAGAAGAAAGGCGCTGCTGTACTTGTCGAAACCGAATATTCCGGAGGCTGGCGGTTGCCCCTGAACAGCCAGCGGCGGGTCTTCCACTTTATCCAGATTAGCCACCTCAGAGGACGAGATGATGTTATCAATCTTTGAATACAAAAGATCGAACAATGGCCCTTGTATAAACTCCGTTTTCTCAGCCACGCCGGTCTCCTGCTCAAGCCGCTCGTAGTTTTCGGTCAGGTATTCCGCCACGGTGGGCGGCCAAGTCTCTAGATCCTTCGGGAGCAGCCTTGGGCACCAACCACCCCAGTAGAGCGATTTCCCCCCGAAACAATAAGGCTGCCCAACAAATTGCACGTTGCTCCGCCACGGCATTCCCCAAACCAATTCGCGAGGCTGGCCATCGTCGGCTGAGGGAAATATTGGATTCGGCACGTTGAGTCCAATCCTGGGGGGAAGGTTTTGCACATGTGTCGAAACCAAGAAAGGTCCCGCCTCCAGAACCAGGACGCGAAGATTTGACGGCTCTCTAATCCCCCGGAAAATCTTTTCGGCGCAATATCCTCCGAACATCCCGGCTCCGATGACGACAGCGTCAAATGGCTCCCCGCCATTGTTCACCGCCTCATCCCAGGTATTACAGACGAACCGTCCCATGACATCAAGGCTTAGTGTTGTTCGCTGTACTTCAGGCAGCGACTTGATCGGGTTTCCCGAGTCAACGAGGTAATTCAATGGCATAGAACGTATCAGTATCCATCAGGCTGATGAGCCTGCCAATGCGTCAAATTACGTATAGGCTGCACGCGCCAGGCGCAAGCGGTTCGGTGTAACAAGAGCCTTGTATCCCCTCCAACCAAGTTGGGTTTCGTCGGATGCAAGCATCTGGCCCGCTTCCTGCGAATGCAGGTTGTTCACTAGACCCAGAGCCAGCCCATATGACGCTTAACTATCGCCTAAACTACGGAGCAAAGATTCGAGGTTCTTGGCGAGAATACACTGACCGCTCATGATTTTGCAGATGCAGCAGGCGGGTGGAGTGCGCCTCGCTTGCGCGGCCGATTGAACTGGGCAATCACGTTGGCGCGGCATAAGCGCTAACCTTAGCAGACACATTGGCGGTAAGCTGTTGGTGCGATCTTTTCGTAAGGCGAGTTGCAATGCAGCTGACGGAGTAAATTGCGGACAACCGTCGCTCTCGGAGAATGCAAACCTGCTAGTGTTTGTAAAGGCCGAGGAATAGTAGGTGGCGCCGCCGTCGGATCTGGACCATCAAAATGAACTTATTTTGTGCCTATTTCGCATAAAGCTGAATTGCGACAGCCCGTGTTCCTGGAGCAAGTAATTCAAAGCTATTATAATAAAATACTTTCGTGTTTTTGGATATCGCCTCCGAAACCCATACGGTTCGCTCGAGCGCTCTGCTCGCTCTCGATCAGCCATGCTCTTAGTCAGAAAAGTCAGCCCTTCCAAGGTCATTCTGGGTAGAACGAAATTGACCCCTAGAAAAGTGAAACGAATTCAGTACGCGGTTAAGAGTTCTTCACTTGTCGCCTGGCATTTCGAAGCGGCAAGACGCAGAGCAGGGAAAGAAGAGCGCCGGCTGCTGCGAATACGTTTACACTTTCATAACCGAATCGATCGGCCACGGCGCCACCGGCTATAGCGCCAAGGGCGGAGGCTGCTGCGGCTGCCGCATTGAACAAACCCATAGCGGTCCCCTCACCAATAGGTGCCAATTCGGCTGCTAAATCATTGGAGGCGACACTAAGTAGCGGCCAAATGCCCTGGAAAAGGCCGAAAGCCACAAGTGCCGGTACCGCTGGGGAGGACGGATGGAGATAGGCAACAACACCAAGCGTTACCAGCGCGATCATCCGCGCGCAAATACCGGCGCTGAGGAGCTGGACTGGGCCGTGGCGCAAAGAAAGCCGTCCGGCGAGATTGTAGAGCGGAATACTTAGCAGGGTAGCGATTGACATCAACATCGAGGACGTCGCGACTCCTACTCCAAAGCTCCTCAACATCAGCACGGGATAGAGAGACGAGAAGGACGAGATTCCAACGGAAAAGAAAAACCAACTCCCAAGGAAGACGCCGAAAGCGGAGTTTAAGATGATTCCTAGTCTTGGCAAATCGGACAGACGAAGGCGGTGAATGTGACCGACGACGGCAACTGCATTCGGACCGCCGCAGCGTGCCAAATGAGCCACATGCCCCGCATGGAGGCGAAGACGTGGGATGTGAAAAGTACTGCGCGGGACTGGCAATCCCCAGCCTCCAACTATGATCGCGGGGATGACCAGAAGCGCCGCAACGAACGTCCCAAAAGCGGGTTGCAGCAGGCCGGCGATCGCCATCCCCAGAATGGCCCCGAGCGCGTTGAATGTTTGCAGCCAGCTGATGCGTTGGCTCCACTCGCTTTCTGGTGTGAACTCCACGACGAACAGACTTGCTACGGTGTTAGAGGCTCCAGTGCCAAAGCCAACCAGGTATGCGGAGATCAGCCAGCCACCGAATCCGTGCATAACCGTGAAGCCGAGAAAGCCGGCTGCAATCAGCATGAAGCCGCTTAAGAAGATGGCGCGATAGGCCAGCGACCGATCCGCGGCCCAGCCCCAAATAGGCGCGAACAGAGCGCCAACATTCAGCGCAGCGATGGCTGCGCCAAGTTGAGTGGAGCTACCGCCGGAATTGGTCACCACAAGCGGAATGAGTATCGCCGCGAGACCAGAGGCGAGCGCACCAAGGATGGCGTAGGCCAGGTACCAGGGCTCGATCCAATGATGCACGGGCCCCTTGATGGCGATCACTTGGCGTTCAGGGGTGTTAACCGTCGCTGGACTATTCGTGATTTCGCCGTTGCTCATAGTGGAACGCACGCCGTGACTCGGACTTGGCGCTCACCGAGTCGAAAGGGCAGAGCTCGACCTTCGTTGCGCTCTCGAAGAACAGCACAAAGTTCGCCCCATACCGTCCCAAGTGGCTCCAAGCGGATAGGGGCGACCCGGCGGATCCGATAACGATCGCGTAAGCCCAGAGATGCTCACGATGTAGTTGAGCCAGATCGGTAACAGGCGCCAGCGTTGCCCCAGAAGAGTGCATGGGTCGAGGCCAGGACCGCCCGAGTGCCGCCGACTGACCAGCGAGCCAACACCGTTCCAGCAATCCTGGCCAACGCCGGCGAAAACGCGGCGCGACACGCGTGATTCCGTACGCGGCATACGCCTGTTCTTTTAAGCCATGCTGGAACCGCTCGCACCTTCTTTGCGTAGCCCGGAACGCACACATCCTGATCGGTTACGTCGAATGTGTCACCCGGCGTTAGCTTCGGAACGGGAAGAATTGGTGTGGGTTGCCGGGCGAGAACGGTCTGAGTGAGAAACAGCAAGGCCAATGCTCGTGGAATGTACATCGGCGACCTTTTTAGGGCTGGCTGAAGGCTGATCCGCACGACATGTTCTGACGTCAGGACGCCAGAAACCAGACCGCGCCAGCGAGAGGTACTCATCGTTCGGGCAGACGATCAGTAACTGATCAGATAGGAGACCGGCTTACCCTCATATAATGCATCCACGAGTATGAAAAACTCGCGATACTGATAACGGGCGGGGTCGAGATATTCTTCGTTGTCCCCGCTGAACTGCCAATCGTAAAAGAGAGCATTGGCATGTCCATTTGCCGAGGGATCGGGATCGAGCCCGGTCGGCAACAGCGCCGCTACCGCAGAGGGGTGTGACCAAAACTCAACGTTAAGGAAGTCTGTAGAGTAGTACCATGGAGGGGAGGGATTTAGGCTCGACTTGCCTTTCGGGGTAAGCGGATAATTGAAGCCTTTAAGCATAGATGTTCAACAGTTGCTCACGATGGTATGACGATTTCCCGCAGGATCCGATTGCGGTCGTAGGGCGGGTAGCGCAAGCCGCCAACGTCAATGTGCGTGCTGTGCGACAGAACCCCACGCGCGTTTGAGTATGCGCGGAATCCCCATTCGCCATGATATTTACCCATTTCAGAATTTCCGACCCCCGTGCGATGGCGCCAACACGAGAGGCGTGCTCACCGGTAGCGGCTTCATCCAGTGCCGCACGTGAGCAAGGACGTGGTCGATCTCGCTGGTCATATATTTCACGTCGACCCAGTCGGGCTCGATACGATTTCTGCGAAGGTCCGTCCATAACGCGGTGTAGAAGTCCTCGGCATGATCCTTCATCATCGACCGCAACGCGATCAGCTGGCTTTCTCGCCATTCCACAGAACGAGTTGCGCCGGATTGAAAGTAGGCGCGATGATGGGCTAACAGTTCGCCGAAATCAGCGGTGTTGTTTGCTCTTTGCTCGGCATTGGATTGTTTGATGGTTACAGATTTTGCTTCAGTCATTGAGTGCCCTCGATGAGTTAGTTATTGTCTTGCTTTCGCCCTGATCCTATGGGTTGACGACGTAAAGCGGATCCTGGCCAGCTAGCACCCGTCCGATGTTTTCCGCCGACATCGTCATGATCCTGCGCGCGCTTTCAACGGATACGCCGGCCATGTGGGGGGAGTACAGGATATTGTCTTCCTGGACCTGGAGCAAGGGATCCGCCGCACTCGGCGGTTCTTCGGCAAAGACGTCGGTGGCCGCGCCGGCGATCACTTGCTTGCGAAGGGCGTCCGCCAGAGCGGTCTCGTCGACGAGATTTCCACGGCCCACATTAATCAGATAGGCCCCGGACTTCATGGACGAAAGCTCGTCGGCGCCAATCATGTTCCGCGTGGAATCGGTCAACGCCACGTGCAGACTCACGACATCACTGGATTTGAGCAGCGTCGCCAGGGGGCTGTACTCGACGCCGTACTGCTCCTCCACTTCCTTCGGAGCTTGGCGAGGATCGTAGTAAAGCAGTTTGGCCAACTCGAACGGCCTGAGCCGGAGGGCCACGGCGCGCCCGATATGGCCGAGACCGACCAAGCCCCAGGTTTTGCCGGCCAGTTCGGAGGGCTGCAGCGTCATCTGCTCCCATCGGCCCTCGCGCACACTGCGGTTGGCGGGAACCAGCTTCCGCAGCAAGGCCAGTCCCATGGCAATGGTGTGCTCAGCCACGCTGACGGTATTTGCGGTTGGCGTATTGGCCACCCGGATTCCCCGCTCCGAACAAGCCTTGATGTCGATATGCTGGTAACCGTCACTTGGCTGCTGGATCAGCTTAAGCGGTCCCGCCTTAGCCAACAACTCCCTCCCGATGCCTCGCTTGAAGGTATAGTCTCCGAGGACGACGTCCGCTTCGGCGAAGACTTTAGCAAGCTCTTCTGCGCTCATGTCGTGGCCAGCAATAAGGTCCGTATCGGCAGCAACCCCTGGCGAGACCTGGACCAGGAAGGATTTGAGTACTTCGACGGGGAGTGGCGCCATTGATAATAGAGTCTTTTTCATGGGCTATACATTGATTTCCTTTTGTACGGCAGTGATACGTGTTCGCGATCCGCGGAGTTAACAAAGACGCAATGATACGGCCTTATCCGCGCCGGTGACCTCGCCCAAAATCACGCTCGTATTTTTCTGCTTACGCAAAATCTCGCGGATTGGGCCACTGATCTGGGACGGCGCGAGCACTGATGTCGCTACCTGATAAAGAAGCGGCTGAAAGTGATGATGGTTTTCCCGATCAATAAGAATGAGCTGGACGGTTGCTTTACGAAGGGCTTTTGCCGCAGCCAGTCCGCCGAACCCCCCGCCAACAATCACCACGCGCGGCGCGCGCGCATTCAGAGTGTTAGATTCGTCGATTGAGATGCGGTTTGTAATCGTCACTGTTCGATCTTGCTTTCCCATCTCAGGCTTCTGAGCGCTGACATTCACTCAGATCCTTCAGTGTTTTGAGATCGTCGACTACGTACGCCATGGAAGCCCGTATGCCTATGCCAGAACGGACAGGCGCCAAGTCCGAGATTTCTTCGCCTCTGCAAACCGGCAGGGTGAGGGAACCTTCTCCTATCCATGCTTGCTCAATCTTGATGTCGTGCGGGACGTTCTCGACAAGCTCATGAAGTTTCCGCTTTTCTCCTCACAGACTTGGACCCGAACGATGTCTCCGACAATTCCGAGAATCACGGAGTAGCCTACTAAAATCGATGATATTCCTGTTTGAGTGCTAGCCATTTGTTAGATTCAAGGACGACCGCTCGAGTTAATACCTCGCATATGTCCCCACAGGATATGGAAATCCTACCCCTAGAAAAGTGAAACGAATTCAGTACGTGCTTGAGAGTGTTTCACTTGTCAAACACGGCTGGGGCCACCACCAGGAGCGCCGAAAGCATCCGAGATTCCGCGAGAGAGAGCTAAAAGCGCCCTAACAAGCGCGCCGCGCTGGACGAAAAGGACCGATCTCGCCTAGAGTCGTTCCTCGTCATGCTACGGCAAGCTGAACTCTGGCGCGTTCTCGGTCGACGACTAACCGAGCGGCTCTTACGAGCCGGTTGGATCGCCGGACTTCTTCCATCCCGCCGGTCGCCTTCGTAAGCGCGTCGCGCAGGGTTTCGATGCCGCTCTTCCTGGGGTCCAACTCGGAGCACTCGGTAGGAACCCACTCAAGGATCGGTCCGAAGTTCTCTTTGAGGGTACGCTGGTCCATCTCCCGCGCACGCCCCGCAGATTTGTTCAGCGCCGCTGTGGCTTTATTTCGCGTCCCGTAGTAATTCGAAAAATTCTACCATGTCGTCGGGCGGTTTAATACCGACCTTAGCAAAATCGTCCCTCAGCTGTTCGATGTCTGATTTGAGCTTTTCCGTCACGGCTTCACGGTGCCCCTCTGACAATTCG
>WNFM01085158.1_pt1 | contig 17691 bp, 14 predicted proteins | sample 5400271 | NCBI WGS metagenome assembly WNFM01 (sample SAMN13153352, study PRJNA577476) | soil metagenome | isolation source: 60 cm saprolite on Douglas fir-dominated hillslope | place: USA:California | collected 2013-09-17 | reverse complement strand
AGCCGATTCGCGAGCTGCGCGCGTTGACGCGCTACCGCAAGCGGTTGGTGCAGGAGCGCACCCAAGCGCTCAATCGCTTGCAGAAGGTGCTGGAGAGCGCCACTATCAAGGTCGGGACCATCGCCACCGACCTGCTGGGCGTGAGTGGACGCGCGATACTGGACGCGCTGATTGCCGACGAGCAGAGCCCTGCCCAGATGGCGCAGCTCGCCCGCGGACGCATGCGCCGTCAGATTCCCGCCCTGTGTCAGGCGCTCGACGGGCGGGTCACGGACCACCACCGCTTTCTGTTGCGGCAGATGCTCACGCAGATCGATTTTCTGGAGCAGGCGGTGGGGCAGGTGCAGACGCAGATCGAGCGCCACCTCGAACCCTATCATCAGGCCCTCGCGCTCTTGCAGACGATTCCTGGCATGAGCGCCACCAGCGCCGCCGCCATCATCGCGGAAATCGGGGTGGACGTATCCATCCCCAGACAATACCCCTATGGAGCAGAGCGCGCTGCGCGCGGAGAGCGTCGAGATCATCGATCCGACGCACCCGTTCTACGGTCTGACTCTGCCCCTGCTTGAGATCAGCGTGAAAGAGCCCCTTGGGCAGGTCTGCGTGGTCCGACTGCGCCCCAACGTCAAGCGCCTCATCCCCCTGACCGCCACCCATCTGGGCGGGGTGTTCCCACCCGCCTCGCCGTGCCGGCTCTCGGTGGCGGCTGCCCGCGCCCTCGCGACACCGAAATCGGCTGCGTGAGCGTCAAGGTCTGCGGCGGATCGCGGGTGGGACAATCCGCAGGAAGCTGAGCGAGCAAGGATGGAACGGGAGCAGGCAGGACCGCCATCGTGGGCGTGGGACTCAGGGCCAACGGAGGCGTCGCGGTCGGCGTTGCCGGAGGCTGGGCGGAACTCGTCTGCGTGCAGCCTGGCAGGCGGAGGGCCAGGGTCGCCACCGCGCCTGCCCACCACAGGCACACCGTCTTGCTCCTCATATTGTGCCTCCTTGGTAGGCGTCCACACCGACAGCACGCTGCCGCAGCATCAGCACCATAGCGCACGTGGCCCGGTGTGTGCGTCAGCGGCGGGAGGCGCTATTCGCGCTCACGGGCGCGGGGTACGAGCGGGCCAGCGAGCCAGCGTACGCGCCACGCACAACGAAAAGAGTGCCTAGTGGGCGCCACCCCCTGCCGACGCTGGCAGGGGGTGGCGCCTGGCGGGATCGTAGGCCGCGCCCGTGCGCAATAGGTGAGAGATGACGTGCAGAAGCGCGCGGGCGCGGAGGGTGAACGCCTCCTTCTTGGCCCGCCCGCAGCCGAGGAGGCGCTGGGAGCGCGTGCGCCACTCAGGGCTGCACCGGGCGGCGACGCAGGCCGCCAGAGAGAGCGCATGGCGCAGGACACCAGGACCACGCGTGGAACAGTGTTGCTGCCCGCCGAAGGCCCCCTCTGGCGCGTGCGGGGATCCAGGCCGGAGTCGGCGCCCACGCCACGACCTCGTCAACGCGCCCACAGCGCATGACGTCGCCGAGCTCGGCGCGGATCGTGGCCGCCCCCTGCGGCCCAATCCCAGGGATCTGCTGGAGGCGCTGCCCGTCGACGTCGACGGGCAGCGCCTCACAGATAGCGGTCTCCCGTTCAGCGATCTGCTCCTGCAACGCCGAGCGCCTGCTGCGTGAAGGTGCGCACCACGAAGCTGCGGGCGGCGATGGCCCGCGCACGCGCAGCCGACTGCTGTGCGACCTGGTGCACCACGGCGACTTCCCGCCGTCCCCAGCGCCCCTCACCCCTCACTCGCGGTCGCCAGGAGGCCAACGAGTGCCTCCTCCCCCGCCCGCGCGAGGGCGCCGGCCGACGGGGAGGCGCCCAGCAGGCGCACCACCGCAGGTGTGCCCAGATCCGCTGCGCCGGGCAACTGCGGCAGCAGGCGCACGAACTCGGGGAAGAGCACGACCAGCCGTCGTGCAGCCGTTGCCGTCCGGCGGTGCGCGTCTGGATGAGGTCGCGCCGCGTGCGCGTGAGGGCGCGCAGCACCTGAGCTAACGGGAGGGACAAGGTAGTATGGTGGAGGATCTCACCGCGCAGCGCGTCTTCGAGCGCGAACTGGCCCTCCCGGACCCGCAGCTCGGCCGCCAAGCCGGGCGCCTGATCGGATTTTCCGAGCGATATCGCCGCATGCAGCGCGACCTGCGCCTGCTCATGGCGCGCGACCAGATCGAGCAGTGGAGCAAGGCGCACTACGACATCGTCGTGCCGCTCGTGCGCGTCGCGCAGGATCGCTATCCACTGGTGATCTTCCACGGCGACGTCGGCACCGGCAAGACGGCGACAGCCGAAGCGATCGCGGATGCGCTGACCCGCGAGCTCGATCGGGAGGGCATGCTCTTGGCGCTCAGCACGCGAGTACGTGGCTCGGGTACCGTCGGCCAGATGAGCCAGCTCATCCACGACGCCTTCGAGGCCGTCGTGGCCGAGGCGGGCAAGTCGCGGCTCGCCTTCCTCATCATCGACGAAGCCGATTCACTCGCGGCGACCAGGGGAGCCGAACAGAGCCATCACGAGGACAAGGTCGCGGTCAACACGCTCATCCAGCGGATCGACGACCTGCGCCGCTGCGGCGGCCGCGTGCTGGCGTTCCTCTGCACCAACCGGTTCGCGGCACTCGACCCGGCGATCGTGCGGCGGGCTGGGCGTATCGAGCGCTTCGACCGCCCCACGGCCGCGGAGCGCGCGGAGCTGCTGCGCCTGGAGTGTGAGGGGTTGGGGCTGCCCGACGAAGTGATCACGGACGTGGTCCGGCTGACCGGCCCCCTCGGCGCCACCCGGCCCGTCGGCTATACCTTCTCGGACCTGCGCACGCGGCTGCTGCCTGAGGCGCTCGCCCGCGCCTTTCCCGACCGCAAAGTCCTGGCCGACGACCTCCTGGACGCGGCACGTGAGCTCTTGCCGTCGCCGAGCATGACCGACCAAGGCGTCGCCGGCGACGAACGCACGGCCGACGGCAGGGGGGAGGGGTAGCCATGGACCTGGCGGGACGCCGCATCCACATCGCTGGCAGTGCCGATCCACACGTGTTGCCGGATCGATTGCGCTACGGCCACGACCTGGTCGACCGGCTTGTGCGCGCCCTCGCCGCGCGGGGCGCGACCTTCGCCGCGGGCATCGGCAAGGAGCCCCGCGCCGGGGACGACCCAGCCGCGCCGGCGGTGCACTTCGATTGGACGACGATCGCCGCGGCCGCCGAGAGCCGCGACCTCCAGCGCGCGGCCGCCCACGTGAGCGGGCGCCTCTTCGCGACGATGGCCACCAACAAGACCGCGCGACAGATCCCGCCTGAGCGGCGTCCGCTGTGGGACGAGCTGTTAGCGGCGGACGAGGTAGAGCTCACCTACGCACCCGACGGCTGGTACTCGGCGGCATATCGGCGGCGGGAGCTGGCGCAGCGGTGTGACGCCGCGATCCTGCTGAGCGGCGGCGAGGGCGTCGAGCACCTGGCGACCGAGTATGCCGCCCAAGGCAAGCCGCTGATCCCGCTCGACCTGGAGCTGGGGGCGAGCACGCGCGATGGCTCGGGCGGGGCCGCCACGTTGGCCGGGCGCATGCGCAGAGCGCCGGAGCAATTCGTCCGGCTGCGCGATCCCGCGGCGGCGGGCGCGCTGCTGGCGCGCCTGGGGACGCGCGACGGCACGGCACCACGAGACGGCGTGGTGCAGGCGGTCCTGGACCTGTTTGACGCGCTCGTGCCGCCCACCGCCTTCTTCGTCCGGCTCCTCAATCCGGACGTGGAGCAGTACGCCGCGGTGGACCGTTTGGGGACGACGACGAATGATGAAGCCTGGATGAACCAGCAGATCTTCGACTGGCTCGCCGAGAGCCGGCTCGTGGTCGTGGACTACACCGGACTGCGCCCGAGCTGCTTCATCGAGTTGGGCTACGCCCTGCGTGGGCACGCGAATGTCTTGGTGACCGCGCAGCAGGGAACAGCCAACATCTTCGACATCGACACACTGGAGCAGTATCGGTGGACTGATGGCCCGGATGACGAGCGGCGGCGGCGCGAGTTCGAGGAGTACTGGCGCCGCAATCTGCGTCGACCGTCCATCGCGACGCAACGAAGGGTGCTCTGATGCCGAGGCGAGCAGATGGGCCGAGGCGAGCAGATGGACCGAGGCGAGCAGATGGACCGCTCATGGCGGAGTGCTACGTCTCGGTGGACAGTGTGGCGCCCGGCCCGGTGCCCGCCAGCTACCGCAGGCTGTCCCTAGGCGCGTCCGTCGGCGGCAAGCCAACGCGGACCGTCTACGCCGAACTGCGGTCCATCATCGACCACGTGGTCCAGGGCCGCTGGAGGCGCTGGAGGCGCTGGACGCTGGAGGCGCTGGAGGCGCTGGAGGCGAGCGAGTTCGCGTGGTCACGGCGGACGCGGCGTCGGCCGGCCTATCCGGCGCTGCGTCCGGCACGTGAAAGGCGTTTTCGCTTCCGCAACAGCCGAGGTGACGAGTTCGAGCGCTTGCTCTCCCTGGCAGCTGGCGGCGTCTACAATACCCTACCCTCGGCCGCAGCGCGCTCGACATTGACCGCAACGAGTGCTCGACCCCCCTAACGTCTACGTCATGGAGTACGTGACGGCCTGCGATGCGGGCCTCGGGCAGCCATCCTCCGCCGCGCCGCACTGCTGGCCGGCGCGTATGGCGAGGGGCTTCCGCATCGTCCAGGGACGAGCGCAGCACGGCGAGCGGGGAGGCTCTTCGCGGCAGCCGACGGGCGGCTTACGGGCGTCGGCTCTGCGTATCACGGGCGTCGTCGACGTCTCTCTCGGGAGGCAGGACGCACTCCTGCCGATGGCGGTCGCGGATCTCGTCCCCCGTAAAGCGGTCGCCACCTATCCGACAGCCGTTGCCGCCATGCCCCCCCGAGGATCTGGACACGCTGGCGACGCCTGGCGAGCAGCTGGTGCGTCTGCTGCGCCTGCGGCTGCCGTACTCGTGTCACGCCCTGTGACAAAGCCGGCGCCTCTGCGCTGGTGCGCGTGCGTATGCTCCCCTCCCGGTCCGTTGGTCCCCTACGCCTTCTAGCAAGGAAGGAGCGTCCGGCTACGCGAGCCAAACCCCGCGTCAGATGACTGCGCAGAGGCGGCAGGGGGAGAGTCGTGTCGTGGACGAGGGAGACGACCGGAGATTATTGGCGGGGGTTCCGTAGCGCGGCCAGATGAGGCTACTAGGATGACGTCGCTGGACTCCTTTCGCTACACTAGCCTCGGCCTGCATCGTGGCATCGTGGCGACGCATGGACGAACGAGCGGGTGGTATTCGGCTGGGACGAGCACCGTGCGTGTGGTGTGTAGTATGTCGTGTGGGCACACCGGGGAATGCCGCGTGTGAGGAGGGGAAGAGGGGAAGAGGGGAAGAGGGGAAGAGGGGAAGGAGGGAGGGAGAGCCGCATGCCGGTCGAATTTCTCACCGACGCTCAGGTGCGCGCCTACGCGCGCTTCGACGGCGACCCGGGCGACATCGTGTTGGCGCGCCACTTCTATCTCGACGCGGCCGATTGGCAGTTGCTCGCGGGCCGGCGCGGCGATCACAATCGCCTCGGCCTCGCCGTGCAGCTGTGCACCGTCCGCTATCTCGGGACCTTCCTCCCGGATCTGCGCGAGATCCCCGAGCGGGTGGTCACCTACATCGCACGCCCACTCAATGTGTCCGACCCAGGCCCCCACCTCGACCGCTATCATACGAGCCACATGCGCCGCGATCACGTCGCGGCCCTGAAGAAAACCTACGGCTATCGCGACTTCACCGACCCGCAGGCGACGTTTCCCCTCGTCCGACTGCTCTCGGCTGCGCTATCTCCGCGCGTGGACGAGCGCGGATCTGCCCAGCGTGCTCTTCGACCAGGCGGTCGAGTGGCTCCGGCGGAACAAGGTGCTCCTGCCCGGCGTTACCACGCTCGCCCGCTTCGTGGCCCATCTGCGCGAGCGCGCCGCCACGCGGGTATGGCCCGAGCTGAGCCGAGCGCTCACCGCCCAGCAGCGCGTACGTCTCGAACGGCTGCTCACGGCCCCCGCAGCGGACGGCGGGCCGCGGCTCGAGACGTTGCGACAAGGGCAGACGCGGATCTCGGCGCTGGCGCTCCTGCGGGCGCTCGATCGTGTGGAGGTGATCCGCAGCCTCGGCGTCGGTGTGGGGACCATCGATCTCGCCGGTATCCCACCTCGCCGGCTGACGACCCTGGCCGCCTACGCCATCACCAGCAAGGCCGCTGCCATCGCCGACCTGGCGGAGGATCGGCGGCTGGCCACGCTGTTGGCCTTCGTCCGCGTCACCGAGACGACGGCCTGTGACGACGCCCTGGATGTGCTGGATGCGCTGGTGGACCAATTGCTGCGCGATGCCCTGCATGCACACCGGCGCGAACGCTTGCGGACGCTGGGCGACCTGGATGGGGCGGCGCTCGTCCTCGCCGATCGCAGTGCCGACCTGCTCGCTCACCTGGCCCGCCGCGATGAGCACTATGGTGAGCACCGTGGTGAGCCGTCGCGTGATCGTGATGACGCCCACGCCGCCCGGGCAGCACGCGCCGATGAGGCAGGAGCGGCAGGAGCGGCAGGAGCGGCAGGCGAAGCAGGCGAAGCAGAACGGACGGGCGCGGACGTGCTGGCGTTTCTGGCGGCGCATCAGGAGGAGTTGCTCGCCGCGATCGCCCGCATCCGCGCACTCGCCCGCCCGCCCGGCGAGACGGTCGAGCAGGAGGTGCGCGCGAAGTACCGGACGGTCCGCGCCTTCCTCCCGCGCCTCCTGCGGACGCTCGACTTCACCACGACCCAGGCAGCAGGTGCGCTCGCGGAGGCGGAGGCGTTCCTGCGCTGGCTCGACACCCAGAAACGCGTCCCGCTCGAGGCGCTCGAGCGCGCCCCACTCGCATTCGTGCCGAGCGGGTGGCGCCGGCACGTTCGGCCGCCCGGCCAGTCGGTGGACCGGCGGATGTACACGCTGTGCTTCGTGGCCCAATTGCAGGCGGGCTTGCGCAAGCGCGAGGTCTTCGTCCCGAGCAGCGCCCGTTGGTCCGACCCGCGTGCCCACCTCCTGCAGGGGACCGAGTGGGACGCCATGCGCCCCACCGTCTGCCACCTCCCGCACCGCTCCGACGCGGCGAACAAGGAATTGGCCGCCTGGGAGCGCGAGCTCGACGCCGCCTACCAGCGCGCGGCCGCCACGCTCCCGGAGGGGGTCCGGATCGAGACGGTCGGCGAGGCGCGCACGGCCGCGGGGCGCGATCGCGTGCATCTGGCCGACTTCGACCCCTTGCCTGAGCCCCCACGCTGCGGCGGCTGCGGACCCTCACGAACCGCCGGCTTCCCGAGCTCGATCTCGGGGCACTGCTGCTCGAGATCGAGGCGCGCACGGGATTCGCCGCCGAGTTCATGCACATCGGCGGCGGTCAGCCCCGGCTCGCCCAGCTCCCCGTCTCGTTGTGCGCCGCGCTCATGGCCCAGGCCTGCAATCTGCCCCGTGTCCGCGGTCGCCCAGCGCGAGGACGCCGCGCGCGAGGCGGACCGGCTGGTGCACGTCCAGCAGAACTACCTGCGACCGGAAACCCTCGCGCGCGCCAATGCACGGCTGGTCGAGTTCCACCGCACCATCCCGCTGGCGACGCTGTGGGGCGGCGGCGAGGTCGCCTCCGCCGACGGACTGCGGTTCGTCGTGCCGGTGCGCACCGTCAACGCCGGGCCCAACAGCAAGTACTTCGGCGCGGGTCGCGGCCTGACGCTGCTCAACTACACCCTGGACCATTTCTTCGGCTTCAACGGTGCCATCATCCCCGGGACCGTCCGCGACTCCCTTTTCATCTTGGATGGGCTGCTCGAGCAGGCCGCGCCTGCGTTCCAGCCCCACCAGATCGTGACCGATTCCGCCTCCTCCAGCGACATGGTCTGCGGCCTGTTCAGCCTGTTCAGCCTGCTCGGCTATCGCTTCAGCCCGCGCCTGGCCGACCTGGCCGACACTCGCTTCTGGCGCTTCGACCCGCGGGCGCACTACGGGCCGCTGGATCGGCTCTCACGCCATCGGCTTGATCGGGGACTGATGGCGACCAACTGGGACGCTGTACTGCGCGTCGTGGGCTCCCTCAAGCTGGGGCGGGTGCGCGCCTCCGACCTGATGCGGGTGCGCGCCTCCGACCTGATGCGGATGGTGCAAGGCGGTGGCCGCCCCTCGGCCGTCGGGCGGGCGATCGGCGAGGTGGGACGCATCGCGAAGTCGCTCCACGTGCTGGACCTGCTCACGGATGCGACCTACCAGCGCGGCACCCAGGTCGCCCTCAACCGCGGCGAGGCGCGCCATAGCCTGGCCCGCGCGGTATTCCACGGGCGGCGCGGCGAGCTGCGCCAGCCTTACCGCGAGGGGCAGGAGGAGCAGTTGGGGGCGCTGGGCGTGGTGGTGAACATGATCGTGGTCTGGAACTCCCTGTACCTCGACCGTGCCCTGGCCGACTTGCACGCCCGCGGGGTCGAGGTGCAGCGCGCCGACGTGGAGCGCCTCTCTCCGCTTGGCCACGAGCATGTCTCCTTCTTGGGCCACTACTCCTTCGCCCTGGCCGCCCTCGTGCGGCACGGCGGTTATGTGCCGCTGCGCGAGTACGACGAGACGGAGTTGGTGTTCGCCTGAGGTGGCTGATCGGTCTGCGCTCGCTACCGCACGCATGCAGTACCGCACGCGGCTCTCGATGGAGCGCCGCTACGCACGCGCACCTGTCGCGCGCACCTGCTACGCCACCATGCTCACAAGCGCGTGACGGCAGTGCTTATTCCGACTTTTCGTTCCATTCCTCCCAAGAGGCCAAGAAGAAAAAGCGTCGATTCGCTTCATTGGCTCGGTAGCTCGTTGAATGAGCCAGTATATTCTTCGGCAGATGCAGGCCAGAGGCTGAGCTCCGGCAAGCGAGAACCTCATCTTGCCGGAGCTCAGCCTCTGGCCACTAAGCGTTGCTAAACTGGCCCAGTTACCGATGCACAGGGCCCAATAAGCGGCAAAAACTACACAGTGAGAAACCAAAGAGCGAGGATGTATGACACCATCATGGGGAGGATGTATATGGATGACCAAATGGGCTATCAAGCTGACGGGGGGATCGGCGTCCCTTAGACTGGCATCGATGGGCGAGCGAAGCCAGGTGCTCGCTCCGCACACGGGATACGGTGGAGCGATCCCGCTCCTGTGCACACTTCTGCCTTGAGCCACCTACTGAGATTCAACACGCTTGCTACAGACGTGGGTACGACTTCGCGCGGCACGTGGGGCTGGATGGAGCGCTATGAAGCGACAGTGGACGACCGACGAGCTGATTGACCAGTGGACGTTGACTCCACAGGATCTCGAGTGGGTGCGGAGTAAGACGGCGGGAAACCGCCTGGGATTCGCGCTCTTGCTCACGTACTTCCACCATGAGGGGCACTTTCCCCGGAGCAAAGGGGACGTACCGGGCGCCGTCATCGCGTTCATTGCCCGACAGGTCGGTGTTTCTGCTGACACGTTCCTTTACTACGTGTGGGGTGGAAGGACGATGGAGTACCACCGCGCGCAGATCCGCGAGCACCTCACGTTCCATGCAGCAACCGTGCAGGACACCGAGGACTTATACCAATTCTGCCTGGGTAGTTGGAGAAAACCTGCCAGCAGCCCTGATTTCATGCGACTCCGTTCGAGGTCAAACCACAACTACCCAGGCGAAAATGGTATTACGTGAGTGGCTCTGCACCCACCAGTTGTCCCAGGACCATCGCCGCGAACGACTGGAAGAGGCGCTGGCCGCCGAGTGTCGCAGTCGCCATATCGAACCACCCACCCCTGAGCGCATTGCCCGGCTGATCCGGTCAGCGATCCGTACCTTCGAGACGCGGCTGTATGCGACGACGCTCGGGCGACTCTCCCCAGCGAACCGCCGTGAGTTGGACGCCCTCCTGTATGATCTTGCTGACCTCTCCGACAGCGCTGACCCTCCCGACCGCTCCGCTGCTGCTGCGCCTGACCTGCCCTCGACAACGCACGCGACAAGTCAAGGGACAGCGCGAGACAGGTCGCGTCCTGACGATCAGGGTCCTGGGGGCGCTGAGCACGCCAACTATGCCAAGCAAGGCCAGTACCTTGTCTCTGACGTTGGCAGCACGCATGCACGTGACCTCGAACGCGACCCGCTGGGCGAACATGCGATGGAGTGGAAGCACATTCTGGACGCCTGGGAGGCACAGGAAACCTCTGGGCAGCTACAAGGTGGCAGCACGAGCGACGATGCCGTGACATCTGCCACGACGCGCGCAGACCAGGGAGGACAAGGAGGAGCAGGAGCTAGGACCGTGGCTACCGTGGCGACGGAGAGCGGACAGGGAAAGCGATCAGCCCAGGCCACGCCCCTGACGCTCCACGATCTGCGTCTCGACCCTGGTCCGACCGGCGTGGAGAGTGTGCTCCGGGAAGTGGACAAATTGCGTCGCTTGCGGCAAATCGGACTGCCGGATGATCTCTTCGCCGAGCTCGCACCGCGCGTCCTCGAGATCTATCGCTCGCGGGCGGCAGTCGAGACCCCGAGTGCGCTCCGTGCCCACCCAGAACCTACCCGCTACACCCTGCTCGCGGCGCTATGCTGGGCGCGGCAACGCGAGGTGACCGACAATCTTGTCGTGCTCTTACTGGCCCTGGTCAAACGGATCAGTACCCGCGCCGAGCGGCGGGTAGACCAAGCGTATATGGAGGAGATCCGGCACGTTCACGGCAAGACGGGACTGCTCTATCGCGTCGCTGAGGCCGCGTTAGCCGCGCCTGAGGGCACGGTACGCGAGGTCGTCTTTCCCGTCATCTCGGAAGCGACACTGCGCGCGTTGGTCAAGGAGTATAAAGCCTCGAGCGCGACCTATCGCCAGCAGGTGCAGGTCGTGATGCGTTCGTCCTTCAAGGGGCATTATCGGCGCATCCTCCCACCGTTGCTCGAGGTCCTAGATTTCCACTCCAACAACACCGCCCATCGTCCAGTGCTTCAGGCACTGGAGGTGGTGCGCCGCTACGTGGAGAGTGGCCTGCACCTTTATCCCACTGATGAGGTGATTCCCTTGGATGGTGTGGTCGATTCGCAGTGGCGGGATCTGGTGCTCGAACCCGATCCAGAGGGAACGGTGCGCGTCAATCGCTTGAATTATGAGCTCTCAACGCTTCAGGCCGTACGCGACGCGGTGCGGACCAAGGAGGTCTGGATCGCTGGTGCCCGTCGTTTCCGCAACCCCGATGAGGATGTTCCCCAAGACTTCGCGCTCAAGCGGGAGGAATACTGTGCGGCACTCCAGCAACCGACCGAGGCAAAGGACTTTATCGACCAGGTGCGTACGGCACTCGAGGCACGGCTAGCAGCCCTTAACACGTGGATGGGGCACACCCTGCCCACAGGAGCCAAAGGAGCCAAGCACACGAAGAGCTCTCGCGCCTCCCTGGTCTCCAAGACCGCCAAGGCCGCGAAGAACAGGCGCAGCAGGAGAGGTCAGAACGGGAGGGAAGACACCTGGACGCCGCATGTCTCGAAGGATGGCAAAGTACGCCTCTTTGCCACCCATGGCGGCCGGATTGGCTTGACCCCATTTGAGAAGCTGGCTGAGCCACCGCTCTTGCCCCGGCTCAAAGCCGAGGTGGCGGTGCGCTGGCCCATGACGAGCTTGCTGGATATCCTCAAGGAAACGGCGCTGCGCACCAATTTCACCGCTCAGTTTGCGAGCCTCGCCTTCCATGAGGCCTTGCCTCGTGAGACGCTACAAAAGCGCCTGCTGCTTGCCTCGTATGCCCTGGGGACCAATACGGGATTGAAGCGTCTCGCGGGAGCCGATGCCGACTCCACGTACGACGACCTGCGCTATGTGCGGCGGCGTTATCTCAATAAAGAGCAACTGCGTGCGGCCATCGCCGAAGTCGCCAATGCGATCTTTCGAACGCGGCAGGCGGAGATCTGGGGTGAAGGCTCGACGGCCTGTGCTTCGGATTCCAAGAAGTTCGGTGCCTGGGACCAGAACCTGATGACCGAATGGAGTCTGCGCCACTTTGGGCGTGGGGTGATGGTCTATTGGCATGTGGAAAATAAAGCGGTCTGCGTGTACTCCCAACTCAAGACGGTTTCCTCGTCCGAGGTGGCGGCGATGCTGGAAGGGGTGTTGCGCCATTGTACGGACCTCAAGGTCGAGAAGCAGTATGTCGATAGCCATGGCCAGAGCGAGGTCGCTTTTGCTTTCTGCCATCTGCTAGGCTTCCAGCTCCTCCCGCGCCTCAAAAATATCAGTGGCCAGCGCCTCTCTGTCCCCGAAACCAGCGCTCGCGCAGCGTATAGCAATTTGACGCCGATCCTGGCACGAGGGGCCATTGACTGGGCCCTCATCGAGCAGCAGTACGATCAATTGCTCACCTATGCCACGGCTCTTCGCCTGGGGACGGCCGACGCGGAAGCCCTCTTACGCCGCTTCCAACAGAGCCAGACGCCGCAAAGTCCCCTCTATCAGGCGCTGTGTGAGCTTGGGCGCGCCATCAAGACAATCTTTTTGTGCGACTACTTGCTCTCAGAGGACCTACGCCGCGAGATTCATGCCGGACTGAATGTCATTGAAAACTGGAACAGCGTCAATACGTTCATCTTCTTTGGCAAAGGCGGGGAGATCGCCACCAACCGCCTGGATGAACAGGAGTTGGCCATCCTGTGCCTGCATCTGTTGCAGATCAGTATGGTCTACATTAATACGTTGATGCTGCAAGAGGTGCTGGCCGACCCTACCTGGCACCAACGACTGACGTCCGCCGATTATCGAGGCCTCACGCCACTCATCTACCTGCACATCACACCATATGGACACTTCTTCCTGGACCTCACGGTGCGGCTTCCCCTGAGCGCGGCCAGTTGAGGCGCCGCTGACACGGTCCACGTGCTCCAGGTGAACGCTGCCGAGGGCGTGCTCCAACACGCGTGTGCGCTCACAGCATCCATCACAGCATCCATCACAGCATCCATCACAGCATCCATCACAGCATCCATGCGGTTGTCTCTCCATTGCGGCTAGTGACACGAACCTTCACACTGGGCCGTATGGAGTGGTACCCGCACCGGGCTGAACAGATGCCTCGTCGCATCGTCGGCCATCGAGCGCGGGCGATCCTGGCATGACCGCTGACGCCGGCGCGGAGCCACGCGGCCAGCCTGATGGGTCGGACACGGTCGATCACGCTGCAGGGGCCACTGCATCTGAGGCATTCCGTCTGGCTGGTGGCGGCCACTCGGCTGAGGCGGTAGCACGTCTGCAGGCCGAGCGCGCACGCACACTGGCCCTGGCAGCGCAAGCCTTCGCTGCCCACCCCGCCAAGACACGCGACGGCCCTCGCCCGGTGGCCGCGGCCACCGCCAACCTCCGCCTGGCCGCCCTCTCCAGCTTTTATAGCTACGTGCTCGCCCAGGATTTCCTACGCGGGCCGCACCCCATCGCCCGCGTCGAGCGGCGCAAAGTGCGCGCCTACGCTGGAGCGCGGCCGCTCGCGCTGGACGACCTCCGCGCCCGGCTCGCGGCCACTGATCGGGCCAGCCCCGCGGGGCAGCGCGACTATGCCTTGCTGCTGATCGGGCTGCATACGGGTCGCCGCCTGTCCGAGCTGGCCGGCATGCGGCGCGAGCACCTGAGCATCCGCGGAGCGAGCGTGGAGATCGTCTGGCCCCGCTGCAAGGGTGGCAAGACGATGCGCGACGTGCTGCCGCGCCGCGGTCGCGAGGGAGCGGCCGCGGAAGCCCTGATTGCGTGGGTACGCGCCCTCTACGGCGACGGCAGCAGCGGCAGCGGCAGCGGCAGCGGCAGCGCTGGCAGCGGCAGCGGCAAAGAGCAGCCGGACGGGCCGCAGGAGAGGCAAACAGGTGCCCTGATGCCGACAAGTGCCAGCGCACCTGATCGGATCCCGAAGGAGCGCCCGCTCTGGGTGAGCCTGGCGCACAACGGCACCTTCGGGCACACGCTCAACGTGAGCAGCCTGGCGGACATCTGCGAGAAGCGGCTGGGCACGCGCCGCGTGCACGCCTTGCGCCACACCGTCGCGCGGGCGCTGGAGGACACGGGGGCCAAGGTGAGCGAGATCCAGGCGCAGCTCGGCCACGAGAGTCTCGACACCACGGGGCGCTACCTCGGGTTCTACCACAATACGAGCAAACAGAGGACTTAGGACGCTGGGCGTTGCGCTGTATACGAGATGGCAGAAGGGACCAGGCGTCGGAGGAGCCAGCGCGACGCGCGGCGTCTCTCTCAAGGGGAGTGCTGTTGGACCAGGGCCGCCAGCACATTCGCGTTCACCGCCTCCGACGTGGTCGAGCGGTATCTGCATCGTGGGGCCTTTGAGCCGACATTAGCAGACAAGGACATCGAGCTGGACCCAGGCCGCTGGTGCTCTCACTCAGCCTAGGGACAGGAAGCCTGGCAGTGCGTGGCGCAATGGGTCTGGAACCTGAGACTCGAACTGGGGCATCAGGTAGAACCAGCACCGCTGCGCCTGACCGAGTTCGCTCCTGCCATTGCGTCGCAGCAGAGCAGGATGCGACGCGTCCGACCTCAGTTGCTCCCGCTTCCGGGTATGCTCCACCTGCCACAGCAACCTCCTGGAAAGCTGGTCGCTTCTCGGGGCAAGACTTTCCCCTCCAACCTGATAGCACGCTTCGGTGCCCAGCAGGGCAGAAGCTGGTCTCTCATGAGCGGCGTCGAGAAGCCGATGGCAGCCTGCGCATTGTGTATGGAGCCGGCATTCGCCAGTGCCGCCCTTGTCCGTTGCGTGAGCAGTGCCACTGGAATGGCAGCGAAACCGCGAAGCCCCGCCAAGTAAGCGTGCTGCTGCATCCGCTCTCCGTTGGAAGTGAGCCTCTTCTCTCGCGGGACTGGAGTCGGCGAGTTCATCGGCGCGCCTGCAGCCAACTTCCGCGTCATCAACGGGTGGAGATCCAACGGGTGGAGATCCAAACACCACTCTCCATCGAGATGACCCGCCCTTGCCTCTTTCCAGAACTTCGCGGGCGCACTACCGGCTCTCCTGGGCTGTGCGCCAGGCACGGAATGCTCGCAGTCCGCTCTCCCCGCCAATGAACCTCCACCTCTTTGGCATCCCAAACGCTTTTGCGACTTTCCTCGGTCTGGAAGACATGCGCGTTTGAAACCAACGAGGAGGGAGGGAACGCTCGCTGCGGATTACCGCGCTCGGCCTGTGGTCAACCACTGGGCCCAATCAGCACGCTGATTGCCACGTGCGACCTGCGCTGCCTGTTCCCATGCGTACGGCACCTGGATATGCTCCACTTGCCATCCATGCTGGCGTCGGTGCAATAGCGCATAGCGAGCGTGGGGGCTTCCCGACTCCATGACGTAGGGGACAGGCGTCTCCATCGTGTAGGCTGGCATCCCAACGCTGCCGGGGTTGATGAGGAGTTTGTGCGGGAGAGACACAGTGCGGGGGACATGGCTATGCCCGCTGAGGATGATGGCCGATGTGTTTCTCAAACACACGCCCGAAGGAGTCACCTCTTCCAGCAGATAGGATGCGTCGAAGAGATCGCCGTGGCAAACAAAGATCTCATCGGCGACAACGGTGGTGTCTGGTAAGGAGCGCAGCCAGGCAACATGAGCCGGGGTGAGCTGGGTGCAGGTGTAATTTTGGGAGAGCGAGCGTTGTTCCTGTGGTAGAAACAGGTCGCGATCGTCGTTGCCGCACACGCTCACCATCGTGCGGGTAAGGAGCAGATCGGCGGTGCCTGCTGGGTCGAGTGGGCCGGTCAGGTGATCTCCCAGATTCACGATCTGCTGGATGCCTCTGCGATCGATATCTTGCAAGACCGTCTCCAGGGCCCAACGATTCCCATGAATATCGGCAATGACCGCCAGAGAAGTGTGATAGGTCTTCGTTTCGCTCATGGTTTTCTCTTTCGTCAAAGCAGGGAATTCTCAGAAAAGGCTACCATATCGCTTCTTCTCTGCAAATATGCTCATGTTGGAACGGCCTCACAGTAAACTGTCACTCTCTTGCTGCTCCCTCGTTGCGCAATCCGTGGGCAGAGGGGGCCACGGTTGCGGCTGCTGAAATGTCGGGAGCCTCTTGCTCCTTTTTCTCGCCGGACTTCTCCTGGGTGCCGCGCGCTGCACCTCCGGTATAGTACTTGTTGCCGCCCGCGCGGCGGTACGGATCTCTTCGCGGAATCGGCGTGTACGGCGTGTAATTCGACATGGGACTCGGAGCCGGCGCGACGAAGGGCAGTTCGCCGCTATCGGCGTAACTGTCACCGACCTACAGGTTCCGATGCCCTGTTGGATCGGTGTTATCAATGGGACGGTTGAGCCCATAGGAGTAGGCGTTCAAGTCCTGCGGATTGGTCGCGTCGCTGACATAGTCGTCCGCCGAGAGGAAGCGCGCCAAGACAGGGTCTTCGTAGCGGGCATTCATGTAGATGAGCCCACTCTCGCCATCCATGAAGTGCCCGGTGTACCCCGGCTCGTTGCTCAGCGAGCCGGTCTTGGTCTGGATCGCGCCGAAGGGCTGGTAGTCATAGGACTCCACCATACCGCCGCTGGCATTCGTCATGAGCCGGATCGAGCCCTGGCGGTCTGAGTGATACCACGAGGTGGTCGTGCCTGACTTCTGCGCCACCAGGATCATCTCAGCATAATAGTACGGCACCATGGTGCCGTTGACGCTCTCGACGTCGGGGCCAAAATACAAGGTCACAGTGCTTCCGGTCGTCTTCGACACCCGCTGGCCCGCCTCATCGTAGGCATAGGTGGTGGTCGCGGTGGTGGTCGCGGTGGTGGTCGCGGTGGTGGTCGCGGTGGTGCCCGGGCCAACGCTGCCACCGCCCGCGGTCGGAGTCGCTGTCGCCGAGGCAGCGCTGGCGCAACTGGCGTTAGCGGCACCGGTGACGCTGGCGAGCTGGTTCTCCGCAGTCCAGGTGTAGGTGCGACCACACCCCGCCGTCATGTTGCCATCGGCATCATAGGTGAGGGTGGTGGTCCCCGCGGTCGTCACCGCATGCGGGTGTGCCGGGTCGCCATAGCCATAGGTGCCCACCAGCGAGTTGGAGGTTATGTTGCCGAGCGGGTCGTAGCTGAAGCGCTGGGTTTGTGACCCACTCCCACTGAGGAGCCGGTTCAGGTGTCCTTCATCGTCAGCGCGGTGGGGGTGCCCTGCGTCATGCTCGTCACCCGTCCCGCAGCATCATAGGTGTAGCCGCCGGTGTAGAGGGTCTGGCTCGCGCTCGTGAGCACGGTCGCCGTCGTGAGCCACAGCCGGTTGGCATCATACGTGTAGGCGGTGGTGGTGCCATTGCTAGAGGCCACGCTCGTGAGCTGCCCCGTTGGGCTCCAGGTCATCGACGTCACATAGCTGTTCCCGCTGTTCCCGCTGTTCCCGCTGTTCCCGCTGTTCCCGCTGTTCCCGCTGTTCCCGCTGTTCCCGCTGTTCACGTTGCCGTCCGCCGCATAGGCAGTGGTGACGACTTCCCCATCCGGATAGGTCTGGGTGGCGACTCGGCCGGCTGCGTCGTAGGTGTAGCTCATGGTCTTGCAGGTGGCGCCCACCCAGTCGGTCACGCGGCCCTCGTCGTCGAACACAGGCTGGCCGCGCACCAGCATGGTGCGCTACTCCCCATCGGCGCGGCGCACACGCTGGACATGCTCGTAC
>WNFM01149889.1_pt1 | contig 17699 bp, 15 predicted proteins | sample 5400271 | NCBI WGS metagenome assembly WNFM01 (sample SAMN13153352, study PRJNA577476) | soil metagenome | isolation source: 60 cm saprolite on Douglas fir-dominated hillslope | place: USA:California | collected 2013-09-17 | reverse complement strand
ACGGTCGCCTTCTGCACGCCCGCTTGCTACGCGCGGCCTGCCACCCAGGCCATGCCCGCGGCCGTGGTGATCGACGACTTCAGGAATTGGCGTCGGCCCCTGCGTTCTCTACTCATGCCGCCAAGTGTATCCTCTTCGCCTGCGCTGACTCAGCGGGAGGATTCATGCTTCGCCCACGCCTCGCGTTCCTGGCCCTGGCCGCCCTGACCACGCCTCTGGCCGCCGACCCGTCGGCGCCGCTGCGGCCCCCCGTGGCCAGGAAGGACCCCCACAAGATCGAGATCCACGGAGACACGCTGGTCGACGACTACTACTGGATGCGCAACAAGGGCACGCCGGAGGTCGAATCGCATCTGAGGGCGGAGCTGGCCTACTCCGATGCCTTCATGAAGCCCACGGCCGCCCTTCAGCAGAAGCTCTACGACGAGATGCTCGCGCGCATCCAACAGACCGATACCAACGTTCCCGCCCGCGAGCGTGGGTTCTTCTATTACTCCCGCACGGAGGAGGGTAAGCAGTATCCGATCCACGCGCGGAAGAAGGGATCGCTCGACGCGCCCGAGGAGGTGATCCTCGACGTGAACGCGCTCGCCGAAGGCAAGAAGTTCATGTCCATCGGCGACATGGCGGTCAGCCCCGACGGCAACCTCCTCGCCTACACCGCCGATGAGACGGGATTCCGCCAGTACACCCTGCACGTCAAGGACCTGCGCTCCGGCCGCCTCGGGCCCGACACCGCGGAGCGCGTCACGTCCGTCGAGTGGACGGAGGACGGGAAGACGCTGCTCTACGCCGTCGAGCATCCCCAGACCAAGCGCTCCTACCAGGTCTTCCGCCATGCCCTGGGCGGCACCCGCGACGACCTCCTATACGAGGACAAGGACGAGCGATTCAACGTCGGCGTGTGGAAATCGCGCGACCACAAGTACCTGTTCGTGGAGAGCGGCAGCCACACGACGTCCGAGGTGCGCTACCTGCCCGCGGACACGGGCACGGCGGAGATGAAGGTGATCGCCGAGCGCATCCCGGACCAGGAGTACGACGTCGATCATCGAGACGGCACGTTCTGGATCCGCACCAACGACCAGGGCCGGAACTTCCGGTTGGTCACGGTTTCCGCCAGCGATCCCTCGCGCAAGAACTGGAAGGAGGTGGTGCCGCACCGCGAGGACGTGATGCTGTCCGGCCACCTGATGTTCAAGGACTTCTACGTGCTCTTCGAGCGCGAGGGCGGATGGCCCCAGGTCCGCATCACCGATTTCCGCAACGGCCAGTCGCACCGGATCGAGTTCCCGGAGCCCGCCTATCAGGTGAACCTCTCGAACAACCGCGAGTTCGACGCGCCCGTGGTCCGGATCGCCTATCAGTCGCCGATCACGTCCCCCTCGATCTACGACTACGACCCGGCCACCCGTCAGCGCAAGCTCCTCAAGCAGGTGGCCGTGCTCGGCGGTTACGACCCGTCGCGCTACCGCGTCGAGGTCACCAAGGCGCCCGCGCCCGACGGCACGCCGGTCCCGGTGTGGCTGCTGTACCGGAAGGATCTCAAGCGCGACGGCACCAATCCGGCGCTCCTCTACGCGTACGGCTCCTACGGCTCCTCGAGCTCCGCGGGCTTCAATTCCAACCTCTTCAGCCTCGTGGACCGCGGCGTCGTCTACGCCCTGGCCTACATCCGCGGCGGGGGCGAGCTGGGCAAGAAGTGGCACGACCAGGGCCGGATGCTCAACAAGAAGAACACGTTCACGGATTTCGTCGCCGCCGCGGAGCATCTGATCGCCCAGAAGTACACGAGCAAGGACCGGCTGGCCATCATGGGCGGCAGCGCGGGCGGGCTCCTCATGGGGACGGTGACGAACATGCGGCCGGACCTTTTCAAGGTGGTCCTCGCCTACGTGCCCTTCGTGGACGTCATCACCACGATGCTCGACGAGTCCGTGCCCCTCACCGTGCCCGAGTTCGAGGAATGGGGCAATCCAAAGAAGGAAGCGGAGTACCGCTACATGAAGAGCTACAGCCCCTACGACAACGTCGTGGCCAAGGCCTACCCGATCATGCTGGTCAAGAGCAGCTACAACGACTCCCAGGTCATGTACTGGGAGCCCGCGAAGTACGTGGCCAAGCTCCGCGCGCTCAAGACGGACTCGAACCCGCTGCTCTTCCACATCAGCATGGATCCCGCCGGGCACGTTCCTCCTCTGGCAGCTCGGGGTGGAGAAGGTGGGCCAGTGAGGCCGCGGGCCGCCCTGGTCGGGCTGGCTCTCATCGCGGCCGCCCTGCGTCCGGCCTCCGCCGCCGACTATCAGCCCACCGCCGCGAACCTGGAGGCGCGCCGCGCCTTCCAGGACGCGAAGTTCGGCCTCTTCGTGCACTGGGGCGTGTACAGCACTCTCGCCGACGGCGAATGGGTGATGCACCAACGTCGCATCAGCGTCGCCGATTACGAGAAGCTGCCCGGCCTCTTCAACCCGACCCAGTTCGACCCCGCGGAATGGGTGGCCCTGGCCAAGGCGGCGGGCATGAAGTACATCACCATCACCAGCAAGCACCACGACGGCTTCGCGATGTTCGACTCCAAGGTCTCCGACTACGACATCGTGGACCGCACGCCCTACAAGAAGGACGTCCTCAAGATGCTGGCCGACGAGTGCCACAAGCAGGGCATCAAGCTCTTCTTCTACCACTCGCAGCTGGACTGGCATCACCCCGACTACTACCCGCGCGGGCGCACGGGCGCGGACAGCGGGCGGCCGGCCCAGGGCGACTGGAACCGCTACCTCGACTACATGGACGGCCAGCTCCGCGAGCTGCTCACGAACTACGGCGAGATCGGCGGCATCTGGTTCGACGGGTGGTGGGACAAGCCGGACGCGGACTGGCGGCTCGAACGGACGTACCGGATGATCCACGAGCTGCAGCCGGCCGCGCTCGTCGGCAGCAACCATCACCGCCATCCCTTTCCGGGCGAGGACTTCCAGATGTTCGAGAAGGACCTGCCCGGCGGCCGCACCGCCGAGTTCAACAAGGACGCGGAGATCGGGGCCCTGCCCCTGGAGACGTGCGAGACCATGAACAACTCGTGGGGCTTCAACCTCACCGACCGGCGATACAAGAGCACCCGCGACCTGGTGCACTACCTCATCAAGGCCGCCGGGCACGACGCGAACTTCCTGCTCAACGTCGGGCCCATGGCGAACGGGAAGATCCAGCCCGAGTTCGTGGACCGGCTCCAGGAGGTCGGCCGGTGGATGGCCGCCAACGGCGCGTCCATCTATGGCACGCGCGGCGGCCCGATCACGCCGCGCGCCTGGGGAGTGACGACGCAGAAGGGCGACACCGTGTTCGTGCACGTCCTGGACTGGGACGATTCCGTGCTCGCCCTGCCCGCGCTGCCGCGCCGCGTGAAGACGGCGCGCCTGCTCAAGGGGGGCGGACCCCTGTCCGTCCAGGAGAGCGCCGCCACCCTGACCCTGACCTTGCCGGAGGCCGGCGCGCGCGATCCCTACGACACGGTCATCGCCCTGGAGCTGGCGGCACGATGAGGATCGCCTCCAGGAACGGCACGACGATGATCCTCGCCATCGCCCTGGCTGCCGCCGCGGCCATGGCCAGCGAAGGCGCAGATCTGGCCGAGGTGATCCCGACCCACAACGTCGTCGTGACCCTGCCGCCGCATCCGCCGATCCGGAACGTCGAGGAGCTGCACGCGGTCAAGGTCGGGGTGATCCGCGGCGCCCAGCCCGCCGAGGCGGCTGCGGACGCGGGCGTCAAGCCGCGCGACCTCGTGGCCTACGAGAAGATGGAGGATCTCCTGCGCGCCCTCAAGGCGGGCGAGGTGGGCGCGACCGTCCTCCCCATCTCCGAGCTGGCGCTGGCCGCGAAGCGCGTGGCCGGTCTCGAGGCCGGTATGAAGGTCGGGGCGCCGGGAACCGTGGCCTGGGCCGTCCGCAAGGAAGACAACGCGCTGCGCGCGTCCCTCGACGACTACCTGACCAACGTCCGCCGCAGCGAGACCTGGAGCCGGCTCGTGGTGCAGTACTTCGGCGACCAGGCCCTGGCCGTGCTCGGCCGCTCCCGCTGACCCGCGGCTAGCGGTCCCGCCGCCGGGCCACCTCGCGCGCGGTCGTCTGTACCGCGGCCACGACGCCGGCGGCGACCGCGGCCTTCCCCGCCATGGTCGCGACCTCGCGCGCCCCGGCCAGCGCCTTGCGCACCTTGCGGCGCACGACCATCTTCCGCACCTTCCGGGCCGCCAGGCCGGCGCCCATGACGGCCAGCGCTCCCGCCGCCCCCGCGGCCACGCGGGCCCGCGCCGCGCCGCGCCGGGCCGCGCGCGCGGACGTCTCCGCCCCGGACTGGAGGCTCGCCGCGCCGGCGCGCACCAGCTTCCGGCCCCGCTTCCTCAGGACTTTCATCTTGATGGCCATGTCGAGCCCTCCTCTTCGATTATGCGGGGCAGCGGTCAGCCACGGCCGAAGGCCTTGCGCTTTCCGCTGTGCCGGAGCTCCCAGCGGATCTCGCGCTCCGTGCGCGCGGGCGGGAACCAATCCGGATGCGGCACGACGGCCGGCGGGAGCGGGTCGGGAAGCAGGGAGACCGCGTGCCGGCGAAGGGCGGCGTCGGTGACCAGATACCCGTGGTTCTCGAGGACGGCCGCCTCCGCGTCGCTGAACGCATCGAGATCGGTGCGGATCTCCCCGATCACCTCGCGCGCCAGCTCCTTGGAGTACCCGGCCAGGTCAGGGCCGTAGTGCGAGGGCGCGCTGCCCACGCCCCAGTAGGCGCCTTCGAGGACGCCCTCGGCCAGGCTGGCGATGAGCCAGCGCTTGCGCAGGGCACGGGCCTGGCGTTCCTGGATGGCCTGGTAGCGCGGCACGCGCCAGAGGAGGCCCCGGTCGCTCTGGTTCGTGAAGAGGGCGCCCGCGTCGGACACGAGCACGACGGCGTGGTTCTTCCAGACCGGCTCCAGGCCCATGTTGTCGTAGGCACCGCCGTCGGTGAGCCGGAAATCCGAGAGGCACTCCGCGCGCGCCTCGCCCGGGGGCGCGGATCCGCCCTTGAGCTCTCCCGCGTCCAGGCGCAGCCGGAGCGGACCCAGCAGGGGCGGAAAGCACGCGGAAGCCGCCACCGCCCGGGCCAGGGGTATATCGGGCGGCGGGGCCATGTAGCCGACCTGATAGTCCCCCATCCACCCGCGCGAGAACACCCACGACACGCCGTAGGCCATGTCGGTGGCCAGGAACAGGAACTCGGGACGGGAGGGCAGCGCGGCCAGCCGCAATCGCGTGAGGTCCCGCTCGTAGCGCTGGGCCAGCGCCTCGACCGCGGTCCCGGAGCGCCCGAGGTTCCAGGGCAGCAGTCGCCGCAGGAAGGGCCCGGTGCGCACGTCCTTCGTCGTGAAGGCGCGCAGGGGCGCCTGCACGTCGCGGTCCCATACCTCACGCGGAATCGGCTGGCCGGGCGTCAGGACGAGGTGCGTGAACGCGTCGGCGAGCTGGGCGGACACGATCGACCCGCCGGAAACGGAAGCCACCGTCCGGAAGTCGCTGCGCGAGAGGACGCCGAGCTCGTTCAAGCGCCGCAGCGCACCCAGGTGGAACAGCGTCGCACGGAAGCCGCCACCGGACAGGCACAGGCCGATGCCCTTGCGCTTGGCTTTCGGTAGGGGAGCGTATCCGCCCTGCTGATCGTCGTCGGGTGCAGGTGCGTGGGCATTACCACCGGCCCCGGTCATTGGCCGGACGTATACGCGATGTGGTCGGGCCGGTGCAAATCCGTCGCGGCGGCGCCGCCCCCCTTCCTCCTGCGGGTCGAGGGTACAATCCCGCCCGAATGGCAACGCAGAGTCCCTGGGTCGTGGTCGGTCTCGACAACGGGGGCAACAAGAACAACGCGACCGTCCTCGATCCCGCGAAGGGCTCCCTGGTGGACGGGATGATCGAGACGCCCAGCCGCGTCACGGAGGGACCCGCGATCGCGGTCGAGGCCCTCGTCCAGGCCTTCGACTCCATCCTCGAGCGCACGGGCACCGCGCGCGCGCGCGTGCGGGCGGTCGGCCTCGACACGCCGGGTCCGGCCAGCGCCGACGGCGTCATCTCGTCGATGGGCTCCACGAACTTCGCGCACGAGGGCTGGCGCGGGTTCGACTTCCGCGGCGCCCTCGAGGCGAGGCTGCGGCTGCCCGTCGTCTACAACAACGACGGCAACGCCGCCGCCCTCTACGCGCATCACGTCTGCTTCGGCGCGGAGGCCGCGCGGCACTCCTCGGTCTCCGCGATCGTCGGTACCGGCCTCGGCGGCGGCGTCATCGAGGCGGGAAGGATCGTCAAGGGAGCGGCGGGAATGGCCGGCGAGCTCGGACACGTCCACATTCCCATGGCGGGCCTCCTGGCCGAGGGGCAGCCGATCCCCTCCCTCACCGGAATCGAGAAGAACCTGCTCCCCTACTGGCTCGCGCGGCACGAAGGGCACGAGCTGGCCCGCGCAGGCTCGCCCGCGCAGGCGGCCAAGCTGGTGCGCTCGCTGGGCGAGAAGGGCGATCCGATGGCACGGCGCATCTTCGAGCAGCAGGCGATGGCCATCGGCCGTCTCTTCACGATCGCCGCGAACTTCACCGATCCCAGCGCCTACTTCGTGGGCGGGGGCGTGGTGGAGACGGCCCTGGAGTTCCGCGAGTGGTTCATGGCCAAGGTGCGCGAGAACACCATCCTCCGCGAGGAGCAGATGCGCGCCGCCCGCTTCGCGCTGGTGCCCGACCTGGACATGGCGGGCGCGCGGGGAGCGGCGCTGGCCGCGCTCGAGCACGCCACGCGGCGCTAGCCCCTCCTACTCCGCGAAGGCGTAGACACGGCCGTCGAGGCCGGCCACGAACGCCCGCCCCGCTCCCAGCGAAGCCGATCCCGTGAAACCGTAGGCCTTGTCCGCGACGGGCGGCGCGACGTAGCGCCAGGCCGGACGGCCGGTCACGCGGTCGAGGGCCATGACGCCGGCGCGGTGTCCCACGGCGTAGCCACCGAGCGCGGACGTGCCCATGTACACCCGCCGGTCGCTGACGGCGGGTTGTCCCCAGGCCCACCCCCAGACATCCGTCTTCCACACCGGCCGGCCCGAGCGCGCGTCGAAGGCGTAGAGCGCCGCCGCATCCGACGAGCCGACGTAGGCGATTCCGTCCCGCACCACGGGCGAAGACTCCACCCAGGAGAACCAGAGATAACGCTTCCAGGCCACCGCCCCCGTCTCCGCTTCCAGGCCGAAGAGGTCGTAGCTGCGGCTTCCGACGATGACACGATCGCCGGCGAGGGCGGGCGTGGACACGACGGGCTTTCCGGTGTCGCGCTTCCAGAGCAGCCGGCCGGTGGAGGCATCGAGCGAATAGACACTCCCGTCGTAGCTCCCGAAGTACACGCGGCTCCCCTCGATCGCGGGAGCGGCCAGGACGCTCTCGCCGGAAGGGAATTGCCAGATCGGGCGCCCTTGCTCGCGATCGAGGCAGACCACGCGGCCGTCATGCGTCCCGACGTAGAGCCGGTTTCCCGCGACGGTCACGTCGGAACCAAAGCGATCGAATCGCGACTTGGGGTCGCCGGGAGGCAGGCGCACGATGGGCGCCTCCACCAGGCGGACACGCCACCGCTCGGCGCCGGTGGCGCGATCGAGCGCGTAGAGGATCCCGTCGTCCGCCTGGAAATACACCATGCCGCCGGCGAGGACCGCCCGCGTTCGGATGGGGCCACCCGCCTTGAAGGACCAGCGCTCCGTCCCCGCCGCCGCGTCGAGCGCGTGCAGGCGTCCGTCTTCCCCGCCGGCAAACACGACGCCCTCGGCGAACGATGTGCCCGGCCACATCGGGGCGCCCGCATCGAAGACCCATGCCGGCTGCGCCAGCGCCGCCGCGGGCTCGGAACGTTCCGGCAAGTCCAGCCGCTCGACGTGATGGAGGGTGAACGGCAGCTCATAGACGGGCGCCAGACCTTCGGGGACGGTTCCGGTCAGAGTCCGCGCGGCCCGGTCGTAGGTGAACGTGAACGGGCCCACCTTGACCGAGTTGCCCTCGACCGCGAGGGGCGCGCGGCCGAGGGGTGCGTGGCGGAGGTGGACGATCGGGGACGACAGCTTGATGAGGACCTTGCCGTCCTCCCCCGGCTCGAGCTCGATGCCAATGGGCGTGGTCTCGCCATCGTGGGAGGCGGTTCCCCACCAGGCCCCCGCGAACTCGGAGGCCGCGTTCGCGAGCGCCAACGGGAGGAGGAGGGTGGCCGTGATCAGGCGAATCATTCCCCTTTCTACGCCATGTCGGCGCGCGCGTTGCCTTAGATCACGCGCCGCTCATTTCGTACTCATGCGTCGAAAAGAGACCGGCGGGGCCTGCCCGGGCGAAGGTCGGGTCTATAACTGACGGAAGGCCCACGATCACGGAGGTCCGCATGCGATACGTCGCCGTCGCCCTGTCTCTCCTGCTCTTCGGCGCCGGAGTCGCACAGGCCCAGACCGCCCCCGCTCCGCCGCTCCCTCAGACCGTGCGCCTTCAGCTCCGCAACCAGGATTACGTGCAAGGGTACCTGCGCGGGCGCAGCAAGGACGAGGTCGTGATCTACACGAGCGACGGACGTTATCGCCACGTGCCCCTGGCCGACGTGCAGCGGTTCGAGGTGCGCAGCCGGACCGGCAACCAGCTCAAGCGTGGCGCCGTGATCGGGGTGGCGGTGTGGATCGGCGCGGTGGCGGCCGCATCGCGCGGCTCCCTCGACAAATGGGGCGTCGCCTCCTGGCAGTCGGGCGCCATCCTGGCCGGGAGCGTGGGCCTCGGGGCCGCCATAGGGGCACAAGTTCCCCGCTACGGCTGGCGCGCGACCCCGCCCTCGGCCATCGCGGCCCTCCCCGGACTGCAGGTGGCGATTCGGTTCTGAAGAAGAAGACCGATCGGCTCAGCGCAGCCCGGTCACCGCATAGAGATCCGACACCTGGCGCGTGAAGCTGTAGGCATACGACTGTCCGTCGGCGGCGATGGAAACCGAATTGATGCGCCGCACCCCCGAACGATCGGGCGGGACCAGCTCGCGCCACCGCGTGCGCCGGCCCGTGGCGAGGTCGAACCGGAAGAGACGGGCGGGGACCAGGCAGGCGTCACGCGCGATCACGACGCCGGCGGCCGGCCAGCCCACCGGGATCATCTTGTCGCTGTCCGCAATCCGGCGCGGCTCCCCGCCGGCCAGGGGATACACGCACAGCGCGCTCTCACATCGCGCGACCACCGCCGAGCCGTCGGGGGCGATGGCATTCCCCCAGAGGCCGATGCCGTCGGGCGTGACCGGCCGCGCCGCCCCGCCCGCCAGCGCCTTGACGTACACGCGCACGCGGCCGCCGGAGCCAGCGCCAGTGAACACGAGCGAGAGGCCATCGGGAGTGAGGGCGGCCCACTGGAACTCGACGATTCCCGGCTCGCGCACCTGTCGCACCTCGCCGGGGCCGATGGGTAGGAGGTCGATCCGATCCGGCGCCTCGACCGGGATCGAGACCGCGAATCGCCCATCGTTCGACAGGGCCATGGCGCGGCCGGAGCCGAGGCGCACGGGGACCGCCCCGTCGATCGCGCGCAGGTACGACGCGTAGGTGGGGCCTCCCCCCTCTCCGCTCTCGTAGAACAGGATCGAGCGGCCGTCGCCGGAGAGCTGCGCGACACGGGGCAGGTCCAGCCAGGACAGGTCCCGCTCCGCCTCGTCGGCGGCGCCGCGGAAACGCACCTCCGCCTTCAAGGTCGTCCGCTCGAGGAGGGCGCGTCCGTCCGCGAAGACGTCGTGGAGGACGAGGCGTCCGAGGGCGGGAACCAGCGTACGCACACGGCCCTCGAGATCGACCGCCTGCAGCGCGCAATCGGCGCCGACGCGGGTGGCCGTGAACCACACCTCGCTCCCATCCGGAGACCAGGCCATGCCATTCAGGCTCGCCCAACCATCCGTGAGCACGCGCCGTTGCCCGTTCCCTTCGAAGAGCACGACCCGCCCGCGATCGTCGCCGGCCACCGGATGCTCGGCCACGGCGACCCGGCGCCCGTCGCGCGAGATGCGCAGCGCAGACGGGCGCAAGGCCGTGCCCAGCACGTGGCCCAGCGGGTACTCGATGCGCGCGGGGCCTCCCTCGCTCGAACGTGCGACGGCCAGATCGTCTCCGGTGGGCGCGGCATCCCCCGCGACGACGTCCTCGAGCAACGCCTTGGCCGGACCGCCGAGAAGCGGCGCGCGGCTCAGCGTCTTCCCTTCCCCCGCGAAGAAGAGGAGCTCGCCGGGCTGGGTCACGGCCACGATGCGCGTGCCGAGAAGAGGCAGGGGCCGCGCGTCCAGGGACGCCGTCCTCACGACGAATCCGGAGGTGGGCCGGCCGTCCCAGGCCGCGGTGTAGATGACCTGGCCTTCGGGCCCGAAGCGGGCGGAATCCACGTACCCGCGGCCGAACGTGACGCGCTGGAACGCGGGCACGGCCGCGGCCGGGTGCGGCACGAGCAGCGTCATTCCCGCGACACCGGCCACGAGGCCGGCGAGCACGGCGGCCGCCATCACCGTCGGCCGGCGCAGCGGGCGAGGGCGCGAGAGCGCGACCGCGGCGGCCGGGAAACCCTGGACCAGCGCCGGCGCGCGCTTGGATTCCACTTCGGAAGCTGCGGAGTCGCCGCCGCCCACGATCTCGACCGGCACCAGCAGGCGATAGCCCCGGCGGGGAAGGGTCTCCACGTAGCGCGGCGTCGCCGCCTGGTCGCCCAGCGCGGTGCGGATCTGGCGAATGCAGAAGTTGAGGGACTGCTCGAAGTCGACGAAGGTGCCTTCCGGCCAGACCTCGCGCTGGATCTCCTCCCGTGTGACCAGCTCGCCGGAGCGGCTGACGAGCAGGCTGAGGACGCGCGCCGGCTGAGGCTGGAGGCGCGTGCGCACGCCCGCCTTCCACAGCTCGCCGCCTCGCGGGTCCAGCTCGAAGACCCCGAAGCGGAACCGGCGGGCCCTCTCTCCCTTCGCCCAAAGCAGGTCTGGCTCAGCGCCCATCGAATCCCTTCAGGCTTTCGCCTTCCTGGCCTGCCGAGGGAGTGCACTGCCCGTGCCGCGCCGGGACCCCTCACCGCATCCTCATTTGAATTCGCAAGAGACTGCACATCCATCGGTTGCGTCCTCAGCCGCCTTTCATGCGCCGCCCTCGAGGCCCCGCGCGATCCAACCCGGTGGAACGCGAACGAGATCCCGTAGCGAAAGAGGTGCGTGCGACAATCGACGGCGATGCGAGGTCCCTCCTCTCCGCGCCGTCCCCGTGGCTTCATCTTCGATCTCGACGGCACCCTCGTCGCCAACATGGCCTTGCACGAGGAGGCTTTCGCGCTCTTCACCGATCGCCACGGGCTGCCCCGGCTGACGGGCGACATGCGCGCGCGCCTCGACGGCAAGCGCAACCGCGACATCTTCCCCATCCTGTTCGAGCGGCCCCTTTCACCCGAGGAGCAGAGCCGCTTCGCGGACGAGAAGGAACAGCTCTATCGCGAGCTGTCGAGGGGACGACTCGCGCCGTTGCCCGGCCTGCTGCGGCTCCTCGACACGCTGGAGCGGCGGCGGCTCCCCCCCGCTCTCGCGACCTCCGCGCCTCTCGAGAACGTCGCGCACACCCTGAGCGAGCTGGGCCTGACCCGCCGGCTCACCCAGGTGGTCCGCTCGGACACCCTCGCGCGCGGCAAGCCCCACCCGGACGTGTTCCTCGCCGCGGCCCAGCTCATCGAAATCCGGCCGGAGGACTGCCTCGCTTTCGAGGACGCGCCCGCCGGCGTCCTGGCCGCTCGCGCGGCGGGCATGGGGTGCGTCGCGCTCACGACGTCGTTCCCGGCCGGCACGTTCGCCGCCCACGGTGCGGAGCCCGATGCCGAGGTGCCCGACTTCGATGCGTTCCTCGCCGGGCCCGGGGCCTGGCTCCTGGAAGCGGAGGCGCCCTAGCGGTCGCTGCCGCCGCGCGCCTCTCCGAGGCTGGAGAGCAGCGTCTGGAGCAGGGGCGGCTCCACATCGTGTGCCACTTCTCCGCGTAGACTCGTGCGATGGCCGCCACGGTCGCGACGGCACCGGCGTGGGACGAGCGCCTCACCGATTTCATCCGCGGCCACCCGCGGCTCCTCGTCCTGACCGGCGCCGGCTGCTCGGTGGCCTCCGGGATTCCCGAATACCGGGATCACGACGGGGCCTGGAAGAGCCGCCCACCCGTCCGCTACGCGGAGTTCGTGGACAGTCCGGCCGCGCGGCGCCGGTATTGGGCGCGCAGCCTCTTCGGTTGGGCGCGCGTGGCGGGGGCGGCGCCGAGTGCCGTCCATCGCGCCCTGGCGCGGCTCGAGCACGGCGGCTACGCCATGGCCATCGTCACGCAGAACGTCGACGCGCTGCACCAGCGCGCCGGAAGCCGCCGGGTGATCGACCTGCACGGACGGCTCGACGAGGTCGAATGCCTCCAGTGCGGCACGCGCCTCCGCCGCGCCGACGTGCAGGAGCTCCTGCTCGCCTGGAATGGCGCGTTCCTGGCGACCCTCGGCGACGCCCTGCGCGCGGCTCCCTCCGCCCGGCCGGACGGGGACGCGCAGGTGGAGGCGGATTTCTCGGAGTTCCGGGTGCCCGACTGCCCCGCCTGCGGGGGCGTCCTCAAGCCCGCAGTGGTGTTCTTCGGCGAGAACGTGCCGCGCGAGAGGGTCGCGGCGGGGCTTTCGGCGCTGGCCGCCGCCGACGCGCTCCTCGTCGTCGGCTCGTCGCTGATGGTCTTCTCGGGGCTGCGCTTCTGCCTGGCCGCTCGCGACCTGGGCAAGCCCCTGGCCGCCGTCAACCTGGGCCGGACGCGCGCGGACGAGCTCCTGTCGCTCAAGGTCGCCGCCGACTGCGGTCCCGCCCTCGACGCGGTCGTGGCCGCGCTCGGCCTCGGCGGCTGAACATCTCGCCGCTCCCCTTTGACCTCCACCGCGCCCAGGGTTAACGTTTCCTCCTCTCGCACATCCGGAGGTGCTGATGCACGCCATGGTCCCCCTGTTGTTCCTGCTCGCCGCGGCGGACACGCCGATGCGCGCGGGGCCCGGCGACGTCGCGCCCGACTTCTCCCTCTCCGCCTCCAACGGCAAGACGGTGAAGCTGGCCGATTACCGCGGCAAGAAGACGGTCGTGCTCGCGTTCTTCCCCAAGGCCTTCACCGGCGGTTGAACGAAGGAGATGTCGGGGCTGCGCGACGTCCATGCGCAGTTCGCCGACCAAGACGCCCAGGTCCTGGGTGTCTCGATGGACAACCTGGAGACGCAGACCAAGTTCGCGGAAAGCCTCAACCTGCCGTTCCCCCTGCTCGCCGATCCCGAGGGCGTCGCCGCCAAGGCCTACGGTGTGGCCAACCCCGCGGGCTACGCCAACCGCGTGACGTTCGTGATCCGGAAGGACGGCAAGGTGGCCAAAGTGATCGAGGGCAAGGATGCGATCGACCCCACCGCCACTCTCAACGCCTGCAAGCCGGCACCGACGGGGCCCTGACCGGAGACGCGTGATCGTGGCGGCGGCGCTCCTCGCCGTCGCCGCCTTCCCCGCTCTCGCCCAGCAGGCGCACCAGCACTCCGTCGAACCGGGCGAGAAGCTGGGGACGGTGGACTTCGCCGTCTCCTGCTCGGCGGCGGCGCGGCCGAAGTTCCAGCGCGCGGTCGCTCTCCTGCACTCGTTCGCCTACGAGGAGTCGGAGCGCGCGTTCCAGGACGTGCTGGCCACGGATCCCGCCTGCGCGATGGCGCACTGGGGCATCGCCATGACCCTGTTCCATCCCATCTGGGCGGCGGCCAACCCGACCGCTGCCCCCAGCGCGGCGGAGCTGGCGCGCGGGCTGGACGAAGCCGAGAAGGCCGCCACCCCCGGCCCGCCCACCGCGCGCGAGCGGGACTACGTGGCCGCGGTGAAGGAGTTCTACGCCGGGGCCGATCACCTGGATCACCGCGCACGATCGGCCGCCTTCGCGGGCGCGATGGAGCAGGTCCACGCGCGCTACGCGGCGGACAAGGAGGCGGCGATCTTCTACGGCCTGGCCTTGCTCGGAACGGCGTCTCCCGCCGACAAGACGTACACCGTGCAGAAGAAGGCGGCGGACGTCCTCAACGCCGTGTTGCCCAGCGCGCCCGATCATCCGGGAATCGCGCACTACGTCATCCACAGCTTCGACTACCCGCCGCTGGCGGAGCTGGCCCTGCCCGCGGCCCGCGCCTACGCCCGCATCGCGCCTTCCGCGCCCCACGCCCTGCACATGCCGTCCCACATCTTCACGAGGCTCGGACTGTGGGAGGAGTCGGTCGCCGCCAACCTCGCCTCCGCGGAGGCCGCGCGCCGCGTGGCCGCCCGCCTTCACCCGGGGGCGACCTCCTTCGACGAGTTGCACGCCCTGGACTACCTCGAGTACGCCTACCTTCAGGAGGGTCGCGACGCGGAGGCGGACGGCGTGCTCCAGCAGATCGGACGCGTGGCCACTCTCGACGTCCCGAACTTCGCGGCCGCCTACGCCCTCGCCGCCGTGCCCGCGCGTCACGCGCTCGAACGGCGCGATTGGGCGAGGGCGGCGGCACTGACGCTGGCCCCGTCCAGCTTTCCCTGGGCGCAGTTCCCGCACACGGAAGCCATCGTCGTGTTCGCGCGCGCGGTCGGTGCCGCCCGGCAGTCCGACCTCCCCACCGCTCGCACTGCCGTCTCCCGCCTCCAGGAGATCGAAGACCGGCTGCGGGCGAAGAACGATTCCTACTGGGGCGACCAGGTCCGCGTCCTCCGCGGCCAGGCCTCGGCGATCGTCGCGCAGGCGGAAGGACGCGCGGAGGAGGCGGTGCGCCTGATGCGCGCGGCCGCGGACCTCGAAGACGCGACGGACAAGAGCCCGGTCACCCCCGGCTCCATCCTGCCCGCGCGCGAGACCCTGGCCGACCTCCTCCTCGAGAGCGGAGACGCGGCGGGCGCCCTCGTCGCATACGACGCGAGCCTGCGCGTCGCCCCCGGCCGATATCACAGCCTCGCCGGCGCCGCCCGCGCGGCCGAGGCCGCCGGCGATGCGGCCCGCGCGAAGCGCTATTACGCGCTGCTGGTCAAGCAGTGCGGGCGCGCGGACGCCTCCCGCCTCGAGGTGACCAAGGCACGCGCGGCGCTGAGCGGAGTCGTCCGCCGCTAGGGTCCGGACGCGACCGGCGCTTCGGGACTGCCGGCCAGAAGCGCGGCCAGTCGGGCCACCCCGCGTCCGAGCTCGTCCTGATCGCGCGCGCCGCCCAGGCACACGCGCACCGCTTCCGGCGCCGCCCCGCGCCCCACCGCGAACGCCGACGCTGCGGTCACGGCCACGCCCGCCCGCCGCGCCGCCTCCACGTAGGACTCCGCCCGCCACGGCTTCGGCAGGGCGAGCCACAGGTGGTAGGCCTCGGGATGGGCCTGGATCGCGAACCTCTCCAGCGCCTTCCGGGCGATGCGGTAACGGGCCGCGGCTTCCTTGCGCTTGCGCGCGAGGATGGTCTCGGCCGTCCCGTCCTGGATCCAGCGCGAGGCGATCTCCGCCATGAGGGGGGCGGCCATCCAGGTCGTGCCGCGGATGGCGGCGGCGATGCGCGGAGAGAGCGCGGGCGGCGCCACCGTGAACCCGACGCGCAGGCCGGGCGCGAGCACCTTCGAGGTGCCGGTGACGTACACGGAGTTGTCGGGCGCGAACGTGGACAGGGGGGCGTGGGGCCGCGCGAGCAGCCGGCCGTGCACGTCGTCCTCGACGATCAGCACTCCATGATGCCGCGCGATGGCGGCGATCTCCTGACGGCGCGACGCCGGCATGACCGCCGTCGTGGGGTTCTGCAGGCTCGGCACGCAGTACAGCGCCTTGGGACGGCGGGCACGACAGGCGGCCGCGAAGGCATCCGGCCGGAGGCCCTGCTCGTCCATGGCCACGCCCTGCAGGCGGAGGGCGAGCAGGCCGGCCAGCGTCTTCATCCCCGGATAGGTGAGGGCTTCGGTGGCGACGACGTCGCCGGGCGCGAACAGGCCGGCGAACACGGCCGTCATCCCGTGCTGGCTTCCGCTCGTGACGAGCACCCGCTCCACGGTCGTGGCGAACCCGCCGCGCCGGATCCACTCCGCGCCCGCCGCGCGGTGCTCGCGAGCGCCCCCCTCGGGCGGATAGGCGAGCAGGCGTCCGAGGTCCTGGCGCCGGGAGAGTGCGGCCAGGGTCCGCGCGAGGGTGGCCGCCTCCTGTTTGACGGCCGCCGCCGGGGGCAGGTTCGCACTGAGGTCGATGAGGCCCGCCTCGGGCCCCGCCACCACCGCCGCCGGCCGCCCCCGTGCGCGCACGAACGTCCCCCGGCCCACTTCGCCCGTGACCAGCCCGCGCCGGGTGGCCTCCGCATAGGCGCGCGTGATCGTGCCCACCGTGACCCCCAACCGGTCGGCCAGGTCGCGGTGGGTGGGCAAGCGCGTGCCCGGGTGCAAGCGTCCCCCGCCCGCGTCCTCGGCCAGGGCCTCCGCGATGGCGAGGTAGCGGGGGCCCGCGCGCTGGCGGAGGTCCGGTGTCCACATTGTCATGGTGACAATATTCCTCTTGACGATGGGGACAAGTCAAGATTAACTTCGTCGGCCGTAGGGGGCCGAGGATGAGAATGAATCGACACATTCGAGGAAGGGCCCGATGAGCGATCCCCTCCTGTCCCGCACCGCCGCCCTGGCCGAGCAGTTCCTGGCTTCCCTGCGCGAGCGCCCGGTGGGCGCCACCGCCACCCGCGAGGGCCTGGCCGCCCGCCTGGGCGGCGCCCTCCCTGCCCAGGGCCAGGCTCCCCTGGAAGTCGTGGAGGGACTGGCCGCGGCCGCCCAGGACGGGGGGCTCATCGCCAGCGCGGGGCCGCGTTACTTCGGCTTCGTGATCGGGGGCAGCGTCCCCGCCGCCCTGGCCGCGGACTGGCTCGTCTCCGCCTGGGACCAGGACGCCGGCCTCTATGCCTGCGGGCCCGCCGCGGCCGTGGTGGAAGACGTGGCCGCCGGCTGGCTGCTCGATCTCTTCGGCCTCCCCGCTTCCGCCAGCGTCGGCTTCGTCACGGGCGGACAGATGGCGAACTTCACCGGCATCGCCGCCGGACGCCACGCCGTGCTGGCGCGGGCGGGATACGACGTCGAGGAGGACGGCCTCCCGGGCGCGCCCCCCGTCCACGTGGTGGTGGGGGCGGAGGCGCACGTCACGATCCTGACCTCGCTGCGCCTCCTCGGCCTGGGCAGCGGGCGCGCGGTGCGCGTGGCCGCGGACGGGCAGGGCCGAATGCAGGCGGACGCCCTGCGCCGGGCGCTCGCCTCCCTCGACGGTCCCACCATCGTCTGCGCGCAGGCCGGCAACGTGAACACGGGCGCCTTCGATCCCGTCGGCGAGATCTCCGATATCGCCCACGAGCGCGGGGCCTGGGTGCACGTGGACGGGGCCTTCGGCTTGTGGGCGGCCATGGCTCCCGCCCGCGCCCACCTCTTCCGCGGCGTGGAGCGCGCGGATTCGTGGGCCACGGACGGGCACAAGTGGCTGAACGTTCCCTACGACTCCGGGATCGCCATCGTCCGCGACCGCGTGGCGCACAAGGCGGCCATGACCGGGCGCGCGGCCTATCTCGTCCAGTCCGACGGGGCCGAGCGCGACCCCCAGGATTGGACGCCCGAGTTCTCGCGCCGCGCGCGTGGATTCCC
>WNFM01335729.1_pt1 | contig 17708 bp, 11 predicted proteins | sample 5400271 | NCBI WGS metagenome assembly WNFM01 (sample SAMN13153352, study PRJNA577476) | soil metagenome | isolation source: 60 cm saprolite on Douglas fir-dominated hillslope | place: USA:California | collected 2013-09-17 | reverse complement strand
TTCTGTTCGCCCACATTGACCTGGGCCGACGCCGCCGGCGATGTCAGGGTGAGAAGCAACACTGCGTTCGAGAATCTCACTGTCATTCATCCATCCCTTGTTGAGGACGTACTCCACATCCCAGGGTCGCGGCGTGACTTCGGGTTGTTTGCTTCTCGTTCGAGGGTAGTCCGCGGCGAGACGAGGAGTCAACCCTCACGCCGGTCAGTGTTGGTCGGCGCTCTCCCAAACTGAGCTGGCGGCCCACGGCAGGACTGACGCACCCTGTCGTGTTCGAAGTGTCATACTGTCGCACCATGATCGGCACGCACCCTTCCCCGACGAAGTGGACACTGCCCATCGCCGCCGCGTTGACGTCGGCCGCGGTTTTGATCTCGATCGCCCTTACGGTGGGCTCTCCGCGAACCGAGGCGTCACACGTGTCGCCGCTGATTCATGAGATCGACATGAGCCGCACCAGCTCGGGGCGCGTCATCGCCAGCGAGAAGGAGACGTCCGTCGCCGTGGATCCCAACAACCCGAACCGGCTGATGGCCGCGGCCAACCAGGGGATCAATGGCGGTCTGAATGTTCATCGGTGGTACGCCTCATCGGACGGCGGCCGCACGTTCAGAAGCGGGCTGATCCCGATCGGCACGAGCTTGACCGTCGAGGGCGTCACCACGCCCATCGAATATTCGGATCCGTGGCTGGCGTATGGCAGCGACGGAACCGTCTACCACACCGCGATCGCGCACGGCGCCAGTGAGAACGAAGGGGCCGCCGTCGTGATTCAAGCCAGTCAAGATCAGGGCTCGACCTGGACCGATCCGGCCTACATCGTCGCGTCCGGCAGCACGACGCCGCTGTTGTTCCACGACAAGGAAAGCGTGGCGGTCGACCACGTGCACAACGACAACATCTACATGGTCTGGAATCCGCGGCAGGGCGCGCAGGCCAGGCAAATCGTGTTCACGCGCGACCTCGGCGGCGCCGCGAACGGCTTCTCGTTTTCGCCAACGATGGTGGTGTCGGATTTTTCCGGCGTCTCGCCGCCTCCGCCGGCGCCGTGCCGTAATCATGGACCCAACGTGATCGTCGACGCGAGCGGCACGATCTGGGTTGCGTGGGTGAGCTTCTGCAGTCCCTACAACGGCAACACGAATGGCGACCCCGGCGCGGTCTGGGTGGCGAAGTCCACGGACCAGGGACAGACTTTCGAGACGCCCGTGAAAGCCGCGACGCTGTTTGAGGTGGGCGGAATGTCGCCGGTCCCGGGCATCACGGGCGCCTTCCGCGACATTTCGGATCCGACGATCGCGAGCGATCCGACCACGGGTCGCCTCTTCGTCGCGTACGCCACCAATGCGGGAACGACGACCGATCCCGACATCGAGTTGGTGACCTCCGCCGATGGTCACACGTGGTCGTCGCCGACTCGCGTCAACCAGGACGCCGGCACCACCACGCAGGTGCAGCCGTCAGTCGCCGTGCAGGATGGCTGGCTCGTCGTCAATTTCTATACGACCGTCGCCGGACCGGATCTGCTCGACGACCATCTGTCGTATGCGCCGGCCACGGCGTCGCCGTCGTTCACCGAGATTCGGCTGACCTCGGAAAGCACACCGCAACCGACTGGATTTCTCGGCGACTACACCGCCGTGGCGTTCGGTGCCGACGGCGTGGCGCACGCGGTCTGGACCGACCAGCGCGGTGGTGGCGACAGCGACGCGTACCACGCGAGAATCGACTTCTCGCCTCCATCGTCCCTCTCGCTCTCGCCGGTCGCCGCGCAGCCCTTCGGCGCGACGGCGCTGGTGAGGGCGACGGTCACAGGCGCGCATGGTGAGACCGAGCAGTTCATCCCGGTGCGGTTCGATGTGGACACGTCGGGAACGGCGACGCCGGAGAGCAGCGATGGCACGACCGACGCGTCGGGTCAGTCGTCCTTCAGTTACTCGAACGCACACGCCGGCGCCGATACGCTGCGGGTCTGGGCGGATCTCGACGAAGACGGCACGCCGGATCCCGACGAGCGTCTGAGCCTCGCCGTGACGTGGCTCAAACACCCGACCGTTCTGACCTACACCGGTCCAACGCTCATCGCGGGTGCGCTATCCGCACAAGTGAGCGCCAGGCTCACCGATGGCGGCGCGGCCGTGCGAGCCAAGCCTGTCGCGTTCACGCTCGGCGCTGGCTCCGGTGCGCAGACCTGTTCGGACGCGACCAATCTCAATGGCGTCGCGCAGTGCGGCATCGCCGTGAACCAGCCGCTCGGTCCAGGCAGCGTTCGAGCGGACTTCGCGGGTGACGGTGACTACGGGGCCTCGTCCGCGACGAGGGCCACGATCGTGTATGCCTACACCGCGGGCGGCAATTTCGTCGTCGGCGACCTCGACGCCAGCGGATCGGGTCCCGTCACATTCTGGAGCAGCCGCTGGTCTAGAGAGAATCACCTCACTGGCGGATCGGCGCCGAGCCGCTTCAAAGGCTTCGCGAACACGCCGGCGGGTCCGACGTCGTGCGGCGGCACCTGGACCGCGGACGGCGGGATGAGCGCGGGCCCACCCACGCTTGTGCCGTCATTCACGGCGATGCTCGTGAGCAATTCGATCGTGACGTCAGGCGCCGCGATCGTCGGAACGAAGCCCAGACTCGTGATCGTCAGCAGCAATGGAGACTATCAAGCGTCGGTCGGTCACCCGGGCACCGGCCGGATCGTTGCGGTGTTGTGTCCCTGACGATGCGCCATCACTTGCATCTGGTTGCTCTAGAGTGTTGGTCGGGGCGGCGGGCGCGGAGAACCAGACGGATCAGAGGTGCTCGGCCGTGCCCCAGGGAGAGTAGCCCCTAGAATCTCAGTCCTCCGGCCGGAGTGGAGGAGTGATGGGCACCGGGGCGGGCCGGAGACGTCGCCACAGGATGCGCAGCGCGGCGATGATGGGCACGGAGAGGAACATCCCGACCGGCCCGCCGATCTCGCCGCCGGCGATGACGCCGAAGATCATCACGGCGGGATGCATCTCGACGCCATGCCGCATGACGAGCGGCGAGGTGACGTAATCCTGGATCCCCCGCCAGGCGAGCCAGAAGGCCACGAGCAGCCAGGGATGGCCGTAACCAGAGAACAGGGCGACGGTGACGACGACGACGCCGGCGGTGAGGGGGCCGACGATGGGGAGCAGCTCCAGCACGCCGCCGATCGCGGCCAGCCCGACGGAATACGGGACGCCGGCCACCAGGAAGACGACCGACCACGCGACGAACGTAATCATGGACAGGGCGAGCAGCGCCCGCACGTAACGGCCCAGCAGGAGGCTGAGGTCCTGCCCGATGTCGCGCCAGAGCTGCCGCCGCTGCGGCTCCTCGATGAGCTCGTCGACGACCTGGTGGGCCCGATCGCCGTCCTTCAGGATAAAGAACGCGAACACCGGGACCAGCACGATCACCCAGGCGCCCACCAGCCACCGCGCGGCCGTCCCCACCGCGCCCTGCACGTAGCCGATGATCTGCCCAGCGTGGCTTCGGACCGCCCCCTCCACCTGTGCCACGCGCGACGCGTCCCAGCCACGCTTGAGCAGGATCGTCCCGATGAACCGGCCGCTGGCCACCTGCTGCGCCATGTCGGGCGCCTTGCGCGCGAGGACGGTCACGTCGTCGGTCAGCCGCGGGCCGATGCCGACACCGATCGCCACCACCGCGAGCAGGAGCACGACGTAGACGAACGCGATAGCCAGCGGTCGCGCGAAGCGGCGGGGCAGGCGCCGCTCGACGAGAAGCACCAGGGGCAGGATGAGGTAGGCGAAGAACACCGAGAAGACGAGGAGGAAGATCGGCTGGCGCAGGAGGTACACAAGCGCGAGGGCGCCGACGCAGACGATGATCGTCCACACGACCTTGGCCGTGCGGAGGTCGACGAAGAACATGCTGCTGCCAGTCTATCCCCTGGGGGCACGCTCGTTGGGCGCAGGCCAGAACCGTGGGGGGGGGATCTCGACGCGAGGTGCGGCTCCCGAGCTGCACGCGCTGAGACTCGTCCCGACGGTGGCTGCAGTTGGTCTACACGGTCATTTCTGGTTCACTCCAACTGCCCGACCACTCCCCCGGTAGATTTCGACGCGTACCTCCAATTGGCCCGATCTACGACCGGAGCGGGCGCTATCGTCGCTGGCAAACGGGCGCGACGAGGTCGACGAAGCAGATGGGCCCCTGGCTGCCATCGTCCTGCTGGCCGTCGTCTGCCGTTCCCAGCCGCGGCACCTTGTACCAGCGATCCTCGAAAACATCCGAAGCGAATGGGTTGACGCCTGCGACCAACTGGTTCGCGTTCGAGGGATACAGCAGGAATGGCGGCGTCGGGTCGGCGATGACGTGGGTCGCGGCGTCGAAGCGGGCGCCGAGCACGTCGAAGAAGAAGTCGTCGTCGTTCTCGAGCAAGGGCGCCAGCGTCAGTGCCTCGAGATTCAGCTTGCCGTTGACGAGACCTGCGTTCGGGATGAGCACGAACCACATGAACTGCGCGTCGGTCATGGGGAAGGGCAGGGTGAAATGCTGCTTCAAGTAGCTGTACTTGTTCGAGAGGTCCGCGGGGCCGCCGCCAGGCGGCGGATTGTCGCCCCCGAGCGCGAGCAGGCCATCATTCAACATCTGTTCGATGGCGGCCAGCGTCTGGTCCCCCTTGGGGGCGCCCGCCTTCATCATGGCCACGGCCTTCTGATAGCACCCGCACGCGCTGGGAATCGCTTCGTGGTTGCCGGGCTTGAGTTGCGTCATGAGGTCGGCATCGCCGACCAGCGGATCGCCGCCGACGAGGAGGAGCTGCACGTCACGCTCGGTCGCGTCGATCAAGCTGCGATACGGCGACCTCGGCAGGCCTTGACGCGGCTCGCGCGGGGGATCCGTGATGACCAGCAGGTCCGCGACCTTGCCTGGCTCGATCGAGCCGACCTGGTCGTACCAACGCACGGACCTGGCCGGATTCCGCGTCACCATGTCGACGAGGAGGCGGTCGAGCGCGCGTTCCGCGTCTTGCTTCAGCGTGCCGCGCTTGCCCGCCACCGACAGCTCGGGAACGAGGTCACGCCGGCCACCGAGGAGCGCCGGATCGCGAAGGGCGATGTCCGCCACCTTGAGCTCGCCGAGCAGGTTGCGCGACCCGCTCGGGGTCCAATCCGTTCCCAGCGAGACCACGACGTCCGCGGCGAGGGCGTCGTAGACGTTGGCCGTGTGGCCGTAGAGCAGGAGGTTCGAGAGCGGCGACCAGACCAGCTTGGCGCCGAGACCATCGCCCGTGGCGTCGTTGCGTATGGAAGGGGCCGAACGCATCTGGGCGAAGTCCTCGGCCTCCAGGGCGGCGCCGTGGACGACGACGGTCACGTCGGTCAGGAGACCCTTTGCCTTGAGGCTCGTGAACTCGCTGCGTGAGGATCGGAGATCGCCCGGCGGCCGGTCGCCGTCCCGCACGCCCTCTGCCAGGTGGGGGAGCCAGGCGTCGACCTGGCCACCGTGCATGCGGGACAGCAGGTCCGCCAGCTCTGCACCGCTCATGGTGTCGATCGGCTGAACGCGAGAATCGACTCGCTGCCGGCCGAAATTGGGGCTTTCGACGTTCCGCGCGAGCACGGCATGCCCGTTGTTCTCGACGGTCGTCTCGCCGCCCACGAGCGCCTTCACCTCGGCATACCTCAGCGCTTCATCCCCAAGGTTCAGCGCCGCGGGCGTGAACAGAACCGCTTGAGGCGTCTGGATCAGGCGCTTGAATTCCGGCGGCGAATTGCCTTCCATGCCATTCCACTGATAGCGGTTCCCGTACGGTTCCGTGCCGAGCGGGCGGCCGAACGAGGGCTGCGCGTGTGACGATGGCGTCGGCGCGAGTCGGACGGTGTCGTACGTCGGATGGTCGTGCAGGTTCATGAGGCCTGGGAAGATGAAGGCTCGCGGCAGTTCCACGACCACCGCGTCGCCGACGAGTGTCCCTTCCGGCGCCTCGCCCTGCCAGATAGCGACGATCCGATCGTTTCGCACCAGGACATTGCCGTGCTCGAGGACCGTGTGGTCGTCGTCCATCGTGACGACAGTGCCTCGCAGCAACAGGCCACGGGCAGGGTCAAAGGATTGCTGTGCAAACGCGTGAGTTGCGCACAAGGTGCCGACGAGGACACCGCCCGTGAGCCTCGCCGCGCTGGAAGCAGACAACCTGCGAAAGACTCGACAGTAGGTGTGAATCATTTTCTCGCTCTCTCGGCCTCACCCGCGTACGGGCTGGGGGCTCACATTCTCTAGAGCGAGAAACGGGGCATTAAACCGCAAGGGAATCTCTCCCGAAGGGGCGTGGCCGCGCGGACGTTCGAGGCTCTCGCGAGGCAGTACACTACGTGCCGATTCCACGAAATGACGAGTGAAATGGTGGCTCCCGCACCACATGAAATCACTGGTCTTCTCCAGGCGTGGAGCCAGGGGGACGATCAGGCGCTTCAGAAGCTGATGCCCCTGGTCTATGCGGAATTGCATCGGACAGCGCGACGCCACATGGCTGGTGAACGTCCCTCTCACCCCCTCCAGCCGACGGCCCTGATCCATGAGGTCTACCTTCGGCTGGCCGACACGCGGAACATCCAGATCCACGATCGCGGCCACTTCCAGGCCATTTGCGCCCGACTGATGCGGCACATCCTCACCGATTTCGCCCGCAGCCGGCACTACCAGAAGCGCGGCGGGGCGGCGCCACACGTGGGGTTGGACGAGACTCTGCTCGAGTCTCCGGCGGTCGATCCCGATCTCATGGCCGTGGATGAGGCGCTGACCAAGCTGGCCGCCGTTGACCTGAGGAAGAGCCAAGTGGTCGAGCTTCGCTTTTTCGGCGGGTTCAGTGTCGAGGAGTCTGCAGAGGCCCTGAAAGTGTCGCCAGAGACCGTGATGCGGGACTGGAGGCTGGCGAAGGTGTGGCTCTTGCGCGAGCTCGACCAGCAGCATGGAGCTTGAACGCTGGCGGCAGGTCGAGGAGCTCTACCATGGCGCATTGAAGCTCGAGCCTGGCCAGCGTTCCAGGTTCTTGCAGGAATCCTGTCCCGGCGACGCCGGCCTTCTCGCTGAGGTCGAGTCGCTGCTCGCGTACGAGACATCGGCCGAGGAGTTCATCGAGGAGAGGGCTCTTGACGTGGCCGCGAGGCTGATGGCGAGAGACCAGCAGCGGGCAGACCCGCCCATGAGCGGTCGTACCATCTCCAGCTTCCACGTCCTGAAAACGCTCGGGCAGGGCGGCATGGGCGTCGTCTACGAGGCCGAGGACACGAAGCTCGGGCGCCGGGTGGCTCTCAAGTTCCTGCCCGGGACGGCCGCCAGCGATGGGCAGGCCTTGGAGCGTTTTCGGCGCGAAGCCCGCACGGCCAGCGCCCTGAACCACCCCAACATCTGCACCATCTACAGCGTTCAGGACTTCGAGGGGCAACCCTTCATCGAAATGGAGCGGCTCTTCGGCCGCACGCTCCGGGAGCGCATCGGTGGCAAGCCGCTCGACGTCGATACGGTCCTCGCCCTCGCCATCCAGATCGCGGATGGCCTGGAGGCGGCTCATGCGAAGGGCATCGTTCACCGGGACTTGAAACCGGGGAACGTCTTCGCGACGGAGGGCGGGCTGGCGAAGATCCTGGATTTCGGCATGGCGAAGCTGGGGTCAGCGCCACAGACCGAAGGCCAGGACACTGGAGCTGAACCAGCCACCGCAGGCAGCGAGGCGCTGACGAACCCCGGCGCCCTCATGGGCACGGCTGCCTACATGTCCCCCGAACAGGTGCTTGGCCTGAACGTGGACTCGCGAACCGACCTGTTCAGCTTTGGGGCCTTGCTGTATGAAATGGCAACTGGCCGACCGGCCTTTGCGGGCCCGTCCTCCACCGCCATCCTGGACGCGATCCTGAAGCGGACGCCCGTGCCGTCGCGACAGTTGAATCCCAAGATTCCCGCCGCGCTCGACGGCATTGTCACCAAGGCGCTCGAGAAGGACCTCGCCCTCCGATACCAGGCGGCCTCTGAGTTAGGCGCGGACCTGAAGCGCTTGAAACGCGACCGCGATTCGCGGAAGCAGCGCTGGCCTCTCTTCGCGGCCGCCGTGCTCACCCTGGGGCTGGTCGCGCGCGCGGCGCTCTGGTATTCACAATCTCAGGCGGCGCCTTTTCTCGAGACAAGCGTGCGGCAACTGACGCACAACTCGAGTGAAGACAGCGTGGACAGCGGGGCGATCTCACCGGACGGCAAGTACTTGGCCTACTCGGATCGGAAGGGACTCCATATCAGGGCCAACGAGACGGGAGAGACGCGGACGCTCCCGCAGCCCGATGGACTCGGGAAAGCCCGCGCGATCTGGGATCTGGCGCCCGGATGGCTTCCGGACGGGACGCGCTTGGTGGCCAACCTCCGTTCCGACGACAGGGTGACGGCTCGCGCATCCAGCGTGTGGATGGTCCCGTTGCAGGGAGCGCTGCGAAAGCTCCGCGACGATGCCGGAGCGTTTTCAGTTTCGCCGGACGGAGCCTGGATCGCCTTTGGAAAGAATGGAAGCGACCTGGGCGACCCCTTGGGTGATCGTGAAGTCTGGCGCATGGCCTCGAATGGCGAACGGGCGCAAAAGCTTTATGAGGCCGATGGCAAGGGGCTGATGACCAACGTCGTGTGGTCGCCGGACGGCCGGCGGATTGCTTACCTCAAGGCGGACGAGTCCGGCGCGTTCGTCGCGATCGAGACTCGTGATCTCGGCGGCGGCGCCGCGGCGCAGATCGTGCGAGTTTCCGAGACGGGGGCGTTAGAGGGGTTCGTCTGGCTGCGAGATGGACGGCTGCTCTATAGCGTGGGCGAGCGCGACACGCCCACGCGCGCAGGTACGCCCGAATGCACACATTGGCAGGTGCGTGTGGACGCGCTCACAGGCCGCCCGCTCGAAGAGCCCAAGCGCTTCGCGAATTGGCTCCCGCAGTGCGTCGGCCCGATGACGGTCACGGCCGACCTCAAGCACGCCGCGTTCCGGCAATGGGCGATCCAGGACGTCATCTATACCGCGGACCTGGAACCGAACGCGACGGGCATCACGACGCCTCGCCGTCTCACCTTCAATGAGGGCCGGAACATTCCGAGCGGCTTCGCGCCGGACGGCAAGACCGTGGTCTTCGTCTCCGACGGCAGCGGTAGCGGAATGTTGCTGCTGCGCCAGTCCCTCGAGGCGGACACCCCCGAGATCGTCGCCAGCGGACCCCGGATTTCAGGAGGTGCGAGGCTGAGTCCGGACGGCTCTTGGGTTTTCTACGTGCTTGACTTGAGCGGAACGGGCTTCAAGGCGGCTCATCGGCTGATGAAGGTCCCCCTGATGGGTGGTCGCGCTCAGGAGGTACTGACCGGCAACTTCGTTGGCGGAGGCGCCCGCTGCGCCAGGTCTCCGGCGACCCTGTGCGCCATCGCCGAGGGGAGCTCCAATGGCAGACAACTCGTCTTCACGGCGTTCGATCTCGAGAGGGGACGCGGCCGCGAGCTCGTCAGGTTCGACAGCGATCCTGACGGGGACTACAAGTGGGATCTCTCACCCGACGGCCTCCGACTCGCCGTCCTCAATGCCAAGGGCGCTCGAGTGCACGTTCTCTCGTTGGTTGGGGGGGCGCCGTCCGAACTCGATGTCAAGGGCTGGAACAGCCTCGGGTACGTGAGCTGGACGGCCGACGGACGAGGGCTGATCGTTCCCAGCCAGGACAAGCGGGGCGCCGCGTTGTTGAGCGTGGATTTGCAGGGAGCGGCCCACGTCCTATGGGAGCAAGAAGGCAGCACGGGGACTTCCGGCATTCCCTCGGCTGACGGACGTCGCATCGCGATTTGGGTCAGAGGCCGTAAGGGCAACATCTGGATGGCGGACACTCCCTAGGGGAGACTGTCCCCGCCTACCGTCTCCAGCGATAGACGCGGTCGCCACAGGCGTAGACCAGCGACTCGTTGACGACGCGCATCCGATTGACGAGTCTCCCGAAGGCCAGCATCTTCCAGGTGGCGCCTCCATCCGTCGTGGAGTAGAGGGTGTCGAAGCTGGCTACCCAGCCTCGATCGGAGTCGATGAAACCGACGGCCTGGAACTCGCGTCCCGCGCTGACCGGCATCGGCCGCCACGTCGCACCTCCGTCGACGGTCTTGAGCACGACGCCTTCCGCGGCGGGTCCTTCGGTCGTGACGAAGCCGATGCGGTCGGTCACGAACTGTATCTTCCACGAGCGCTGCCCGGTTCCCGCGCTGACGTAACGGACCTCCCATGTGTCCCCGCCGTCGACGGTGGCGAGGACCACGGCGCGCGCAGTGCGCTGGTCCGTGTCGCTGGTGCCGTCTCCTTGCGCCCCCACTGCGAAGCCCTCGCGCTCGTTGAAGAAGAAGACGTCAACCAGCCCGTGGACGAGCGGCTCCATGCTGCGGGACGTCCAACTTCGTCCGCCATCGACGCTCTTGACGAAGACGGCGGGACCATTCCACCGGCCGACGGCCACGATGAGGCTGGGGCTGGCGACACGCATGCCGCAAAGGCCGACGACGGTCGCCCCCGTGAGGCGGGAGGAGATGTTGGTCCAGCTCGCACCGCCGTCGACGGTCTCCCACAGCGCGGCATCGGGTGCGATGTGCCCGGCGGTGGCGTTCAGATTGCCCGCCCAGCCCTTCGAGAGCGAAGCGAAGCCCACGCAGCGCAGAGGGACGCCCGCGAGCACGGCGAGCCTGGCCCACGTCACTCCGCCGTCGTGGGTGGCGTGCACCTCCCCGCGCGCGTTGACCAGCCACCCGTTGTCCGCGTCGATGAACGTGAGGTCCTCGTGGCGGCTCTGACCGGGGCTGAGGGGCGAGGCAGGCAGCCCTTCCCAGCCGTCCGGCTGCGCGGACACCGTGACGGCAGGCGAGGCAGGGCCCGCAGGCAAGGATGAGGGCGTCTTCGAGCTGGAGCCGCAGGCCAGGAGGGCGGCGAGGGCAGCGCCACCAGCCGCACGCGCGACGGCACGGATCCCACTGACCAACGGCATGGTCCATCATCGCCCAGCCGCCCGCGTCCTTTCAGCCACGCCGTTCGTATCCTGCGGCCTATTCCTCCCACCGCGGCGGAGCTCCTCATGTGCGGTATCACAGGTGACACGCGTCACTTCATCCCGTGATCGCACTCGCGGAGCGGCCTCCGGAGCGCAGCGTCGGGTAAAAGAAGATCAAGGCGGAAAGTGTGCGACAGTGTGGGCCCACGCGCAGGCCGGCCTGGGCGCCGCGTGCCATCTCACCGTGTAGGCGAGGAGCGACGATGAAGCCCCTGCGCGTGCTGCTCGTGGAAGACACCGAGGACGATGCGGTCCTGCTGCTGCTCGAGCTGAGGCGCGGCGGCTTCGAGCCCTCCATGGTCCGTGTGCAGACGCCGGACGCCATGAAGACGGAGCTGCTCGGCCGGACCTGGGACGTCGTGATCTCCGACTTCTCGCTGCCGTCGTTCAGCGGCCTCGAAGCTCTCGGCATCCTGCAGCAGACCGGCCTCGACGTCCCGTTCATCCTCGTCTCCGGCACCATCGGTGAGGAAGTCGCGGTGGAGGCCGTGAAGGCGGGGGCCGACGACTACGTGATGAAGGCCCACCTGCAGCGGCTGCCCGCGGCCGTCGAACGCGAGCTACGCGAGGCGGAGGCGCGCGTCGTCCACCGCGAGGCCCAGAAGACGCTCATCGCCTTGCGCAAGGCGGTGGACAGCCTCCCCGTCGGGGTCACCATCACGGGCACCGACGGCACCATCCTGTTCACGAACCCCGCCGAGCACGTCCTCCACGGCTACGAGCCCAACGAGCTGGTGGGGAGGGAGGGACGGGGCCTGGTGCCGGCGGAATTCGCCCAGCCCCTCACCTTGGAGCAGATGCGGAACCTCCGCTCCTGGAAGCGCGAGCGGCTCAACGTGCGCAAGGACGGCACCGTGTTCCCGGCCCAGCTCATCTCGGACGTGGTCCTGGGCGCGGGCGGCGAGCCCCTGGGGATCGTCACCATCTGCGAGGACATCAGCGAGCGGAAGCTGGTCGAGCAACAGATGTTCCGCCACGCGTTCTACGACGACCTCACGGGGCTGCCCAACCGCGCGCTGTTCATGGAGCGCCTGGGGCGCGCCGTCGCGCGTTCCCGCGGCCGGGCGGAGTCGATCTATGCCGTGCTCTACCTCGACCTCGACCGCTTCAAGCTCGTGAACGACGGCCTCGGGCACCACATCGGCAACCAGCTCCTGGTCGCCATCGCGCGCCGCCTCGAGCAGTGCCTCCGCCCCACCGATACCGTGGCCCGCCTGGGCGGAGACGAGTTCACCATCCTGGTGGACGACCTCAAGGACACTGAAGGCGCCACCCAGCTCGCGGAGCGGGTACAGGCGGAGCTGACCACGCCGTTCTCCCTCGCCGGCCAGCAGGTGTACACCTCGGCCAGCATCGGCATCGCGGTGGGCACGCACGGCTACCATCGCCATGAGGACGTGCTGCGCGACGCCGACATCGCGATGTATCGCGCCAAGGCCCTGGGCAAGGCGCGCTACGAAGTGTTCGACAGCGCCATGCACCTCCACGCGGTGTCGCTGCTGCAACTGGAGACGGACCTGCGCGGCGCGGTCGAGCGCGACGAGATCACCGTCCACTACCAGCCCATCGTCTCGCTGGCCACGGGCGAGGTCACGGGCTTCGAGGCCCTCGCGCGGTGGCGGCATCCGCAGCGCGGCCTCATCCTGCCCGACGAGTTCATTCCGCGGGCCGAGGAGACGGGCCTCATCCTCTCCCTGGGCCCCTCGCTCCTGCGGGAGGCCTGCCGGGAGGTCGCGGAGCTGAAAGACACACGCCTGACCATCAGCGTCAACCTCTCGGCCCGTCAGCTCGCCGACGCCGGGCTGCTGGAGGCGATCGACGAGGCGCTGGCGAGGGCCAGCCTCGCCGCGCCGCGCCTGAAGCTGGAGGTCACCGAGAGCGCCATCATGGGCAACGCGGACGCGGCCATCGCGGTGCTGCGCGAGCTGCGGGCGAGGGGCGTGGGCATCCAGATCGACGACTTCGGGACCGGCTACTCGTCCCTCAGCTACCTCCAGAAGCTGCCCGTCGACACCTTGAAGATCGACCGCTCGTTCGTGTCCCGCATCGACGAGGTGGGAGAGAAGGCGGAGATCGTCGAGTCGATCATCGCGCTGGCGCGCAGCCTGGGCCTGGAAGTGATTGCGGAAGGGATCGAGACCGAGCGCCAGCTCGCACGGCTGCGCCGGCTGCGGTGCGACGGCGGGCAGGGGTTCCTGCTGTCCAAGGCGATGCCGGCCGAGGCCATCCGCGCGCTCCTCCCGGGCGTCCGGCTCTGGTCACCCGCTCCGCCGATGCAAGGGTTCGTCGATCGAGAAGTCCAGCGGCCGCGCCGCTCGATCGGCTGATACCGTCTCGCGCCGCTACGTCTTGGTGGCGGTGACGATGCGGAACCGTGACAGCTCGGCCTCGGGGCCCGGCCGCAGGCCCGCACGGGCCACGAGGTCGAGGATTTCGGTGCGGGTGTTGATGACGTTTCCCCACGTCATCTCGAACCACTGGGCCACCACCGCGAAGCCGCGGATCGCGTCGCGGGCAGTGGCCGCGTCTTCCGGATAGGCCTCGTCGAAGAGGACGAGCGTACCGCCGGGCCTCAGCGCCCGCGCGCAGCGGGCGAGGATGTCGTCCTTCCACTCGGGGCGGATCTCGTGGAGGACCAGGAACTGCGTCACGACGTCGAAGGCGGAGTCGAAATCGCCGGCGGGCTCCCAGCCGTTGCGCACGTCGATCCGCCCCGCAAGGCCGCGCGAGCGCATGAGCGCGCGCGCCATCTCGGCGGAGACCGGCTCGATCTCGATGCCGACGCCCGTCAACTCGGGGAAGCGCTCGGCGAGGGTGGCCAGGGCGTGGCCCGCCCCGCAGCCGACGTCGAGAACGCGTCCGCCGGCCTCGAGCCGATGCAGCAGGTCAGGCAGTCTCTGGGCGGCCACGTCCAGGAACATCCGGGGCAGGGAGCGCGAGGCGCCCGCGACATCCTCGAGGAAGCCCTGGGAGTGCTCCTGATACGGATGGACCGCGCCCGAGCGGAACAGCTCGGGGTAGAGCCGGTAGTCCTCGGCGACGCGGAGGTGAACCGGTGGGAAGCCGCCGAGGAAGTACGCATCGTCCGGCGAGGCGAGCAGCCGGTCCATCTCGGGCGCCAGGGCATAGGTCGCGCCCTCACGATCCAGGATCTGGAGATGGTGGCCCATCTCGCAGAACCCGCGGATGTAGGGCGGGTGGAGGCCGAGATCCGTGGCCAGCGCCTCGGCGCTTCGCGGCTTCTGCGCGAGGGCGGAGAAGAGGCCCATACGGATGCCCAGATCCAGGTAGTGGGTGGCGTGAAGGCCGCGCAGGTAGCCGAAGACGGTGGCGGCCGCTTCGCCGAGGGTCGGACGGGGCACGGCCGCCGAGTCTACACGATCCCCGCGCGGGGCAGGCCTCAGGCCATTCGCGCGACGTAGGCCTCGATGGAGGCTCGCGCTTCGTCGCTGAGATCGACGAATTCCACGCCCACGACGAAGTCCGACTGGTCATTCTCCGTCACGTCCTGATGCGTATCCCGCACGACGCCGCGCAACAGGGAGGGAACGCCAGCGATATCGAGCGTGCAGGTGACGGTCGAGCCGATCTCCGGTCGAAACGGCATCCGTACCGTCATCCCGCCGGGTGACAGCATCAGCACGCGCGACTCCAGGTGCAGGCCGACCTCGCTGGCCACGGGGCGGGCGAGGTCGACGCGGAGGGAGTCGCGGCGTTCGATCGTTTCCGGGTCGCTGGTGGCCGGGGGCGTTTCGGTCAGGCCCGCGACCTCAGGCGTCGCCTCGCTGGCGAGGCGTTGTCGCAGGAGCGCCTGGTCCGAGGCGCGCAAGTCGACCCACTGGAGCGCGACCTGATAGCGAATCTGCGTCTCGCCTTCGCCGGCGCTCTCGACGCGGTGAACGTAGCTTCGCACCACACTGGCCTTCAGCATCAACACGGTGCCGGGGCCGAGGGCGAGCCGAACCGAATACACCGAACGAGGCCGGAGGGCGCACGGCACCTCGAGAAGGGCGCCCCCCTCGGACAAGTCGACGATGGGAGCCGCGTGCTCCGTGTAGATCTGTCCGACCACCTGTCCCCGCAACGGTGCGCGCGGCCAGCGCCGTCGATCGCGCCCGCTGCCCTCTTTGGTCATCCGGGGGAATTATCGCCGGTTGCCGCTAGGCGGGCGCAGCCTGGCGGGCCTGGACGAGCAGGTTCATGACCAGGACCTGGACGGGCTCGCGGTGCTGATTCAGGGTGGTGGTCTGGACCTTCACGAAGCCCTGGCCGGGCCGGCTCTGGGAGGGCCGCACGGCGAGGATCTCGGCTTCCACCTCCAGCTCGTCGCCGGGCCGGACGGCGCGCGGCCACTTCATCTCTTCGGCCCACACCCCGATGATCCCCCCCGCCGGAGTGAGATCGCCGTCCACCAGCAGGCGCATGGTGAGGGCCGCGGTGTGCCAGCCGCTTGCGGACAGGCCTTGGAAGAACGAGGCCCGGGCCGCCTCCTCATCGAGATGGAACGGCTGCGGGTCGAACGCGGCGGCGAAGGCCTTGATCGCCTCCGCGTCCACGCGGAGCCGCTTGGTCCCGTACTTCTGCCCGACCGCGAAGTCCTCGAGATACAGGCGTGTCATTCGCAAGCCGCGGTGCGAGGCGAGACTACCACCCTTCGCCGCTACTCGAGGAGACGCCCGAGGATCCGCACCAGCGCTCGCTGCTCGCGGAGAGAGAGGCGCTCGAGGGCGGCCGGGGGAGCGGTCATGCGATCGAGGAGGAGGGCGCGGAGCCGAGAGCCGGTCGGGGTGAGGACCAGGACCTTCACCCGGCGGTCGCCGGCCGACGGGCGGCGACGCACGAGCCCCCGGGATTCGAGCCGGTCCACCAGCCCCGTGACGTTCGATGCGTCGCAGGCGAGCGTCTCCGCCAGCTCCCCCATGGGAACGGGCCGGTCCGGCTCGATGAAGTGCAGCACGTGACACTGCGCGGGGGAGAGCTGGAGCTCCGCGGCCAGCGGGGGCAGGTTCGCCCGCTGGGCGAAGAACAGCCGCACGAGCAGCGCCCAGGGATCGCGGGCGGGAGGGCTCGTGGACTTCATCCATCACAGGATATTACATCGGTGTATCATTGACAAGCTCAACTATCAGGCGTAACTTCCATGCATGGCACACCTCAGGCTGGTCTCCCTCGACGAGGCCGTGGTCTTCCCGGGCATGCCGGTGACGCTCCCCGCCGATGTCGCGGGCGACAAGCGCGTGTTCCTCATCCCGCAGCGCGGGAGCGGCTACGCCAAGGTCGGCGTGGTCGCTGAAGTGACGGAGCGCGTCGCCCTCGGCGGACGTTCGATCGCCTCCTTCGTGCCGATGCACCGGGCCGTGCCCGGGGCCGCGCAGACGGGGCCGGATGGCGTCCTGCGCGTGGAAGTCGACGAGCGCCCGGACCCGGATGCCCCCAAGGGCCTGACCCGCGAGCTCGAGCGCGAGTACCGGGCGGTGGTGGAGGAGATCCTCGAGATCCGTGGCGATGACGGCCGGATCAGCGCCTTCGTCCGTTCCATCACCCATCCGGGCGCGCTGGCCGACACCGCCGGCTATTCCCCGGACCTGAGCTTCGAACAGAAGCTGGAGCTGCTCGAGGCCCTGGACGTGGTGGAACGGCTGAGCCTCGCCCTCCGGTTCCAGCAAGAGCGGCTGGCGGAGCTGCGCGTCCGCCAGCGCATCCGCGAGGAAGTGGAGTCGGGGACGCAGAAGCAGCAGCGCGAGTACCTGCTGCGCCGGCAGATGGAGGCCATCCGCAAGGAGCTCGGCGAAGACGAGGGCTCGGTGGCCGACGAGTATCGGAAGAAGATCGCCGCCGCGGCCATGCCGGAGGCGGTCCAGAAGCAAGCCGAGCGTGAGCTCGCGCGCCTGGAGCGGATGGGGGAGTCGAACGCCGAGGGGTCGATGATCCGGACCTATCTGGACTGGCTGCTCGCGGTTCCGTGGTCGAAGCGATCAGAGGAGCGGCTGGATCCGCAGCACGCCCGCGAGGTGCTGGACGCCGATCATGCCGGCCTCGACGACGTGAAGCGGCGCATCACCGAGTATCTGGCCGTGCGGAAGCTGCGCAAGGAGCGCGGTCTCACCGACGATCGTCGGTCGGGAGCCATCCTGACCCTGATCGGTCCTCCCGGGACCGGCAAGACCTCGATCGGCGAGTCGATCGCCCGAGCCACCGGCCGGAAGTTCGTCCGCATGTCCCTGGGTGGCGTGCGCGACGAGGCCGAGATCCGGGGACATCGCCGCACCTACATCGGCGCCCTGCCCGGCCGGCTCGTGCGCGCCCTCCGGGACGCGGGCACCATGAATCCGGTGATCCTACTCGACGAGGTGGACAAGCTGGGGGCGGACTGGCGGGGCGATCCCTCCGCGGCCCTGCTCGAGGTGCTCGACCCCGCGCAGAACCATTCCTTCCAGGATCACTACCTCGACGTGGAGCTCGATCTCTCCCAGGTGCTGTTCCTGGCGACCGCCAACGTGGCGGACACGATTCCCGGAGCGCTGCTCGACCGGATGGAAGTGATTCGATTCGACGGCTACACGACCGACGAGAAGGTGGCCATCGGGCGCGACTACCTATGGCCGCGCCAGGTGGAACGGAATGGTCTGCGTCTCA
>WNFM01297398.1_pt1 | contig 17716 bp, 10 predicted proteins | sample 5400271 | NCBI WGS metagenome assembly WNFM01 (sample SAMN13153352, study PRJNA577476) | soil metagenome | isolation source: 60 cm saprolite on Douglas fir-dominated hillslope | place: USA:California | collected 2013-09-17 | reverse complement strand
GTGGCCTGCGGAAAGCGGGCGAACACTTCGGTATTGAAGCGGCGCAGGAAATCGATGGCCTCGAGATTTTCCCGGCCGCCATATTTGTTCGGGATCCAGCCGCCTGCGGGCCGGCTATAGTCGAGATACAGCATGGAAGCGACCGCATCGACGCGCAGGCCGTCAATGGCGTAACGCTCCAGCCAGAACAGCGCGTTCGACACCAGGAAGTTTACAACCTCGGTGCGGCCGTAGTTATAAATCAGCGTGCCCCAATCGAGATGGCGGCCCTGCAGCGGGTTGGCGTGCTCGTAAAGCGCGGTGCCGTCGAAATTGCCGAGGCCATGCGGATCGTCGGGGAAATGCCCGGGCACCCAGTCCAGCAATACGCCGAGCCCTTCGCGATGGCAGGCGTCGACCAAAGCGGCGAAATCCTCAGGGCCGCCGAACCGGCTGGTCGGCGCATACATGCCGGTCGGCTGATAGCCCCATGAGCCGTCGAACGGATGTTCATTGACGGGGAGAAATTCGACGTGGGTAAAGCCGAGATCCCTGGCGTAGCGCGGAAGCTGCTCGGCGAGTTCGCGATAGGTCAGCCATTCGTTTTTGGCCTTGCGCCGCCACGAACCGAGATGGACCTCGTAGATCGACATCGGTGCGCCGAGCGCGTTGACGTTGGCGGGCGCCGGACGTGGCCGTGGCAGCCTTGCCTCGTCGAACACGATGGAAGCCGTGCTCGGCCGCATCTCGGCGGCAAAGGCCAGTGGATCTGCCTTCAGCGGCAGATGCTGGCCCTGCGAGCCGATGATATCGAATTTATAATGGTCGCCGGCAGCGGCGTGGGGCACGAACAATTCCCAATAGCCGACGCCGCGCACGCGCATCGGATGCCGCCGTGCGTTCCAGAAATTGAAATCGCCGACCACGCTGACCCGGCGCGCGTTCGGCGCGAGCACCACGAAAGCCACGCCGGGAACGCCGTCCAGCGTCACCGGATGCGCGCCGAGTTTGTCGTAAATCCGCTGATGGGTGCCTTCGCCGAGCAGATACAAATCGAAGTCGCTCAGGACGGGCGGAAAGCGGTAGGGATCGTCGAGATCGACCACGGTCTCGCCGAAGCGGGCGCGCAACTGGTAGCGCTTGGAGCCGTTCGGCAGCGCGCCGGCGAACAGGCCGGCGTCATGAATGCGGTTGAGCGCCGCCGTTTCGCCGTGCTCGCCGATCGCCTCGACGTTAGAGGCTTCGGGCAAGAACGCGCGCACCACGGTCTTGTCGCCCTCGGTGTGGAGGCCGAGATAATGGAAGGGATCGGAGTGGCGGCCTTCGACAATCGCATAGGCCTCCGCGGACAGTTTGGTCATGCAGCCTCGTTGATACGCTGGGACAATAGCCGAAGCATCCCGCTCAGCGGGACGCGCAGCCAGTCGGGCCTGTAAGCCAGTTCGTATTCGATCTCGTAGAGCGCTTTTTGCAGCAGAAAAAATTGCAGCATCTTGTCGGCGGCCTGCGGATCGGCCGGCCATAAAGGCGTATTTGTCATGGTCTCGCGATAGGCGGCAAGAAACGTCGCGGCCGCACGATCGCGCCATTCCGCGAGCGCCGCGCCGAGCTTGCCCTGCTCGTCAGGCGCGACTTTGAGCGCGCGCTCCAGGGCGGCGGTCGCCGAATAATCGATCGAGCGGATCAGGCCCGCGACATCGCGCGCGGCGGGCGCCTTTTGCCGGCGTTCGTCCAGCGTCCGGCGGGGCTCGCCCTCGAAGTCGATGATGAAGATGTCATCCTTGACGATCAGGATCTGTCCGAGATGGAAGTCGCCATGGTGGCGGATGTTCAGGCCGTCGATATCCTCTGGCAGCAACGCGCTGAGGTGCGCGCGCAAGGCCGCGCGTTGAGCCAGCGCCTGATCGACCAGCGGACGATCCGCTTCCTTGATCGTGTCGCGTCTTTGTCTCAACGCATCAAACATCCGTTCGGCACGGGCAACGGCTTCGTCGATCCAATGCTTCACCAGCTCAGGGCGGGTCGGCTCCGGCGCAAAATCGGCGAATTGGCCGCTTCCGGCGAGCGCGAGGTGCATCTCGGCCACGCGCCGTCCGATCTGCGTCATGTAGCGCAGATAAGGCACCTGCTCCTCGCTTTCGCTGGGATGCTCGGTGCTCGCCAACAGGCGCTGCTCATCGACAAAACGATCGAGATAGGCCGATGTCACGGTCCAGGCGTCGCCCTGATTTTCGACGAAGGCATGCACGACCGCGATCGCGCTTCTGTTGTTGCCTTCGACCAATTCGACGCTGCCGAGCAGCGCGGGCGAATTGGCAAAGCCCGCGACCTCGGTCAGAAACCGGCCGACCTCGATCTCGGGATTGATGCCAGGCTCGAGCTTGCGATAGACCTTGACCACGTAGTCGTGGTCCACCAGCGCCGTGCTGTTGGATTGCTCGGCTTCGACCGCGCGAATATGCTCCGGTTGCTTGATCGGTTTGTCCGAAAACTTGCTGGTTGGCTTGAATTCCAACTGCAAGCCGTTCTCTTCGACAGTCAGGTTCTCGCGAAGATTGCGCAGCAGCAGCGCAATGAAAATCTGGTCGGTCGCGACGTCGAGCAAGGTTCCTTCGCGCGCGCCCTGGCGCACGGCCGCAAATGCGCGCGGATTATAGCGCTCGCGATCGAAGCGCACCCATTCGATCCGCATCGGCAGTACGTACCGCGCCGTCTCGCCGCGCTGGGCCGCTTCAAAAAACGCAAGCCAGGGCCGGTTGTCGCCGATGTCGCAGAAGGGGATCGCCGAGGTCAGCGTCGGGTGGATCGATTTTGGCGAACGCTCCGGATACCAGCGGGTCCGCGCCAGATGCCCCGGCAGGACATCGCGCTCGAATACGCCGCGGGTGCGGGCGAGCGACACCCAGGTCGCGCCCATCGGCACCACCAGCGTTTCGAATTCGGGAACAATCGATGGCGCGACATGCTCCGATTTGTCGCGCTCCTTGAGCTGGAACCAGTAGAAGCCATACGGCCCCAGCGTGATCATGTAGGGCAATTCGCCGATCGCCGGAAAGCGCGAGCGGCCGAGCATTTCCAGCGGGATGCGGTCCTTCCAGGCCGACAGATCGAGTTCGGTGGCTTGCGCCGATCGCGACAGGTTGGCGACGCAGAGGATCACCTCGTCGCCATATTGCCTGATATAGGCGAGCACCGAGCGATTGGCCGGGCGGATGAACGTCATGCTGCCGCGGCCGAATGCCGGCGTCGACTTCCGCACCGAGATCAGCCGCTTGGTCGCGCTCAATAGCGAAGACAGGCTGCGCGACTGCGCTTCGACATTGACCGATTCATAGCCATAGACCGGATCCATGATGGTCGGCGCGTAAAGCCGTGCCGGATCGGCGCGGGAGAATCCGCCGTTGCGGTCCGGCGTCCACTGCATCGGCGTGCGCACGCCGTTACGGTCGCCGAGATAGATGTTGTCGCCCATGCCGATCTCGTCGCCGTAATAGATGATCGGGGTGCCCGGAAACGAAAGCAGCAGCGAGTTCATCAGCTCGATCTTGCGCCGATCGTTGTCCATCAGCGGCGCCAACCGCCGGCGAATGCCGACATTGATGCGGGCACGGGGATCGTTGGCGTAGGTCGACCACAGATAATCGCGCTCGACGTCGGTGACCATTTCCAGCGTCAGTTCGTCGTGGTTGCGCAGGAACAGCGCCCACTGGCAATTTTGCGGAATATCCGGCGTCTGCCGCAGGATGTCGGTGATCGGAAAGCGATCCTCCTGGGCAATCGCCATGTAGATCCGCGGCATCAGCGGGAAATGATAGGCCATGTGGCATTCATCGCCCTGGCCGAAATATTCCTGCACGTCCTCCGGCCATTGATTGGCTTCCGCCAGCATCAATTTGCCCTTGGCGTAGGCGTCGAGCTCGGCGCGCAGCCTTTTGATGATGGCGTGGGTCTCGGGGAGGTTCTCGTTGCTGGTGCCCTCGCGCTCGCACAGGTAGGGAATGGCGTCGAGGCGGAAACCGTCGACGCCGGCGTCGAGCCAGCGCTTCATGACCTGCACGATCGCTCGCACCACGCGCGGATTATCGAAATTCAGATCCGGCTGGTGCGAGAAGAAGCGATGCCAATAGAATTGGCCGGCCTCCGGATCCCAGGTCCAGTTCGACTTCTCGGTGTCGGTGAAGATGATCCGCGTCCCCAGATATTTCTGGTCGGTGTCGCTCCACACATACCAGTTGCGCGCGCTCGACTTCGGGTCGCTGCGGCGGGCGCGCTTGAACCATTGGTGCTGGTCGGAGGTATGATTGATGACGAGTTCGGTGATGACCCGCAAACCCCGCTTTTTGGCTTCGACGATGAAGCGGCGGAAATCCTTCATGGTCCCGAAATCGGGATTGATGGCGCCGTAGTCGGCGATGTCGTAGCCGTCATCGCGGCCGGGCGAGGGATAGAACGGCAACAGCCACAGCGTGGTGACGCCGAGGTCCTGCAGATAGCCGAGTTTCTCGGTCAACCCAGCGAAATCGCCGATACCGTCATTGTTGCTGTCGGCAAAGGCTTTGACGTGGAGCTGATAGATGATGGCGTCCTTGTACCAAAGCTCGTCGGCGTCCAGCGTGATGACGGGCAACTCGGTGGCGTCGATGGAAGACAACAGGTTCATGGAGCCCCCTCACGCCAGACAGCGAAACAGCAGCGCGGGATCGCGCACCGGATCGATCCGCAAGCGGATGCCGCCCCATTCCACGGGATAGCGTTCGCCGGTGATCAGGTTTTCGACCGCAGCCACGTTGCGGCGATCGCCGGCCATGCCGACCTGGACATCGCCGAGCGGGAACCAGAATTCGTGTACGTCGCGCGACAGCGCGATAGCCGCGACGACGGTGTTGGTTTGATTGACCGATTCCTTGACAAAACCCATGACGTTGCCGTCATCGATCGGAATGAAGCGCAGGTTGCTGCTCTGCTGCAGCGCCGTGTTATCTCGCCGGGCGCGGTTGAGATCGCGGATGTAAGGCTTGATGTTGCCGGGCTTATCCCAGTCCCGCACCTTGATCTCGTATTTTTCGGAATCGAGATATTCCTCGCGGCCCGGTATCGGGTCGTGTTCGAGGAGTTCAAAACCGTTGTAGATGCCATAGGTACTCGATAGCGTCGCGGCAAGCGCGACACGGGATTTGAACATCCAGGTCTCGCCGCTCTGCAGATGATAGGGCAGGATGTCGGGCGTATTGACGAAGAAATTCGGCCGATAGTAGTCGCGCTCCGGATAGGCCGTCAGCTCGTTGAGATATTGCTCGAGCTCCCATTTCTGGGTCCGCCAGGTGAAATAGGTGTAAGACTGCGTAAAACCGAGTTTCGCTAGACCCTTCATCAGTTTCGGCCGCGTGAAGGCTTCCGCCAGGAAGATCACGTCGGGATGGCGAAGCTGAACCTCATGGATCAGCCATTCCCAAAATCTAAAAGGTTTGGTGTGGGGGTTGTCGACCCGGAAGATCTTCACCCCCTGTTCGATCCAGAACAGCACGACGTCGCGGAGCGCGTTCCACAGCGCGCCGGCGTCCTCGGATGAGAAATCCGGGTTGACGATATCCTCGTATTTCTTGGGCGGATTTTCCGCATAGCGCATCGATCCATCCGGCCGGCGCTTGAACCATTGCGGATGGTCCTTGAGCCAGGGATGATCGAGCGAGCACTGAATGGCGAAGTCGAGCGCGACTTCCATCTCGTGCTGCTTGCAGGCTGCCACGAACTCGCGGAAATCCTCCAGCGTGCCGAGTTCCGGATGCATCGCATCGTGACCGCCTTCGGCCGAGCCGATGGCGTAGGGACTGCCGGGATCGCGCTCGGCCGAGGCCACCGAATTGTTGCGGCCCTTGCGGTTGGTGTGACCGATGGGGTGGATTGGCGTCAGATAGACCACGTCAAAGCCCATCGCCGCGATATCGGGTAGCCGCGCGATGCAATCTTTGAAGGTGCCGTGCTGGCCCGGTATCTTGCCCTGACTGCGCGGCACCATCTCGTACCATGCGCCGAACCGGGCCCGCGGCCGGTCCGCGACAAAGGGAAACAATTGCGATCGCGTCAAATCCGGCCGCAGCTGGCTCTCGGCCATCGCGTCCTTCAATTCGGCGGTCAGAAGCGGCGCGGTGTCGCCGGTCTGAAGAAAGTCCTCGCATTGCCGAAGGATGACCGCGGCCGCGGCCTGTCCGCCGGCCTGCGCCTTGGTCAGCATGCCCGCGCCCTCGATCGCGTCGAGGGTGAGATCGACGCCGGCCTTTTGCTTGAGTTCGAAGCCGTGCCGCCAGGTTGCGAATTCGTCGGTCCAGGCCTCTATCGCATAGACATAGCGTCCCGGCTGATCGGGAACGAACGACGCGCCCCAGCGGTCGTTGCTATGAAGGGTCATCGGCTCGCGGCGCCACTCGCGGTCGCGCTCGCGGCGCCAGACCAGCGCCGCGCTGACGACATCATGCCCGTCGCGATAGATATCCGCCCATATCTCGACGCGCTCGCCGACGATCCGCTTGACAGGAAAGCGGCCGCCGTCGATCAGCGGATAAATATCTTCGATGTGGAAAGCGCCGCCGGCTGCGGCGCTCTCGACAGTTTGAGTTGTTTTGTTCACGGTGATGCCATTGACATGGAAAAAACGTCCCGTTTCGATTGCGGGAAAGGAGACGCTCCGGACATACTATAGAAAGCCGTTCGCCGGGCATTGGTTCCCGGGGAACGCCGGGGACGCCTGACAGTTAAGCACGGCTATCCTCTTACCGCATCTAGAGAATTTCGCGACGTCCTTAACCGTTGCGTGCAAACGGCGTGCCGAATGGACCTTCTGACCAGAGCTAAAGACCTCGGAATCCAGACTGAATTCTTGGACGGTCAGGGTCACCGCCATGTGACGGACGAAGCCGCGCTGAAGATCATCGTCGATGCCCTGCCGGCCCGCCGGCCGTACCGGTTTCTTGCTGGCGCAGTGGTGGTCCGATCCGGCCGGCCCTCGCGGACCGAATTGCGGCAGGCTGCCACGTTTCCGCTGCGCTGGAAAATCGTTGCGGGTCTTAAGGTTATCGCCGAGGGCGAAGCCAAAGACCGGTTCATCACCTGGCCCGAGGATTTGCCCGTCGGCTCATACCGGCTGCAGCTGACCGACACTGCCTCATTCACGGAAGAGGCGCCCCTGATGGTCGCGCCGGCAAGGGCGTTCGGCGGCGATTTCGACCGCTGCTGGCTGTTGGCAGTCCAGCTCTACGGCGTCCGCTCGGCGCGCAACTGGGGGATCGGCGATTTTACCGACCTCGAAGGCTTGATCGAACTGGCAGGCCGTTTGGGGGCGGACGGTGTGGGTCTCAATCCGCTGCACGCGCTGTTCGATGACCGCCCTGGCGACTGCAGCCCCTATTCGCCGAACAGCCGGTTGTTCCTGAATGCGCTCTATATCGACGTCGAAAAACTCGCCGAATTTCATCCTGGCGTCTTGGCGGAGGGCCGCGACACACTAGCGCGGCTGAGACAACGCGAGATCGTCGATTACGTTGCGGTCGCCGACCTAAAATGGCGCGCCCTGCGATCGGCCTTCGATGCGTTCAAGGCCAATCCCAAAACCGAACGCCAGCAGGACCTCGAAAAATTTCGCGCCGAGCGCGCTCCCCTGCTGTCGCGGTTCGCCCGTGGTGGGAGTGGCCCAAACAATGGCGGCAGCCCGACGAGGCCAAATGCGCCCGCCTGCGTGAGGGCCCGGAGAGGGGCGAGATCGAATTCGTCGAATTCGTGCAATGGATCGCCGACCGGCAGCTGCGCGCGTGCCGCGATCTCGCGGCCCGGCTTGGCATGAAGGTCGGCCTCTATCTCGATGTTGCCGTCGGCGTTCAATCGGACGGCTTCGATGCCTGGAACGAGCAATCGGCGATTTCGCGCCACCTTGCCGTCGGCGCGCCGCCCGATCCCCTGAACACCGATGGCCAAAACTGGGGGCTGGCCGGTTTCAACGCCGCCGGCCTCGAAATTCAATCGTTCGAGCCGTTTCGGGAGATGCTGCGGGCTTCGATGCGCTATGCGGGCGCGATCCGGCTCGATCATGTACTCGGCCTGAAACGGCTCTATCTCGTGCCGCACGGTTTTCCCGCAAAAAACGGTGTCTATGTGCAAATGCCGTTCGAGGCACTGCTGGCGGCGACCGCGCAGGAGAGCGTGGCGCACCGCTGCGTCGTGATCGGCGAGGACCTCGGCACCGTGCCGGAAGGCTTTCGCGAGCAAATGGCCGATTGGGGCATCTGGTCGTACCAGGTCATGATATTCGAGCGTGACGATCATGGCCGGTTTCGCGGCATCGACCATTATGCGCCCAACGCGCTGGTCACGTTCAATACCCACGATCTCTCGACCTATGCGGGCTGGCGCTCATTCAGCGATTTGAAGCTGAAACGATCGCTCGGGATCGATCCCGGCGAAAGCGACGACGCGCGATGGCATGCGCTGACCATGCTGAGCGACGCGCTGCGCCACCAGGCCATCGACCGTCATGATATCTATGCGGTGGTGGGCTTCCTGGCGCGGACCAAATCCCGATTGCTTGCGATATCGCTGGAGGATTTGCTGGGCGTCATTGACCAGCCTAATATTCCCGGCACCGTGAACGAACATCCGAACTGGCGGCAGCGGCTGCCGGTCGCGATCTCGGAGATCGCCTCGGCGATCGACATTGCCGCGCTCAAGGCCGCGTTGGGCAAGCGAACGCGAGCGGCGATCTGACGCTTTAGACACTAGCAGCGGTGACCAAAACTTGCCATCGAAGATCGAAGATTATGGGTTGATTGGCGATTGCGAGACCGCGGCATTGGTCGGTCGCGACGGATCGATCGACTGGCTGTGCTGGCCCGCATTCGATTCCGACGCCTGCTTTGCGGCTCTGCTCGGCACCCACAGGAACGGCCGGTGGCTGATCGCGCCCGCCGAAGAGGTGACAAAATCCTCCCGCCGCTATTGGGACGACACGCTGATCCTGGAGACGCGGTTTGAGACGGCAAACGGCGTCGTCGCGCTGATCGATTTCATGCCGCCGCGCGGTAAAGCCTCCGACGTTGTCCGCCTGGTGCGCGGCGTCACGGGCAGGGTCAAATTGATGATGCAGCTGGTGATCCGCTTCGACTTCGGCATCGATATTCCCTGGGTCAAACGAACCGAAGATGGCGCGCTGCTGGCGATCGCCGGGCCGGACATGACCGTGCTGCGAACGCCGGTCGAGACCCGCGGCGAGGACTTGACCACGGTTGCCAATTTCGAAGTGAGCGAAGGCGAGACCATTCCCTTCGTACTCACCTACGGGCCTTCGCACCTGCCGCTGCCGGAGCCGATCAACCCCGCGCAGGCGTTGCAGGACACCGAAAATTACTGGACCGAATGGAGTAGCCGCTGCACTTATGAAGGCGAGCACCGCGACCTCGTGATGCGCTCGCTGATCACGCTAAAGGCGCTGACCTATGAGCCGACCGGCGGCATTGTCGCGGCGCCGACGACCTCGCTGCCGGAGAAGCTCGGGGGTGCGAGAAACTGGGACTATCGGTTTTGCTGGCTGCGCGATGCCACCTTCACGCTATTGGCGCTGATGAACTCGGGCTATACCGAGGAAGCCGTGGCCTGGCACAATTGGTTGCTGCGCGCCGCCGCCGGCTGGCCTTCAAACATGCAGATCATGTACGGCATCATGGGCCAGCGGCGGCTGCTGGAATGGGAGGCAGACTGGCTGTTGGGTTACGAAGGGGCGCAGCCGGTTCGGGTCGGCAATGCCGCGCATGCCCAATTGCAGCTCGATGTCTATGGCGAATTGATCGACGCGTTTCACCAGTCGCGCATGGCCGAACTGAAGCTCGACGAAGAAACCTGGGCATTGGAATGCGCGGTGCTTCAGCATCTGGAAGAAATATGGGACGAGCCCGATCACGGCATCTGGGAACGCCGCGGCGAGGGCAAGCATTATGTTTCGTCGAAGGTGATGACATGGGTCGCATTCGACCGCGGCATCAAGAGCGCCGAAAAGTTTGGCTTTGACGCGCCGCTCGACCGCTGGCGGGTTTTGCGCGATGAGATCTGCCGCGATGTCTGCGAAAACGGCTTCGATCCCGCCCAGAATACATTTGTTGAGTCCTACGGCTCGCAATTGCTTGACGCCAGCATATTGCTGATGCCGGCGGTGGGTTTCCTCCACGCCTCGGATCCGCGCGTTCGCGGCACCATCGCTGCGATTGAAAAATACATGATGCGGGATGGATTCGTGCTGCGGCACGATCCCCGCGAAGTCTCGGATGAACAGCAGCCGATCGAAGGCGCCTTTCTCGCCTGCAGCCTCTGGCTCGCCGACGCCCATGTGCTGGCCGGCGATATCGCCAAGGCGCAGGCGCTGTTTGACCGCGTGGTCGCGGTCGCCAACGATCTCGGACTTTTGGCGGAGGAATTCGATCCCGGCGTCGGACGTCAGACCGGCAATTTCCCGCAGGCGCTGACCCATATCGCGCTGATCAATACCGCGCATAACCTCAGCGCCGCGCGGCGGCCGGCGGAGAAGCCGGTGGTACAGCGCGCGGCGTAGCGGCGCAGAAAGTATCTCTCGTCGTCCCGGCGAACGCCGGGACCCAACCACCGAGTTCGGTTGTTGGTAAGGGTAACAGCCACAGCGCCCTAACGAGAGAGCGCGGCGCATGGGTCCCGGCGTTCGCCGGGACGACGAGCGGAGGGAACCGCGCGTGCCATCATCTAACCTCTCTCGTTCCTCCTCAAAATCATATCAATCGCCCCCGCAAAACCTTCGTTCTCGTTGGTCGCCGTGACAAGCGTCGCCTGTTTCTTGACGTCGTCGGTCGCGTTGCCCATCGCGATCGAGAGACCGCTGTTTTGAAACATCGCGAGATCGTTCTGCATGTCGCCGATGGTCGCGACGGCATCGGTCGAGATGCCGAGGCGCCTGGCGATCGCCTGTACAAAAGTGCCTTTGTTGCAGCCGGGCGGGGTGATGTCGAGATAATAGCTTTGCGAGCGGACGGCGGTGGCCTCCGCCCCCAGGGCCTGCTGGATCGCGGCCTCGCAGCGCTGCAGCAGCGGCGCATCGGAGGATGAGCCGACGATCTTGCAGGCGGTCGACAGATAAGGCGAAAAATCCTCGACAATGGTCGGATCGGCTCGGATCGCGCGCTTTTCGGCCGGGACATAGTCACCATCGGGCCGGCGGGTGAGCCAGCGGTCGCTGGTGAATAGCCAGATATCGACCCCGAATTCGTTCAGGACATCAAGACTGCGCTGGACGGCGGGCGCCGGGATCAAATGCTGCTCGATCGGCTTGAGTTGCGGATCGACGATGCAGCTTCCGTTGAAGGCCCCGACCGGCAGCGTGATCGCGAGCGGCTCGATCAGAAACCGCATGCCGATGGTCGGGCGGCTGGAGGTGATGGTGAAGCCGATGCCGGCATCATGCAGCCGCCGCACCGCAGCCTTGGCGCCGTCGGTCAAGGTTTTGTCCTTGGTCACAAGCGTGCCGTCGACGTCGGATACAACAAGCGCGATGCGGGTCATGAACGGTTCCTGCGCGGGGCGCTCTCGTCAGCGGGGTTTTGTCGCAATTGGCGGATGATGTCATCGACGATTTTCTCGACCGGCGCGTCGATCGATACGGTCACGGCATTTTCGCTTTCGTCGGGTGGCTCGAGCGTCTTGAACTGACTGGCCAACAGCCCCGGCGGCATGAAGTGATTTTTCCTCCGGGCGAGGCGGCTCGCGATCAATTCCTGGCTGCCCCTCAGACAGATAATGCGGACATCTTTGCGGCCATGCACGAGGATGTCGCGATAGGCGCGCTTCAGCGCCGAGCAGGCGATCACCGCGTGCTGGCCTGCCGCACAGATCCGGTCGATCTCGTTTGCGATCGCCTGCAGCCAGGGCCAGCGGTCCTCATCGGTCAAAGGCTGGCCGGCGCTCATCTTGGCGACGTTGTTTGCAGGGTGAAACCTGTCGCCATCCTCGTAAATCCAGCCCAGCCGCTCCGCCAACTTCTCCCCAATGGTGCTCTTGCCCGACCCAGACACGCCCATCACGATCAGCACACAGGGTATCTTGTCAGAATCATCGCCCACTAAAATTCTCCGGCAGCGCCGCTTGATCCACGAGCCAGATCGTCTCGTCCATGGCGTGCGCACGGCTGGCAGGCAGGTTCTCGCCATCGAGCACGCGCGTCAAGATCGCGCGCTTGTCCGCGCCCGAGATTTCGAACAGCATTTCGCGGCAGGAGTTGAGCGCCGGCAGCGTCAACGTCACCCGCGGCACGAACGGCTCGACGTGAGCCGTGGGGACGCCAACCACCCAGCGCTCGGTCTCTTCGACGGCGGGATAATCGGGAAATAACGAGGCGGTATGGCCGTCGAGCCCGACCCCCAACAGGACCATATCGAACAATGGCCTCGTGGGATCGAGCACTTCAGCGCCATAAAACAATTTCAATTCGCGCTCGTAGGCGCGGGCGGCCTGTTCGGGATCGGCGGTGTCAGTTGGTATCGGATGGATGTTGGCTGCCGGCGCGCAGAGGTCGAGAAACGTCCGCCGCGCCATGCCCATGTTGTTGAGGGGATCATTGGGCGGGACAAAGCGCTCATCGCCGATGAACCAGTGCACGCGGTGCCATGGGATTTGGCTTCGATAGGGATCGGTCGCGAGCAATCGATAGAGCTTTGTCGGGCTCGATCCGCCGGTCAGGCAAATCGCCACGCGAGCGCTGTTGGCGGCGATCCTTGCCAGCACACGCTCGGCGGCGGTTCTCGCCAGCGCGGCCGGATCGTCAACCGCGATCACCTGACGAGGATGGTTCGGAGCCATCGGGTCTAACCGAGCTTACGCCAGCTACGGCCGTCACGCTTGAGCAGCTCGTCGGCGCCCAGGGGACCTTCGCTGCCGGCCTTGTAGAATTCCAGGCCCCTGGCGCCCGCTTTCTTCCACGCGTCGAGGAATGGCTGCACCGCCTTCCAGCCGGCCTCGACGCTGTCGGCGCGCTGAAACAGGATGTTGTCGCCGATCATGCAGTCGTAGATCAACGTCTCATAGCCGGTAGACGGCTCCGCCTTGAAGTAGTCCTTGTAGCGGAATTTCATCTCGACGCCGTCGATGGTAATGGTCGGACCCGGCACCTTGGTATTGAACTGCAGCGAGATGCCCTCGGTGGGTTCGACGCTGATGACGAGATAATTCTGCGACAACTGATCGACCGGGGTGCAGCTGAACATCTTGAACGGCACCTCTTTGAACTTGATCGCGATCTCGGTGCGCTTGATGCCGAGCGCCTTACCGGTGCGCAGGTAAAAGGGAACGCCGGCCCAGCGCCAGTTGTCGATGGTCAGTTTCAGCGCGACAAAGGTCTCGGTGGTGCTGTCGGGCTTGACGTCCTCGGTCTTGCGATAATCCGGGATTTCGTCCCCGTTGATGACGCCGCCGAGATACTGGCCGCGCACGGAATTTCGCAGCGCCTCCTCCTCGCTCTGGATCTGGATCGCCTCCAGCACTTCGGCCTTTTCCGAGCGCACCGCATGCGCGTCAAATCGTGCCGGCGGCTCCATCGCGGCCAGCGACAGCAACTGGAACAGATGGTTCGGCACCATGTCGCGCAGCGCGCCGGTTGCGTCATAGAAGCTGCCGCGATGGCCGACGCCGAGCTTTTCGTCGACGATGATCTGCACGTGATCGATATGATTGCGATTCCAGATCGGCTCGAACATGCCGTTGGCGAAGCGCAGCACCAGGATGTTCTGGACGGTCTCCTTGCCGAGATAATGATCGATCCGATAGATCTGGTGTTCGTCGACAATTCTCAGGAGTTCGGCGTTCAGTGCTACGGCCGAGGCGAGATCGGTCCCGAACGGCTTTTCGATCACCAACCGCCGCCACGGGCCGCCTTCTTCCTCTTTCAGCAGACCGGTGCGGCCGAGCTCGCGGCTGATCGGCGCAAAAGCATTTGGCGGCGTCGCCAGATAGAACAGGCGGTTGCCCCCGGTTTGCCGTGCGGCCTCGAGCTCCTTGATCTGCGCCCGCATGGCATCGAAGGAGGCCGGGTCGCTCGGATCGGCTTCAACGCTGGTAACGCATTGCAGCAGGCGATCGGCGGTCGCATCGTCCACCGCTCGGGTGGCAAATTGGCGCAGGCCTTTCATCAGGCTGTCGCGCAAGTCCCTGTTCGACATGCCTTTCCGGGCGACGCCTACCACGCAAAACCTGTCGGGAAGCAGGTCGGCCGCCGCGAGGTTATAAAGCGAGGGGATGACCAGCCGATGCGTCAGGTCGCCGGTCACCCCGAAGATGACGAAGGAGCAGGGATCGGGCTTCTTCCGGTTTGAAATTGGATTTGAAGAGGCGTCTGTCACGAACGGCCGGCCTTTGGCTTGACGATGTCGGGAGCACTCTGCGGCGCCGGGTCCGCATGCTGTTGCGGCTCCTTATGACCGCCGAAACCGTCACGCATCGCCGAAAGAATCTTTTCCGCAAAAGTGTGTTCCTTGCGCGAGCGAAACCGCGCGAACAACGCCGCCGTCAGCACTTCGGCCGGCACCGCCTCGTCGATCGCGGCGTTGACGGTCCAGCGGCCTTCGCCGGAATCCTCCACATATCCCGAATAGCTTGCAAGCGTGGGGTTCCTGGCAAGCGCAGCGGCGGTCAGATCAAGCAGCCATGACGGGATCACGCTGCCGCGCCGCCACACCTCGGCAATGTCGGCAATATCGAGATCGAAACGATGCTCCGGGGGCAGCGCATCGATATTGGCATTCTTCAAAATGTCAAAACCTTCGGCATAGGCCTGCATCAGGCCGTATTCGATGCCGTTGTGAACCATCTTGACGAAGTGTCCGGCGCCGACCGGGCCGGCGTGAATATAGCCTTGCTCGATGCGCGGATCGCGGCCCTCGCGCCCCTCGGTGCGCGGGATATCGCCGACTCCCGGCGCCAACGCGGCAAAAATCGGATCGAGGCGGTCAACTACGGCCTTGTCGCCGCCAATCATCATGCAATAGCCGCGGTCGATGCCCCAGACGCCGCCCGAGGTGCCGACGTCGATATAATGAATGCCGCGCTCTTTCAGAGCCTTGCCGCGGCGCACATCGTCCTGCCAGAACGTGTTGCCGCCATCGATGATGACGTCACCAGGCGCCATCAGTTTCGACAGCGCATCGATCGTGGCTTCCGTGATCTTGCCCGCCGGCAGCATCACCCAGGCGGTTCGCGGCTTCTCGAGCTTTTTGACAAAATCCTCCAGAGCGCTCGAACCGACCGCGCCGTCGGCTGAGATGGCCGCGACCGCCTTCGGGTCCTTGTCGTAAACGACGGTCGAGTGGCCGTGCTTCATCAGCCGGCGGACGATATTGCCACCCATCCGCCCCAGGCCGATCATGCCGAGCTGCATTTTTGCACCCTTAGTTTAGCGCCTCGACGATCGCGCTATCGAGCATCTTGAGGCCCGATTCGAGATCGCCCTTGAGATGGATGCGTAGCGCGCGGCGGCCGCGTTCGGTCAGCACGTCGAAATCGCCGCGTGCCTGGGCGGCCTTGATCACGCCGAAGCTAGCCTTCTGGCCAGGCACCGGCAGATCGATCGCATCGTCCGCGGTGATCTGCAGGAATACGCCACTGTCGGGCCCGCCCTTGTAAGCCTGACCGGTGGAATGCAGGAAACGCGGGCCGAATTCGGCGCAGATCGCGAGATGGCGTTTGTCGCGCACCTCAAGGCGCATGTGCTGCAAGCTGTCGATATGCGCGCGATTGCGTTCGATATAGGCGAGCAGCGCCACGTAGTCGTGGGCATGGGTGCGGGAAAGGTGCGCCTTCAGCCAAGAGCCGAGATCGCCGTCGGCACCGGCCTGGCGGAGCGCCGCGGCATTGTGGTCGTCGGTGTAGAGATCGGCCTGGGCTGTGGACATCACCGGTGTTTCCGGAGGCAGCGCGCCGGTTTTCTCGAACGCCGCGGTCAATTCCCGGGTCTTGATCTTGGCGGCCTCGACGTCGGGCTGGTTGAACGGATTGATGGCGAGAATTGCGCCGGCGACCGCGGTCGCGATCTCGAATCGAAAAAACTCCTGACCGATATGGTCGACCGATCTCATGACGATGCGCACCACCGGATGTCCCGCTCTTTCCAGCGCGACAAGCCTGTCGTCATGCGCGGTGTCATTTTCACCTTCGGTGCGCAGATCGATGAAGAACCGATCGTCGCCATAGATCTCGGGCTCGCTGAGCGGTTCGCCGTCGATCGGGATCAGGCCCTTGCCTTCCTTGCCGGTGGATTCGGCGATCAGCTGCTCGGCCCAGGCGCCGAAATCGGCGATCTTCTTCGACGACAGAATGGTGACTTTGTCGCGGCCTTCGAGGCCGGCGAGCCCCATGGCAAGACCGAGCTGCACGCCCGGATTTTCGTGCGGCGGCACGTCCGGCCCGCAGGAGCGCACCATCGCGAGCGTCTGCTTTATCAGGGTGCCAACGTCGATGCCGGCGGCCGCAGCCGGCACCAGCCCGAACGGCGACAGCACGGAGTAGCGTCCGCCGATGGTGGGATCGCCATGGAAGACGCGGGCAAAGCCCTGCTTGGTCGCGACCTTCTCCAGCGACGAACCGGGATCGGTCACCGCGATGAAGCGATGCCCGGCCTTGTCGGCGCCGATCGCCTTCGACACACGGTCGAAGAAATAATCCTTCATCACATTGGGTTCGGTGGTGCCGCCGGATTTGCTCGAGACGATGAACAAGGTGTGGGCGATGTCGACCGCGGTTTCCATGGCGCGGACCTGCGCGGGATCGGTCGAATCAAGCACATGCAGTTTCGGGAAGCCGGGTTTCTTCGCAAACGTCTCCGCCAGCACTTCCGGTCCCAAGCTCGATCCGCCCATGCCGAGCACCACGGCATCGGTGAATTTCTGGCCCTTCACGCGCTGCGCAAAATCCTCGTAGTCGGCGATATCGGCAGACGCCGGGCTGTGCAGCCAGCCCAGCCACTTGTCCTCGTCGGTCCCGGTCCAGATCGATTTATCGTGCTGCCACAGCCGGCGTATCTTGGCGGATGCGCGCCAGTCTTCGGTAGCCGTCTCGACGGCCTTGACGATGCTGTTGCCGAGCTTTAGCGCCTGGCGGTCGATGCCGGCACCGAGCACGATGGCGCGCTTGTGGGCGACCGCGCCATAAAGCTTGTCGGCGGCATCCGCAAACAGTTTGACGCCGTCCCTGACCAGCTCGGCCGTGATCTCGTCGAGCGAGATGCCGCACCTTTCAAGCTCGGCCAGCACGTGCCTTGCCTCCTCGATATTTTCCTCAAGACTGTCGCGCACCTTGCCGTGATCGCGGAAGGCATCCAGCGTCGCCGGCGGCACGGTATTGACGGTGTTGGGACCGATCAGCTCTTCGACGTAAAGCACGTCGCTATAGTCCTTGTTCTTGGTGCCGGTCGAGGCCCACAGCAGGCGCTGCGGTTTTGCTCCCTTTGCCCTGAGCTTTTCCCAGCGCGGCCCGGAAAACAGCCGCTTGTATTCCTGATAGGCGAGTTTTGCGTTGGCGATGGCGATTTTGCCCTTCAACGCGGCGAGACGCTCCTTCTCGGTCGGATCGTTGGCACGAGCGATCTTTTCGTCGAGCTGCTTGTCGACCGCGCTGTCGATGCGGCTGACGAAGAAACTGGCGACGCTGGCGACATGGGAGGGATCGCCGCCGCCGGCAACGTATTTTTCGAGGC
>WNFM01145343.1_pt1 | contig 17733 bp, 23 predicted proteins | sample 5400271 | NCBI WGS metagenome assembly WNFM01 (sample SAMN13153352, study PRJNA577476) | soil metagenome | isolation source: 60 cm saprolite on Douglas fir-dominated hillslope | place: USA:California | collected 2013-09-17 | reverse complement strand
TCGCGGCTCGCCAGAAGGTCCTTTTCAAGAGAAAGAAGCGGTTCGGCTAACATCGGACGGCAAAGTCTAAATCATGGCGCGAATCCACATCGTTACACCTGCCGGACCCGGCACGCGCAACGGAAATCGCCACACGGCCGTGCGCTGGGCGTCGATGCTGCGCAGCGCCGGGCATCGGGTCGCGGTCGGCGTGGCCTGGGAAGGCGAGCGCTGCGACGCGCTGATCGCCCTGCACGCCCGCAGGAGCCACGATTCGATCCTGAGGTTTCGCGAAAAAAGCGCCGACACGCCTCTGGTCGTCACCCTCACGGGAACCGATCTGTACCGCGATCTGCCCGCCTCGGCCGAGGCGCGCCGCTCCCTCGAGCTCGCCGACAGGCTCGTCGTACTGCAGGAGGCGGCCCTGCGCGAGCTTTCTACCCCTTTCAGAAAAAAAGCCCATGTCGTCTACCAGTCGTCGAGCACCGCGTTGCGCCACTCGCCTCCGGACAAGCGCTTCCGGATCGCGGCCGTCGGCCACCTGCGCGGCGAGAAGGACCCATTTCGCGCCGTTCTCGCCCTTTCGCTTCTCAAGGGAAGAGACGACATCGAGCTTGTCCAGGTTGGAGGTGCCCTCGATCCGAAGCTCGGCGAGGAAGCGAAGCGCCGGATGGCGTGCGAGCCACGCTATCGCTGGCTCGGCAGCCTGCCGCACGCAAGGACACTGGGCTGGATCGCGCGCAGCCATGCGCTGGTCGTGAGCTCGGTCATGGAGGGCGGCGCCAACGTCATCGCCGAAGCCGCGCGCATCGGCACGCCGGTCCTCGCCTCGCGCGTCTCGGGCAACCTCGGCATGCTGGGCCCCGGCTACCCCGGCTGCTACGAGCTCTACGACGAAGCCGGGCTCGCGAGGCTCGTCGCCCGGGCGGCGGATGACGGGAATTTTTACGCCAGCCTGAAGCTTGCCCTGCGCGCGCGCCGGCCGCTGTTTGCGCCGGCAGCGGAGCGCTCTGCGCTCCTCCAAGTGGTACGCTCCCTCGTATGAAGGCAGTCTCGTCAACCGTGTCCGTGGAGGAGCTGGCGAGCGGCCGTTTCGACGCCGTGATCGACGCCCGCACTCCCGCCGAATACGCCGCGGACCATATCCCCGGCGCCATCTCCGCGCCGGTGCTCGACGACGCGCAGCGCGCCGAGGTCGGCACCCTCTACAAGCAGGTATCGCCTTTCGACGCGAAAAAACTCGGCGCCGCGCTGGTCGCGAAAAACGTCGCCTTGCATATCGAGAAGCATTTCAGGGAGAAACCGAAGGACTGGAAACCGCTGGTGTACTGCTGGCGCGGCGGCAAGCGCTCGGGCGCCATGGCCCATGTCCTGCGGGAAGTGGGCTGGGACGCAGCGACTCTCGAGGGTGGGTATCGCTCTTATCGACGCTGGGTCGTCCAACGATTGGAGGTTTTGCCTCTCACGGTCAGTTTTGTTGTTGTTCATGGAACGACAGGTAGCGGCAAGAGCCGCCTGCTGGCGGCGCTGGCGCGCGCCGGCGCTCAGGTGCTCGACCTCGAGGAGCTCGCGGCGCATCGCGGCTCGGTGCTCGGCAACCTGCCGGGCCGGCCGCAGCCCTCGCAGAAGATGTTCGAGTCGCTGCTGCTGAAGGAGCTCTCGGCGCTGGATAAGGGAAAGCCTGTGTTCGTGGAAGGTGAATCGCGCAAGATCGGCCAGCTGCACGTCCCGGAGGCGCTCATCGAGCGCATGCGGGGCGCCGAATGCGTGCGCCTCGAGACCGGCCTCGAGACGCGCGTCACCCTGCTGCTGGACGAATACCGCCATTTCCTCGCAGGCAACGGCGCGCTCGAAGCACAGCTCGACTGCCTCGCCGGCCTGCACGGCCGGGAAAAGATCGGGGAGTGGAAGGCGCTCGCCGCGCGCGGCGCCTGGCGGGAGTTCGTAGGGCGGCTGCTGACCGAGCATTACGACCCGGCCTACCGCAAGTCCTCGATGCGCAATTTCAGCCGCCTTGCCGAAGCAAGGATCGTCCGCATCGCCTCCGCCGGCGACGGCGCGTTCGGCCAAGCCGCGGAAAATCTCCTCAAGAAGAAGCCCGAGCGGGTGGAGTCGACTAGCGCGCCGGTAACATTTGCACCATGACTACCCATGAAATCGCCTACGTTCCCGAGACGCGCATCGGCTTCTGGTTTCTCGGCACGGAAACGTGGACCACGCGCGTGCTGCGCGTGGCGCTCAAGGACCTGGAGCGCCTCATTCCGGAGCGCAGGCCCTCCTATCCCGTCGTGCTCGACGTCGGCTGCGGGCAAGGCAAGTCCTTCCGGCCGCTGATCGAGCACTTCTCGCCGCAGCGCCTGGTCGGCGTCGACGCCGAAGAGAAATGCCTGAAGCGCGCCCGGGCCGAGGCGGACAAGGAAGGCGTGCCGGTCGAGCTGCGCCGGCTCGACATCGCCGCGCTCGACCTGCCCGACGCCAGCGTCGACCTGGTCTTCTGCCATCAGACGTTTCACCACCTGACGCGGCAGGAAGCGGCGCTGCAGCAGTTTCACCGCGTGCTCAAGCCCGGCGGGCTGCTGCTGTTCGCCGAATCGACCCGCGCCTACATCCACTCCTGGATCATCCGCCTGCTCTTCCGCCATCCGATGCACCTGCAGCGCAGCGCCGAGGAGTACATGGCGATGATCCGGGCGCTGGGCTTCCGCTTCGGGCCGCAGAACGTATCGCTGCCGTATCTTTGGTGGAGCCGGCCCGACCTCGGCGCGCTCGAGCGGCTCGGCTTCGGCGTCCCGATGCAGCGCGAGGAGACGCTGGTCAACCTCGCCGCTATCAAGCAGGAGCAACGATGAATATCAGGCTTGTGGCTTCGGTTTTCGTCCTTCTTTTCAGCAGCTCTTCTCTTGGCCAGCCGGTCGAGCCGGTCCATTCCCTGGCGAAGAAAGAAAAGCCCGCGGTGATCGAGACCATGAAGAACCTGGTGTCGATCGAGTCCGGCAGCGGCGACCGCGAAGGGCTCGACCGCATCTCGAGCCTGGTCGCGGATCGCCTGAAGGCGCTCGGCGGCGCGGTCGAGCTCATCGAGCCGGGCGCCGACAGCTACCGGATGTTCGACACCCCCGAGAAAATCGGCCGCATGGTGCTGGCGCGCTTCCAGGGCGCCGGCAGGAAGAAGGTCCTGCTCATCGCGCACATGGACACCGTGTACCTCAAGGGCATGCTTGCGAAGCAGCCGTTCCGCATCGACGGCGAGCGCGCCTACGGGCTCGGGATCTCGGACGACAAGCAGGGTATCGCGCTCATCATCCACACGGTGGCGATCCTCAAGGCCATGAACTTCCGCGACTACGGCACGCTCACCGTGCTGATCAACGGCGACGAGGAAATCAGCTCGCCCGGCTCGCGCGCGATGCTCGCCCGGCTCGGCGCCGAGCACGACGCGGTGTTCTCCTGCGAGGCGTCGCGCACCGACAGCGACCGGCTGTCGCTCGCGACCAGCGGCATCGGCTCGGTCACCATGACGGTCAAGGGCCGTGCTTCGCACGCCGGCGGCGCGCCCGAGCTCGGCCGCAACGCCCTGTACGAGCTGTCGCACCAGGTGCTGCAGATGCGCGACCTCTCCAAGCCGGAGGTCGGCTTCAAGCTGAACTGGACCCTCTCCAAGTCGGGAACCAACCGCAACGTCATCCCGGCCGACGCCGTGGCGAACGCGGACGTGCGCATGCTGCGCCTGTCGGATTTCGAGGAAGCGCAGAAAATCATCCGCGAGCGCGTGAAGAAACGGCTCATTCCCGACACCCAGATCGAGCTCGCCTTCGAGGACCGCCGGCCGCCGCTCGAGGAGACGCCGGCCTCGAAAGCGCTCGGCGCGCATGCGCAGCGCGTCTACCGCGAGCTCGGCAAGGAGCTGGTGGTCAGCAACGTCGTCGAGGGCGGCGGCACCGATGCCGCGTTCGCCGCGCTCAAGGCGAAGGGCCCGGTGCTCGAGCGCTTCGGCCTGCAGGGATTCGGCGCCCACTCGAACGACGCCGAATTCGTCGACCTCAATTCCATCGAGCCGCGCCTTTACCTGCTTGCGCGCCTCATCATGGACGTGTCCAGGGACAAGGCGCCGATAAAGTAGCGGCTATCTCCTGCGGTCGAACATGAAGATGATCAGGAGCAGGATCAGCACGATGAGCAGCGCGGCCGCGGTGCTGATCTCCGCGCCGGCCGGAAGCGAGTCGATGCGGCCCGCGAGCTGCAGGACTTCGTCGTCGGTGAGCGCGTTCACGCGCTCGGCTGCGGCTGCGCCGGTGACTCCGAGCGCCGCAAGCTGACCCTGCACGTCGGCGCGCGCCATGAAGCCGCGCAGCTTGTCGCGCTCGGCCTGCGCCTGCACCCTTGCGACCGCCTGCTCGGTGCCGATCAGCGCCGCTTGCGTCTGCGCCGAGTACGGCAGCACGACCAGGCTCAGGATAAGCCAGCTGCAAATGAACCGACTTGAAAACGCTTTCATCTGATTCCTCCTATCGGGAGAGCTCATCGCCTGTCAAGCATGAAGAACAGCATGATCACGATGAGCAGCAAGAGCAGCACGGTCACCGAGACATCGGCGCCGGCCGGAAGCGAGTCGATCCGGCCCGCGAGCTGCAGGACTTCGGCGTCGGTGAGCGCGTTCACGCGCTCGGTTGCGGCTGCGCCGGTGACTCCGAGCGCCGCAAGCTGGCCCCGCACGTCGGCGCGCGCCACGAAGCTGTGCAGCTTGCCGCGCTCGGACTGGGCCTGCACCCTTGCGACCGCCTGGTCGGTGCCGATCAGCGCCGCTTGCGTCTGCGCCGAGTACGGCAGCACGATCAGGCTCGGGATGACGAGGTTGCAGATGAACCGCCTGAAGAACGTCTTCATGTGGCATTTCCTCCTGTGGAGGTACCTGGGGATGTGCTGCTTAGGTTGGACAACTGTTATTGGCTGGTGATTCGCGCTATTTTCCCACAGCACACCGGCGCCTGTAACATTCGCGTCATATACCTCAGGCATTGAGCCCGGCAAGCACTTTGATATGTTGCACGGCGCTGCGGCCGAGCGCCGAGAGCGCATAGCCTCCTTCCAGCATCGAGACCATCCTGCCCTGCGCGTGCCGCTCGGCGACGTCCTTCACCTGCCCGGTGACCCAGCCGTAGTCGTTGTCGGTGAAACGCAGCATCGCCATGTCGTCTTCGGCGTGGGCGTCGAAGCCCGCCGAAAAGATTATCAGCTGAGGCTCAAAATCATCGAGGGCGGGGATCCAGGCTTCGCGCACCGCCTCGCGGAATTCCCGCGACCCGGAGCCCGCCGCGAGCGGCACGTTGACCATGTTGGAGGCCGGATCCTCGGTGCCGCTATACGGATAGAACGGGTGCTGGAAGGTCGAGGCCATCAGCACGTGCGCATCGCCCTCGAAGATGTCCTCGGTGCCGTTGCCGTGGTGGACGTCGAAATCGATGATCGCCACGCGCTCCAGGCCATGGGCGTGCACCGCGTGGCGCGCGGCGATCGCGACGTTGTTGAAGATGCAGAAGCCCATCGGCCGGACGCGGCAGGCGTGGTGGCCGGGGGGTCGCACACTGCAAAACACTGAAGAAAAATTCTTTTGAAAAATAAGATCTACGGCAAAAACAGCAGCGCCCGCCGCTCTGAGCGCGGCATTCAGCGTATGGGGATTCATCGCCGTATCGGGATCCAGATGCACGGTGCCGTGCTCGGGCGCCGCATCGCGGATGGCGCGCACGTACTCGATCGGATGCACCCGCGCGAGCTGCTCGTCGGTGGCGAGCGGCGCGTCGAATCTCGCCAGGTGCGCGCCGACGCCGGAAGCGATCAGCTGGTCCTCGATCGCGGTGAGGCGCGCCGGCCGCTCCGGATGGCCCGCTCCCATCTCGTGCTTGAGGCAATCGGCGTGCGTCACGAACGCGGCGTTCACCATGAAATCTTATCCCATCGAGTACAATCCCCGCATGCTTCTCAAGGCGGAATTTCAGCCGCGCAGCGCGGGCGTTTCTCCCGTCGACCGCGTGGTCGCGGCGGCGAGCCAGATCATTCTCGGCAAGGAAGGCCAGGTGCGGCTCGCCCTCGCCTGCCTGCTGGCGCGCGGCCACCTCTTGATCGAGGACCTGCCGGGCGTGGGCAAGACCACCCTCGCCCACGTGCTCGCCAAATCGCTCGGCCTGCACTTCCAGCGCATCCAGTTCACCAGCGACATGCTGCCGGCCGACATCCTCGGCGTCGCGATCTACGAGCGCGACAGCGGCGACTTCAAGTTCCATCCCGGCCCGATCTTCGCCCAGGTGATCCTCGCCGACGAGGTGAACCGCTCGACGCCCAAGACCCAGTCGGCGCTGCTCGAGGCGATGGAGGAGCACCAGGTCACCGCCGAGGGCGAGACCCGCAAGCTGCCCGAGCCGTTCTTCGTCATCGCCACGCAGAACCCCTCGGAGCAGGTCGGCACTTTCCCGCTGCCCGAGTCGCAGCTCGACCGCTTCATGATGCGCATCGAGCTCGGCTACCCCGACCACGACGCCGAGCGCGCGCTGCTTTCGGGCACCGACCGCCGCGACCTGCTCGCGACCCTCGACCCGTGCATGTCGCCGGCCGAGCTGATGGAACTGCAGGCCGCCGTGCAGCGGATCCACGTCGCGCCCGCGCTTCTCGACTATGTCCAGGCGATCGTCGAGCACACACGGCGCTCGCCCGAGTACGTGGCGGGCCTCTCGCCGCGCGCCGCGCTCGCGCTGGTGCATTCGGCGCGCGCCTGGGCGATGCTCGAAGGCCGCGACAAGGTGATTCCCGAGGACGTGCAGGCGATCCTGCCCGGGGTCGCCGCGCACCGCCTGCGCCCCGCCCACGACATGCAGCGGCGCGTGGACGTAGGCGCGCAGCTGCTGGCGGCAGTGCCGATTCCCTGAGCGGCCCGGCAGCATCCCTGAGTAGCACCCCCGCCACCGACACCACCCTTCATCCGGCCGAGGAGCAGGTCAGGCCTCGGCGCGAGGCGAGCGGGGGCGGCTGGGCGGCCGCCACGCTCGCGAGCGTCGCGCTGCTCTTCGCGCTCGGCTTCTGGACCTACAGCGCCGTCGAGGGCTCGCTGCGCGACATCCGCGCCGCGACCATGCGCAGCCTGCTCGACTCGCAGGTCAACGCCCTGCGGGTCTGGGTCGGCGAGGAGATCGGCGACGCCGAACGCCTCTCGCGAGATCCCGGCGTGCGCAAGGCGGTCGCGGAGCTCGTGCGCGTCGCGGCCCGGCCGGGAGTCTCGCGCGCCGAGCTCTGCGCCGGGCCGGCCAGGGCGAGGATCGAGCAGGTGCTGCGGCCGCTCCTGCGCGACGCCGGCGACGCGACCTTCAACCTCACGGCGCGCGACGGGCGACTGCTCGCGACGCGCTTTCCGGAGTACTGCGGGCTGTCGGTGAACAGGCAGATTTTCCTGCCGCAGCTCGAGCCGGTATTCGCCGGCGCCTCGCGTTTCCTGCGCCCGTTTCGCGACACCGAGCGCGTCAGCGCGCCGCGGCGCCTGCGCGAGGGCCCTGCGCTTGCCTGGGTCGCGGTTCCGGTACGCGATGCCGGTGGCGGGGTGATCGCGGCGTTCGGCATCGCCGAGCCGGCGAACGCGGTATTCGCCTCCATCCTGAACGCGGCGCGCCCCGGCGAAACCGGCGAGGCCTTCGCCTTCGACGAGAACGGAGCGTTGCTCACCGCGGAGCGCTTCGGTGAAGCCACGGCTCTCCACGGCAAATCGAAGAGCGCGGACGGACAAGGCGTCGTGCTCGATCCTTACGTCAATCATCGCGGCGCCGAAGTCATCGGCGCCTGGCGCTGGCTGCCGGACTACGACATGGGCGTGGCCCTCGAGATCGATGCCGCCGAGGCATACGCGCCGCTGCGCTACCTGAACATCGCCTTCGGCGTGGTGTTCGGCGCGCTGGTCATCGCGGTCGTCGCCGCGCTCGCCAGCGCTTTCTCGGTGATTCGCCTGCGCCGCCAGATGGGCGAGACGCGCCGCCTCGGCGCCTACGCGCTGCACGGGAAGATCGGCGAAGGCGGCATCGCCACCGTGTACCTCGCGCGCCACGACCTGCTGAAGCGCCCCACGGCGATCAAGGTCCTGAAGCGCAGCCGCGCCACCGACGAGATGATCGCGCGCTTCGAGCGGGAAGCGCAGCTCGCGAGCAGCCTCGCGCATCCGAACACGGTCGAGATCTTCGACTACGGCCTTTCGCGCGACGGCCAGTTCTACTTCGCCATGGAATACCTCGACGGCCTCACGGTAGCGGAAGTCATCGCGAGATCGAATCCCGGATTCATTGCCGTTGCGCGCGCCGTCTATCTTCTCCGTCAGGTGTGCGCGGGACTGTCCGAAGCGCACGGCAAGGGCTACGTGCACCGCGACATCAAGCCCGAGAACATCATGGTATGCCGCTACGGCGGCGAGTACGACTTCGTCAAGATCCTCGATTTCGGCCTGGTCAAGCACGTCAGCGGCGAGCACAGCCGCGACCTGACCCGCGGCCTGCGCATCCTCGGCACGCCGCTGTACATGGCGCCCGAGCGGCTGCGCAACCCCGCCGACGTCGACGCGCGCGCGGACATCTACGCGGTCGGCGCGCTCGCCTTCCTCATGCTCACCGGCCGGCGCATGTTCGAGAGCGCCGACGACCTGGAGCTCACCACCAAGATCCTGAACAGCGAGCCGCCGCGCCCCTCGGAAGCGGCACCGCAGGCGATCCCGTTCGAGCTCGACCTTCTGGTGACGGCGTGCGTGGAGAAGAAGCGCGAGGACCGTCCCCAGCGCGTCACCGACCTGATCGAGGCCTTCGACGCGCTCGCGCTCGACCATCGCTGGACGCAGGCCGAGGCGCAGGCGTGGTGGGCAATGCAGCCGGCGCCGCGGGGCGCGCTATAAAAAAAACCCCGGTAGGGGGACCGGGGTCGGATACCTACATACGCACGAAGGGAGGGAGGTGCGTATGCAAGGGGAAGCTGTATTAGGCGCTTGCCTGCCTGTTTGCGGCTCGGGCCGCGGGTTGTTGAGGGAGCTGCGGCTCGACGCCGGTCGCAGGAATCGCCAGGACGATCACCTTGCCGGGGATGCCAAAATCCTTGCGGACCGGAACGTCCAGGCAGACCGCGCCGTACAGGGTGCTGGTGCCGAGCGCACGCGCGAGCGCGGGCTGCTGCTTGGGCGATTCCAGCTCGATGTAGCACGCGACGCGCGACACGCCGCGATTGTGTATCAGCCTGAACCCGTGCACCGGGCCGAACGGCTCGCATAGCGCCAGGACGCCTTTCGTAAGCGTGTTGAAGTCGCGTGCCTCGCGAAACATGTCGATGACGTACGATTTCATGGCCAATCCATGCTAGTGGCCGTGGGTAGCCGCGAATATCCCCAAAAGCTCGATCCTGCTGTAGTGCCACAACTACAGAATCAGCCCGACGCTCGCGGCGGTGAGGCAAGTGGCTAATGTTCCAGCAACTATCGACTTTATCCCCAGGGCGACGATCTCGCTGCGGCGCGGCGGGCACATCGTGCCGAGCCCGCCGATCATGATCCCGAGGCTGCCGAAGTTGGCAAAACCGCACAGTGCGTACGTGAGCAGGAGCCGGCTGCGCTCCGAAATCTCCGTCATCCTCGCAAGCTCGAGGTAAGCGACCAGCTCGTTGATCACGGTCTTGCTGCCGAGCAGAGCGCCGGCCGCGGGGGCTTCCGCCCAGGGAATTCCGGCGAGCCAGGCGAGCGGCGCGAGCGCCCAGCCGAGCATGCCCTGCAGCGTATACGGAGCGATGATCAGATTGGCGAGCGCCACCAGCGCCACGAAGACGATCAGCATGGCGACGATGTTCAGCAGCAGCTGCGCGCCTTCCAGCGTGCCGCGGGTCAGCGCGTCCATGCTTCCGCTGGCTTCATCTTTCAGTTCAATGCTCCCTCCGGTGGCCTTGCCCTGCGGCGGCACCATCAGGAAGGCGATCACCAGCGCCGCCGGCGCGGACAGGATCGAGGCGATGAGCAGGTGCGCGACCGCGTCCGGCAGCACCGGGCGCAGGATGGCGGCGTAGAGAAACAGCACCGTGCCCGCGATCGAAGCCATGCCGCCCACCATGATCGCGAACAGCTCGCCGCGCGATACCCGGGCGAGGTAGGGCTTCACCAGCAGCGGCGCCTCCACCATGCCGACGAAAATGTTGGCCGCGGTGGACAGGCCGACCACCCCGCCCACTCCCATGAATTTTTCCAGCAGGAAGGAAATGCCGCGCACGATCGCCGGCAGCACGCGCCAGTGGAACAGCAGCGCCGAGAGCGCGCTGATGACCAGCACCAGCGGCAGCGCGCGGAACGCAAGGACGAACGTCGCGTTGCCGTCGGTCACGGCAAACGGCGCCGGGCCGCCGCCGAGAAAGCCGAACACCAGGCTGGTGCCGGCCTGGGTCGCCTGCTCGAGCAGCAGCAGCGCATCGTTGATTTTCAGAAACACGGCCTTGAACAGCGGGATTTTCAGGAACAGGACCGCGAGAAAGACCAGCAATCCCATTCCCGCGGCGATGGCCCGCCAGGGCACGGCGCGGCGGTTCTCGCTCGCCGCCCAGGCAAGGGCGAGCAGCCCCGCGATGCCGGCGAGCGCATGCAGCAGATCGGTCACTTTCGAAGTCTAATTTCTAACTGGGAAATATTTTTGCAATCGTTTGCTGAATCGCCAGGGCCGCGGCGCGTGGGTCGGCCGTCTGCCTGATCGGCCTGCCGACGACTATGTGATCCGCTCCGTTCGCGAACGCCTGAGCGACATCGACGGTGCGTTTTTGATCGTCCGCCGGCTTGCTCCCGGCGGGCCGGATGCCCGGCGTCACGATCAGGAGCCGGTCGCGGAACTCGGCTTTCAGCTTTGCCGCCTCCAGCCCGGAAGCGATCACCCCGTCGCAGCCGGTTTCGACCGCGCCGCGCGCCCTGTCCAGCACCAGCTGCACGAGCGTTTTCGTCGCACCCATCTCGTCCAGGTCGCCCTGCCCGAAGCTGGTGAGAACCGTGACGGCGAGGATTTTCATCGCGCCTTTTTCCCGTGCCGCGGCCGCCATCACCGAGCGATGGCCGTGCACCGTCACAAAACCCGCGCCGCAGGAGCGGAGGTTGGCGACCGCCCGCCCGACCGTTTCCGGAATATCGTAGAGCTTCAGGTCGGCGAAGACCCGGTGGCCGCGCCCGGCCAGCCATTCGACGAGCTCGAAATAGCCGGCGGCCGAAAACAGCTCGAGGCCGACCTTGTAGAAGCGCACGGCATCGCCGAGCTTTCCGACCAGTGCCTTCGCTTCGGCCGCAGTCGGCACATCGAGCGCGACGATCAGGCGCTCGTCGCGCGGGATCGCTGTCTTGGCTTTTTCCGGCATGCTAGGTTTTCTTGGGGGTTACCGACGGCTCTATGAGGGTCGCCGTGAACGTCGCGCCGACCAGCACGATAAGCCATGAAACATAGACCCATATGAGAAAGATGAGCAGCGCTGCGAACGCGCCGTAGATCAGGGTGTAGGTAGGGAAGCCGCTGACGAAGATGGCGAAGCCGCGCTTCGCGAGCTCGAAGGCGGTGCCGGCGAGCAGCCCGCCCGCCAGCGCCGCCATCAGCGGCACATGCCGGTTCGGCACCAGGACATAGAGGGCGGTCAGCGCCGCCCAGGTAAGCGCGAACGGCAGCAAGCGCAGCGCGGTCTGCGCCAGCTCATCGAGGGTCAGGATGCCGAACGAGCTGGCGGCGAGCGCCGAGGTCATCGACAGCCCGGCCCCCATCAGCAGCGGCCCGAGCGTGAGCACCGCCCAGTACATCACGATGCGTTGACTGAGCGAGCGCTTGTGCTCGACGCGGAACAAGCGGTTCAGGATGTCGTCGATGCTGAGCATCAGCATCACCGCGGTCACGCCGAGCACGGCGAGGCCGACCCCGGTGAGCCTGCCGGCTCCCGCGGCAAAGTTGTTGAGCTGGCCCACCACCGCATGAACGCCTCGCGCCTCCGGCAGGAAATTCTTGACGAGGTAGTTCCGCAGCTCGTCGATTACGCGGTCGAATGCGGGAAACGCGGTCGAGAGCGCGAGCGCCACGGCGAGCAGCGGCACGATCGACAGCAGCGTCGTATAGGTCAGGCTGCCGGCGGGCTGGGTGAGTCGGTCCTCGAACAAACGGCGCGGCAGCGCCAGGGCGAAGGCGGCCAGATGGCGCCACGCAGTTTTGATCATTATTCCTCTTATCATGCCGCGGTGGCCGATATCCTCGTCCTCTACTACAGCGTCGGCGGCTCGGTGCGCCGCATGGCGGAGCTCGTCGCCGATGGCATCGAGCGCGTGCCCGGCGCCGCGGCGCGGGTCCGGACCGTGCCAAGAATATCTTCCTCAGGAAGCTCCTCTTCTCAAATTCCCGAGTCGGGCCCGCCCTATGCCGAGCTCGGCGATCTCGAGGAATGCGCCGGTCTCGCGCTCGGCAGCCCGACGCGCTTCGGCAACATGGCGGCGCCGCTGAAGCAATTTCTCGACGGCACCGGGCTGCTCTGGCAGCGCGGGACGCTCGCGGGAAAAGCCTGCACGGCGGACAGGAAACGACGCTGCTCTCCATGATGCTGCCGCTCCTGCACCACGGCATGCTGATCGTCGGCACGCCCTATACCGACGCAGGTCTGAACGCCACGCGTTCCGGCGGCACGCCCTACGGCCCAAGCCACTTCGCCGGCATCGCGGACGATTTCCCGGTGACGGAGGACGAGCGCGCGCTCTGCGTCGCGCAGGGCAAGCGGCTTGCAGAAATCGCCGTCAGGCTTTCAAGGAAATAATTTGACACTGCGGCGTGCCGCATCGGCCATGCTCGTTACGCTGATCCTCCTCTGCCTCGCCTGGGAACTCTGGCTCGCGCCGCTCAGGCCCGGCGGCTCCTTCGCCGCGCTGAAAGCGCTGCCACTCATCCTCCCCCTCCCCGGCATCCTCGCCGGCAAGCGCTACACCTACCAGTGGTCGAGCCTCCTGATCCTCGCCTACTTCGCCGAAGGCGCGACGCGCGCCTGGAGCGAGCGCGGCGCCTCCCAGCTCCTCGCCGGCGCCGAGATTCTCCTCAGCCTCGGATTTTTCGCAGCGGCCGTCGCTTACGCGAGATTGACCCGCTAGATGCCGTTCGAAAGCCAGCTGCCGACGACCTGGTTGAAGCGCTCCGGCTGCGCCGACATCACCCAGTGGCCGGTGTCGAACTCCACCACCTGGTTCGCCGGCCGCGCGCGCAGCTCGTCGAGCCAGGATGCGGCGTGGAACATGAAGGGCTTGCGGCGCCCGTAGATGAACAGCATCGGGCAGGCGGGCCGGAAGCGCTGCACCTGCGCGCGAAACGCCTCGCGGCTGCCGAACCACACCAGGTAATACAGGTAATTCATGCGCGAGCCGATGAAAGCCGCATCCGACGGGCAGCGCGCCATGCGCGCCATGACGCGCGTCATCCAGTCGCCGAGCCAGCCGCCGATCACCCAGGCGATCGCCAGCCAGCACTGATAAGCGAAGACCAGGAACTTCTCCCGCGGCGTCATGGACCCTCGCAACGACCTGGGATCGCCGATATCCACGCCGACGATCCTCGACACCATCTGCGGGTTGCGCATGGCGAACTCGTAGCCGAGCACGCAGCCCCAGTCGTGAAGCATCAGGATCACCTTGCGGCCCGGGCAGTGCCGCTCGATGAGCTGCCGGAGGAAATCGACCAGCTCGCCGAGCGTGTAGGCGCGTCGCGCGTTCGCGGCATCGAACCCGGGAAGCGTGAACCGGAGGCAGCGGTAACGGCCCTTGAGCGCCTGCACTTGCGCACTCCACAGCCGGTACGTGTCCGGCCAGCCGTGCACCATGACGATGGTCTCGGCACCCTCGCCCTCGATATGGACGTCGACATCCTGAGAGTTATGAGTCGAGCTCATGCAATCTCAGGGCTTCTCTTTCCAGAGACAAGAAGTATCTGTAGATCACAAAAACTGTGCTGACGATCCAGAAGAGGAACCCTAAACCTAGTATCGTCAGTCTTGCCCATCTGGTTGCGGGCTCGAGGAGATAACTCGCGCCCACCATCGCGCCGATACATACAGCGAGAACCATGAAAGCAAGGAATATGCAGACCGGAAATATCAGCCATACATGTTGCTGCACATAAGCTCGAAAAATCTCGTCGCGTTGGAGCCTCCGGGCAAGCTCGTTAAGCTGGCGCAAGACTTCGAAAGGAAGCATTTGCGTGATCACATGGGCCGGCCTTGGTACCTTGTTGGCGTCGGACATATTGCGACCTAACGTCGAGCTCAGCCGCGCCCGCTCGCGGGCGTCGGCTGCAGCGCCGGGTTGGGCGGCATTGAGTCGGCGCCGAACTCCCTCATATCGTTTGTCGTAGCACTTCAATTGCGAACGTGACAAACGCGATCCAGGCAACCGTAAACAATACGGTGCGAGCCTTGAAGAGGCTGAATCCGGTGATGTGAACCACGGAATGCGTGGCGCGCGCATAGAAGTAGACAGCAGCGGAAATCTGGGTGATGGAAGTTGACACCCCGGCTGCATTAGCGATCAGAACAACCGTTGCGAAAGTCACGAGGTTTTCGACCGCGTTGACCTGCGCGCGATTGGCGCGATTGACCCAGTGAGGGAGAGGCGACGTCGGCGCGACCTTGTAGTCCGAAGGTTTCAGGGGCCCGCGAGTCAATACGTAGCCTATGACAACAGGAATCCAGAGAACCCCGGTGAGAATGGCCGCAAGCAACAGGTAAAAGAGTTCGGTCGTCATCCCTGCCTCCACGTAATTAATTGATCATTCCCCGATTAGCCGATCTACCTTCTTTGTTTTTATCCAGGAAATGATTGATCTGACGACAAGCTCCTCACGCCCCTGGTAGGAGTGCAGGTGAGTGGCGCCGCAAGGATCACCCCCGGGCACGCCGCCACGCACCGTCACCAGATTCTCGCCGGCATATTCCTTCACGGTCGAATAAGGCGTGCCCGAACAGGCGTCGCTCTCATTATGAACATGAAGAACCGGAGCGGCGATGGTGCCGTAGGAAAAGCCGGAAAGCGAAGTCGCCCACCCTTGGCGATTCGGCCCGTTCATCGACGCGGAATGAATGCTGCCGTTGATCTCGCTGCCGAGATTCTTTGCCAACCACCTCGAGCTGATCGTTCCAAAGCTATGCCCCATCACGAAGATCTTCGACAAGCCGTGCTCGTCCCTGAGCCTGGCGATGACGCTTCGCACATCGTCAGCGTGCTCTTTCGACGACCGATAGTTGTCAAGGCAACCAGTCGGGCGTGACTCGAATACGCTCCACTGGTCGGTCGGGCAATCCATGATCACCAGCGCAATGCCTTCTTCTGCAAAAATCTTTTGATTCATTCTCATGAAAGGCTGCAGGTTGCCCTGCTTGTCCGCCACGGATTGAATTCTTGCAATGCCCGGGTAACCCCGAAAATACAGGAGCGCCGTGTCGGTGGGTTTGGCCGGCTTGGCCAGGATCGCCCGCTGGAACACGGGGGATTTTGTGAAAATTCCTTCCGTTCGCCCCCTGTCGATCTCGATCAGTACATCAGTCTGCGCATGCGCAAGCGAAATGCAAAATAAAGCCGCTGCAACCGCCAGCAATTCTTTTCTCATATCCAGCGCCACTACCAGATACTTGCGCAGATAAAAAGCCCTAACTTAATCACAGTACCCCTCTAGATGCCTGACGTTCACGGTGAGGGGCGCGCGCTGCTCTTGCGCGCGTCCCTCTCAACCGTGGGGTTAGGCGCCACGTTCGCTTGCCGGTCTTCAGCTCGGTCTTGCGGTGCCGGTAAGACGCTCATTCCAGCTTACCAATTAAGCGATAGACCGCAATTAAAATTCCGAATCCAATGTACATCCCCAACAACGCAACAAGCATTAGCATCGCCATCGTGAAGCTTATTATTTTCGTTACCGACAGCAGAATAATCGTGCCGGCGAGACCAGTAAACGAAACGACGATGCCAGCGACAACTTTTAGCGTTCTATTTCCTGGCATGGGTTATGCGGACTTTCTCAATGACGCCTAAATGGATGAGCTGGCGATGGCGCCTAACGTTCGCGTTCAGCGGCGCGCTTCAGCGCGTCGGCTGCTACGGGCTGTTAGGCTACAAGCCTTGTTTCTTTTCTTGGGCATCTCGGAGCTTTTGCTCGTTCTCTTTGTCGACGAAGTTCCTCTCCTGCCTCATGACAAGGAACTCGCCGGTGGCTTGCTCGTGAAGAATAACTACTTCTTCGCACATATTAATTTTCTTGAACGAGCACCGGATGTTGAACGCCGCGTAGACGCCAGGAGCGGCGGCCTGCGGTGGGTCTTTGTACCAAGTAGCGCGCGTATCGGTTCTGGACGGTTCACCACCTGACTGCTCCATGAATCGTTGCTCAAGCGCCACGAAACGCTCGAAAGGCATCATGCCTTTCATTCCCGGCGTGAGCATGTCGTATGCATCCTTATGACGGGCCTCATCAGTAGCGCTCAGAAAGCGTGCGAGCATTGCCAATGCGCGAGTTTTCTGCTCTTCCGACGGAGACCACGCGGCCTTTGGGGATTGAGAACGACGTTGTATGTCAGCCGCAATCTTGCTGTTTAGTTCCTGAAACTCCGCCATGAGTTTGTCGCACGCTGCTTTGTCAGCTTGGCAAAGGGCGCGCATCTGGATGAACATGCTCCCGTCCTTCTGCACTGGATTTCGCTTCACCACTGCAGGATGTGCGGGATGGTTTGGCGGTGTGAAGGACCAGAGCGAGCCATCGCGAGGATCATCGACAATTGTCCAGCCACCCTGAACCGAGATCCGCACATCGTTTCTGGCTTTAAGAGCATCGAGTGCGGCCGCAACCGATGGATAGCCGACCCCCTCTTGCCCATACGCGGCATAGGGCAGCAGTACGAGCTGAAGGACGATCAAATATCGAAGCGTGGCGTGCATTCGTAGCCTAACGCAGAGTTAGCCGGCGCGCGCCGTTGTTGCGCGCGTCCGGGTCGAATGACGTGTTAGGCAACAAATCTTGTCACCCCAAAAGCGCCAGCTGAGAACAAGGCGAGTAGGACATAGAAGTTGAGGATGTGCCAGCGATTGCGATTGCCGAGAATGGAGAATACTCGACGCACGGATGGGTACTGAAGCTTGCGTCCGTAACTATGGGTATAGCTGACTAGCAGTTCTGCAGCTGATTGGTCTGCTAAGTACTTGTCTATCCGTTGAGAAATATCAGTGGTGTGTTGGATTGCTGTGTCCTGGAATGACTTGTATATCAGCTCCAAGTATATGAAGGCGAGCAGCAATGCTAGGTTCGCTAGTGCCATGACGTCATGGTTCTGAGAGATCGAGAAGGCGATAACCGCGGATGAAGTGAGAAGGGCCCAGTTCTTGATCTTGAAGATATGATCGTCGCACTTGTCGATGAACCCGACGGTTTGTGCGAAATCTTCTTTCAGAATCTCGATTGGCTGCATATTGTTGCCTAACGTGAATTGGTTGACTTTTTAGTTGACAACTTGGTGGGTGAGCAAGGTTGAGGTTTTTTTGTTCGCCGACCGCTTCCTTCCCTCGTTTCAATACGTTACGCCACCCAATACCGGGAGGCATTCCGGCTGTTCCGACCAACGATGGCGCACACGTCACGTGGCGCGACTACTCGATGCAGTGAGATGGCGTTGGGTTGTCTATTTGTCCGAACTCAGCTGGCGCTTGGCGGCGGCGTAGATGGGGACTTCGATTAG
>WNFM01035318.1_pt2 | contig 17737 bp, 18 predicted proteins | sample 5400271 | NCBI WGS metagenome assembly WNFM01 (sample SAMN13153352, study PRJNA577476) | soil metagenome | isolation source: 60 cm saprolite on Douglas fir-dominated hillslope | place: USA:California | collected 2013-09-17 | reverse complement strand
GTTCGATGAATTCGGACAAGCGCAGCATGCCACGCTCGTGAAGCAGTGATGTTGCGCGATCTTCCTGACGATTTGGGGTCGTTTCCATCTCGAGATGGATGATACAAAACCTTGCCAAAGTCAGTACTTCCACGAGGTTTTCTTACAAATGTTCGCAATAAGGCTTTGAAATTACGACATTTCTTGGATTCCTGTCGGATAGGGATCGGGCCCTCATACGACCGCGCGGCGTCCGATGATCGCGAAGCGAAACTTGCTCGAGATCCAGTCGATCGCGGCGACCGCTACCAAAATCATCAAAATCAGGAACGACACCTTCTGCCATTCCAGCACGCGGATTTGCTCGGCCAGTTGCAGGCCGATGCCTCCGGCGCCGACAATGCCGATGATGGTCGCCGAGCGCGTGTTCGACTCGATGAAATAGAGCACCTGTCCCGCGATCACAGGCAACACCTGCGGCAAAAGGCCGAAGCGGATTTCCTGCAGCGCATTGCCGCCGGAGGCGCGGATGCCCTCGACCTGTTTCTTGTCCGCGCCTTCGATCGCCTCTGAGAACAATTTGCCGAACGCGCCGAAATCCGACACCGCGATCGCCAGCACGCCGGCAAACGGACCGAGGCCGACGACGTTGATCCAGACCAGCGCCCAGATCAGCGTGTCGACGCCTCGGATCGAATCGAGGAACCTGCGCACCGGAAAGCGGAAGATGTTCGAGGGCACGATGTTCTTGGCCGCCAGCAGGCTGACCGGCAGCGCGAACAAGGCGGCGAGCGTGGTGCCCAATAGCGCGATCGACAGGGTTTCGCCCAGCGCCTTCAGATAGAGCGGCAGCGAGGAACCCGGGTCCGGCGGCATCATCATCAGCGTGATCCATCCGAGCTGGCGCACGCCCGTCAGCATCCGCGCCGGCGAGAAGTCGAGATGAACCAGGCCAAAGGCGAAGATCCCGAACGCGGCAAGCAGCATCAAGGGGGTCGCGAGCCGCGCCGATAGCGGCCGGTCGAACACGGCTGGATATCGCGCGTGCAGCCCTTCGGAATCCGGCGCCGGCAATTTGCTCATGCGTGGCGGTCCTTGCCGAACAGGCGACCGCGTATCCAGCCGGTGCCGATATCGATGACGAAGACGGTCAAAACGATCAGCAAGAGGATCGCACTGACATCGGAGTAATAGAATTTTCTGATCGCGACCACGAGCTCCTGCCCGATGCCGCCGGCGCCGACAAAGCCCATCACCGAGGCGCCGCGCACATTGATCTCAAAACGCAGCAGCGTGTAGCTGGCAAACCCCGCAGCCACCTGCGGCAGCACCGCGAACCGCATGCAGGAGATCCAGCTGGCGCCGGTGGATCGCACGCCTTCGACCGGCTTCATGTCGATGTTCTCGACCATCTCGGCATATTGCTTGCCGAGCGCGCCGATCGAATGGATGGCAATGGCCAGCACACCTGCCATTGGACCGAGACCGAACGCGATGACAAAAATCAGCGCAAACACAATGTCGGGAACGGTGCGGCAGAATTCCATCAGTCGCTTGACGACGATCCGCAGCCAGACCGAAGGCGAGGTATTTTCAGCGGCCAGAAAATTCAGCGCAAAAGCAAGCACGGCGCCGGAGACGGTGCCGACATAGCTGATCAGGATGGTCTCGCCGAGCAACAGCGACCATTTGTTAAAGCCCCAGAGCCATTCGGTTAAATTGGTCCAGACTCGCGTACCGTCCTCAAGAGTTATTTCCGAAGTGCGTGAACAAGGTCCGCAGATTGACCTCGGCTCCGAACGAAGCAACGACGAGGGCTGCGAAGAATACCGCCGCAGCCAGCGTCAAGCGCAGGCGCTTGCGCGCGACCGCCTTGCGATAGGCCGCATTGAGCGCGGCGAGTTGCTGGCTCGGAAGAATGGAGACTGCGATCGTCATACTATCCGCATCCGGACAAACAAAAGAGCCGGGTTCTGCGACCGGCTCTTTTTTCATGTGCCCGTCGATCAGGAGGCCTTCTTGCGAAGACTGTCGACGAACTTAATCAGCTCGATGGTCTTGTTGTAGTCTTCGTTCGCGATCGGCTGCCAGGGCAGGTTCTTGCCGTCGGAAAGTTTTTTGAAGGCGTCCTTGTCCTTCTGGGAGGCGTCGAGGAACGCCTGCTTGATCGCGGCCTTCATGTCCTCGGGCAAATCGCTAAGATAGGCATAGGGCGAGTTGATGATGAGGTCCGATTTGACGATGATGCGGAAATCCTCCTTCTTCAGCGGCGTGCCGTCGCTGCTCTTGACCATGTTCTTGGCGAGCATGCGCGTCAGGTTGGAGTCGTCATCGGCATTCCACCAGTTGGCGCAAATATCGACGGTGCCTTGCGCCAGCGCCAGCACCGCATTCTCGTGACTTCCGGTGAAGACCACCTGCGAGAAGAATTTCTCGGGGTCGACGCCCATCTGGTTCATCTTGAAGCGCGGCATGTTGTTGCCTGAGGTCGAATTCGGATCGACCAGCCCCAGATTCTTGCCCTTCAGATCGCTGAGCTGCTGATACGGGCTCTTGGCCAGCACATAAAACACCGAATAATAGCCCTTGGTGCCGTCGGCATTGACGTCGATCACGAACGCATCGGTCTTCACCCCGGTGACAAGAGCGCGCGAGAACGACGCCGGGCCGTAATAGGCGATCTGGATGTTGCCGGCACGCTGGCCCTCGATCACGGCCGCATAGTCGTTGGCGATGCGCAGATTGACCTTGATGCCGAGTTCCTTCGACAGATAGGCCACGAACGGGGTGTAACGCTCGGTCACGCCCGACGCGTTCTCCGCAGGCACCACCGCGAAGGTGATCTCGGGATATTTTGTCTTCCAATCTTCCGCAGATGCGGCTGACACGGTGAAGGCCAGCGCGGCAGCGCTTGCAACAAACATACGACGATTGATCATGACGCCCTCTTTCCTGGGTTGAAGCCGTTTCGCTTTGCGGTGCTTTTGCGAAAACGTAGTGGTTATGAACGCGGATACTTCAGGCTGCGGCAGCGGTGCCGAGAGCCGGAACGGTTGAACCGGCGGGCGCATCAGCCGGTGCTGTGCCCATCACTTCGTCCGCCTCGAGATCGTAGAGCTCGCGCGCGATATGTTCGGTCAAGGTGGCGGGTGCACCGTCAAACACGATCCGGCCCGACGCCATGCCGATCAGGCGATCGCAATAGCTGCGTGCCAGATCGAGCGAATGCAGATTGCAGATCACGGTGATGCCGAAATGCTTGTTGATGCGCAGCAGCGCATCCATCACGATTTTGGTATTGCGGGGATCGAGCGAAGCGATCGGCTCGTCGGCAAGGATGATGTCGGGTTCCTGGACCAGCGCGCGGGCAATCGCGACCCGCTGCTGCTGGCCGCCGGAGAGCTGGTCGGCGCGCTGCGCCGCAAGCGGCGCCATATCGAACTGCTCCAGCGCCGACATCGCGACCGCGAGGTCCCGCTCGGGCCACAGCTGCGCCAGCGACCGCCAGGACGGAATTTGCGAGATGCGTCCCATCAGCACATTGGTCAGAACGTCGAGCCGGCCGACCAGATTGAACTGCTGAAAGATCATGGCCGAGCGGGCCCGCCATTGCCGCAGCTCCTTGCCGCGCAAGGCGGTGACATCGACACCTTTATATAGGATGCGGCCTTCGGTGGGCGGGGCGAGCCGGTTGATCATCCGCAAAAGCGTCGACTTGCCGGCGCCGGAGCGGCCGATCACACCGACAAAACCACCGGGCTCGATGGCGAAAGAAGCATTGTCGACAGCGGCCTTTGTGCCGAAACGGCACGTCAAACCTTCCACCACCAACATGCATTGCTCCAGGACGCGCAGCCGCCCCATCGCTAACGTCTGGATTTAACAGTATTGTGACAACCGCGCTGCAGTGCAACCGATGTCCACCACCCATTGGCCGTCATCGAACCGTCATGATACTGACATCACCTCCACCGATGACGTGCGGACTTGAGGATCAGTGATTGGAATCCATCGCTCCTGGAAGTTCGCATGTCCGGCAAAATGCTCTCCGTCGAACCGACCATCGATCCCACCGCAAAGCTCCACGACACCAGGCTCGGCGCCTATTGCGAGGTCGGGGCGCGCACCATCCTGCACGAGGTGTCGATGGACGACTATTCCTATGTCGTGAACGATGCAGAGATCACCTACACGACGATCGGAAAGTTTTGCTCGATCGCGGCCATGACGCGGATCAATCCCGGCAATCATCCCATGCAGCGGGCCTCGCAGGCGCACTTTACCTATCGCGCCAGCGCGTATTTTGAAGATGAGAGTGACGAGGCCGAGTTCTTCGAATGGCGGCGGGGCCATCGTGTCCATATCGGGCATGATGTCTGGATCGGGCACGGCGCGATCATCTTGCCGGGGCGCAGCGTCGGCACCGGTGCGGTGATCGCGGCGGGCGCCGTCGTGACCAAGGACGTCCCGGCCTACACCATCGTCGCGGGAAACCCGGCGCGAATGATCCGGCGGCGGTTTCCGGAAGATGTCACCAACCGGCTCGCCGCGCTGGCATGGTGGGACTGGGACCATGATGCGCTGCGCAGTGCGCTGCCCGATTTCCGGAAACTTTCGGTCGAAGACTTTCTCGCAAAATACGAGCGGGCGCGCGTCCCCGCCCGCCCACTCACGCCACACCGAGGTGCCGCATCGTGACTGACATTTTCATCGAAGGCGGCCGCGCCCTTCTCGGCGGAGAATTTTGCAAGACCTCGCTTAAAATCGCGGGCGGCGAAATTGCCGTAGTCGATCCGGACCACCGACGCGGTTCAATTGGCATTGACGCAAGCGGCCTGAAGGTGCTGCCGGGTATCGTCGATCTGCATGGCGATGCATTCGAGCGGCAGATGATGCCCCGCCCCGGCGTCGATTTTCCGATCGATGTGGCGCTTGTAGACAGCGACCGGCAGGCGATCAGCAACGGCATCACCACGGTCTATCACGCCACGACCTGGTCCTGGGAGCCGGGCTTGCGCAGCGGCGACAATGCGAGACAATTGCTCGAGGCGATCGAGACCCTGCGGCCGCAACTCGCGGCCGATACCCGCTTCCATTTGCGCCAGGAGACCTACAATCTCGATGCTGAAGCCGAGATCGCGCAATGGCTGTCCGACGGACGCATCGATCTGCTCGCGTTCAACGATCACATGAATTCTATCGTTGCGAGCGCCGCAAGGCCTCGGAAGCGGGCGCAGGTGGTGGAACGCTGTGGCATATCCAACGAGGAATTCGATTCCCTGGTGGAGCGCGTGGTCGGGCGCGCACCCGACGTTCCGGCATCGATCGCGCGGCTGGCAAACGCGGCACGATCGGCCGGCGTAAAGATGCTTTCGCACGACGATGAAAGTCCCGCGATGCGAAAGGCATTTCGCGCGCAAGGCGTCCGCATCGCCGAATTTCCGGTCAACGAAGAGACCGCGCGCGAGGCGGCGGAGGCCGGCGACGCGATCGTGTTCGGCGCGCCCAATGTGGTGCGCGGCGGCAGCCATACCGGATGGACCAAGGCGGCCGACATGATCGCCAAGGGTTTTTGCTCGATCCTCGCGTCCGATTATTATTATCCCGCGCAGCTGCTCGCCGCATTCCGGCTTGACGCCGACGGCGTGCTGCCGCTTGCACAAGCCTGGGACCTGATTTCCGCGGTGCCCGCCCAGGCTGCCGGCCTTGCCGACCGCGGCACTCTGGCAAAAGGCCATCGCGCCGATATCGTCCTGGTCGATGACGCGTTACCGATGCGGCCGCGCATCGTCGCCGTCATCGCCGCCGGGCATCTGGTGCATCTCGCCGATGCGAGCCGCCTGATCCGTTCACAGGTCGCGCGGCGCGAGGCGGTTGCAGCCGCGTGAACCGCCTTTATTCTGCTGACATGGCCAGTTTTCCCCGTTACGCGATCTACTATGCCCCTGCGCCGTCAAGCGATCTCGATCGCTTCGGCGCGCAATTGCTCGGCTATGACGCCTTTGGCGGGAAGGATTTGCCGTTTCCGGACGGCATCACGCAGTTCGCGCCGGATTGGCGTGAGCTAACGCGGGATCCGCGAAAATATGGCTTTCATGCCACGCTGAAAGCGCCGTGGTCGCTGGCGCCGGGCAGGACCGAGGCTGACCTCGTCGCAGCCTGCGAGGCGTTCGCCGGAACACCCCGCCCAATTCCAGCGATCGAGCCCGTGGTCGGTTCGATCAGCGGCTTTATCGCGGTGGTGCCTGCGCGACCATCGGCCGGACTTGAACGGCTCGCCGCGGATTGTACGCGCGAATTCGATTGTTTCCGCGCGCTGCTGACCCCGGAAGATCGCGAACGACGCAATCCCTCTGCCCTGACGCCAAGGCAGCGCGAATATCTCGATCGCTGGGGATACCCCTATGTGATGGAAGACTTCCGCTTCCACATGACGCTGATGGGCCGGCTTGACGCCGCGGGGCGCGAACCGATCCTGGCGATGCTGCGGGAGCGCTTTTCCACGATTGGTCTGACGACGCTCGCGATCGACCGCATCGCGCTATTCCGTCAGGACGATGCGCAACTCCCGCCGCAGCCAGCCCCTGACCTTCCGCACCATGCCTGCGCGCCAGCCACCTTGGATCATTTTATCGGTCTTGTTGTATTGAGGCGCGGGATCGCACACGGCAGCGCTTTCCTCCACGAATGGCATCGCCATCCCGGCCTCCTCGGGATGGGTGGGCATGTCAGCCGCAGCCGCTTCGCTTGCGGCATAAGGAGGCTCGTCTTGCGCGATGAGCGGCGCCTCCAAATCGGGCTGCGGCGAATCAGATATTTGTATTGGTGATCGGGCTGCGACAAGCCGCCGGCTCCGGCGCTTTTCGGCGATAACCCGCCGCCGCGCGTCCTCCGCGAGCTCGGCCGAGCGGAGCGCAAGCGGCCCCACATTGGCAAGAAACGCCCGCTCATATCCACGCGAAAGCCGCTCGACGGCGTCCTCGAGCGGCAGCCACTCGACCGCCTTCACGTCGTCCATCAGGTCGTGGGCCTGCTCGTCGCTCGCCTCCATCCGCCAGTAGTGAACGACCTTGGACCGTCCGCCGGACTCGTAGACCAGCGTTCCCAGAAATTCCTGCACCGAAACATCATGCCCGGTTTCTTCGAGCACCTCGCGTTCGGCGGCGTCGCGCGGCGTTTCGCCGTCGTCGAGCTTGCCTTTGGGGAGCACCCATTCATTGCGCTTGCGCAGGCGCACCACCGCGATCAGCGGAGTTTCCTCCTGCCGCAGTACAATGCCTCCCGCCGCCAGGATGGGCTCTCTCGCCATCGCGCTTGTGATCTCTTGCTAGGAACCGTCCCGAACGTCGGGCAATGAACGCCACTTCCCCACAATGGGAGGGCGGCGCGCGAAATTCAAGTTAACCGGCGAGCTGTCGTGCATCATGAGCGAAAGAAATTGTATGCAACAACGTTCTGCGCCCCATAAAAGTTGCGGTCCGTGCCATCGATGCAACAAAGCTTCGCATTTGGTGTCATTTGCAGCTTGAGTCGCTCGTAGTCAACTTCGCGATACCGTCAAACAAGCTGACAAAAAATTCCAAACTAATGTCGCATTGATCCAGAACAATGGACCGCCTTGCCAAACGATCGTAAGCGGAATGCCATGAAAATATCTGACTGTGTTTGCCCGTCTTGCGGGTCGTCATACCTGGTAGCCGAATCAACGTCCGCCCCGGCAGGTCCGAGTCATGCCGACTGTGTCATCTGCGGCGAGCGCCTGGCATCATGGGAGGAACCCAAGATGAGGGTCTATCGTCTCGAAATGTCTCCGGAATTGAAGTATCCCCGCATCGAGCCGCCGCCCTCGCCTCAATAGCAAGAGCTGCTCCACGCTGAGGCAACGCGGCTGACATGTGATTATGATCCGATTAGTAGAATCGGATCATAATCACATCTCTCTGTTTGAGCATGATCTCCGGGCAAACGCTTCGCGTTTGTCCCGAGGAAAACCGGTCTCCACTTTTCCGGATCGTGCGCTAACCTACCGCGCGGTTCTCGCTCACCACGGCTTCCCTTGAGCGCTGGTCGCCCAGCAAGACAGCACCCAGCAGGTTTTGCATCTCAAGCCGCGCGCTGACATGCGACATGGTTGGGCGCGTACCGAGCGTGATCGCATCGATGTCATCGACGGCGGTCAAGCCGCGCGGGTAAAACTCGCGGAAGATCACCCGCTCGGCCAGGCCTTCCACGCAGCGGAAGTCGAGCCATCGTGAAAGCACTTGCAGCCCGCCCCCCACCAGACGGTTGTTGCGCGAACCAAGTGTCGAAAGCCGGTTCCGCAAGACGATCCACTCGGCGCAAGCCCGATCGGTCTGGCGCTGGCGCCGCGCCACCTGCACCATCTGCGCATAGTGACTGGTGCCGCTGACCTCGAACGTCTGGGCATCGACGCTACCAAGCACATCTAGGTCGACGAAACTGTCGTTGAGCGGCGTGATCAAGGTATCCGCCAGCGAATGCGCGAGCCGCATCAAATAATTATCGTGACCGGGGGTATCGATCACAATCACCCCGCCGATGCGTCCCAGCGCCTCGACGGCATCGGTCAGGGTCTTGCCTCCGGCGACTTCATCCTCGGCGGAGGGATAATGGATCTTTCCGAAGCTGAAATGATCGGGAACTTCGAGATCGCGACCAACCTGCCGCGCCCAGGCGCGTCTGTTTTCGATGAAATGGGTCAGGCTCTTTTGCCTGGCATCGAGATCAATCGTGGCAACACGCTGACCCGACTTGATCAGGGCAATCGCAATATGCATTGCGACGGTAGATTTGCCCGATCCTCCCTTTTCGTTGGCTACCACGATGACACGGGTGGACGACATGAGGCCTCTTTTTCTCGTTTGAAGCTGAGGATGATCGCCTGATGAATCGCGTGAGTGAATCAGCCCTGATTCTTCACTTCGCCGCAAGCCCGCAGACGCCTTGACAACGCACGACCTGTGAATGCGAGGCTCGGGGGTGGTAAACCAAATGTTAAGCAGGAACCGGCAGCGACGCTGACCGATCGCGCTAAAAACCTCGATTTTGCAGAGAAATCCGCCGGTCAAGCGAAATCCTGACCAAGATGTCGCGGATTTGACGAACTCGGAACTGTCCCGCCTTAACCGTTTCTCCAACCCCCGCCGCCATAGTGACGTTTCGACCCCACACCACGACAGGCCAGGTTCAACTGCTGTGACATCCTTCGGACGCGTGATTTCGGTGCGCGGATCCCTCGCCCGGGTCGGACTTCTGGCAGCGAGCCGGATGGGCCTCGCGGAGGTGCGCGCCACCGTCGGCCGGTTCGTCAGCATCCGCTGCGCCAATTCCGTCATCGTCGCCATGATCACGGAAGTATCCTGCGAGAACCTGCCGACCTCCGACGACTACTTCGCCAGCGCCTCGGTCGACCTGCTCGGCGAAATCCTGGGCGGACCGGATCGCCCCAAGTTTCAGCGCGGCGTCACCAACTATCCGACCATCGGCGATACCGTCGACCTCATCACCAACCAGGAGCTTCGCACGGTCTATGCGCCGAGCGGATCGGATCAGATCAATATCGGCACCCTGCAGCAGGATCCGTCCGTCATCGCCTATGTCGATATCGAAGAGATGCTGTCCAAGCATTTCGCGGTGCTTGGCTCGACCGGCGTCGGCAAATCGACCGGCGTGTCGCTGCTGTTGAACGAGATCCTCAAGTCGCGGCCGAATTTGCGGATTTTCCTGCTCGACGTGCACAATGAATACGGCCGCTGTTTCGGCGAGCGCTCGCTGGTGCTCAACCCGCGCAATCTGAAGCTGCCGTTCTGGCTGTTCAATTTCGAAGAGATCGTCGACGTGCTGTTCGCCGGCCGGCCCGGGATCCCGGAGGAACTCGACATCCTCGCCGAAGTCATTCCGATGGCGAAGGGAATCTATACCCAGTACCAGAGCGCCGATCGGGTCGGACTGAAGCGGATCGATCCCAAGGCGCCGGGCTACACGGTCGATACGCCGGTGCCCTATCGCCTGGTCGACCTGATTTCGCTGATCGATGACCGCATGGGCAAGCTCGAGAACCGCTCCTCGCGCATCATCTACCACAAGCTGATTTCGCGCATCGAGACCGTGCGCAACGATCCGCGCTACACCTTCATGTTCGACAACGCCAATGTCGGCGGCGACACCATGGCGGAGGTCATCAGCTATCTGTTCCGGCTGCCGGCCAACGGCAGGCCGATGACCGTCATGCAACTGGCCGGCTTCCCGGCCGAAGTCATCGATTCCGTAGTTTCGGTACTGTGCCGCATGGCATTCGACTTCGGGCTGTGGAGCGACGGCGTCTCGCCGCTCTTGTTCGTCTGCGAAGAGGCCCATCGCTACGCCTCCGCCGACCGCAACATCGGTTTCGGGCCGACCCGCAAGGCGGTGTCGCGTATCGCCAAGGAAGGCCGCAAATACGGCGTCTATCTCGGGCTGGTCACGCAGCGCCCGGCCGAGCTCGATGCCACCATCATTTCCCAGTGCAACACGCTGTTCACGATGCGCCTTGCCAACGACCGCGACCAGGCATTGTTGCGCTCGGCGGTCTCCGATGCCGCCGCCAACCTGTTGTCCTTCGTTCCTTCGCTCGGCACCCGCGAAGTGCTCGCCTTCGGCGAAGGCGTTGCGCTGCCGACGCGCTTGCGCTTCAAGGAGGTGCCGCCGCATCAATTGCCGCGCAGCGAAGCGACGATTTCAACAGTGCCCTCGGTTGCCGCCGGCCATGACATGCATTTCGTCAGTGCCGTGCTCGAGCGCTGGCGCGGCGCCACCTCGAGCCGCGACGTTCCCAACGATCCCGGCATCAACGAGCGTCCCGCCGCCCGCACGGTGGAAGCGCCGATGCTGCAGCCCTCGATGGGGCTCGATCCCGACCGGTTTTCGCTTCTGAAAAAGCCGTTGCGCTGACGCGCTCGTCGCCGCGCCCGAGCCACTCGCGCAAGCGTGCCTTGCGCAGATGCCGCTATCGATTATGGTCTTGCGCCACCGCATCACGCGGTGTGAAGCCGGAACTCACCATATGACCCAGCATATGACCCAGCCTCTTGCAAAGCGTTTCCCGACGCCGTCCATCGACAGCCTGCCGCACGATATCCGCTCCCGCCTGCTCGCGGTGCAGGAGAAATCCGGTTTCGTTCCTAACGTGTTCCTGACGCTGGCGTACCGGCCGGACGAATTTCGGGCGTTCTTTGCCTATCACGACGCGCTGATGGAAAAGGACGGCGGTCTCACCAAGGCCGAGCGCGAGATGATCGTGGTCGCGACCTCGAGCGCCAACCAATGTCATTATTGCGTGATCGCGCACGGGGCGATTTTGCGCATTCGCGCGAAGAATCCGCAGATCGCCGACCAGATCGCCATCAATTACCGCAAAGCGGATATCACGCCCCGCCAAAAAGCGATGCTCGATTTCGCGATGAAAGTGTGCACCGAGGCGCAGACGATCTCGGAGGCGGATTTCGCTCTCGTCGCAAGCCACGGTTTTTCCGACGACGACATCTGGGACATCGCCGCGATCGCCGCGTTCTTTGCGCTGACCGGCATGCGCCCGAACGACGAATTTTATCTGTTGGGGCGCTTGCCGAAGTGAGCCGCATCGGACGCTAATCGTCCGAGGCAGAGTTCGTAGGATGGGTGGAGCGCAACGATACCCATCACGTCTCCATGCACGCAAGACGATGGGTTTCGCAAGGGCTCTACCCATCCTACGAGTTACGCTAATCGTCCGACGCAGGTCCGCACCAGCCCGGCAGATAGATCGCATCCTTGCTTTTCGCCAGCGCCAGGCTTTTTTCCATGGCCTTTTCGAAATTGGCATCGACGCTCGCGCGCGATATCTGACGGCGCAGGAAGTCCGCCCACAGGAATTCGCTGAACGGTGTGGTGTCTTTGGCAAAACCGCCGGACCGTCGCAATTCGCCGGCAAGGCTGCGGTAAGGATCGTCCTTGAGGTCGGTGATCGATTTTGGAAGATCCTTGAAGTGCCGGCGTTCGCCCTTGGCGTCGTAGGGATAGACCCATCGCTTGTTATCCATCACCCCCCAGAACGCCTCGCGTTGCACCATGGTGAGATCGCCGATCACGGTGACCAGAATGTCCTCGATGCCTTCCTCGTGAAGCGCGCGCGCCAGATGATGATGGTCGACGACGTAGTAGCGCTTGTCCGATCCGAGAACCACCGGGATCATATGTCTGCCGAGAAACTCGCCCTGTGTTTTCTTCGACTTGTGCTCCTTCCAGTACTCGCGCAAGCGCTTGCGCTTTTCCTTCACCTCCCGCAATCCGACGGTCATCTGCGTCGGACGCAGCGAGAGGATTGGAACAGCATGAAGGATCGGTTCGCGCGTATTCGCCATGGCTTGAAACCCCTTGTCTGACGCCAAAAAACGCCCTCTGAAATCAGACCGACTATGCCATGATGGCGGAGGCGAATAAATGCCCTTGCCGGTTGAGAGATTTGGAAGATGGTTAAGAGCTTGAGCGAACGAACACCGAAGGCGCGGGTGGTCCGGCTTGGCGGCCGCGAAATCATCGTCGCGGAAGGGCAGCATCTCGGGTTTTGGGCCGACATCAGCCATCGCTGCATGACCGCCTCCTGGCCGTCCTTCATCGGCGGAGCCGTGCTGGTGTTCGTCGTCTTCAACGCGATTTTCGCAGGCCTTTACTGGATCGGAGATCAGCCGATCGCGAACGTGCCCGGCGGCGCCTATAGGCGGCGCCTATATCGACTATCTCTATTTCAGCATCGAGACGCTTTCGACCGCCGGCTACGGCGACATGCATCCGCAGACCCATTACGGGCATTTCGTCTCGGCGGTCGAGCTGTTCACAGGCATCTTCTCGATGTCGTTGATGACCGGGTTGATCTTTGCGCGCTTCTCGCGGCCGAATGCCCGGCTGCTATTCGCCGACAATGCGGTCATCTCAAACCATGAGGGCAAGCTGACGCTGATGGTGCGCTTCGTCAACGAACGTCACAACATCATCGCCAACGCCGCCGCCAAACTATGGCTGCTCAGGAACGAGATGAGTTTGGAGGGCCGGGAGTTCCGAAGGTTCTACGAGTTGCCGCTGGTGCGCAACGAGCACCCGGCGCTCGCATTGAGCTGGACGCTTTATCATGTCATCGACGAGCAAAGCCCGCTTTACGGGCTCAGCGCCGCCGACTTCGCGGCAGCCGATGTTTCGCTCGTGGTGGTGGTGTCCGGTTACGACGCTGTTGCGGCGCAAACAATCCACGCCCGAAAGAATTACGAATATCCCGCCATTCTGTTCGGGCAGCGCTACGCCGATATCCTCGACCGCACCGAAGACGGCCGGATCAGGATCGACTACGGCAGGATCCCTAGTCTATCGCATCCGTGCCATGTCAACATTTTCTGTGAGACACGCTCTGCGCGTGCTAAATAGGATCAGGACGTGCCGGAACTGACTCACGTGAAACCCCAGCGGCCCATCGCATCGGAAGACGAGCACCGCGTGCTCGAATTCCGGCCGCGTACCCAGGCCCCGGGCCGGCTGCGGAACCCGGGCGAGCGCAGCGGCAACGAGGGCACGCGAGGCGCGGCGAACGATTTGTCGCGCTATGAGCGAGACCGCAGCGAGCCGGACGATTTCCGCCACCGCATGCTGGCCAACCTTGCGGCGCTGGCTTTTACCATCGCGCTGACCGCGGTTGGAATTTGGCTCGCCATGAGCATTGCGGATCTGCGCAAGACCCAGGACTGCGTGCTGATGGGGCGGCGCGATTGCGCGCGCATCGCGACGCCGCATTTCTGAACGTTTCAGCGGGCGGGCCTTGTCAGGCAGATCTTGTCAGGCAGATCTTGCCAGGCAGATGTTGTCAGGCACGTCTTTGTCAGGAAACTCTTGCCGGTTTGGCGCCGATATCCGATCTTGGCCCTCTCGCCCGGCTCCATTGAACTCAAGGCGTCGCTCCGATATACGGGCACTCTGCTCCGGATCGCGGGAATGGGGCATTCCGGGGCGCCGCGCCCGCCTCCCGTGCCGATCTGGAATTTATCCTCAATATATCAAAGGCTTAGTAATGTCCTCCACATTCGATCAGGTCGCCACGATCATTGCTGAAACCTGCGACATCCCGCGCGACACGATCACGCCTGAAAGCCATGCCATCGACGATCTGGGGATCGACAGCCTCGATTTTCTCGACATTGCGTTCGCGATCGACAAGGCGTTCGGGATCAAGCTGCCGCTGGAAAAGTGGACGCAGGAAGTCAATGACGGCAAGGCCACCACCGAGCAATATTTCGTCCTGAAAAACCTCAGCGCGCGCATCGACGAACTGGTCGCCGCCAAGGGCGAGAGCACGTAACCGCGCATCATGCATCTCGAATATTTCAAGCTGATCGACCGCATTCTCGACCTCAACACGGCAGAGAAGACCATTGTGGCCGAGGCGCGGGTTCCGGAAACGAGCACGATCTTTGAGGGGCATTTCCCGGGCCACCCGATCATGCCCGGGGTGTTGCTGATTGAATCGATGGCGCAGACCTCGGGCTGGCTGTTGCTGGCGCTGATGAAGTTCGAGCGCATGCCGTTTCTGGCCGCGGTCAAGGAAGCCAAGATGCGCGGCTTTGTGTCGCCCGGGGAAGTGCTGACGATCGAGGCCAACGTGCTGCACGAAGGGTCGGGCTATGCCATGACCGAGGCGCGGGTCAAGGTCGGCGGCAAGCTGAGAAGCAACGCGACAATCACCTTCAGCCACGTCCCCTTCCCCAATCCGGAATTGCGCGGACACATGGATGAGGAGGCCAAGCGCATCGGCTTTCCCCAGCAGGCGCTGCTGCCATGACCCAGACGAACGCTTTGAGCCAGGGATCGACGCAAGCGCCGACGGAAGTCTGGATCACCGGCATTGGTCTTGCGACCTCGCTCGGCGAGGGGCTCGACGCGAACTGGGACGCGCTCAATCAACGGCGCATCAATGTCGATGAAAAGAGTTTTGCGCCCTACATCGTCCACCCCTGGGCGCAGGTCAATCTCGACACCCAGATCCCCAAGAAGGGCGACCAGCGCCAGATGGAAGCCTGGCAGCGCATCGGGACCTATGCCGCGGGGCTCGCGCTGGATTCCGCCGGGGTCAAAGGCAACAAGGAAATTCTGGGCCGGATGGACATGGTGATCGCGGCCGGCGGCGGCGAGCGGGACCTTGCGGTCGATTCGGCGATCCTGAGTGCACAGGCGAAGGGCAATTCGGCGCCCGGCTTCCTCAACGAACGGCTGATGAACGATCTGCGGCCGACCTTGTTTCTGGCGCAGCTCTCCAACCTGCTCGCCGGCAACATTGCCATCGTCCACGGAGTCTGCGGCACCTCGCGCACCTTCATGGGCGAGGAAGCCGCCAGCATCGACGCGGCGCGGATCGCGCTGGCGCGCATCGCCGCCGGCCAGAGCGACATCGTGCTGATCGGCGGCTCGCACAATGGCGAGCGCAAGGACCTCCTGGTGCTCTACGAGTTCGGCGATTTCAACCCCAAGGGCAAATTCGCTTCCGTGTGGGCGCGTCAGGAGAACGCAGGCTTCGCGCTCGGCTCCGCAGGCGCCTTTATTGTCATCGAGTCCAAGGCGCACGCGCTGACTCGCGGAGCCAAGCCGTTCGCGCGCCTGACCAACGTCGTCGCGGATCGGTCCCGGCGCAAGCAAGTGGGCGACGTCAAGACAACGCTGGAAAATCTTTGGTCACAGCTCGGCAAGCTCGAAAGTAACGGCGCTATCATCACCGGCGCCACCGGCGCCGAACCGGTGACGTCAGAGGAACGATCGTTCCTGAACGAGCATCCGGATTTCGCGGTGCGGGCGACCGGCACCATGTTCGGCCACACGGTCGAAACCCAGTTTCCGCTGGGACTGGGCCTGGCTGCGCTTGCGATCTCGCGCGGCAGCTTGTTTCCGCCGAACGATTCCTCGGGGCTGGAGATTGAAATGTCCACGCCGCCGGCCCAGATTGTAGTGGTAGGCGCAGGTCACTGGCGCGGCGAAGGGATGGCGCTCGTCGAGACGATTAAGTGACGACGCCGATTTGACTGGTGGGGAAAACATGACAGCACCACGCGACAAATTCGGAAGGCCGATCGTCGTCGTCACCGGCATGGGCATTGTTACTTCGCTGGGCGCCGGCAAGACCGATAATTGGGCGAAGCTAAGCGCGGGCTGCTCCGGCATCCGCACCGTCACCCGCTTCCCGATCGATGGCCTGAAGACGACGATGGCGGGCACTGTCGATTTCCTGGACGTCGAGCCATTCTCGTCGACCGGACTTACCGAACGTCTCGCCGAACTCGCTACCGAAGAAGCGCTCGAGCAATCCGCGATTGGCTCCAAGGGCGACTTTCCAGGACCGCTGTTTCTTGCCGTCGCACCGGTCGAGGTCGAGTGGCCGCAGCGACTGGAGCTCGGACGCAGCGTCGGAAAGCAGGAACTCGACTACAACGACCTGCTGCAGGTCTCTGGCGGCGGAAAGTTCGCGCCCTATCATCGCCGTTTCATGTTCGGGTCGGTGGCCGGTCATCTGGCGGAAAAATTCGGCACCAAGGGCTCGCCGATTTCGTTATCCACCGCCTGCGCATCCGGCGCGACCGCGATCCAGCTTGGCGTCGAGGCGATCCGCCGCGGCGAAACCGACGCCGCTCTGTGCGTGGGCACCGATGGTTCGGTCAATCCGGAAGCGATGGTGCGGTTTTCACTCCTGTCCGCACTGTCGACGCGGAACGAGCCGCCTCAGGCGGCGTCGAAACCGTTCTCGAAGAATCGCGACGGCTTCGTGATGGCGGAAGGCGCCGGTGCGCTGGTGCTGGAAAGCTATGAGGCCGCCACCGCCCGCGGTGCGCTGATCCTCGGCGTGCTGGCCGGCTGCGGCGAGCTCACCGACTCGTTCCACCGCACGCGCTCGAGCCCCGACGGCAAACCGATCATCGGCTGCATGCTGAAGACCCTGGCGGACGCCGGCATGGCGCCGGAACAGATCGACCACATCAACGCCCACGGCACCGCGACGCCCGAAAACGACAAGATGGAATACCTGACGACATCGGCGGTGTTCGGCGAACATGCCAAGCAGATTCCGGTGTCGTCGAACAAGTCGATGGTCGGCCACACCATCTCGGCGGCCGGCGCGGTCGAAGCGGTGTTTTCTCTGCTGACACTCGAACACCAGCGAATTCCGCCGACCATCAACTATGATACGCCGGATCCGACGATCCTGTTCGACGTGGTCGGCAACAAGGCGCGCGATGCCCGCGTCACCGCGGTGATGTCGAATTCGTTCGGCTTCGGCGGCCAGAATGCTGTGCTAATTCTGACGCACGAGCCGGTTTAGGCGGCTCAGTCCCTTCCCATGTCGGCGGCTGACGTCATCGTACGAACCGGCGACGCGCACGCGATCATTCATCCTTCGTCTTGCCGGAGACACGGCCTCATGCGTGCGCTCACTCTTGTTGCCGGTCTTCAACTGGTGATTGCCGAGGTGCCGGCGCCGCCGCCCCCGGGCGCCGGCGAGGTGCAAAGCCTCGACAAAATGGCCGGCGGCATGCATCCGGTGATCGACACCGAGGTGCCGATCGAGGATGTTGCCGCCGCGCTGAAGCGCATGGAAAGCCGGCAAGTGTTCGGCAAGATCGTCGTTGGTTTCTGATGCATCCCGTCCTGCTTCGCACCAAGGCCCGTATCCGCGACGCGACCAAGCCGCTCGGCGGGG
>WNFM01347403.1_pt1 | contig 17753 bp, 11 predicted proteins | sample 5400271 | NCBI WGS metagenome assembly WNFM01 (sample SAMN13153352, study PRJNA577476) | soil metagenome | isolation source: 60 cm saprolite on Douglas fir-dominated hillslope | place: USA:California | collected 2013-09-17 | reverse complement strand
TTTCTACCGCGAGGAGCGCGACTACCGCGGCATCTACCGCATCCTCAACGCGCAGATGCAGGAGCGCGCCCGCACACCCTTCTACGACCAGCTGAAGAACTACGTATGGATGGCGAAGGACCAGTGGCACACGCCGGGCCACTCTTCGGGCGAGTCGTTGCGCGGCAGCCCGTGGGTGAACGACTTCTACGAGTTCATGGGCGAGCACGTGTTCGACGCCGACCTCTCGGTGTCGGTGCCGATGCTCGACTCGCTGATGGAGCCGAAGGGCGTGATCTCGGAGGCGCAGGCGATGGCCGCCAAGGCCTTCGGGGCGCGCCGCACCTACTTCGCCACCAACGGCACCTCGACCGCCAACAAGGTCATCTTCCAGACCCTGCTCGCGCCCGGCGAGAAGCTGCTGCTCGACCGCAACTGCCACAAGAGCGTCCACCACGGCGTCGTTCTCTCCGGGGCGAACCCGATCTACCTCGACTCGGCGCTGAACCGAAAGTACGGGCTGTATGGCCCCGTACCCAAAAAGATCTTGTTGAACGCGATAAAAAAACATCCGGATGCGCAGGCGCTCATTCTCACCTCGTGCACCTACGACGGCCTGCGCTACGACCTCGCGCCCATCACCAAGGCGGCGCACGCCAGGGGCATCAAGGTGATCATCGACGAGGCCTGGTACGGCTTCGCGCGCTTTCATCCGGAGTTCCGGCCGACGGCGCTCGAGGCCGGCGCCGACTACGCCACCCAGTCGACGCACAAGGTGCTCTCCGCGTTCTCGCAGGCCTCGATGATCCACATCAACGATCCCGGTTTTCGCGAGCACCTGTTCCGCGAGAACTTCAACATGCATACCTCGACGAGTCCGCAATACGGCCTCATCGCGAGCCTCGACGTCGCGCGCAAGCAGGCGGTGATGGAGGGATACAAGCTGCTGTCGAGGACACTGGAGCTCGCTTCCGAGGTTAGAAATTTAATTAATTCGACCAAGGTCTTCCGCGTCCTGGAACTGGACGACCTGCTCCCGGAAAAGGTGAAGCACGACGGCATCCGCCTCGACCCGACCAAGGTGACGATCGACATCTCGGGCTGCGGCTACACCGTCGAGGACCTGCAGAAGGAACTGTTCGAGCGCTACAACATCCAGGTGGAGAAATCCACTTTCAATACCCTCACCCTATTGCTCACCATAGGCACCACACGCTCCAAAGTCTCCCGGCTATACGATGCGCTGATGCGCATCGCACGCGAAAACAAAGCGCCCAGGAGGCTCGTGCAGACCCCCGAGATACCGGCATTCACGAAACTGCGATACCTCCCGCGTGATGCGTACTACTGCGGCGGCGAGCTAGTGCCGGTGTTCGACGACCGCGAGCGCGTCAACCGAAAGCTTGCAGGAAGAATCTGCGCCGACCAGATCGTGCCTTATCCGCCGGGCATCCCGGTGCTGGTTCCCGGGCAATTGATCACTTCGAAGATCATCGACTACCTCGGCGACCTGCTCCACTCGCACAAGCGCATGGAAATGCACGGCGTGGTGCACGAGGGTTACCTGCCCTGCATCCGCGTTCTCCGGGCGAGCGAGGAAAAGGGTCTGCAAAGGCTGTAACGAATCGGTAATAGCACTGCAATAAGCTGTGGCTCGTCTATGACAGCTCTCAGGAAACCCCCAGTGAAATCAATCGTTTTTGCGGCCACTGTCGGCGCAAGCCTGCTCGGGTCGCCGGCATTCGCCCAAATCGTCAAGATCGACGGCTCGAGCACGGTTTATCCGATCACCGAGGCGGTGGCCGAGGAATTCCAGAAGGCGAAAAAGAACGCCATCAAGGTCACCGTCGGCATCTCCGGCACCGGCGGCGGCTTCAAGAAGTTCTGCCGCGGCGAGACCGACATTTCGGACGCTTCGCGCCCGATCCTGAAGAAGGAGATGGAGGACTGCAAGGCAGCCGGCATCGAGTACTACGAGCTGCCTGTGGCCTTCGACGCACTCACCGTAGTGATCAATCCCAAGAACACGTTTATCAAGCAGCTCACCATCGCGGAGATGAAGAAGATGTGGGAGCCCGCGGCGCAGGGCAAGGTGACGCGCTGGAACCAGGTGAATCCCGCCTGGCCGGACCAGCCGATGAAGCTCTTCGGGCCGGGCGCCGATTCGGGCACCTTCGACTACTTCACCGAAGCGATCGTCGGCAAATCCAAGTCCTCGCGCGGCGATTTCACCGCGTCGGAGGATGACAACGTCCTGGTGCAGGGCGTGTCGCGCGACGTCAACGGCCTGGGCTACTTCGGCTTCGCCTACTACGTGGAGAACAAGGACAAGCTCAAGGCGGTGCCGATCGTCAACGAGAAGGGCCAGGCGGTCGAGCCCTCCATGGAAGCGGTCGAAAGGGGCATTTACTCGCCGCTCGCGCGGCCGATCTTCATCTACATCAACGCCAAGTCGCTCGCGAAACCCGAGGTGAAGGAGTTCGCCGAGTACTACATGAAGAACGGCGCCAAGCTGTCGAAGGAAGTGAAATACGTCCCGCTCCCCGCCAAGGCATATACCCAGGCGTGGCAGCACGTCGTGAACGGCAAGAAGGGCACCGTGTTCGGCGGCATGGCCGAAGTCGGCATCACGATCGAAGAGCTGCTCAAGCGCGACGCGGCACATTGAGCGCCGTATTGCCCACCGGCTTGCCGGTCAGTCAGCGGCTGGCGAGCCGGCGCGCGCGCATCATTCGCGAGCGCGCGATCGAGGCGGTGCTGTTCCTCGCCGCGCTGGTTTCGGTGTTCACGACCGTGGGCATCGTTTACATCCTGGTCAAGGAATCGGTGGTGTTCTTCCAGGCCGTGCCGATCGCCAGGTTCCTCACCGACACGCAGTGGACGCCGCTTTTCGACGATGCCCATTTCGGCATCATGGTGCTGCTCTCGGGCACGCTGACGAGCTCGGCTGTCGCCCTCGCCGTGGCGATTCCGCTCGGCACGGTGATAGCGATCTACCTGTCGGAGTTCGCGCCGTTCAAGGTGCGGGAAATCGCCAAACCCTTCCTCGAGCTGCTCGGGGGGGTCCCGACCATCGTCTATGGTTATTTCGCGCTGCTCTTCGTCACGCCGCTCCTGCAGAAGATCTACCCGGGACTGCCGGGCTTCAACTTGCTCGCGGCGGGCATCGTGATGGGCATCATGATCGTCCCCTACGTCAGCTCGATCTCCGAGGACGCAATGCGCGCAGTGCCGATGGCCCTGCGCGAAGGCTCGTACGCCATGGGGGCAACGCGCCTGCAGACCGCGCTGCGCGTAGTTTTCCCTGCCGCAATTTCCGGTGTCGCATCCGCGTACATCCTTGGCATCTCGCGCGCCGTGGGCGAAACCATGATCCTCGCGGTCGCGGCGGGAATGCAGCCCAACCTGACCTTCAATCCGCTCGAGCCCGCCGCGACCATTACCGCGTACATCGTTCAGGTGGCGCTCGGCGACCTGCCGCACGGCTCGGTCGGCTACCAGACGATCTTCGCCGCCGGGCTGACGCTGATGCTGTTCACGCTCGCCTGCAACATCGTCGGTCATTTCATGCGCAGACATTTCCGCGAGAGCTATTGAAAATGGATTTGAAGAGGGAAATACAGAAAAGAAAGAGATACGACGTGATATTCACCGTCGTAGGCGTGATCGCCCTCATGATCGGCGTGCTCACCTTCGCGGCGCTGTTCACCGAGATGGCGGTCAACGGCGTCGGACGGCTCGACTGGGATTTCTTCATCAACTTTCCGTCGCGGCGTGCCGCGCAGGCGGGAATCCTTTCGGCCTGGGTCGGCTCGACGCTGGTCATGATCGTCACTGCGCTGGTCGCGGTGCCGCTCGGCGTCGCGGCGGGCGTCTACCTCGAGGAATACGCGGCAAAGAACTGGGTCACCGATCTCATCGAGATCAACATCACCAACCTGGCGGGCGTGCCGTCGATCGTGTACGGCCTGCTGGCGCTGGGGCTATTCGTCTACCAGTTCGGCCTCGGCCAGAGCATTCTCTCGGCGGGCCTGACGCTCGCGCTGCTCATCCTGCCGGTGGTGATCGTGGCGACGCGCGAGGCGATCCGCTCGATCCCCCAGGGCATCCGCGAAGGCTCCTACGCCTGCGGCGCGACCCAGTGGCAGACGGTGCGCTACCACATCCTGCCCTACTCTTCGGCGGGAATTCTCACCGGCATCATCATCGGCATGGCGCGCGCGATCGGCGAGACCGCGCCGATCATCACCATCGGCGCGCTCACCTTCATCGCCTTCCTGCCGCCGGCGCCGATCAAGGCCGAGCCGCCGTTCCTGTCCTTCGAGTGGCTGTTCTCTCCTTTCACGGTGATGCCGATCCAGATGTTCAACTGGACCTCGCGGCCCGAGGCCGCCTTCCAGGTCAACGCCGCAGCGGCCGGGTTCGTGCTGGTGGTGATGACCCTGGCGATGAACGGCGCGGCGATCTGGCTGCGCTACCGCCTGCGCCGGAACATCAAGTGGTGAACGGAAAAAGGAAGACGGAGAGATAATGATGTCCGCGCCCGACACCCTCATGGAAACCGCGCTGCTGATGCAACAGGCCCAGGCCGACAGCCTCCTGCCCAAGGCGGAGGTCAAGGATCTGAACTTCTTCTACGGCGCGTTCCGCGCCCTGAACGGCATCAGCATGCCGGTGTACGACCGGCGCGTGACCGCCTTGATCGGGCCCTCGGGCTGCGGCAAGTCGACCTTCCTGCGCTGCTTCAACCGCATGCACGACCTGTATCCGGGCAACCGCTACGACGGCACGATCGTGCTGCACCCGGACAACACCGACCTGCTGTCGAAGGCGGTGGATCCCATCGAGGTGCGCATGCGCATCGGCATGGTGTTCCAGAAGCCCAACCCGTTCCCGAAATCGATTTTCGAGAACGTCGCCTACGGCCTGCGGGTGCGCGGCGAGCGCTCGCGCCGGCGCATCGAGGAAAAGGTCGAGGAGGCGCTGCACGACGCGGCCTTGTGGGACGAAGTGAAGAGCCGCATCAACGAGCCGGCCTACAACCTGTCGGGCGGGCAGCAGCAGCGCCTGTGCATCGCGCGCGCGCTGGCGACCGATCCGGAGCTGCTGCTGTTCGACGAGCCCACCTCGGCGCTCGATCCGATCGCCACCACCTCGATCGAGGAGCTGATCCACGACCTGAAGGAACGGGTCACGATCCTGATCGTCACTCACAACATGCAGCAGGCGGCGCGGGTCTCGGATTTCACCGCCTACATGTATCTGGGCGAGATGATCGAGTTCGGCGTCACCGACGAGCTGTTCATCAAGCCGAAGATGAAGCAGACCGAGGACTACATCACCGGCAGGTTTGGCTAATTGCGCGGGTAAGGAGCAGCCATGGGCGTCAGCGAGCACGCATCAAAACAGTACGATCTCGATCTCGACTCGATCCGCTCGCGCGTGCTGCAGATGGGCGGGCTGGTCGAGTCGCAGATCCGCCGCGCGCTCGATGCCCTCGCCTCGGGCGACCGGGCGCTGATCGACGAGGTCATCGCCGACGATCACCGGGTCAACGCCATGGAAATGGCGCTCGACGGCGACTGCAGCCAGGTGATCGTCCGGCGCCAGCCGGCGGCCAACGACCTGCGCATGATCCTGGCGATCACGAAGACCGTGACGGACCTCGAGCGGATGGGCGACGAGGCGCAGAAGATCGCCCGCATGGCGCGCAGCATCCACGAGCGCGGCAGCGGCCCGCCGCCGCACGGCGTGGACGTGCGCCACGCCGCCGAGGTCGCGCTGTCGATGCTGCGCCGCGCGCTCGACGCGTTCGCGCGCCTGGACGTCGCCGCCGCGGCGGACGTGATCCGCGACGACGCCGCCATCGACAGCGAGTTCCGCTCGGTGCTGCGCCAGCTGATCACCTTCATGATGGAAGACCCGCGCACCATTTCCACCGCGCTCGAGGTCATCTGGGTGGCCAAGGCGATCGAGCGCATCGGCGATCATGCGAAGAATATGGCCGAATACGTGATCTACATTGTCAAGGGCACGGACATTCGCCATACGGACCCCACGAAGATTCTCCCTTGAGCGCAACCATCCTGGTCGTAGAGGACGAGCCGCAGGTCCAGGAGCTGGTTGCGGTCAATCTCGAGCATGCCGGCCACCGCGTGCTGCGCGCCTCCACGGCCGAAGAGGCGGAAAACGCGATTCGCGACGAACTGCCCGACGTGCTGATCCTCGATTGGATGCTGCCCGGCGATTCGGGCGTCAGCCTGACGCGCCGCCTGCGCGCCGACGAGCGCACCCGCGAGCTGCCGATCCTGATGCTGACGGCGCGCGCCATGGAGCAGGACAAGATTTCGGGGCTGGAGGCAGGCGCCGACGACTACCTCACCAAGCCCTTCTCGCCGAAGGAGCTGGCCGCGCGGATCAAGGCGGTGCTGCGCCGGCGCGCGCCCCAGCTCGCCGACGACGTCGTGGAGATCGCGGGCCTGCGGCTCGACCCCTCGGCGCGCCGGGTGACGGCAGGCGGGACGGTGATCCGGCTCGCGCCGACCGAGTTTCGCCTCTTGCACTTCCTCATGACGCATCCAGACCGCATCTATTCCCGCACCCAGGTCCTCGATCATGTCTGGGGCGATCACGTGTTCCTCGAGGAGCGCACGGTCGACGTGCACATCCGGCGGCTGCGCAAGGCGCTCGAGCCCACCGGGCACGACCGGCTCGTCGACACTGTTCGCGGTTCGGGCTACGGAATTCGGAAACCCTGAAGAACATCTTTTTACGCACCTTTGCCGCGCTTGCCGCCTCGGCGGTAGCGGGCTTGTTTTCCGGGCTGATTTCCAGCGCGGCCTGGGGCTGGGCGGTGTTCGCCGCGTGCGTCTGCGCCATCCTCGCCTATCACCAGTGGCACCTCGCGATACTCGCGCGCTGGCTCGCGCAGCCGGCTCCGGGCAAGGTGCCCGAGGGCCGCGGCACCTGGGACAGCGTTCTCACCGCCCTGCACCGCTACGAGCGCGACGGCCGCCGCCGCGAGCAGCTGCTCGCCGACACACTGGTCCGCTTCCGGAGCGCGGCGCAGGCGCTGCCCGACGGCGTGTTGATCCTCGACGCGCAGGACCATATCGAATGGTTCAACGACACGGCAGCCGCGCTGCTTGGCTTCGATGCGCGTACCGACCTGGGCCAGGCGATAACGAACCTCATCCGCGCGCCGGCGTTCGTCGATTACCTGGCGCGCGGCGAGCATGGCGACAGCTCGGCGGCGCGCGTCCCGGTCGGCTCCGGCAGCGTTCTTTCCCTGCAGATAATCCCCTACGGCGAGTCGCAGAAGCTGCTGCTCGCGCGCGACGTCACTCAAGCCGAGCGGCTCGAGATCATGCGGCGAGACTTCGTGGCCAACGTCTCGCACGAGCTACGCACGCCGCTGACGGTCCTAGTCGGATTCTTGGAGACGGTGCGCGAGCTGAAGCTCGATCCCCAGCGCACCCGCGACTACCTCGGCATGATGCAGGAGCAGGGTTCACGCATGCACCGCATCATCGAGGACCTGCTCACGCTGTCCGTGCTGGAGTCGGCGCCGCCGCTGACCGGCGAGCGGGTACGGGTGAAGCCGCTGCTCGAGCGCCTGCGCTCCGATGCCGAGGCGCTCTCCGGCGGGCGTCACACGATCTCGTTGCAGGGCTCGCCCGAGGTGGACATCCTCGGCTCGGAAGCCGAGCTCGCGAGCGCCTTCGGCAACCTGGCGACCAACGCAGTGCGCTATACGCCGCAGGGCGGCGAAGTGCGCATCCTGTGGCGCGACGGCCCCGACGGCGCCTCGTTCACGGTCGAAGACACCGGGATCGGCATCGCGCCCGAGCACATTCCCCGGCTGACCGAGCGCTTCTACCGCGTCGATGGCAGCCGCTCGCGCGAGACTGGCGGCACCGGCCTCGGGCTCGCCATCGTCAAGCACGCCATTGCAAGGCACCAGGCGAGCCTGGATGTCGACAGCAAGCCGGGCGCCGGCAGCCGCTTCACCATCCGCTTCCCTGCAAGCCGCACGGTTCCCGCCGAAGCCAGCCTCATCCCCGACGGCGCGCGCTGAAGTCTTACGCGTCCGCCTGGCGCCGCGGCGGATATTTGGTCACTTTGGCGTGGTAGCCGCTCGCCGGATCGGCCGAGCGCGCGTGCAGCGCGGTGAAAAGCTCGTGAGCGCGCACGCGCTCGCCTTCGCGCATCTCCTTGTAGGCAGCGCGGTACTCGACGAGCCAGTCGAGAGACTTGTAGCGTTCCTCGCGCATCAGCTCGTAAAGGCGCACCGGCTGCGTGCGGCCGCGAACGCGTATGTCGTCGACCTCGCGCACCCACGGGAACTCGTCCTTGACCGCCTCGTAGGTGTACTCGCTCACCAGGATGTTCGTGCCGTAGGTCTTGTTGAGCGACTCGATGCGCGACGCCACGTTCACGGGGTCGCCGACCACCGTGTAGTTGAAGCGGCTCGCCGAGCCCATGTTGCCGACGATCACCGGCCCGGTGTTGATGCCCACGCCGATATCGATCGGCGGCAGGCCGAGGGGCTGCCACCTGGCCTTGAGCTCGTCCAGTACGGTCAGCATCTCGAGGGCGGTGCGGCAGGCGAGCGCGGCGTGCTGCGTTTCGGCAACGGGCGCGCCGTACACCGCCATGATGGCGTCGCCAATGTACTTGTCGAGCGAGCCGCGGTGCTCGAACACCTTGTCGGTCATGGCAGTGAAATACTCGTTCATGAGCTTCACCAGATCCTCCGGCGCCATTGCCTCCGACATCGACGTAAAACCTCTGATATCGGAGAACAACACCGTCAGCTCGCGCTTCTCGCCGCCCAGGCGCAGCAGGCCCGCGCCGGATACCAGGCCGTCGACCACCGCCGGCGGAACGTAGTGCTGGAAAGCGAGCTTCAGATAGCGTTTCTCGGAGAAGGCGAAGAAGTAGCGCACCAGCGTGGCGGAGGTAAACAGCAGCACGATCAGCAACGAGGGATAGACGACGTTCAGCCAAAGCCCCTCGGTGCGGAAAAGAACGGTTGCGACAAAGAGGTATGCGGCCAGCAGCGCCGCGGCCAGCACCGCCGCCCAGGCAACGCCCAGCCTGCCGAGCACCCCGACCATCACCAGGCCGATGACGACCATACCGGCAACATCGAGCAGCTTCATCCATTCGGGGCGAGTCAGGATGTCGCCCTCCAGCAGACCCTCGATGATGTTGGCGCGCACCTCCACGCCAGGGAAAGCACGCCCATAGGGCGTCACGCGAATGTCGCCGATACCCTGGGCGGTGTTGCCGATCAGGACGACGTGGTCGCGCAAAAGCGCTGCATCCGCCTTGCCCCCCAGGATGTCGGCGATCGAGACCGCGCTAAAGGTGCGCTCCGGGCCCCGGTAGCGCACCAGCAGGCGTCCGTCCTCGTCGAGCGGAATCTGCCGCTCGCCGATGCTGACGCCGGCGATGCCGTAGTCGGCGAGATCGAGCGACAGCGTCTGGGCTCCCAGAAACGTGCGCGCCACCTGGATGTCGAAGGCGGGGAAGTAGCGGCCGTCGTGACGCAGCACGAGCGGCGTGCGCCGCACGACACCGTCGATGTCGGGCAGAACGTTGATGTGGCCGGTGTAGGCGGCGCTCTTCTGCAACTCGGCGATGTTGGCCAGCACGCCAAAGGGCTCGTCCATCTGAAACTCGGGACGGGCGTCACTTGAGGCTCGCACACTGGAAATCGCCTGCGGCGCAATCGCGAGCATCGCCGCTTCGAGGCTTCCCTTGCCGAGGTGCCGGGCTTCCTCGCGGTTCAGCAGAAAGACCGTGCCGAGCACGACCTTGCCCGACGAGGCGATGGCGCGCGCGAACTGCCCATCGGCCCTTGCCGACTCGCGCTCGGAAAAGAACACGTCGAAGGCGATGACCTTCGCCCCGAGCTCATCCAGCCGCTGGACCAGCTCGGCGAACGTCGAGCGGCTCCAGGGCCAGCGGCCCAGCTTCGCGAGGCTTTTCTCGTCGATCGCGGCAATAGTTACATGCTGCGGCGCAGTCCTCGGCAACGCCCGCAGCCGCATGTCGTAGGTTTTCAGCTCGAGCTGGTCGAGCAGCGGCACTTCTGTCAAAAAAAGCAAAATCACGCCGAGCGTGATGACGATTCCTACAGCTCTCGCCATGCGTGCGGGTGCTAGAATTCCCCACGCTCTTATTCCTTGCGATTTTGGTTTCGTTGCCATGCAAGTGAGAGTGTAAAGGGGGGGTCGCGGTGGTTGCTGCCTATTCTAGGCTCGGGTTCCTCAGCCTGCTGTTCAGCGCTGCGGCCGTCGCACAGCAACCCGAGGTCCAGTTCCTGCGCGCCTGGCAGGCCGAGGAGCGCGGCGCGTTCCAGGATTTCGGCGGCTTCGCTCTCGCGCAGGATGGCACCGTGTTCATCGCCGACCGCGAGCGCGGCGCGCTCTGGCGCATCGCCGGCAGCGCCGCAACCTCGACGCCGATCGCCGGAGCGAAAGATCTGCCGTTCGAAGCGAAGAAGCTTGGCGGCGTTGCCTGGCTCGGTGCCGGCCGCGTTGCGGTGGCGAACACGCGTAACGACCTGCTGGCGGTCATCGATGCGCAAGGCAAAGCGGAACGCGTGTTTGCGGCGAGCGGCGGCGGCGCGGGCGAGCTCGACGATCCGCAGGGCCTCGCCTTCTCGGTCAACCGGCGGCTCTACGTCGCGGACCAGGGGAACAACCGGGTTGGCGTCTATTCGGAGTTCGGCGTCTTCCTGCATTCGATCGGCGCCGGCAAGGACGAGAAAATCTCGCTCGTCAAACCGTTCCAGGTCGCGGTCGACGGCGCCGAGCGGGTTTACGTTCTCGAGCAGACCGGTGCGGGCCGCGTCTCGGTGTACGACCGCACGGGGCGGTTCCTCAAGCGGCTGACGCCGGAATCGGTTCCCGGCAGCAAGAGCGCCCGCTGGCGCGCCCTGACAGCGGACCTCGCGGGGCGCCTCTTCGTCGCCGACAGCGAGAACGGCAATATCGCCGAGCTCGACTGGGAAGCCGGCCAGGTGCGCCGGCGCTTCGGCAGCCCCGGCAAGGGCCGCGGGCAGTTCTCAGAGGTCGCGGCGCTGGCGATCTCCGGGCGCGACCTCGCGATCGCCGACGCCGGCAACCGCAAGATCGAATTCTTCAGGCTGCCGCCTGCATCGGCGGCCGCCGAACCGGACCGCCTGCCCAGCATTCGGCGGTCGCACTGGTCGACCGTGGAATGCGAGCGCGTTTACGCGCTCGCCGAAGGCGACCTGCTGTGCCTCGACGGGCGCAACCGCAGGGTCGCCCGCCTGGACTCCTCCGGGAAGCTCAAGTCCGCGTTCGCGGAAAAGTTCGAGCGGCCGCAGCGCGCGGCGATCGACTCGCGCGAGATCGCCATCGCGGACGGCGGCAGCGTCAAGATCTTCTCGCACGACGGCAACCTGCGCTTCACCGTCGGGCGCTCGGGCTCGCGCGACGGCGAGTTCTCGGACATCGGCGGGCTGTACCTTGCCGACTATCTCTACGTCGCCGACAGCGGCAACCGCCGCGTGCAGCTGTTCACGCGCGACGGCATCCTCGTAGCCAAGCTTGCCGACCCCGACAACGCCGGCGACAAGGTGCCGCGGCGGGTGGGAAGGCCCGTGGCCGTCGTAACCGATGCCGCGCGCAACATCTATGTCGCCGATGCGGACAGCAAGTCCGTTCAGGTGTTCTCCGCCGCGCGCGAATGGCACCACGCACTGGGCGCCGAGCGCGGCTACGAGACGATCCACGGCCTGAGCGTGGACAGCGACGGCCGCCTCTACGTGCTTGCCTCGACCGAGCGCGCGAAGCAGATCGTCGATGTCTACCAGGGAACGGAGCTCGAGTTCTCGTTCGCCGCCTACCGCGCGCCGCAGGTCGAGGCCACCCGCGAGGCCACCCTCTCCATCGCGGTCGCCGGATTCGACCTCGCCATGCACGACGCCGGGCGCAAGCAGGTCGCCATCTATCACTATCTGCAGTCGCCGCAGCGCGTCGGCGGCCTCGAGGCGCTCGGCGAGCCGGCAAAGGTAAAGCTGACTTGGCGCAAGTCTCCCGAGCGCTACGTCACGGGCTACCGCGTGTACGCGGCGCCGGAGCGCGACGGCGCCTATGAGCGCTTGACCGAAACCAAGGAAACCGAGGCCGCTTTCGCCGTCGATGCGTCGAAACCCGTCGCTTTCTTCAAGGTGAGCGCGCATACCCGCCTCGACGTCGAGGGCGAGGCCTCCGTGCCGGTGGAAGATCTGTTCCGTGCTGCGCACCGCCAGTTCGAGGCAAAGCAATACGAGGCGGCGCTCGCCGGGTTCGAGCGCGCCGCGAAGTCGGCGCCGGGCCACCCGGCATACGTCGAGTACCTCGGCCGCAGCCTGCTCGCGCTCGGGCGCAACGATGCGGCGCTCGCGCAATTCCAGGACCTGGCGCGGCGTCCCGGTTTCGAGGTCCTCGGCCGGCAGCTCGAGGCGCGGGCGCTCGCCGCCGGCGGCGACCTGCTCGCGGCGCGCACCGCGATCGAGCGCGCGATGGCGGCGGGCCAGGCCGACGCGGCGACGTACACGCTGTGCGCCGACCTGAGCCTGCAGCTCGCCGACCCGGCCGGGGCGGTGCGCTGCGCCGACTCGGCGCTCGCCAAGGATCCATCGAACGCAGCCGCGCGCACGATGCGCGGCGAAGCGCTCGTGCGCCTCGGAGCCGTCGACAAGGGTATCGCGGAGCTCGACGCCGCCACGGCGGCCGCGCCCGACGACGCCAGCCTGTGGCGCCGCGCCGCGCGCGTGCTCCAGCGCCTGGTGCGGCACGCCGAAGCGCTGGTGCGCTACGCGCGCGTGCTGGAAATCCTGCCGCGCGACCCGGATGCGCTGCTCGCCAGCGCCGAGATCCATCTCGCGCTCGGCGAGATGGACAAGGCGCGCACCATCGCGCTTTCCCTCGTGGGCAGCCCGGCGCAGGAAAGCCGCGGCCAGTACATCCTGGGCCGTATCGCGCTCAAGCAGGACAAGCCCGAGGAAGCGGTGATCGCCTTCGCCGGCGCGACCAAGCTCGACGCGAAGAACGGCGCGGCGTGGGCCGGGCTGGCCGAGGCCTATCTCGCGCTGAAGAACGAGGCCAAGGCGCGCGAAGCGCTCGCCAGCGCCGCAACCCTGCCGGATGCGCCGGTGGCGGTGTTCCGCCAGCTTGCCGATCTCGAGATCCGCGCCGGACGCCATGCTGCGGCGCTTGCCCCGCTCGAGCGCGCGGTCGTCCTGCTGCCCGGCGACGCGGACCTGAGGCTCACGCAGGTTCGGAGCTTCGCCGCGCTGGAGCGCTGGCAGGACGCCGCCAACGCCGCGCGCGAAGCGCAGCGTCTCGCGCCGAAGAGCCTCGACGCCCTGCTGTTTGGAGCCGACGCAGCCTACCGCCAGGGCAAGAACGGCGAGGCCATCGAGACGCTGAAGCGCGCTTCCGCCCTTGAGCCGGATTCCTACGACGTGCATCTGAAGCTCGCGCGCAGTTACGCCGACAACAACCTGTACGTCGACGCCCAGTCCCACCTGGAGCGTGCCACCCGCCTGAACGAGCGCAGCGATGCGCCGTACGTCATGCTCGCCCAGCTGCAGCTCAGCCAGCGCTCCTACGACGCCGCCATCGCGGCCCTGGCGCGGGCGGTGAAGCTGAACCCGAGCGACGCCAACCGGCGCGAGCTGGCGGACGCCTACGACCGCAAGAAGAAGGCGCAGTCCGGCACCGGCGGGCGCATCGTCATGGAAAACCTGCGCCTCGAGCGTGTCTTCGTGGCGGCGCACAAGCAGTACGCCACCGAGCCGCTGGGCCGCATCAAGGTGCGAAACGACAGCGCCGAGGACTACAAGGGCCTGCGCCTGTCGTTCTTCATCAAGGAGTACATGGATTTCCCTGTGACCCAGGAGATCCCGGCGCTCAAGTCGAAGAGCTCGCTCGAGCTGAAGCTGAACGCAACTTTCAACAACAAGGTGCTCGGCATCGACGAGGACACCCGCGTGCTGGTCGTGGTCACGCTCGCCCTGGCCGACGCCCGCGACGGCTCGCAGGAGATCACGCAGCCGATGACGCTTTACGGCAAGAACGCGCTCGTCTGGTCGAACAGCGACATGATCGGCTCCTTCATCACGCCGAGGGACGACACGCTGCGCAACTTCGTGCGCGAGGCCGCGAACCGCTACGGCGGCCAGCCGCAGAACGTGCTGAACCGGCCGCTCAGCCAGGCCGCGACGGTATTCAACGTCCTGAGCGCGCTGGGGCTGCGCTACCAGCCCGATCCGAACACGCCCTACTCGCGCCTCGCCGCAGACCAGGTCGACTACGTCCAGTTTCCGCGCGAGACGCTCAAGCTGAAGAGCGGCGACTGCGACGACCTCTCGGTGCTGCTTGCCGCCGCCTACGAGAACCTCGGCATCGAGTCGGCGCTGGTGGAGGTGCCGGGCCATCTCTTCATGATGTTCCGCACCGGCGTGAAGGATGCCGACCGGGGGCTGATCAGCCTGCAGGACGAGCTCCTGGTGATCCGCGACGGCGAAGTGTGGATCCCCGTGGAGGCGACCCTGGTGGCGACCTCCTTCTCGGAGGCCTGGGCCGAAGGCGCGCGCAAGTACCGCGAGGCGGCCGCGAAGAAGGAGGTCAAGGTGGTGTCGCTGCGCCAGGCCTGGGAGCGCTATCCGCCCGCCACGCTCGCGCCTACGCAGCTCACGGTCGAGGTGCCCTCCGGAGAGCGGGTGAGCCGCCTCATCGAGCGCGAGCAGAGCCTGCTGCTGGCGCGCCGCCTGGAGCGCGAGGTGCTGCCGTACCGACAGGCGCTGGCCGCCAACCCGAAGGACATCGACGCCCGGCTGCAGATCGGGACCATTTATGCGCGCAACGGGGTAATGGACGTCGCGCAGCGCGAGTTCGACGCGGTTCTCGAGGCCGACCCGCGCAATGCCTCGGCGCTCAACAATCGCGGCAATCTGTACTTCGGCCGCGGGGACTTCGAGCGGGCGCTCGACGCGTACCGCACGGCGGAGGAGCTCGATCCTGCCGACGCGGGGATTCGCCTGAATGCCGCCCTCGCCTTCTACCGGCTCGGCAAGCTGCCCGAGGCGCGTGACAAATTCCGCGAGGCGACGCGGCTGAAGTCGGATATAACGGCCCAGTACGGCGCTTTCGCCAAGCTGCTAGGCAACTAGCGAAGGGGTTCACATGAAGACTGCAATCCGACTAACCGCGAGCCTGCTGACCGCTGCCCTGTTCCTCGTGCCGGCGGCGCCGGCTGCTGCGCAGGCAAGCCAGACGTCGCCTTCCGCCGTGAAGGACCTGCTCGGCAAGATGTGGGCTCGCCTGAGGGCGGCGACGCCGCGCCCCCACGCCGCAGCCGGGAACGTGACCGTGACCGCCGGACTGCGCGGCTCCGAGGCTACCGAGTCGGAGCTCAAGCCCTACTGGAGGGGCGATCGCGAGCAGGCGACCGAGCGGCAGGCGCTCGAAAAGGCGCAGGCGCTCGCTGACGCGGGCAGCTACGCCGACGCGGCCAAGGCGTTCGAGTCGTTCCTTCAGGACAACCCGAAGAGCCCCCTCGCCGCCAACGCCATGTTCGGCAGCGCGCTGTCCCGCGCGGCCTTGGGCGAGCGGGCAAAGGCTGCCGCGGGCTTCGACGATTTCATCAAGAAACAGCCGCAGCACCCGCTGGTGAAGGACGCAGAGCAGGCCCTCGCAGCGCTGCGGTAGTCCTGATAGGATTCAAGAAACGGCGGCACCAGCCGCCGTTTTTCATTTGAGGGAAGGATCATGTCCCATGTCATGAACACCTACGCCCGGCAGCCCGTCGCCTTCGTGCGCGGCGAGGGCGTATGGCTCTGGGACGAAGCCGGGAAGAAATATCTCGACGCGCTCGCCGGCATCGCGGTGAATACGCTCGGCTACGCGCATCCCAGGCTGACGAAGGCCTTGACTGAAAGAATCAGGAGCGGCGTCATCCACACCTCCAACCTCTGGCGCATCCCGGACCAGGAGGCGGCCGCCGATCGCGTAGCGGAGATCACCGGCCTCGACGAGGTGTTCTTCTGCAATTCCGGCCTCGAGGCCACCGAGGCGGCGATCAAGGTAGCTCGCAAGTACGGCCACGACCGCGGCATCGCCGAGCCTGCGATCATCGTCATGGAGAAGGCGTTCCACGGCCGCTCGCTCGCAACGCTCTCGGCCACCGGCAACCGCAAGGTGCAGGCGGGGTTCGAGCCGCTGGTGCAGGGCTTCGTGCGCGTGCCGCTCAACGACCTGGAAGCGGCGCGCCAAGTGGCCGAGCACAACAAGAGCATCGCCGCGGTGCTGATCGAGCCGATCCAGGGCGAAGGCGGCATCAACGTGTCGCGCCTGGATTACCTGCGCGGCCTGTACGAGATCTGCCAGAAACAGGGCTGGCTGTTCATCTCCGACGAGGTGCAGTGCGGCCTGGGCCGCACGGGCAAGTGGTTCGTCTATCAGCACGCCGGCTTCCTGCCGGACGTCGTGGCGCTGGCCAAAGGGCTCGCTTCGGGCGTGCCGGTCGGCGCGTGCGTGGTCGGCGGCCGCGCCAAGGGGGTATTCAAGCCGGGCAACCACGGCTCGACCTTCGGCGGCAACCCGCTCGCGATGACGGGGGTCGTGACCACCATCGACACGATCAAGGAGGACGGATTGATGGACCGCGCCCTGCGGGTCGGCGAAATCATCCGCGCCGGATTGAAAAAGCAAAACCTTTCCGGCATTACCGACATCCGCGGCATGGGCTCGATGCCGGGCTGGTGCTCAACGTCACCGCCGAGACGGTCATCCGCATGCTGCCGCCGCTCGTGATGAACGAGGCCGAGGCGCAGGAAGTTCTGAATAGATTGATTCCCAACTTAAAAGCATTTCTGGTTAAGCGCGCGGCCGCATGAAGGTGAAGCTGCGGCATTTTCTGCGGTTCGACGACTTCTCGCGCGAGGAGCACGAGCACCTGTTCGCGCGCGCCAAGTGGCTGAAAGCGAAGTTCAAGAGCTACGAGCGCTACTGGCCGCTGGAAGACCGCACCCTGGCGATGATCTTCGAGAAACAGTCGACGCGCACGCGGCTTTCGTTCGAGGCCGGGTTCCACCAGCTCGGCGGCGCCGCGATCTTTCTCGCCACGCGCGACTCGCAGCTCGGCCGCGGCGAGCCGGTGGAGGACGTGGCGCAGGTGATCTCGCGCATGTGCGACATCGTCATGGTGCGCACTTTCGAGCAGGACATCGTCGAGCGCTTTGCGAAGCATTCGCGCGTGCCGGTGATCAACGGCCTGACCAACGAGAACCACCCCTGCCAGATCCTCGGCGACATCTTCACTTTCATCGAGCACCGCGGCCCGATCCGCGGCAAGGCCGTGGCCTGGATCGGCGACTCGAACAACGTCTGCCACGGCTGGCTGCAGGCGGCCAAGCTGCTCGATTTCAAGCTGCACGTCTCGACCCCGCCGGGCTACGAAGTGGAAGCAGAAAGAATGAACCGGAACGCCGCGGCGTTCGCCGATCCGATGAAGGCGGCGAAGGGCGCCGATCTGGTCACCACCGACGTCTGGACCTCGATGGGCTTCGAGTCGGAGAACGAGGAGCGCAAGCGCGACTTCCACGACTGGCAGGTCGACGCCGACATGATGCAGGCGGCGGCGAAAGACGCGCTCTTCATGCATTGCCTGCCGGCACACCGCGGCGAGGAGGTGGCCGCCGAGGTGATCGACGGGCCGCAGAGCGTGGTGTGGGACGAGGCCGAGAACCG